>SAMEA3663090__coassemble_143_pt1 | contig 31364 bp, 34 predicted proteins | sample SAMEA3663090__metabat2_high_PE_006 | metagenome-assembled genome bin SAMEA3663090 (sample SAMEA3663090) | pig gut metagenome | biome: pig gut; feature: pig-associated habitat; material: faeces | place: France | collected 2012 | reverse complement strand
AATATTTGTGAGACTACCAACTTTTTTATGAACTATTCTTATCCCGAACTGGGGTCATATTGCTAAAATGCTGCATCATGAAACAGAATGTTTCTTCATATCGGACTGTTATGGAAGTAGGCCATAAATACGGAGCGTTGGTACAATTTGACCTAAATATAACCGACTCCACTGAAGGGGACAAGTTCGCTTCTACATATTTGCGTTTAGGACACGAGGAACTAATGATAGTCTTGCGTGACAAAGACCTACCTTATTATATAAGTGGCGATGGAGTGAAAAACGTAGAGAGGAACGATGAAGATATTATGTGCAATGCAGGACTTACAACGCTTTGTGTAACACCCGAAGGAAATGTTCAACCTTGCTGTGCCTTCCCTCTTAAACTTGGGAATGTAAGAGATATGCCTATATCTAAAATTATAGAAACAAGTCAAACACTGCAATGGTGGAGAAATCAGACCATAAAGAATTGTTCTGATTGCTACAAGCATCCATATTGCACATATTGCCAAATGTGTGTTGGTAATAATTATATTGCCCATGGCAACCCACTGAGAGCATCAGACAACAATTGTTTCTTAGCAAGAGAGAGGTATGACTTAGCGATGAAGATGAAAAATGGCTTTGACCCTCTTAATGGCAAGACCATTGAAGAAGCATTGTCAGAGATACAATGCAATATCAGTGTGTTCAGACGCATTCCATCTGTCAATCATAGAGAGGATGCGAGGATAAATGGGATGTCCTGAACTATCCCTATAACACTTAATACGAGACAACATGAGAGATGTTGAATTGAAAGCGAAGCACGTTTCAAGTATTATGACCATGAGTGCATGTGCTTATCAATGCTCATGCCCTGCTATATTGGTCAAACATAATCAGTAACTTGGAACATGTAGAGGGAGGATTCAATCTTAATCCTCCCTCTACACTTATTCATTAAACATTATGCAAACATTTAAAGCAGAAAGAGTAGCTGACTATCAAATAGTCTACAAAAACGATAAAAACATATATGTTTACCCACTATTAAGGAATGATGCAGGGGAAGAACTTATCCATTGTGTCAGTCCGCTACATGGTAGAAGTTTTGTCCTTGGTCGCAAGACCGATGGTCGTTGGATTATTGGAAAAGGAAATGGACTGAGTTATACTTCCTGTCCCTTTTTATTAACATCGCCCTCTTTTGGAGACACTTGGGGTGGATTGGCGTTAGAGAATGCTATTAGAGATTATAATATTGGCAACCAAGTTAAAAATCTTGGAATTAAAACAAATAAGATGGAATGTGTGCTTGCTTTCGACAAGTCCATCATTGTGAATGGAGTTGAGTGTAAATCAGGGCTTTTACAATACTCAGTTGAATGTCCGTATAGAATAAGTGATTTCGGTTTCATTCCCCATAATGAGTTTCTTCAATATCTCAATAAGTGGAAGGTTAAAGACGAACCCTATTATCTGTATGCAACAAAAGTGCTTATAAAGAATCTGAGAATTTTGCACGATAATCATGTTATGCACAATGCCATGCATCCTCAAAACTACACGTGGTCGCTTGAATTGTTGGATTTTGAAGCATCACGTTCAGATGTCTATCCTTTCTCAAATGCAGACTATGAATCGTATGTGCCAATGTTGATTGAAGCAGAAGTAATACAGGTTTACGAAATCATTAACTATATTGCTTGGTGTTTAGGCGAAATTGTTGATTACAAGAAGACGGAAAGAATATTTAACGATTATGGCTATAAGTTACACCCTATTATGTAGAGCATAATTTATATTGTATAAGATATGATAGCAGACTACAACACCATGCCAAGAATGTTCCGTGAATGTAACAGGATGTATTTCAACAGTACACTTCCCACACCCAAATATGGACTTATGAACAAGCTGAATACTTTGGCTCGATTTGAGTTCAACGGGAACAAAAAGGGGAAACATCCTATCAAATGGCAGGAGATTAAATTCTCTGATTGCTATGACTTTCCTGAGGATGTGTTTCGCAACTTGATGGTACATGAACTTATCCACTATTATATAGCATGGAACGGCATAAGGGACAACAAAGACCACGGAAAGGAATTTATGAAGATTGCCAATGAGTTAAATGAGAAGTACGGATTGAACATTGCAAAAAAGTATGATGCCACATCCTTCCCAAGAACAGAAAAAGCACCTCAGCACAAAGGCTTGATGAAATTTCTGTTTGGTTGAGTTTGCGAACTTTCATTTATGAATAGACGACAATTGTCATTTCCTGTTAACATCTTTTAGGGGCGATATTTTGGTATTATCAAGTATTTTTCCTAATTTTGTTTTCACTTTTCGGAAGAAAGCCTCGTTCTTTGTCATGTTTCCATTCATGATGTGCATCAAGAGACAGTCTTGAACTGCCCCAACCGAGCCTTATTCATAGGCGGCTACGGTGGGAGAATGATGCGAGTCAGAGCCTTATTTTTTGATATAGGCGGCTGACTAAAAACAAGCGAGGATTTAACGTATTATTGTTTAACAGTTAAATATTCAGTACTATGAGTAAGATGATTAATTTTTCGGAAACTTTTTGTCGCACGGAGGCATACGATGCCACCGTGCTGAATTGTTATGCCTTCCGTCACGGCTATGACGTGCGGAATGGCATTGTTTTGTCGTTGGGTAACATGGTGTCAGGTTACCCCTTTGACATTGAGGGTATTCGATTTGAAAATAGCGAGTGCGCCTATATCGCAGGAGCATTTTCCTTGGGGATACCTCTGCATCTTGCATTGCAGCATCGGCTCACTGTCTGCACGAATGGCTTTATGGCTAAGAAAGGCATCCGCAAGCCCTACGAGAGCCTCAAACGCTCTGATTGGGAGCGATTTAACGTGCAGTGGATGCTCTACGTTGTTTGGCAGAAGTGCCTTGGTAACAGGGCATTCCGCAACTTGCTCTTGTCGTTCCCCAAGGATGCCGTTATAATCGAGGACAGCACCTTTCAGGTAGGGCGCACGGCTTCTGTGTGGGGCACCCGAAACGTTGAATTGAAGAGGAGGCTCAACGCATATAAGAAGGAATTGAAAGCACAGGGCATGTGCAAGGCGGCTATCAAGCGTGAGCAGGACAGGATGCGTCTTGGTGAGTGGTCAACCATAGGTGTTTTCAAGGGGCAGAACCTCATGGGAAAGATACTAATGGCTTGTCGCAGAGCCTTGGTTAATGGCACAGAGCCTAACATCGACTACGCTTTACTGCGCAATTCTCATATCAATATCTTAGGTACAGAACTTTCTTTTAATCAAATTGTTAACGCAGCATGAAGCAGTATAATCTTGGACGTGAAGAGGTCTATCAAGCCTCTTCACGCATTTGGTCGTTCAAGCAGGTTGACGACATCGTGAATGGAATGGCGTTACGTGTAACCAACATGGCAGGAGGCTACTCCTTTGAATGTTGCGGCACGGTGTGGGCTGACAGTGAAAGACTCTACCTATGTGGCGAGTATTCCAACGATACAGAGGAACATCTTGCCATACAGAAAGAATTATGCAGTGCTAAAAGTGGCTATGCAGCCAAACGTTTCTATAAGGCAAAGCACAAAAAGCGCATTCGCAGCGATTTCAAAGAGTTCCGCTTGCAGTGGATGCTGTTTTGCGTTTGGACTAAGTGCCAAGGGAACGAGAACTTCCGCAAACTTTTACAGAGCATACCTCAAGACGCTATCTTGGTAGAAAACACGACAACTGACACAGGAGGAACTGCCGAGATTTGGGGGTGTAAGAACAAAACACTTACCGAAGCACGAAAGGAGTTGGCCATCAAGTTGAAAGCCGAGAATACACACCTAAAAAATAAAGAATTGGAGCATCTCATCAATGTTGAAACGAATAAGTTAAATGACATAGGAGAATGGCGAGGGCAGAACAATATCGGCAAGATTCTGATGATTTGTCGTGACTGTCTGATTGAGGGGTCTGAACCTGAGATTGACTACAACCTACTCAACAAGGCCGGGATATTCCTTTTCGGGAAGCGACTTCAACTCGGTATTCCGCCCAAGGAAAAACAAACTCTTAAACACAATATTGAGCTGATGGATGGCAGGTAGTGGACTGACGGGAGCCAACTATAAAGATGGAAGTGTGGAGAAAAAGGTTTGTATCGACAATTTTAAGGATAGGTTGAAAACTTTCATTCGCATCAATCGTGCATACACAAATGCCAAAGAGCGATATGAGTATTACAGCCTTAACAAGGTAATCAACATTCTGAAATCCCCCAAAATATGATAAAGATAGTGAGCAACATACCTAAAGACTTCGATATGAAAAATAATGAATTTAGGCATAACCCTATTGCAGCCTATCTTGTTAGACATATAGAAGACCGATTGACATACGCTTATCGCAAGGTCGCAAATGATGACGATGCCTTGGTAATCACGAACTTCTACTTTGAAGAGAATGACGGCATGGTAACACTTATGAAACTTGTCTTCAATGTTCGGTCGTGGGGAGAGGACGTATTGTTAGACAAAGATTGTCTTAAGACATTTGAAGAACTGTGCCAAAGAGTTTTCAACTGCACAAGAATACACCTTACACACCATCCTAATAATGGGTTTGGATTGGCATACTTTGAGGCTGATAAAATGCGAGACATGATGGCACTATTAGAAGCCTTTGAAAGCATTGGGTGTGACATATCTACTACGTTTAGGTTAGTCGATAAAGAGCTGCGAGAACGTAGAGATATAGCTCGTATTGGTTTCTTTGGCATGGCAAAGGAATATGAAGTGTATGTACGGACAGATGACGAGTGCCAAGTGCCACACTTCCATGTCAGAGACATATACACCGAGGCTAACTGTGCCATTTGCTTACAGTCAAATAGCTATTGCAAGCACCCCCAAAAAGAAAACTACGCTTTCAGATATGACTTTGGGGAGTTGTTGTTCGCCTTTATGTCAGAACCATGCAGAAGCCCACGATATGCCGACAATTACGAGTTTGCAGTTATAATGTGGAACATGAATAACCATTCTGATTGTAGTTATCAAAGGGACGAAGATGGTTATAGCATTATACCCGATTATAGGTTTACCAAATAAACAGATTTTGAAATGAAGATAGTTATAAGAAAATCAATCAGAGATGACTACGATTGCGATATGCTACAATCGGAGCAAGACATCAATCCATTGTCATACGCACTGACGAAGAGATTCTTGCGTAAGAACGGAGAATTGTTTCAAAAACTCTTGGGTAGTTTCCATCTCGTTCCCAATATTCGCATCGTGTTGATAGCGGATGAGGGGGAAGGCAAAGAAGTATTGAGTTTAAGGCTTGATATAGACAGAAAAGACTTGTGGATGCCCCAAAAAATCAGCAACCATCAAGGAATGTTACAGATAATGGAAGATTATTTCAAACAACAAGGACTTTCAACCATCCATCCCAATACACAAAGCGAGATTGTGAAGTTCTTGAAGTGGATGAAAAAAGAGCTACCAATTATAGACGAATACATACAAATAACAAATTAAAAATTAAAAATATTTGACGATGAAAAAAATAATAATGATTAAAAGCGTCTTTGACGATCCAGAGGCGCAGACGTTGGAAGAAAGTTTCAACCCGATTACAGTTGCATTGACTGATGCTTTATTTTGCGAGACTCATCCATTTGGTAGTAAGTTACGGAAAAAAGTTTCAGTAGAAGATATAGCCAAACGTAGAATACTCTTTGCACTATACAAGATTGACAAAGCAGAGGAAGCAATACAAATTTTTTCTATTTCTTTGGAAGTGGTAATGAAAAATTGGCCATTCTCAGAATCGAGCCATGAGCAAATGCAAGATTTGTACATCAATGGCAAATTAGCCGAATTCTTCAACGAACAACACTTCAACGTTCCGACCAAAGATGCAGAAGAAACAGAATGTTTCTTGAACTATTTGGCACAGTTTGTTCCTGAAGTATGGGATTACTTCAAGGTGGTTTAACAGGTTGCTAATCATGTTTACAATAGAGTACAAAGAAAAAGATTTATTTACAAAGTATGCTTTCTTATTATGGGAGCATCGAGAGCGTATTTTGTCTGATAGCCGCATGGCGTTATGCACATTATGTGTTGGTAATAACTTGGCGTATGTGAACGTTAAAGGGATAACCTCTGCAACATTAGGAGGTTATCTTCTTTGGTGGCAGGAATTTGAGCGTTCGAGACGAACAGACAAACGCAATAGGCGTTCTCTTATATACTTTATAGGTGGATCACCGCTTAGTGGCAGAAACCATTGTGGTGAAGTGTATGAGTCAGGAAAGACCAAGACAATAACTGTTGCACCCTTTAAGGATTATTGGGTTTCTTTTGCTGAGGCGCAAGGAAAACTATCAGCAACTGAAAATAATGTTCAAGCCTATGCACTTGCGGAAGTCGTTGCCATCCTGCAAAAAGAGGATAGCGAGACAATAATAGATATTAGCAAAGACGAATTAAGGAGGCGACATTCAGAATATAACAAATTGTATTTTGACAATAAACTATCGATGCCGACATTCTATCTGCTTAACAAGAAGCGTCCCTTTGGGCAGTATCGCTATTGTGGGGAGATATGGATGAGTAAACGAACAAAGTGGACTGAACCATTCTTGAAAGAAGTCCTATTGCATGAGATGATACACCAATACATATATGAGGTGTTGCATGGAATGGGCTTTACACTCTTGATGCAACATGGGCTGCGTTTCCATTATATGCGTTGGAGATTGAAAAGAAAATTTGGACTGATTATCACATAGACAGAAACATAATGAAAAGAAGTATTCAGATTGTCATAGAAAACACTAAAGTTAGAGGTAATGTAACACCTATCAATCCTGAAACCATGATGGTCAAACTTAAAGATCCTGAGATTTATTCTTGCGAAGCGATTTGTCAGTGCGATATAAACGCTGAAAATGCAGAAAACTTACTGACAACTTTGTTTCGTATGGTAAGTTGCGTCAACGATATTTTGCAAAACGACCATCATCAACTATCCCACCTGTGGGTTCAACTTCATCATGCAAGGAGCAGGACAAAACTACTTGCAAATAGTATGGAAATAGTAGAACGTTTATTTGAAAATAATGAAATCCCAAGGGATGATGTCAGACTCCTTTATTCCGTAATTAAAGGAGAAAAACTATATTGGGAAATGCAAAAGGTCAAAGTTTTTAATGACTGCTTCAAGGAAGATTTTGGTCGATGGGAGTTTCAAACTATTCCAATATGCGTAATTCAACTATTATCCTCTTTTTTTAACACTCAAAGGATATGTCGTTTTGGGTAAACAAATAAGGAAATTCGTATTCGAAAAATCCTATAAAACGCTAAATGGGCAAACCAATGTTTACCCACTCAGCGTTGCTAAGTCGTTGAATATCAGTAGTGGTTTGCTACAGAAGCCACTTAATACTCGTCCTCGTTGAAGAGGAAATCCTCTTTTGTGGGATAGTCAGGCCAAATGTCCTCTATGCTGTCATAGACATCGCCTTCGTCCTCTATTTCCTGAAGGTTCTCAAGCACCTCAAGGGGTGCTCCTGACCTGATGGCATAATCTATTAGTTCGTCCTTTGTTGCCGGCCATGGCGCATCTTCAAGTTTTGAAGCTAATTCAAGAGTCCAATACATATTTATATGTGTTTAGTGAGTTTATTACTGTTATGTTTTGTCGTTAACGTTGCAAAAGTAATATTTTTTTGTCTTACAGCCATCGTTATGATATGTTTTTTATCTTATAAAATGTAAAAGATTAGTCGTGCATATACTTTTTACTCCTTTTATCTTCAATTATCAACTTCCGAAAGTTGGGTATTTCAAATAATTGTTGTAATTTTGTAGCAGATGATTAAAATGAATTTAGATATTGTGAAATAGATAACCTGTCATAGTCTTGTGAGCTATGTCTGGTTATCGTATGTCTTTACCAGGGATTTGACCGTTTAGTGGACTATAGGTGCAATAGCCAATGTTGCCCGCATAGCAGCAAACGAGGCAACGGCACAAGGTCTCAACTGGGTGTATAGTCCTATGGTTGATATGTTTGCACATGACAGTCAAATGACTGGATGTGGGTTGATAAAGTAAGGCTGGACTCCCGACAAGGAATCCAGCCTTACTTCTATAGTTAACTCAAGTTTTGCATGTCTCCGACATGCTGTCAGTTAGCGAGTTGACAAATCAACAAGTTGCTACTCTTCTTGTTTGAATTTGTCAATGACCAGAACAACAAATAACTTGTTGACTCGTCAACTTGTTTTTTCGCAAAGCTCAAGGAAACTCCTTTGAGCAAGTCTTAACTTGCGAACCAACGGTCACTGACCGAAGGGAAAAGGAGTTTCCTTGAGCTTTGCGAAAAAACTTGAATAGTTAATCTATGAATGCTTAGTTTGCATTGAAATAATACAAGAAAGAAGCTATGCCCTCAAGGGCTGGTTTGCGTTGTCCTTCAATCTCAATCTTGAAATCAATCTCAGCCTTGCAGATTCCCCTTAGATTCTGTATGTTGTGGAGCTTTGTCACAAGTCTTACCCTTGAGCCTGTTATTACAGGCTGACCAAAGCGCATCTTGTCCATGCCGTAGTTGACAAGCATCTTGATGTTTCTCACCTCGATAATCTGTTCCCACATGTAAGGAAGCAGTGACAGTGTGAGATATCCGTGGGCTATTGTTGACTTGTAAGGACTTTCAACCTTGGCTTTCTCAGTGTCAACATGTATCCACTGGTGGTCGAGAGTAGCGTCAGCAAACATGTTGATTCTTTCCTGGTCAACTTCCAACCATTCTGATTTACCCAGTTCCATGTCAAGTTTAGCGGCAAATTCATCGTAAGAGTTAATAATCAGTTTTTCCATTTCTTTCTTCTTTTCTTATATAATATGTTATTTAAAGTTTCTTGAGATACTCAATCAGCATTACTTCCGAAAGTTGAGCCAACTTCTAAAAGTTTATCAATTAGTGTAATTCTGCTGCAAAATTATATAAAAATGATGAGTTTTCAAATAGTGTAATGAAAATATGCACTCAAAATATGGTAATGATATGGGATTTTTTTGTAATTTTGTAACTTGAAAGTAGTGTCCTGGCTCTGTCGCTGGCATTCTCTCTGTCATGGATTATATCTGTGATGTAGGATAATGCGGGAGGAAAGTCCGGGCAGCATAGGACAATCCACTTCTGAAAATAGAAGCTGTCGGTGACGGCAGGTAAGGGCAGAAGAGAATGACCGCCATCACGTTTTGTGTTTGGCAAGGGTGAGAAGGTGGTGTAAGAGACCACCAGTCGGCAGGTGACTGTCGAGCTGTGCCCGCTGGATGCTGCAAGTTCATGTAAACCATCGTCTGAGGGTAGTCCGTCCGATTCGATGGAGGGTAGAACGCTTGAGCCGTAGGGTGACCTGCGGCGTAGATAAATGACAGGCACCCATTGTCGGTGAGAACCGTCATGGGGACAGAACCCGGCTTATAGGGACGCTGCTTTCTCTTTTTTTTTGATGTACGTAATCCTAAGTCCAAGGTAATGCTGTGTTGACAAAGGATTGTAATTACATTTTTTCAAAACGATGTTTACAACAAATAATTCACAGGCGGCAGACAGGTATGCCGACGACTACATGAACCGTATCGAGAATGCCATAAGCAGGCATTACGATGAGGAAGATTTTCCGAAAATGGATAGCTTCGACGTGGAGCGCAATGAGTTGTCTGATTATCTTTTTGACAAACAGGCAATTCTCGACAGTGAAGGAACGGAACGAAGCCGATATACCATATATGGAATCATAATGGTGATTCCTATAGTAGTTGTTGCAGCTATACCAGACAAGAGCCTTCCTTACGGTAAGATGACTGTGCTTATTGCCATCCTGATAGGTATTATATTGTGTGTCGCATTCCGGCTTGTGCAGAAAACTCTGATAAATCTGAGGATAGGCAAGCTCGATACGAGGAAGAAAGAATGTAAGTCCTATGCTGATGCAGTAGGGGCGTTTCTTGCAGAAAGACTCGAGGGCAGAGATGCCTCATGACAATGTGTTGCTTGATAACAATTAAAACGATAATATAATGGAATTACCAGATTTTCAGAAGTATAAAGACCGTTTCTCAGATAGTGGCTTTCTTGAGAAAATAGGGCGAATAGCCAAAAGGGCTGGTGTGAAACTCGTATATACAGCATTACTGTTATACTATACACTGGGCAGTGACAAAATCTCCATTAAGGACAAGGCTGTGATAATAGGTGCACTTGGCTATCTTATAAGTCCCCTTGATGTCATTCCGGATGCTATTCCGATAGCAGGACTTGGGGATGACCTTACTGTTCTTGTGTATGTCCTTGGAAAGATATGGACAAGTGTAGATGACGATGTTAAGGCAAAGGCAAAGGCAAAACTGCTACAGTGGTTTGAAGAGGAAGAGACGGATGGTCTCGACGACATGCTTTTCAAGGATACTCCAGAATCTAACCCTGTGTAGATTGACTCTACTTTCGGAAAAGGGTAGTAAAAGTAGATTGCATTTAACTTCCTTAACTTCTGAATGTTGAGTACATGTGAAACTTAAAAGATTGATTGTTAATTATGAAACGATTATTGATTTGTTCCATAGGACTGGCAATAGCAGGATACTGCTATTCCCAGAATAAGGAGGGTGCGATAACCTCAGGCATGCTAAAACAAATAGAAAGCATGCAGACCAGCACATCAAAAGCAATGGCAAATGCTTTGGCAGCTAATTCTATTGATGACCTTGCAAAGAACTACCGCAATCAGGGAACTGTGGATGGATATTTCAGTGTTGAGACTCCCAAACAGAGTATCCATGACCAGAAGAGTTCTGGCAGATGCTGGCTGTTCTCAGGGTTGAATGTCTTGAGAGCACGATTTGCAAGACAACACAAGGATTCTCTCTCTGTAGAGTTTTCGCAGGATTATCTGTTTTTCTATGACCAATTGGAGAAAGCAAACCTTTTTTTGCAAGGAGTCGTAGATAACGCATCGAAACCATTGGATGACACAAGGATGCAGTTCTTTTTCAAGAACCCCATAAATGATGGAGGAACGTTTTGTGGAGTGGCAGACCTTGCTGACAAGTATGGACTTGTACCTATGGAGGTGCAACCCGAGACTTATTCGGCAGAGAATACTTCACGAATGGCAAGGCTCATTTCTTCAAAGTTGAGGGAATTTGGTCTTGAGTTGAGAAAGATGGCAAATGACAAGAAAAGCGTCAAGGCAATCCAGGCTAGAAAGACAGAGATGCTTTCTACCATATATAATATGCTTTCAATGACCCTTGGAGAGCCAGTGAAGGAATTTACATATTGTTTCCGTGACAGTAAGGGCAAGCCAGTGGGCAAGCCAAAGACCTTTACCCCGAAGGAATTCTTCAAGGAAACAGTAGGAGGACCGCTTAACGGCACTTTCATTATGGCTATGAACGATCCAAGAAGAGAGTATTACAAGACATACGAGGTGGAGTATGACAGACATACCTATGATGGACATAACTGGAAGTATGTGAACCTGCCTATGGAGGATATAGCTTCAATGGCGATAGCATCTCTTAAGGACAGCATGAAACTTTACTCAAGTTATGACGTGGGTAAGCAGCTTGACAGGAAAAGAGGTTATCTTGACCTAGACAACTATGATTATGCCTCCCTCTTCAATACATCGTTCTCAATGAACAAGGCTGAAAGAATTTCCACATTCGACAGTGGTTCAACACATGCAATGACGTTAACTGCTGTTGACCTTGACGCTGACGGAAAGCCTTTGAAATGGAAAGTTGAAAATTCGTGGGGACCATCGTATGGGCATTCTGGATGTCTTGTCATGACAAACCGCTGGTTTAATGAATACACGTTCCGACTGGTGGTAGATAAGAAATATGTTCCTGAGAACATTCTAAAGGCAGAAAGTCAGGAACCTTTGATGGTGATGCCTGAGGATCCACTGTTTGCCAACGATTCTTTTTGAAAAAGCTCTCATGAGGTGAAATACCCTTTCTTTTTGGATGTAATTGCGTTAGTGGCACAAATTAATACCTAAGAATTGGAGACGTATAATAAAATGAATCTGTTGGGAATGACGCTTGCCGAGCTCAAGAATTTAGCCATTGAGCTTGGCATGCCTGCATTCACCGGGTCACAGATTGCCAAGTGGCTATACAGTCAGCATGTTGAAACAATTGATGGAATGACTAACATCTCTAAAAGCAATAGAGAGAAACTGAAGAACGTGGCTTCCATCAATCTCATGCCATATGAGGATGCACAGTATTCTGTTGATGGTACAATAAAATACCTATTCCCCACAGAGAGCGGCAAGTGTGTAGAGACTGTGTATATACCAGATGGAGACAGGGCAACGCTGTGCGTGTCATCACAGGTGGGATGCAGAATGGGATGCCTTTTCTGCCAGACTGGCAAACAGGGTTTCGAGGGCAACCTTACGGCAGCAGACATCCTCAATCAGGTCTTCTCTCTTCCTGAAAGAGATAAGCTTACAAATATTGTGTTCATGGGACAAGGAGAACCTATGGATAACCTAGACAATGTGCTGAGGGCAACGGAGATTCTTACTGCTCCTTATGGACTGGCTTGGAGTCCGAGAAGAATTACTGTCAGTTCAGTTGGTGTCAAAGACAAATTGAAACGCTTCATAGAGGAAAGTGAATGCCATGTTGCAATAAGCCTGCACTCCCCGCTGTCACAGCAAAGAAAGTTCCTTATGCCAGCAGAGAATGCAATGGCGATAGCCGATGTGGTTGACATGCTCCGCAATTATGATTTTGCACATCAGCGAAGACTGTCTTTCGAGTATATAGTGTTCGGTGGTGAGAATGACACTATCGACCATGCCAAAGCATTGGTAAAATTGCTTTCCGGTCTGAGTTGCAGAATTAATCTCATCCGTTTCCATCAGATACCGCAAGTTCCATTGCATGGTGCTTCGGATGATAAGATGGAATGGTTTCGTGATTATCTTACATCCCACGGAATATTCACTACCATAAGGGCAAGCAGAGGACAGGATATCTATGCAGCCTGTGGGCTGCTTAGTACAGCAAAGAAACGAGAGGAGAGACAGGACGGAATGCTATGACAGATAGCTCTTAAATTGTTGGCTTGTCAACTTGTTTTTTCGCAAAATTCAAAGAGACTCCTTCGAGCAAGTTTGTAACTTGCGATACTTTAATAAAGATACAATTTTGATTAAATAATTATTTATGGAAGACAGGAAGATTCGTGTTGCTATAACGCATGGTGATACTAATGGCATAGGATATGAACTTATATTCAAGACATTCGAAGACCCGGCAATGTTTGATTTATGCACCCCAGTGATATATGGGTCGCCAAAGGTTGCAACATATCATAGCAAAGCATTGAACATTCAGGCAAATTTCTCCATCGTCGCAAATGCCGGAGATGTGCAGGATGGAAGACTTAATATGCTGGCGGCATTCGAAGACGATGTGAAAGTGGAATTCGGAAAGCCATCAGAGGAGTCGGGAATGGCTGCGTTAAAGGCTGTTGACCGTGCGCTTGAGGATTATTCCAAGGGGCTTGTAGATGTGATAGTCACTGCACCCGTTGAGAACAACGAAGTGTTTCGATTCAGTGGACAGCCTCTTTATATAGCAGACCATCTTGTGACAGGTGTTCCTTCTAAAGGTAGTATATCAATGTTGTGTGGAGAAAGGTTAAGGGTTGCACTCGCTACACGTAATCTTCCTCTAAGGCAAGTGGCGGATTCCCTTTCGCTGGAGTTCGTGAATGATACCGTGAAATCTCTACATCATACATTGAGGCGTGACTTCTTGATTACAAATCCAAGGATAGCCGTATTGGCACTTAATCCGAAAGCTGGTGATGACGGGATAATAGGCTCAGAGGAAAACGAACTCTTAAAGCCCGTTATCAGTTCGCTTGTCGAAGAAGGCATTCAGGTGTATGGACCATATCCTGCTGACACGTTCTTCGATGAAGGCTTCCATGGAAGTTTCGATGTCGTTCTTGCCATGTATTACGACCAAGGTATGATGCCCTTCCGCATGATAGAAGGTGAGGATGGAGTGCAGTTCGAATCATACATGCCTGTCGTATGCACGTCTCCGACAGATGGCGTGCGTTTCGACATTGCCGGTACAGGAAATGCAAATCCTTCTTCAATGCGACATGCTGTATATCTTGCTGTTGATATTTTCCGCAACAGAAAATTCTATGATGAATCATATTCCAATCCTCTTAAGAAACTATATAAGGAACGTAGGGACGAGAGCGAGAAGGTAAGGTTTGCTGTTCCGAAGCCTCGTGAGGATGTTAAGCATTGAGAATGGAAAGCAAATACAAGAATATCTTCTTTGTATTCGGCATCATAGTGCTGGGAATAATGGTTACTCAGCTTGACTTTGCTGAGGCATGGGGTGGAATATGCCATGCTGGCTATTGGTTTGCAGCCGTTGTGGCATTATGGGCATTTCTGTATGTACTGAACACATTGTCATGGTGGATTATCATCAGGAGCCAGAAGGAAACAGCGACTCCTGTTCCTGATAAGAGTAAGGGGCTGAGAGGAGCCATGGAATTCTTTTGGCTGTATAGGGTCACGATAAGTGGATTTGCCTTGAATTATGCCACACCCGGAGGACTGATGGGAGGTGAACCTTACAGGATAATGTCCCTTAAGCGTAAGATAGGTGTGGAAAGAGCATCTTCTTCCGTGATATTATATGTCATGACCCATATTTTCAGCCATTTCTGGTTCTGGCTGCTATCCATATTGTTGTTTGTCGTTGTGAGGAAAGTGACGATGCCGACATGCATAATGCTAATCGTTACAGCTGTGGTATGTCTGGCTGCAATATGGTTTTTCCTGCGTGGATATAAGCGTGGACTTGCCGTGTCAGCAATGAGAATAGCAGGTCACATACCTTTCTTGAAAAGGTGGGCAGGCAAGTTTGTGTCGTCAAACTCTGAAAGACTGGCGGAGATAGACAAGCAGATAGCCTCTCTCCACAACCAGAACAGGTTGACGTTTCTTCTTGCAGTGTGCCTTGAACTCCTGTGTCGTTTCTTTTCTGCGTTTGAGATAATGTTTGTTCTCCTTGTAATTGTGCCCGATATAAGCTACTGGGATTGTGTGATAATTCTTGCGTTCACATCCCTTTTTGCCAATATTTTGTTTTTCATGCCATTGCAGCTTGGAGGCAGGGAAGGGGGATTCCTAATGTCAGCTACAGGTCTTGGTCTTACTGCCAGTGCCGGGGTATTTGTAGCCCTGATAGTAAGATTAAGAGAACTGATATGGACAGGTATAGGCTTGTTTCTTATCAAATTCGACAAATGAGGCTTCAGGTATTAAGGTCTTTGAAGGTTGAAAGTTGAAGGTTGAATCTCCCATCTTCCATTTTAAATTATCAATTTTTCATAACCTCATAACCTCATAACCTCATAACCTCATAACCTCAAAACCTTATATAACTCTCTATCGTTTTCTCATAGCAGCGAACATAGCTCTTCCATACCCTTGCTTGCTCCTTGCTTAATATGCTTGAAATTATTATTATTAGGATTATATACATCTTCGGGGTCAATGAGATAGACAGGAATGCCTGGTCTTGTGTAATGTATGAGTCCTGCTGCGGGATATACATTCATTGATGTACCTATGATAACGAAGATATCAGCTTTCTGCGTTTCAACAACAGCAGGCTCCATCATCGGAACGCTCTCTCCAAAGAAAACGATGAAAGGACGTAACAGACTGTTGTCCTCGGCTTTTTCTCCAACTTCCACGTCTGGATGTTCTGGAGTCAGTTCCTTTATATATCGTTTGTCGTATGGATTGTCGCTTGAGCATACTTTTGCAAGTTCCCCATGTAGATGTATGACGTTAGTGGAACCAGCTTTCTCATGTAGATTGTCAACATTCTGAGTTATTACAGTTACCTCATATTCCTTCTCAAGAGAACTTATCAGTTCATGTCCTCGGTTTGGACTTGCTGTGAATAGTTTCTTCCTCAGATTGTTGTAGAAGTTGTTGACAAGAGTGGGATTGGCAAGCCATCCATCATGTGAGGCTACCTGTTCCACTGGATAGTTCTCCCATAGTCCGTCGTTACCTCTGAAAGTCTTGAATCCACTTTCTACCGACATGCCTGCTCCGGTAAGAAACACTATTTTCTTTTTCATATTTCTTTAGTTTTGTTGAATACTTTAGCTTGCAAATGAATACATGTTATGCAAAATTATTAAAAAATCAGCAATGGAGGAGTCTTTTGTGCTTTTTTATTTCATGTTATGGTATTAAGAATAATCAAAAATCTATATTTTTATCCAAATGACATCACTATATGAAAGAAAAATATTAACTTTGCGTCCGTTTAAACAAGTATTATTATATATAATTGTATAATTAAGGAATTATGGACAAAGTAAGTTACGCTCTCGGTCTTGGCATAGGCCATCAGTTGAAGCAGATGGGTGCTAATGACTTGAGTGTGGATGATTTCGCACAGGCAATAAAAGATGTGCTGAAAGGTAACGACCTTAAAGTTGACAACACAGAGGCGAAGAAAATAGTAGAGGAATTTTTCGCAAAACAGGAAGAGAAGACACGTGCTGCAGCTGCTGAGGCTGGTAAGCTTGCCAAGAAAGTGGGTGAGGACTACCTTGCAGAAAACAGCAAGAAGGAAGGTGTCGTTGTTCTTCCAAGCGGTCTTCAGTATAAAGTACTCAAGGAAGGCAATGGCAGGAAGCCAAAGGCAACAGACAGTGTTAAATGTCATTATGAGGGAATGCTTGTTGATGGCACTCTCTTTGACAGTTCAATACAGCGTGGTGAACCGGCTGTATTCCCATTGAATGGTGTCATAGCAGGCTGGACGGAAGGTTTGCAGTTGATGGAAGAAGGTGCAAAATATAGATTCTTCATCCCATATCATCTCGGATATGGCGAGAGAGGTGCAGGTGCGAGCATTCCTCCTTATGCAGCCTTGGTATTTGATGTAGAGCTTATAGAAGTAGTATAAAACCCCTCCCCATCCCTCCCCTGGTGGAGGGAGATGGTAACCACAAGGGGTTGTGAGGTTAAAGGTTATGAGGTAATCACCTCCCCTCTCTCTTGGAGAAGGGTGGGGGTGAGGCTTTAGAGTTTAATTGAAAGGCTCTGTAAACTTCACCATGTGAACAGAATCAATAATAAAATAAAAAAAAGAAATGAAAAAATTATCTATTGCAGCCTCAATGGCTGTAGCAGCCGTTGCATTGACTGGCTGTGGCAATTCGGCACCTAAGGCCGACATGAAAAGTGACGTTGACTCCCTCAGCTATGCTTTTGGTATTGAGCAGTCACAGGCAGTTGACCGTTTCCTTGACCAGATGGAAGTTGACAGCACCTATATGGATGAATTCCTGAAGGGTGTCAGCACGGCAACAGAGGGAACAGAGGACAAGAAGAAAAAAGCCTATTATATAGGAGTAATGGTAGGCGTACAGCTTAATATGATGCAGCAGAGCTTTGGTAACCAGATTTTTGAGGGAGACTCAACAAAGACACTTTCTCTGAAGAATCTTGTAGCAGGTTTCGTTGCCGGTTCTACGAACAAGGATGCCAAGATGACAAGCGAACAGGCTCGTATGTTCCTGCAGAAGAAGAGTCAGGAACTCCAGGCTAAACAGGCAGAGAAGAAATTTGCAGACAACAAGAAAAAGAGTGAGGACTTTATGAAGGCAAATGCCAAGAAAGAAGGTGTCAAGACTCTTGGTAAAGGTGTTCAGTATAAAGTTATAAAGGAGGGTACTGGAGCTATGCCAAAGCCTAATTCTATTGCTGTCATAAACTATGAGGGACGCACTATAGATGGCAAGGTGTTTGATAAGAACGAGAATGCCAAGATGCCATTGTCGGGAGCAATACCTGGATTTACAGAGGCTCTCGCACACATGCCTGTAGGTTCTAAGTGGGAAATCTACATTCCATATAGTGCTGCTTATGGTTCAAACCAGGCTGGTCCGGACATCAAGCCTTTCTCTGCACTTGTGTTTGTTGTTGAACTCGTGAGCATAGAGGAGGCTCCAAAGCCTATAGTTACACCACAGCCAAAATCTCCAACTGCAAATAAGTAAACTCTCATTTTGCGATATAATCATATATATATAATATGGTGATGAGAAGATTAGTCATTATGGCACTCGTCTTGACGGCGAGTGTCTCTTTTAGCACATTGTCAGCCAAGGATAAAAAGAAAAACGTGAAGGCACAGGTTTGCGAGAAACCATATATAGTCAATCTTAAGACTTATAAGGATTCTCTCAGCTATGCAGCCGGTATGGCACTTACAAATGGCATGCGCAATTATCTTGAGAAAGAATATGGCATCACAGACTCACTGATGCCTGAAGTGGCACGAGGTTTCAGAGAGAAGCTCAGACAACGTAAGGACAGCTCTTTCACAGCATATATGGCAGGTCTCCAACTTGCTGACATGGTTGGAAGACGTATGATACCAGGACTTGGTCGTGACTTCTCTGCAGAGGATAGTCTTGATACAGAACTCATATATCAAGGATTCCTTGCTTCAGTTGACAACTACCACAGAGAGTTCACCGATTCCATGGCACAGGAATTCTTCAACAAAGGTCTTGCTGTCGTAAAGGACAAGAAAGTTGCTGCCCTCAAAAAGGATGGGGTTGATTTCCTTAATGCCAATAGACAGAAAGAGGGCGTGGTGGAATTAGCGGATGGACTACAGTATAAGGTTCTTAAGGAAGGTAATGGTCCTAAACCAACAGCAACGGATGACGTAGAGGTCATATATGAAGGACGTACTATTGATGGCAATGTGTTTGATGCCACTTCCAAGCATGGCAAGGAGACTGACACCTTTAATGTAAGTGGACTAATAAAAGGATGGACAGAAGTACTCCAGCTTATGCCGGTTGGTTCGAAATGGGAGGTGTATATTCCACAGGAACTGGCTTATGGTGAGCGTGGTGCAGGCAGGAACATCAAGCCTTATCAAGCCCTGATATTCACGATGGAACTTGTCGGCATCAAGGAGAAGAAACAGAATGAGGAGAAAGCTAAAGAGTCAGAAACTCCTCAGAAACGACCAGTTAGGAAATTCAACCCAAAGAAGGGAAAGTAATAAGGTTATGAGGTTGTAAGGTTATGAGGTTTTTAGAAATTGAAAATTGAAGATTGAATTTTCAACTTTAAATTTTTAACCTTCAACCTTCAACGACCTCAAGGCTATAGATGTCATTTTGCATGAATAGTGATGACTGTAATATCAAAATGCGCCTAATTGGCGCATTTTTTGTGATTTTAGTTTGTCATGTTGTGTAAATTTAGTACTTTTGCCTAACTATTTGAAAGAAATATAAAACGTAGAGAATTAATATTACATAGTATATGGATAAGATAGACAATTTAGACAGAAAGATTCTTGACATCTTGTCAAAAAATGCACGAGTACCATTCAAGGATGTGGCAGCTGTGTGTGGTGTATCAAGAGCTGCAATACATCAGCGAGTACAGCATCTTGTAGAAGGTGGAGTTATAACGGGAAGTGGCTTTGATGTCAATCCAAAGAGCCTCGGATATTCAACATGCACATATGTGGGGTTGAATCTTGAACGTGGCAGCATGTATAAGGCTACAGTGGAAAGGGTGGCAGCTATACCTGAGATAGTGGAATGTCATTTTACCACAGGTCCTTACACCATGCTCCTGAAATTATATGCAAAGGATAACGAGCAGCTCATGGATTTGCTGAATAATCAGCTGCAGAGTATTCCGGGAGTGGTAAGCACAGAGACTCTTATCTCGCTTGAACAGAGTATTAAGAGAGAAATTCCAGTCAAGATAGAAGAGTAATGGATTTTGATTTAGATAGTCATCTTGACAAGGTCTATTCCACATATCCTGAGGCAGATAATAGACCAGTAATAGGCATCACGTCGAATTTTGTCAATGGTGATGCAGTCATTAGTGAGAAATATTATAAACAGGTGGTTAGGGCAGGTGGGGTTCCATTGCTCATACCACCTGTTTCTGATATAGATGTTATAGTCAATACTCTTGAGCGTATTGATGGTTTGTTGCTTAGTGGAGGTGCTGATATAAATCCTTTGTGGTGTGGGGAAGAGCCATCTCCACGTCTTCATGCAATAAATGCGGAGCGCGACCTTCCAGAGCTTCAGTTGGTCAGGCTGGCATACAACAGACAGGTTCCAATGCTTGGAATATGTAGAGGTATTCAGGTCATGACTGTGGCACTTGGCGGAGAGGTAGAACAGGATATTGACGAAGCAATGCAGCGAAATGGTTCCCAATATGTCATTAGGCACTCGCAGGATGCCAGACGAAATGAGCCTACACATAGCGTATCCGTAAGCAGGGAGAGTGTTCTTTTTGAACTATACGGCAGTGAGAAACTCTATGTCAACTCATTCCATCATCAGTCAGTGAGAAAGAGTGGACGTCTGTTGACAGTTACCGCTACATCTCCTGATGGTGTAATAGAGGCTGTGGAGAGTACAAGACTAAAACCTGTTATGGGAGTACAATGGCATCCGGAATGTCTCGAAGACGATGGAGTAAGGCTCTTTGAGTGGCTTGTTGATAATGCGAGGTCGTTTGCAAAGGCAAAGGCAATACACGAGAAGGTACTGACCGTTGACACTCATTGTGACACCCCAATGTTCTTCTCTCAGGGAGTGGACTTTGAGAAGCGAGACAGCCGCATACTTGTAGATATGCACAAGATGAGTGATGGAAGGCAGGATGCTGTCTTCATGGTGGCATACCTTCCACAGCCCAAGCAAGGGGAGACATTCATGGAGAAGAATCCCTTTGGTATTGAATCGCCAAAAGATTATGCAAACTTAATCTTCGACAAGATTGACGCAATAGCATCCTCTAATTCAAAATGGTTGTCGTTGGCTTCTACTCCACAGCAGTTATACGCAAACAAGGCAGAAGGAAAAAAGTCAATAGTCCTGGGTATTGAGAACGGATTGGCTCTCGAACACGATATAACTAATGTGAAGTCATTTGCCGAGAGGGGAGTGGCATATATTACATTGTGTCATAATGGTGACAACGACATATGCGACAGTGCCCGTGGAGAGGGAATGCATGGTGGTGTAAGTGAGTTTGGAGAACAGGTGATAAAGGAAATGAACCGACATGGTGTTATGGTTGACCTAAGTCATGCGGCAGAGTCGAGCTTTTATGATGCCATTGATATAAGTTCCATGCCGATAGTATGCAGCCATTCCAATTGCAAGTCGCTGTGTGATGTCCCTCGTAACCTTACAGATGAACAGTTGCGCAGGTTGGCACAGACAGGGGGCGTGGCACATGTCACCCTATATGCGGGTTTCCTTAGAAGCAATGGAGAGGCATCAATACTTGATGCCATGAGACATCTCGAACATGCCATTGATGTTATGGGCATAGAGCATGTCGGTATTGGTACAGATTTCGATGGTGACGGTGGCGTGCTTGGCATGGCAGATGCGTCAGAGGCAATTAACTTCACTCTACAACTGCTCAGACGACGCTATTCTCTTCGGGATATAAGGAATATATGGGGTGGTAACTGGCTAAGGGTTATGGCGGAGGTACAGAATAACATAAGGAGGTAACTCTTTATGTTTTCCTTCCTTTATCTTCTTTTTACTACTTCCAAAACTTGAATTCAATAAAAAAGCAAATAACACACATGATAGTATTGAACATATTATATATAATAGCGGGCATAGCGATAGTACTTGTGGGTGCTGATAAACTGACAGAAGGAGCAGCAGCTGTCGCTACGAAATTCAAGGTGCCGCAGATAGTGATAGGTCTAACGATAGTGGCAATAGGTACGTCTATGCCGGAACTGTGTGTCAGTCTTGTCTCCGCTTTAAAGGGAACACCAGACCTTGCTGTGGGCAATGTCGTAGGTAGCAATGTGTTCAATTCTTTTCTTATCGTAGGAATAACAGCACTTGTGGCACCTATGACAATTCTTCATTCCACGGTAAGGAAAGACATACCCTTCGCACTCGTGGCTTCCGTACTCCTTCTGTTGCTATGCCTTGACGGTTCTCTTTCACGTATAGACTCTATTATTCTTCTGCTTCTTTTTGCTGTGTTTATGCGTATCACCCTCGCAGGGGCTAAGGCTAAGAAAGAGAATGAAAATGAAGGAGCAGCGAGAGGAGAGCAGAGCTTGCTCGAGCCATCCCGAGTCGCGTCAGAGGAAGGCAATATGCCAAACGAAGCTGGGCGTGAAATGGCTATGTGGAAAGCTGCGTTGTTCATATTGGCTGGACTCGTAATGTTGATCTTTGGCAGTAACTTGTTTGTTGATAATGCCACAGAAGTAGCCAGAATAATTGGGGTGAGCGAGGCTGTGACAGGACTTACCATCGTGGCTATGGGTACATCCATGCCGGAACTTGCCACAAGTGTCGTCGCAGCGAAGAAAGGCAACAGCGGTATTGCCATTGGCAATGTGCTTGGGTCCAATGTCTTCAACATCCTGCTTATTCTTGGTACGACAGGTGTGATTTGCCCTATGCAACTTAATGGCATCACAAATGTTGATTTCTCAGCAATGGTTATTTCTATGTTCATGTTATGGCTATTCTCCTTCACTAAGTATAAAATTGAGAGATGGGAGGGAGCCGTCCTGACTCTGGCATTCATAGGGTATGTGTCATGGCTAATATATAATGTATAGCATCATCCATTCAAGATTCTGAAGAAATGTCATTTGCTATTCTTTGGAGATGATACTTGCAATAGGTTTTACGACAACATCTTTAAGTTCGACGATATAACCCCAAAAGGTTCGTTCTGTTGTATCATCGTCTTTCTTGTCGCTTTCCCAACCATCGGCATGTGATATTTCCTCTTGTATGGTATGTGCTTTATGATACCACACTACCCTCTTCCCCTTTGGGAACTCGCTTCGTTCTGCTATAATCTTACTAACTGTTCCTACAATAGAATGGGTAGCAAACCCATGATGGTCTTCTTCAAAATCCAGCATAATGCCATGAGCGTTCTTGTAGTATTGTGGCATTATGCAAGTCCACTCTACTTTATCACCCACGGAAAAAGGTCTTCCGCAGCATTGAAGTTGCCACGATTCATAATAGATGATACAATTATCCATTATTGTCTCCTCGGTTATTTCCAGTTTGGAAATGTGTTCTTGAATACAATTCAACTCTTTTGAAAGGTTGGTGAAATAAGAATCACAACCCTCCTTTTCATGATCCTTTATCATATCTGTAATACGGAGGAGACAAGCTAATGGGAAATCAATATGGTCGCTCCAAGAGTAATAATAACCATATAAGCCAAAAGCATTCAGAACTCTGAAAGCCTCTGATACAATAAGAGTATCTATTATTAGTTGATTATCAGTGCTATATGCTCAAACGGTAGAAAAGTGACCGTATGAATTCTGATTAGACACGAAAAGGTGAATATTTAACGTATTTCCTGACTTCGTCAATGCGTCACCCAAATTAAGATTTGTTGCCTGATAGGTCGAAAAGTGACTTGACTGCGAGGTGCTTCTCTGTCAAGAAGAGTGTCATTTCCGATATTGAGTTGCAAAATCTTTTGAATCATATCGCAGCGGTGTTGTCGAATCAGCATAATATGCCCATCTCAAATGGTCGTTTACCACAAGGTCTAACCATTTGTCAATAGAATCACGAACGCATCCATTGCCATTGTACTTCTCAATACTGACATAATAGTGTGCAATGACTCGATTGTAGATAAATCTTTCCTTCACAACTAGTTCTCTTGCGTACGTAGAACAAGAGAACAAGATCAGAAGAAACACAATGAGCAATGATGCTTTAATTCTTGACTTGGTCATATTAATTGTCTTGATTCTTAGACACATCGAAGTATGTCATTTCTCCATTTTGAATCGAGAACCATACATAATAATTGCCAGAGGGATAGGAGATAGAGATATAAGGATCCATTTCCTTTGAATCTTCATCGTTGAGTTCTATGCATATTTCCTCTTCTGCAATCAATGTGTCCTGTCCGTCTTTCAACGCATCTTTGTACACATCGTTATTGTGAATAGCTTCGATGATGAACTCAATATTCTGCATAGCCTTTTGATACTCATTGACCTTTTCTGTAAGGAGTGTCTCATTCTTCAGCAACTTTGAACTTACACGAATCTCTGCTTCATTCCAATGAGGAATCTTAATGCGTCCTATCCATTCCTTGCAATCTTTCTCCTTGATGCCTCTCGCCTTCAACTCTCCAAGACCCTCCACGTTTTTTGTGAAGTCTTGGTATTTTCTGCCCAAAGCTTTGTTGATGAGTCCGGAAACGACACCAAAAATCATAGCGAAAGGCAAACAGATACATGCAATTCCAATAAAAATCCACTCAATGATTTTTCCAATAAGTTTTGTCATAGTTTCTTAATTTATGAATTAAATCCAACAATAGGTTTACACTTTTTCTTGTCTTCGAGGAGTTCGTTACGGCAATATGTCTCAATGCCCTCAATGTCTGCGAACTCACCAGAGAGAAAGAAATCAATGCTGCGCTTGCGGGCAATATTCTCAATCTGGCCACCCGAGAAATCAAACTTTGAAGCGAGTGTCTGTGCATCATCATCGCTAATATTCTTGAGCATCGAGCTCCAAATCTTTGCCTTTACATCAGTTGCAGGCTTATGAAATTCTATCTTGAAAAGAAATCTGCGCTCAAAGGCAGAGTCGAGATTAGAGGTCAGATTGGTCGTTGCAATGAGTATTCCTTCCAAGTCTTCAATCTCCTGAAGGATAATGTTCTGCATAGCATTGTCCATCTTATCTACAGAATGCGAGATATTCTCCGTACGCTTGTTGATTTTTCCTGTTCCTGGACCGCGATAAAACGCAAGCAAAACTTTTACGCATTCCTTGATCTTCAAGGCGCTGCTGAAGAAGATCCATGTCATCCATTGGATTCAAGCGACCTTTTGATAGTTTTCTAGAGATTCTTCTGCTCATTGTTCTTTGTATATTTGACCGTTATAATAAAATTTCTCCGCAAAGGTACGAATAAATACCCATGCGGAGAATTGCCATATACGTATAAGAAAACTATCGAGCGGTCTTCTTTAGATTCCCATCAGATCATTGAACTCATCAATGAGAAACTGCATGTTTTCTGGAATGACAATCTTCTCAGGATGAATCTTTATATCATAGAAAGAGTCACCAATCTCATCTTCCCTTGTATTTACAGAACAGAAATATATGGCAGATGACTGTGAATCAAGAATCTCTTCAATACGCTTGGATGACTGAGATTTTCCTTGATTCAGTGGACGGCCACGCGTCTCTCTGACCTTACCAATCCAGTCGCTGAATTCTCTTGCATCATTAGGGAAGATAGCTTCATAAACTGCCTTAAGCCATTTTTCAGACTTGCCCCTCTTGAACTTTGCCTTGCTGCTACTTCCTTTTGAGTTATTGAAGAATTCGTGCAGATACATTTTCTCACCCATCTTTTGTCTGATGAGAGTGCAGGCATAGAGCATTGTCTGGTCTTTACTTCCAAAACAGATAGGGAAAACTTCATCATTTACCGTGAATACAAAGCCAAATTCCTTCTTTTCCCTTCCACTCTTAAGCACTGTTTTAACGATATGCTTTAACTCAACAGAGATTGTAGGCATTTCTTTTGGTTGAGTACGTCTGCGTAGGTCACGCTTTAGTGATGGAGCGTATTTCTTGTTGTAGTACCCTTTGGCTATCTCGTCTGATTCTTCTTTGCCAGGAGCGCCTGTCATACTTTCAAGCCATGACCACAGATATTGCGGATTATTGTTCTTTGCAGCTTTCTCAAACTTCTCTGTGAATCCCTTAGGCATTTCATGAGCATTCCCATCTTTGGTGATGCTTGCTATAGGACGGATTTCGAGAACCTCTTCACCCATCAGTCTTGCCCATAATCCATGTTTATACCCCTTCAGAGTCATTGCTTCACGGAATGATTGCTGCATCTGACGAACTGCCGTTTGTTTTTCCGGAGATACGCCATGCAGTGAATACTCCGTATCTCGCGAAGCCAGTTGCTTGATGTTTTGCTTGCATACCTCCACAATGAATTTCTGAATAGAATATTCCACTTCATCAGCACTCAGGTTGAAGTTTACCTTGTGTACTGCATAGTAGAATGCGTCGGAATTGTCATCGACAAGCCTGACAAACATGTTGTAACGTTTGATGGCATCAGTCAGTTCTGAAGACACCTCCTCACTATATTTTCCAACATGCTCGATGGTTTGGAACTTAAAGATACCACGAGTGAATCCCTGGTACTTGTTAAGTTGGCTCAATGCCTCTGCTCTTTCCTTTGAGTCCTTTGAAGAAAGGACAAAGTAAATGACAAGAGGATGCAGATTAATCTGCCTTTGTTCGTCTTTTATTATTTTCATAAATACTTATTATAGACTATAGGCTGCACCTCGGCATAAGAATACATTCTTCTGCTCTCGGTTTGCACTATAGTTCACAAGCTTATTGTTTTTTCTTTATTTCAAAACCTAACGACATGATTAATTTCAGTGTGTTTGCAGCTGTGTTCCAGTCGTATGCCTTCTCTTCATCAGAAAGTTCTTCAAAAGGAACAAGACAGGGAGTCTCGCGCTTTTGGTCGTTGCGAACAGGTCCGTAAGTCCATCCTTCGCTCATTCGACCGGCTGACCACACCTCATGTACGTTCTTACTTATGGCTTGTGCTAAATCTAAAAGTTCCTGTGGCAACTCTATTGCTGAGAGGTCCGCTGGGTGGGGAATATAATTATTAGAGTTCATATTATTAATTCTTTGAGATTTCTTCTAATATTTGTTTTTATTTATTGTAGAAAATAGAGAGTTCTATCTGCTTCATTAAGTTCGTGACTTCCGTATCTACTTATGCAGGATTCGATTAACTCCTTTTTTGTATATAATTTATAGTCAATTCTTTGTCTACCTGTCTTGATTATAGATAATATCATATTTATATTGTCTATTCTAAAATTTCTTGAATCAATGATATGATTTATTTTTCTGCTTGATTCTAAATCATATATACAAATTGTTCCAGAATCTTCTGCGATAAGCATATTTAGTGAAGATAATATCTGTAATTGATAAATACTAAACTTCACATCTAAAGGCATAGACCAAAGCTCGTTACCACTATGTACATCATTTGCCACCACCACTGTTTTTGTTTCATCTTTATAAGTAAGTGCTGATATTATTGAAGAACTATCTTCAGTAAATGAGGAAACTGTAACTATGGTGTTATGCTCGATTCTTAATGGCGAAGATAAATTGGATAGATTCCATACGTTAGTGCAACAGTCTAAGGATGATGTAACGAAAAGATTTCCATTTGCAGAGAATTCCAATGACATAATCTTATTAGTGTGTCCTACGCATTTGCGGCGTTGCTTTGTCGTGAGGTTAATAAGCTCAATTTCATGCCCGGAGACACATGCTATTAGATTGTTATCAGGACTTATCTTTATTATCTTATAAATACTAGAAAGCATATCTTCATACTTGTAGTCCTCAAATTCATTTCTAATAGAATGAATAAACACTGCAGTTTGAGTTGCTAAACATAAAATTCGGTTATCACTACTCAAACATGTTGTTATAATATGTTCTCCACAATCTAAAGAGTCAAAAAGGTTTCCTGACTTATCGTAGATTCTCACAGAATAATCTGCATTTTGATTGCTTTCAATACTAACAGGACCACTTACTCCTTCACAAACATAAAATTCGTCAGAATAACAAATAATGCCACCTCTATCATTAATAGATAACTCATTAAATTTTCCTGTAATACATCTTCTTAAAATATACTCTGCTTCTGGAACCCATGGCCTTTCTGGGTAATCAACATCGTGGGGCAATACTTCTAAAGCAATTCTTGCTGCCTTAGACTCATCATAAGGCCAATTGTCAATAAGGGCGTTCGCTTTTTCAGCCGTAATACGAGACTGCAACGATAACAACCTATCATTTTCCTTCTTGATACGTTGTTTTTCTTCTTCTTCAAATCTTAAATGTCTTTTCCACAGAGTATCAACATTCACGTCAAGCATTGATGCTACAACTTGAATAAAAGCATAGTCTCTGCTAATAGGACGTATATCAGCTCCTAACAGTTCACTTTCACCTCCTCTTAATGATCTCAAAGAAGGAGGAAAACATTCTTGATCATCACTGTATGGTATGCCGTCTATAATAAACGGTATTATCTGTTTTGCTTTACCAGTCTCAATGAATCGATGTATTTCTGCATCACACCATATAGACTGGCTATATCGTGTAGAACAGATCGCGATTAGATACTTAGAATTATCTAATGCTTCTTTAATTCTCTCAGACAATAGTCCAGGGCGTAAATCTGTTATATCACGGAAAACAGGTCGAATATACTCTGCTTGATTATCAGCATTAGAAGTAGGCAGTTTATAATACTCCAATCGCTCTTGCAACCACTTAGCCCAAGATTCATCTTCTCTTTTATATGAAATAAAAGCGTAGTAAGTATATTCTTTCATCATGAGATTAAATTATTGTTCCTTAATCTGTACCAAGTCCTTACTTATCACCCCTTCGTTTACGAGGTCGATAATGTCGTTAACAGTCAAAAGACCTCTGTAATAGAGGTGGATAGCGGCAACGCTCCAATCAATGAAAGGGGAGGCGGCACCTAAGGTTGGATGTGGAGCGTCATCTTCCTTCAAAGGTGCACCAAGGGCTCCATCGTCTATATAGACGTTGCCATAAACCTTTGGGGATGAAGTCCATTCCTTTTGAGTTGGATTCTCATTGATACCAAAGAGAGGGATGTTACGTTCTGCAAACCAATCTATAGCGGGTTGCAGTGTGTCCACTCCTTCAGAATCATGGCTTCTCATGGTGTTGAGCAATATGTGGTGACCGTTAGCCACGAGCTTGCGAAGAACTGGCACTGCGCCAATATCCTCTCCAACGGCAGGGTAGCGATGTTTCACTATCGTGCCGTCAAAGTCGAGTACTATGTAATATCCGTATTGTGCCATCTATTCTTTAGAGTTTGATGTTTTCGCAACCAGGGAAGAGGTTTAGGAATGCTTGAGCGTTAGCTGGACGTGCAGGAGCTGCAGCTTGCATTCCGGCAACAATTGCTTCAATGAAACCAACGGACAATCCTTCTTTTCCCATGTAGAAACGTAGATCGCCGTCCTCGTCACTATGATATTGTATTGGATGTGGGCGACGTTGGGTTGCCAAATTATATAGAGTTGCAGCAAGGGCAAATATATCAGGCTCGCTTCCAAATGTTATCATAGCGCCATCTGGTCTCATTTCTGGTGCGGCATACTCGCTTCTTCCATGCACTCCTTTTCTGTTGATGATTTCACCCTCGTTATCATACTGTTTTGCAACTCCAAAGTCTGTCAATATTGCTACACCGTTGTCATCAACGAGAATGTTTTCAGGCTTAATGTCCAAATGAAGTACCTTGCATTTGTGTGCAATGTGTAATGCCTTGCAAAGAGGCTTAACCACATTGTTTACAAGCATCTCCTCGGTGAATTGTGTTCCAGAATGCTGCAGGTCTTCCAGGGAACCAGTGTGATAGAAAGGCATTACGTAATAAGTGGTTCCTGTCTTCTCGCTTTCGAATATCTCCTCTGCTGGTACAATATGGCTGTCAGGTGTATTGCCAAGTTTATGCATGATTTCTGCTTCCTCACGGAATTTTTGTCTTTCAACATCTATATCGAAGCGAGTATTCTCGTTTGGAACAGCTTTCATATTCTCTCCCTCACGATGAAAGTCATCACATGGGAAGAATTCCTTAAGCACTACTTCCTTTTCTTCACCTGTAACAAGGTTTTTTGCAGATGCGCTATATGCATAACCAAAGCTTCCATGTCCAAGGAATCTATGAATCGTATAGACTGACTTGCTACCTGATAGTTCAAATCCGGTAGGGAGCTCGCCTATAATCTCTTCTTCACATCCTTCAAGGTCTATTTCTTCTTCATTCTCCTTATACAACTTCAAACCAAGAATTTGGTCCTCTGTTATTGCCTCTGGCACCATCTTGTCCATGCCGTAAGGATGTAGCTGGCGCAAAACGTATGGCTCGTTCAATTGTTCAAGTAACCACTTCAGATCAAATTCATTCTGTATCTCAAATGCATAACCATCCTGGAAAAATGCAGATCCATTATCTGCATCAAAGAGTCGTGGCTCCAATCGTCCACGAATATTTGTAATCAAGCAGTCACATGACAGGTGATATGCAGGAGCGAACAATGATCCAATTCTGGATTTCTCGATGCCATTCATCCAAAGTCTTTCATACAAGTTGTATGTTCTCTTTCTGTCTATTACCGCCAACACCCTCTCATCCTCAGGAACTCTTGCCAAAGAGTATGTTTTACGTTGCATCTTCTTTACAAGACTACCCAATGTAACGATTTCGTAACCATCACGTTCCTCAAATTCTGGTACTACTAAACTGCGAAGATAACCTTTCTTCTTAACATCAGATACACGCAGAATGTCAGTATAGTCATCGTTAGATAGCACCATAGGTATAGGACGACTACGGAGCATAGGGTGGGTAAGGTCATAAAAGCGAATCTTTGACTTCATAACCTTTTCCTTGTGTGCATTCACAAGTATGGCAACTTCTCCGAAAGGCAAAAGCACAATCGTTTCAATCCAGTCACGCTTCAATGCTTCTTTGAACTCCGGTGACTGCTTCTCGAATATGTCTTTTGGAGCAATGATGCCAGCAAACTTGCCGTTATCTGTCAATGTGTCGAAGCATTTGCCAAGACAGAAGGCAAATGCAGATTGACCATTAACATAGCCACGGTAAGTTGACATGACATAGTCAAACTTACCTGCGTCAGTCCATTTTGTTGAATCTCGTTGAGCATAATGTTCATTGCTTCCTCCCATACCATAGTTAAGTAGTCGTGCAACAGCAAATAGCTTATCGTTAGCATTACCGTCAGCATACATGTTTCCACTTGCATTGATGGCCGCTGCAGCAATAGCACATCCTGCAAATGGATTATACACCTTACCTTTTCCATCGTAATCCAACAATGTACACAATGCGTATGCTACCTGTAAGCGTGGACGATCAGGTTGCAAGCCAGATTTGACAAGCATGTGGTTTGCAATTTGTAGGAAACACTCGGAGAGCCATTCAGATGGCGCATCAATCATGATTTCTGCCAAGCATATCATCGCATATTGTCTGTG
>SAMEA3663090__coassemble_141_pt1 | contig 32129 bp, 30 predicted proteins | sample SAMEA3663090__metabat2_high_PE_006 | metagenome-assembled genome bin SAMEA3663090 (sample SAMEA3663090) | pig gut metagenome | biome: pig gut; feature: pig-associated habitat; material: faeces | place: France | collected 2012 | reverse complement strand
TATGGCGTATCAGTTCTGTCATTCCGTTGTCATTACAATACTCACGAGTTGAATAGGCAATATTCCCGACAAACGGCACATTACGTGCAATGTGTCTGCCTATGTCTATTGTTCCCTTTACATTTGAGTTATTGTACTTATGAGTTTGATACTCCCTATAAACTCCTTGTCTGAGGGCTTTCTTTAGAAAACATGGGAACATAAACATCATAAAGTCAAAGACATCCTCCTGTTCATTATTGTGGCTGAGATCAAAAAGATTGAACGCCAACACTTTCTGCAGCATATAGTGCAACAGATAATCATCATGTCCTTCGTCAAATCTCGATTGTATCTTAACTTGGAGGTTGCCAATACCTATGAAGCCCATAATATTGCCTGTAGAAATCTTTACTTTTTCCGAATCTTCCGTATTGAGAATGCCTACCACGGAAGACTCGCCTATCCTGTCATCTGAATCATCTATGCAGTAAGGGAATATAAGCAGATTTTCATTTTCACGGCAAAGTTGACCAATTGTCTTGTCGGCAATAGGGAACAATGCAGAGACATCATTTCTATTATAAGTCTTTACATTTGCCTTACCTGTATTGTTATCTGATAGATATATTCTCATTGTTATTCTAGCTCTTCAGATTCTTCCTGCTCTGTAGGTGTTTCTTCTGAATTGAAATATGCCTTCCTGAATTTCTTCAGTATATCATCTGATTTGCGGAAACCACGTAGATACTCTTTTAGCAGAGGCTCAATATTCATATTCCAGAGTCTTAGGAAATCTCCACCGTTATTGCCCAATTTTAGGAAATAAGCTGGTCCTACCATATAAGCAGTTCCAAGACCATCTGTATTAGCGATTTCTTCGTTCAACCTGTTCATCGTTTTCTTTGCCTCATCGGCACAAGGCAATGTGTCAAGCATTGACTGAGTCTCAGTCGGTGTCACCTCCTTCCAAGTAAATCGGCGACGCATAGCAAAGTCCATACTCTCTACGCTGCGGTCTATATCATTCATTGTGCCAATGATATACACATTATCGGGAACATAGAAGCCATCGGCAAAGACATCACTTTTGGGAATAAGGTTCTGGTATTGTGTCTTTACTCGCACATCTGACTTTCCTCTATAACCAGGGTCGATTGCATAGAACAATTCACCAAAAATCTTTGAAGCCTCACCTCTATTTATTTCATCTATGATAAAGACGTATGGGCGCTTTGTAACTTCCATTGGATCTTCATCTGTGTTTTGCACAAAAGGTTTATCATTCAGAATGACATCCTGATTCTTATCGGTTCTATCAAGCAACCCCTGCACTATTCCACGATAACAAGAATAGTCTAATGTGTTACCTATTATCTTTTCGAATTCTTCACGTTTCTCGTTTTTTATATTAAAAACACCTCTTAAATAGTAATGATTATATAATCTTCTCAAATAATCATACTGAGCATTTCTATAATCATTAGATACAAAGTATTTTATGATTTGTTGTTCTTGACTATTATCTATTGTGATTTTCATAGCTGTCATACTACTACGAAAATCAGAATACAACACTGCACTACCAGCATTAATGTCAAATATTAATTTTCTGTATGCTTTTTCAAAAGGAGTTGTTCCAGCAAAGGTATCCTGTTGTTTTGAATTCGTATTATGTATTTTTGGTTGAACATTAGATAATGCTCTTTTGCAAAACACCTTAAATATGCCATCTTTTCTTTCAAATCCTATACCACCCTTACCATCCGATATTGGCCTCAATCCCTCTACAAAGTCCGTATAATCATAAGATGGATGGAATTGGACAAAGCACATTTCATCTTTGTCACATCCCATTTCTTCCGCAATAGCTTGAGCCATAAACGTTTTACCCGTCCCAGGTGCACCTGTGAGAACGAGATTGTGGTTTTCTGTTAGCAAATCTATATATTCAGAGTATCTCTTCATTGGATTGTCTTTAGTTTTATTGTTATCATTATCTTGGCTCACTGCAAATTTTGATTTTTCCGTGTTTGATGTACAAACATAATACCACAATGCCGTTTGTGCAATAAGAAGTGTACTATGGATATAACCTTTATTGTCTATCTCTTTACTGATAGAGTCCATCAATTCCTTGTCATTCTCCACAACAGGGACAACATGTTTGTTTAATAACTCATAGAAATGAACAAGTTTATAGCCCGCCTTCTTTGATTCTACTCCAAGGAGGTTACATAAACTTGAATATACATCACTTTTATAGAAGGTGTATTTCTGTGGATATTTGAGAGTCAAAAAACTACTTATCAACCGTTCATCACACATAGCACTCGTATTCTGCTCAAAGTGATTCCTTATTTTATCCTCCCACAGCTTCTTACATGTTGACGTGAAAGTATCTATTCTTTCTTGCAAGTCAACAGTCTCTGTAAAAAGGATGCGGAAAGATCTTCTATATTCTTCCGGCTCATATTTTGCAATGCTTCTATATGCGGTTACTTGAGGGGGATAACAGAGATTTTGCAACTGAATAGAGTTTATCTCCTTTGCAAAATCCATAGCATCTGTATTAGGATGACCGTATTGTTTGGTCACCAACTCCCATTTATAAAGTTCTTTTAATCCAGAATCTCCATTTAATCCGTATTGGAGTTGATGCTTTTTGAAAGCACTTACAATTTCTTCTATTTTCATCATATTATATAAGTACATCAATATTAAACAACTTTACCATCCCACAGCCTCTTCAGGAAGGTCTGTGCAGGCCATATCTCCACGCCGTTCATCATGCGAGGACGTTCTTCAAGTGAAACAACAATCAATTTGCAATCCGGATGCTCCTCTCCAAATGCCTTAAGACCTTTGAGATGTGATGTGGTTACGTTGTTGGACGATTTGATTTCAATGGCTACTTCAGCATTGCCTACAACAAGGTCAACCTCATAAACGTTATTTTGAGTATGCCAGAATGACAAGCCTTTCATTGCCTCTGAATAATCCATATATGCCATAACTTCCTGAACAATAAGATGCTCAAAGGCATGTCCATACTCCGCCGTACCACGTCTGAGTGGATCACGATGTAGCAGATAATTGGTTATCCCCACATCAAAATAGTAGAATTTCGGTGCTACCTGTACCCTTCGTTTCACGGTTTTTGTATATGCGGGCAACATATATCCAAGAAGAGTTTCTTGAAGGATAACGAAATACTCTTTTACTGTCTTTGAAGACACGCCGCACTCACTTGCAATCTTGGTATAATTAACCATCTCTCCATCGCTAATAGCCGCCACTTCCATAAACCTTGTGAAAGAGTCAAGATTTCTCACCAACGCTTCCGCGATAACCTCTTGTTGAAGATAATCACCCACGTATGCCTGAATGCGTTTTGCCGGCGAGGATGCAAGATAATGGCGCGGCAGCATACCGACATTTACCGCCTTGTCAATGTCGAAATCTGGAATCTCTGCACTGACTAATGGATGTAAAGTTTTGCGGATGGCTCTTCCACCAAGCAGATTTGCTCCCGAACGTTTGAGTTTGCGCGCACTCGAACCACACAATATGAAGTGGATGCCACGATTTACCATCAACCAATGCACCTCATCAAGAAGCTCTGGAATCTTCTGCACCTCGTCAATTATGACAACTTCCCCTTCATCCATCATCATACATTCATCACGCAGCCTTGAGGGTTTCATCTTATACAGAGTATAAACTTCTGACTTCAGCAGGTCATAATATGGGGCATCCGGAAAGAGCTGTTTAAGTAGTGTGCTCTTTCCTGTTTGCCTGGGTCCCCAGAGGAACATACTATCTTCTCTTATTTCCAGCAACTTCTGTATTCTTGTCAGCATACCTTTATATTATATGAACGTTATTATGGGTACAAAGATACAAAACATTATTGCAACAACAAAAAAACGAATGAAAATCTGAAGTAGCACTTCAAATTTTAACAGAAAATCTGAAGTAGCACTCCAAAAAATCACTCGATTTTACTATATTATTGAATCATGATTACCCTATCTCCTCCCAGAAATAATCTGGCATTTTCGGTGAAAGCGTACGCTCTGATCATCGATCGACATTCTTCCACTTGATGCTCTTCTTCGCTGTCATCAACAAATTGCTATGACAGGTACATCTGGTTTGTCGTATCAAATTCTTTATCCATAGGCTATTAGAAACTATAACTTTGCCCTCATTATTCTTAAGGATAATAATTACGCCAAAACACGGTCTTTCATCTATAAGAATGGTACAAAATATACTACTGTGACATATTGAAATTCTGGTGCAAAAATATGAAGGAAATCGAAAATCCCCAAATCTATGTTGCAACACGCTGCTGAACACATAATTTTGTAACGTTACGTCACGCTATGCCCGGATATGGTGAAATACAAGCCCATGAAGAACGGGGCGTTGAACTCATACCGTGCTGGTGTTTCTTTCTCATTTATCCAAAGAACGAGTTCATCGCCCCGTGTGTCTATATCGTGTATCTGTCATTCAACAAACGAAGAGATCTCTATCAAGTTGCCTTCAGGGTCAGCCACATAGCAGGTGCGCTGTCCCCAAGGCTCTGTCGTAGGGGCAAAGACAGGTTGAGCACCCATGCTTACTGCACGATCATACTCCTTATCGACATCAGCAAATGAGGGAACATCGAAGGACAGTTCCAATGTACCATTAGTACCATCGGGATAGGCATACTCATGAGATGTCATCTGCTCGAATGCTTCGCGAGGGAAAAGGATGATGCGTGATGTGCCGAGTGTCATCTCTACATTAGGGTCTGTTCCGTTCCATTCCGTTTGGAAACCGAAGATATTGCGATAGAAAGCCACAATCTTGGCATTGTCGGTGGTAAAGAGGCCAACGGTATTGAACGTGAAACGCGGTTTCGCTTGCGACATCATATTGGTCAGCTCCACGAGCCCCATCTTATAGAACGTTTTGTACATCTCTATCTCCTTCGGATCGTCGTTTTTGAGCAAGGTGAGTATCTCGCATGCAAATTCAAGACTGGCGCTGCCATTGGCAGTAACGATATTCTGATCGCTCACTGCCTGTGCATTGACATAACCAGTGGCATTAGTGTATGCCTCGCCACCCCACATCTGAAGCTGCTCAATGCCATTGCCCGTGTGGCGGACATCGTTGAGGAATCCCTTGCTCGCCATCCATGAGGCAGCATTGCAGATAGCTCCTACTATGCGCCCTTTCCTGATAGCATCGGCAACGAGCGGAGCGACACGCTCAGCGGCCTCGCCCTTCCAACCATAGCCCCCAATGAGCACCAGGGCTGCATAATCGTCGGGAATGGAGTCAAAGGTATAGTCGGGCAAAACGCGGAATCCGCTGATAGCCTCAACAGGCTCCATCGACTCCGCCACAATCTTGTTCTCATACTTAGGATTCTCCTTCATTGCCATGCTATCCGAACGCAGCGGTTGCGTAAGATAAGGCAACTCATGCTCAGCAAACTGCGGCAGCAAAACATATAATACTTTCTTCATGTCAAACTATTCATCTGTTTTTATAAATTCCTGCTGAAATTGTTTTTTGCAATGATTCAAGAAACGAAGCACCATGTCCGCCATCCATCTGTACATGATGGAACTGAAACGACACCGGGAGCGTTGACTTCAGCCATCCTTTGCGGCATTTCCCCCACATCACCATGGGGTTGCAAAATTTGTCGGTATATTGATTGACGATACAATCCAACTCGGTTTCAATCATTGCAGATGTGCCGATGACCATGCAATCCTCCAAAAAAGAACTTTCGCATTGTTCGGCTACTTTCTGCGTCAAGCGTTGATAATCATGTACGTAACAGCCTACCTTATGAAAAGGTATTTGCCATCCTTATATGTGGGTCATATCCGTAAAGCTGTGCCTATAGAATATATTATTGTATTTTTCTTAGGTTGGTGAAGGCATCAGTTCTGCGAAAATCGAGTCAGTAACCTAAAAGTAGTATGCCTTTCAATGGCAACTGAAGTCTGCTGGATATGTACAATGTCTCAAGGAACGTGCATATACGAATGAAATCGTCATGAGAGCGGTAAACATTCCTAACAGCAAGAACAAGGTATTCTACATCAAACATCATACATGCTTCAAAAATATCTTTCAAAAACTTGTTGTTCTCTGTTGCTTGTCCTGCTTCAACCTCAACAACTATACGTCCATCTTTACTAATGGCATCTGCAAAGAATGATTTGTCAATAGCATTATTTTTTCCAAACAATACCGGAACATCAATTTTTTTATCTGCACTTTTACCTATCTCAACTCTGTAGCCTTGTTCTTCCAAAAACGGACGCACCTTTTCAAGAACATCATTTGAAACAAGGTTGGTATTGTTCGAGTCAATAACATGTTCAACAGCTTTAAAACAGTCAATCACTCCCTGTATTTCATCAGTTACACCTCGTGAACGAGGAAAAAATTGATATCTTATCATAAATATATTCGTATATTGTTATATATTCTGTTCGGTTTCAATAGGCGGCACGAAGTTTCAAAGCGTGACAATTTGTAACGGTTTCATTTCCCTCCTTCTTTAGGCGGTATTTAATACTCTCCAATAAGTTTGTGGATTCTTACTATCAGTGAGCACAGCCACGACATCCACAATGGAGAAATACCATTTCTCCTCCTTGTCGTCCCATACGGTGCGGACTTTCCTTTCCTCAAACGCCTCGATGATTTCTTTTCTCGTCATCTCTTCTATCTGCTATTTCAGATTCAAGCTTGGCTTTATTCCCCTTCCTTATTCCATCTCTCCATGTCAGCCTTCAGGGCTTCCTTCTGTTTGCGTCTGGTGAGGTCTTCACGGAAAGTGACCTTGTCTTTCAGGTTCTTGAAGTCATCGCCTGGTTTCCAGTTTACATTTACGGCCTTGATATACTTGTCGGGGTCGAAGTCTGCCATAGTGTCCGCGCCCTTACAATCGAGAGTGGGGTAGAAGCTGCCTATCTCGGCGAGGTCTATTCTGTAGCCTTCTGCCATCAGTTCCGCCATGGCTTCGGCAAGAGTGGAGATTACGGCCTTGTAGTCGCCTTTTCTATAAGACGACCCGTGAAGCATGATGTGGTCGATGAGTTCGTCAACCGACAATGTCTTCTCGTATTGTGCGCAGGCGTATGCCTTTTTACCGCGCTCCGGGTAGCGTGGGTTGCCACGCATGACAAGTGTATATTTCATCTTATCTAATGTTTAAGTGACACATATATAGTAGTAGCGTGTGCAAATATAATAAATATAAAGTCGAAATGCAAGCAATTAAAGAGAAAAGTGTAAATGCTTGCATTGTCAGTAAGGTTATTAACCTATCAGGCGATAGATTATTAACCTTACTGCCGAAAGGTTAATAACCTTACTGGCAATGAAACCAATTTCGATGTCACGTTTATCAGGTCTTACAGCGCAGGTAATATATATAACTCAACTTTACCTTACCCTTCGGACGGTGACCGTTGGTTCGGAAGTAGATAGCGAGGTAGGAGGCTATGGTGTAGTGTTTGGCTCTGAACTGTCAAAGGAGAAACTTGAGGAACTGCGACAGCTCATTGTCAAGTACCCGAGAAGATGGATAGCACGGGAGGTAGTGGATTTCAAAGACCTTGAAATACTGGAGGACGACAAGCTGGTATGGCGCAAGGCAGACCTGCGCGACTTTGTGGTAACAGGCAAGGATACAAAAGTATGGAAGGCGATGTCCTTGCCCGTATTTTAGACCCATACGATTGTCACGTACTTCAGGAAGTGGCAGCTCCACGGCAGGGAACAATATTCTTTGCACACAGCCGTCCTTTGACACTTGAGCATTCCATATTGTTCAAATTGCTGTGCAGCTGACAACGTCAAATATAGTTTACTCAAGTTTCTCAAGTTAAAACTTGCTCAGAGTTAACAAGTTGACAAGTCAACACGTTATTTGTTGTTCTGGTCATTGACAAATTCAAACAAGAAGAGTAGCAACTTGTTGACTTGTCAACTCGTTTTTTCGCAAAGCTCAAGGAAACTCCTGACAGCATGTCGAAGACATGCGAAACTTGAGTTACTTTATAATTGAATAATAGTCCTCTCTTCGCGGCTTCACGGTCTTTGGTTGAGAGGCAGCATATCCCAGTGCCAAGGCACCAATTCCCAGCAGACCATCTCTCAGTCCCATTTCTTCCATCAGCTCTTTGCCTTCCTTCGTAGCAAACATGGCATCCTCGCGGTTTATCCAGCATGAGGCAAGACCTATGGAATGAGCAGCAAGCATCATGTTGCCAAGAACCAGACTGGCATCCCTTTCATGGTTATAGTTGTCGGCAGATGCGAACACAAGTACTATTGTTGGCGCACCATAATATGGATTGCTGTCAACTCCCATAATCTTGGCGTTCATGTTGACAAGACGCTCTATGAGTTGCACATTTTGCACAGCCACAATGCATGTGTCTTGCGTTCCATGTCCTGTTGGTGCCCATGTGCCAGCCTCCAATACTGTCTTCAGTTCCTCATCGTTTATCTGCTCTGGCTTATACCTGCGTATAGACCGTCTCTCTCTGATAGCTCTCAATACCTCGTTGTCCATAATCACTTGTCCTTGTTTATATTATACACTATGCTTGTCTCGTTGCTTACCTTTTTCTGAAGGCGCAATCGCTTATATGTGTCCCTGTCAACATCTATTATATATAATGTGTCCTTCCTTCCATCATGTTCAATGGTGAATTTATATGGACTTACGGTATAGGTGCCATTTGCATATGGTTGTCCGTTTCTTGTAACAGTGAAGGATGTCTCTGAATATTCCACCTTTGCATTGGTAAGGTCTGTTGGCACCTCGTCCAAGGGGTCAGTACCCTGTCTCACCTCCCAGTTTGTGATGGTCCATGTGCCTGGCATGGCATTCTTCACTTTCTGTATGTCAACACTATAATCAACGTCATCGCTGTCATCACAGCTTGCCACTGTCATCATGGCAACCATTGCCATCAATTCCCATAAGATTATTCTTGTCTTACCCATATTATAATAATTGTTAGATTTCTCCTGTTAATATTCTTATCTCGTCAACTCCTTTAATAAAGCCCATTTTTTGTCATTGCCATAAAAGGCTCTAACTCGTCAACTTTATATTATTTATTTCTTTGACATGCTGAACTCACATCCACAATATAGTTGGTTGTAGAAACCATATTCCTTTATTAACTCGCATCGTCTTTGTTGCAATCCTCCCTTGCGCCAGTTTTGCTCCCAGTAGGTCACATCGTCGTATGCTGAAGCTGCGAGTCTGCCAGCCTCATGTATTTGGTCAAGGCTTTTCCAACGACTTGATGCCAAAGTGCTCGTTATGACCCTTATGCCCCTGTCGTGAGCATAAGCAGCGGTGCGCATGAGTCTCAGCTTGAAACATTTCAGGCATCTGGCTCCTCTCTCCGGTTCGTCCTCCATGCCGGACATGGCAGTTTTCCAAGTCTCATGGTCGTAGTCGTCATCCACAATCTCAAGTCCCAGCGAGCTAGCGTATCTCGTACACTCGTTTTTGCGTATGAGATACTCCTTCTCTGGATATATGTTGGGATTGCAGTAGAAAATCACCGGTGTGACGCCATGTTCCATCAAACACTCCACTATTGCAGAGGAGCATGGGGCGCAACAGGTATGTAGCAACACCTTCTTCACTCCTCCGGGCACATCCAGTTTCAGCCTAGAGTGGGTGGAGATGCTTTTGACAGACTTGTGGCTTTCTATATTCATGTTCTTGTCCATTCTTTGACTTGATTGCAAAATTAATCATAAAAAATCAAACTTTTATTATGGATTTGCTTTATCTTTGCATTATTATAACAAATTAGCTTGTAAAAGATAGTTTTAACATCATGAAATTACTTTTCTGCATCATAATGTTCATTGTTCCAGGATTGGTGAAATTTGTTGCGTACTCCCAGGTGTTCATGGTTGCCGAGCTGAATACCGAGAATATGTTCGACTTTATGCACGACTCTCTGAAAAACGACTATGAATTCACTCCTGACGGACAAAGGAGATGGACAAAGTCAAAATACTGGAAGAAGATAAACAGCATAGGAAAAGACATCCTTGCCATAGGCAACGACAGTGACGGGTGGCATTTGCCAGACATGGTTGCTCTGTGTGAGGTTGAGAACGACACAGTGATGAGAGACCTCACAAAGCGGTCGCTGCTGAGGGGTGCACGATACGACTATGTCATCACCAACTCCCCAGACCTTCGGGGCATAGATGTAGCATTGCTTTACTCGCCCATGTCGTTCAGAATGATAAGGAATACAGCTTTCAGGGTGACACCAGTCAGTGGCATGAGACCGACAAGAGATATTCTCTATGTTTGTGGTGAGGTGGAGAGTGGTGACACGTTGCACATATTTGTCGTACATGCTCCAAGCCGGTCAGGAGGCGAAACGGCTACACGCAAATTCAGGATGAGAACAGCTGAGACTCTCTGTATGGCAATAGACTCCCTTAGGGCAGAGAGTCCCGATGCTAAGATTATCACTATGGGAGATTTCAATGATTATTGCGGCGATGCATCAATGGAATACATATACAGCAAGACCCAGATGACTGATGTGTCTATGGACAGCAAGGGAAACAATGGGGCAAAAGGGACATATAGGTACAAGGGCGAGTGGGGCAGTCTTGACCATATGCTTGTGAGCGGCACTCTCTTGCCAAAGGTAAAGGAGTGTGTGGTAGCCGATTCGCCATTTCTTATGGAAGAAGACAAGACCTACGGAGGAAAGAAACCAAAACGTTTCTTTAATGGATACAAATACAATAAAGGCTACAGTGACCACCTGCCGTTAAGGATGACCTTGGTCCTATGACTATTCTCTACATACAAGCACTACGGCATATGCACTTATTCCTTCTTCCCTGCCAGTGAAACCAAGTTTCTCGCTTGTCGTAGCTTTTATGGAAACGTCATCAACATCGCAGCCTATAACGTCGGCAAGACATTGTTTCATTGATGGAATATGGGGGTTGAGCTTAGGATGCTCCGCACATACGGTAGCGTCTATGTTTCCTACCTTATAGCCTTTTGTTGCAATTAGAGCCACGGTGTCGCGAAGCAATACCTTGCTGTCTATGTCCAAGGTACGCTCTGATGTGTCAGGGAAATGGAATCCGATGTCTCTCATGTTGGCAGCTCCCAGCATAGCATCGCAAATGGCATGTATAAGCACATCTGCATCACTGTGTCCAAGAAGTCCCATCGTGTGCTCCAGCTTTATGCCACCAAGCCAAAGGTCTCTGCCTTCCACCAGCCTGTGGACATCATATCCCATTCCTACTCTTATTCTCATAACCGGTTTGTGGTCTTTATCTCTTGAAGAGGTCCTTTATGCCATCCATATCGAATGTAAGGGTGAAGCGCAATGTCTGGTCGAGGGGATTGCTCTTGGCTGTTGCCATTACATATCCTGCATCAAGCGAAAATACATTCATGCGGAATCCTGCTCCTGCTGTGAAATATTTTCTGTTACCCTTGTTCTCACTCTCATGGTGGTAGCCTGCGCGTAATGAGAACTTGTCGTTATAGACATACTCTGCTCCTAGGCTCCATTGTATCTCCTGCAACTCCTCCTTGAAACCATTTGGAGCATCGCCGAAGCTCTTGAAGATACCAGATATGCTCGACACGTCATAGTAGTCTTTCTGCACTCTTTCCTGATAATCCTCTGTTGATTCGCCTTCCTCCTGCTGTGGATAGGTAGGCACTAACAGTTTGTTGGCATCAGCCGCTATAGTAAGTCTGTTGAACTCGTCGATTGGTATCATGAGTGATGCACCAAGGCGCATGTTGGTAGGAATGAACTCTGAGTTGTCATCGCCTCCAAAGGATATCTTTGAACCTATGTTTGAGATGTTAAGGCCAAGACCTAACTGGCACTCGCGCTGTCCAATGTTGATATAGTTCTGATAGTAACATGATATGTCAGCGGCGAAAGCTGAACCGGGACTTGTGTCCTCTGTGTAGTCGTATGTCAGGTCTGAGTATATCCATCTCACGGCTGCTCCAAGTGAAAATGTCTCACTGAGCATCAAGGAGTAGCCAAGGTCGAGTGACATCTCGTAGGGTTTTATCGTCATGTCACCGCTGCCTTCCATGTCGCTGCTTGTCTGTACCTCTCCGAGGGAGAAATATCTGAGCGAGCCACTCACGGCTGAGTAGTCTCCTATACGATAGTAGCCAGCCATATATACAAGGTCCATGTCGCTGACGAGCTGTCTCAACCATGGAGTGTAGTTGAGTGCCACGCCCGCCCTGCTTATACAGAAAGGATATTTTGCCGGATTCCAGTATTGGGAGTTGACATCTGGGTCTGTAGCGGCTCCCACATCACCCATACCTGCTGCACGTGCGTCAGGCGCAATGCTCTGTGATGTCACTGATGTGTTCACCGGGTTGAACATGTTCTGTTTGTCCTGTGCCTTTGTCTGCAACGACACCGCCGCCACTATCAAGGCTATCACTATTCTTACACTTTTGCTCATCTATATAATATAAGGTGTATATTTGTATGTTTATTTGCCTGTTGCGTAATGATTAAACGAAATTCAGCCTTATTTATTGCCCACTATGACAAGTTTCTTTGCCTTTGACACCTTGGCACCACCACTGCCGCCAATGCGTACCCTGTAAAGATAGACACCTGTCTCAAGTCGTCTGCCATTGTCAACGGTAAGGTCCCAGTCAACAGTATATGTTGTGCGCTTGGATGGTCCCGACTCGGAATGTGACCATAGTAGTCTGCCACTCATGTCAAACACGTCAATGATGACATCTACCATAGAGCCGGTGAAATTATGGTTTATGACGAATGTGGTTGACGTAGATGCTGGGTTGTCAGTACATGCGATGCTTAGTATGTCGAGCGACAACCCTTTCACCACATTGAAGCTTAGTTCCGTGGTGCTGGAGTTGTTTAGGATGTCCCATGCACGGAATTTCAGTTTGTGCAATCCCTCGCTCAGTTCCGGTATGCTGTAGCAGACAGTACCCTTGGTATATGAGCCGAAATCATAGCTGAAATAATTGTTGAGGTTGTAGGTCATGGACATCTCGCCGTCTATCACAAGCTGCAAGTCATGGCCTATGCCGTTGCCAGATGCATTTATACCGTCCTTGTCGGTTATCTCAGCTACGAAAAATGGTGTCGTGTTCACATCGCCTCCGTTAACAAATGAGGGGGTGTTGAGATAGCAGTACAGCGACGGTCCAATGGAATCATTGTCCATAGCCTCTGTACCATTTACGAAGAATCGGTCTTCAGCACCATGTGCTATAAGGGTCTTGTCAGAGTTGATGGCAAAAACATTGACAAGTCCACTTCCTTCAGAATAGTTTATGTCCCTTGGTACTGCGAAAAACATCTTGAACTCTCCCGACCTGATACTGTCGGAACCATTGTATAGGATTTTCTGTCTGTCTGTGAACTGGAAACCAAGTGATGTGGAAGGCTCATTTTGGCGGCACACGATGGTTTCCTCCGTGTCTCTTACGGTGACACTCACTTTTCCGTTGAAATCGCTTGCCATTACTCCCTGGTTATCCTCTATATGACCTTTCAGTTCCACTACGGCACCAGCTTTCAGCTGCGGAGTATTTCCATCTGCCATGGCAACTCCGTTTATGGAGTCTATCACCACCGACATGGTAGGAAGGTTCAGTGGCATGGCTGGGTCGCCAAGCAGAGAATATTGCAACTTGTTCTGTGTCCTGTCATACCCAGCGATAATCATTTCGTTCTTGGTCCTGCGCTGTGCCTCGCCTATGCCTATTGGTTTCCCATCCTCAACAGTGAGAACATGTTTCATGAAAGAAACGTTGAGAGGGGTGTTCTGTGAGGCAAATACCGTACGTGTAGTACCATAGAAAGCTACAGCTCCACCTTTCTTGTTGAGCACAGCCGCTTCGCCGATGGTTGCTTTTGTTCCATCGAAAGGCATAATGTCGCATGAAGCAGTGACCCACAGAGGAAGATTCTCATTGGTAAACGACTGGAAATCTGATAGCCTTAGCACATTCTCGTGCGACATCTGAGTCTCCATGCCGTGTCCGGCATAGTCTATCACCAGTGCACCGTCTGCCTGCTGCTGCTTAACTATTGATTCCACCTCTGGATAGGTATTTCCTGTTGAAGAGGTCTCTCTCTTGTAAGCATCCCACATGACCTTCTTGACTATATATCCAGGATACTTGGTTATTGTGGCATCAGCAGCTTGATTGACATCCCTCATGTGCATGTCGTTGTCGCCATCATCACCAAGGAACATTACCGTGTTAAGCCACTCTCCTGCATATTTCTTGTCCATGTAGTTGATAGCCTTGTCAACCATTATCTGTGCTTCTGAAGGATCAGTGACAGGGAAGCGTCCTACTGCCACGTCCAGTTTGTCGGAGCATAGTGGGTCAGAGCCTTCGCCATCGTCAAGGAGAGTGAAGAAACCATCATCAATATAGCAATAGACATGGCTGAAAGAGTTCTCGCTCTCGAAGGCGAGAAGATAGTCGTCGGCATTGAATTGTCTGCATGATGCGGTCAGCATTCTGTTGTCCCATACGCAGTCACCGAACAGAAGCAGATATTTTGGCATGTCGGCTTCTGTCTCTGCACGATCGTAAAGCATCTTTAAGTAGCGTCTGTAAGCGTTGGCATCGGGAGTACCGCTTGAGAACTCGTTGTACAACTCGTCAGCAGGCACTATCCTTACCCTCATGCCGTCGTGCTGCTCATGGTAGTCGGCTAACCGCTGTGCCTGGGAGAGCAACTTCTGTGATGTAGGAATAATTATCACCATGTCGGCAAAACCATGAGAATGCAAGTCCTGGTTCATTATTCCATATACAAAATCCGGCTGTGGGAATGTTCCAGTCGTAAGCTTAGGTTCTTCGGCTATTTCAGGATAAGTCACGGAGATATAGTCGAGACGCAATGGACCACCGTTAGTGCATGATATAGTGATGCTGTCGGTAGCGACGTCATCGTTTATGGAGAATGTCCTCTCTGTTTTGTTGCCATTATCATAGTTGCCCACAGATATGCCCATCAAACCATACTCATTGCCATTGATGTTGATAGAGACGGTACTCGCAACTCCGGCTGTCACTGCCACGTAAATCTTGCGTGATGCTGCATCATGGCGTGATGCCAGTCTGTTGGGGATGGTATATGTTTTCTTTCCACCGCTATATATTGGTGAGTCTTCAAACAGGTTGCGACCACCCTGATACCATGCGTAATTGTCTATCTCGTGGAGTGAGTGGTAGAAAGCAGGAGAGGGATAGAAAGAATTTACAAACTCCGCACTGTCAACAGTGAGCGGACTCTCTGTAAGCCCATTGCTCTCCGTAGCCTCTATGTCTGTAATAAAATAGCATCCTGAATTGGAATATGGGTTGCGTGTACGTACCGTTTCCGTTGGTGACGACCAGCTTACGGTGCCCTTTCCATAGAACAGTCGCTTGCCAGCTATAGAGCATGTGGGTACCTCCATGAGGTCATCAAGCTGGGCAAGTTCGTCACCTACAAGGGTCTCGTTCTGCAAGTGTCCTCCATATCCGAATATTCTCACTTTGGAAAGGTCGGAGAAGCCAGCTTGGCGTACAACGTCGGATGTTAGATTATATACACCATCCGTTGGGACACTTATTTTAGCCCATCTGCCAGAGGCAAGGATGGAGTGGTCTGCATAGCGTGAAGCGGGACTGTTGTCGGCAGCCTTAGCCTTCCTTAATCCACCATTGACCTTCGGAGAAGATTTCAGTCTCAGCATGAAACTGACAAGAAACTGATACTTCCCTCCACGTTTCACAATCGGAACCATACTTGCCTCAAGGCTTCCTCGTCTCCTGTCCACTACCGTCCAAGTATCTATATCCGGTGTTTCTCCTGGGATGAAGTCTGGAAACATTTTCAGTTTCTTGATATCTTCCTTGCTTAGGTCCATATATTCAGGATATACAACTTCTAAGTTATATATGGAATCTGTATAGTTCTCGTTCAGAGGGAAAGACACAGTGAAATGTGGCAGCATTGAGTCTATTGCCACCTCGCTAGCCGTGAGGTTGTAGAATCTGCCGTCTGTCTTGCCGTCATAGGCATTGCCTTCTGTCAGTGACAGCAGCAGAGCCGTAACGGTAAATATCAGTGTGCGTATCTTTATCATATTGGAAAAATGTATGTCTGTCTTGTTTCTTGTCATCTGCAGTTGAACTCCAGTACCTTCTTCTCTCCAATCCATCCTTCTATATGGTCGTTGACACTTACCGGACCAACGCCTGGAGGTGTGCCGGTGAAGAGAAGGTCGCCAGTCTTGATGGTGAAATACCTGCTAATATATTCTATTATCCCGTCAATGCCAAACAGCATATCCTTGCCGCAACCTCTTTGTACAGTGTTGCCGTTGATGTCAAGATGGAAGTCAAGCGACTGCACATCGCCCACCTCATCCTTGTCTATCCAGTCGCCTATGACGGCAGAACCGTCGAACCCCTTGCTTATAGTCCATGGGTTGCCTTTCGCACGTGCCTCACGCTGCATGTCTCTTGCCGTGAAATCAACACCAATTGTGACAGCATCGTAATACCTATGTGCAAAGCGTGCGGGGATAGATTTGCCAAGACGGCATATCCTTACTACCAGCTCGGCCTCATAGTCTATTCTGCCCATGAAATCTGGCACGAAGAAAGGCTTGTGTCCTTTTATCAGGGCGGAGTCTGCCTTTGTGAATATCACAGGTTCCTCCGGTTTATATAACGTTCCATCCAACTCTTTATTATGTTGGATATAGTTCATTCCTACGGCAAATATCTTCATTTTACTATATTTTAACTTATGTGAAGCTGAAGCAATTTACTTACATCCATTTGAAATGACAAAAATATTTGTACTTTTGCAACTCCATAACAACTTATGATATAACACATGACAGAACATGAGGCTGTAGAGATACTGGCAAAGCATGGGATAAAACCTACTGCCAACAGAATAACCATTGTGAGAACCCTCCATCGTGAAGGGAATCCCATGTCGCTTTCCGACCTTGAGGATAGGATGGTGACAATAGACAAGTCGAGCATATCCAGAACTTTGACTCTGTTTAGGGAGTCTCATCTGGTACACTCGATAGACAACGGCATCGCCACTCTGTATGAACTTTGCTTGGCAGGCGTAGGTGAGGATACCGACACACATGTGCATTTCTACTGCGAAAGATGCCACCGTACATATTGTATGGAGAACACTCCGATACCGCATGTCTGCTTGCCCGATGGTTTTTCCATGGTGTCAGCATCGTTCATTATAAAAGGAATATGCCCTGACTGTGCTATATAGCCTTACTTGACTCCGTATTTCTCCGACTGTTCCTTTATCAGGTCAAGGTCGTCGAAATAGTCAATCCTCATAGCCTTTCTCACCTCATCCATGGTATGAGCAGCCACTTCCCTTGCCTGCTCTGTACCCTTTCTCAGTATGTTGAATATCTCTGGTATGTCTTGTTCAAACTCATGTCTGCGTTGTCTCATTGGTTCAAGCATCTTGTTTATGACGCTATTAAGAAACTTCTTGCAGTTGCCATCGCCTATGCCTCCTCTAACGTAGTGCTCCTTCAGCTCGGCAAGGTTGTTGTATTCAGGCCAGAACTCAGCAAAATCCTCATCGCTGCTGAAAGCTTCAAGGTAGGTGAACACGGCGTTACCCTCCAGATGGCCAGGCTCGTCCATGCTCATGCGGGGTTCTCCGTTAGACATCTTTTTCACTTTCTTCCACACTTCCTTCTCTGAATCGCTAAGGTATATGCAGTTGCCGAGGCTCTTGCTCATCTTCTCCTTACCGTCTGTTCCAGGCAGACGCCTTGCAGTAGCATTCTCGGGAAGTAGTATCTCTGGTTCTACGAGTACAGGACTATATACCTGATTGAATCTCCTCACCAGTTCGCGTGTCACCTCTATCATTGGTTCCTGATCCTCGCCTGCCGGCACTGTTGTAGCCTTGAAAAGGGTAATGTCTGCTGCCTGACTTACAGGGTAGCAGAAGAAGCCGAGAGGGATGTTCGCCTCGAAATTGCGCATCTTTATCTCTGTCTTGACGGTAGGATTCCTCTGTACTCTCGACACGGTAACAAGGTTCATGAGATACGTTGTGAGTTCTGCCAGTTCTGGTATCTGGCTCTGGATGAAGAGAGTGCATTTCTCAGGGTCAAGACCGGCAGACAGGTAGTCAAGAGCCACCTCCACGATATTCTGTCTAATCTTCTCAGGATTGTCAGCGTTGTCAGTTAGAGCCTGTACGTCAGCCATAAACACGAACATGCGGTCATAGTCTCCCTCATTCTGAAGTAGCACCCTTCTACGCAGAGAACCGACATAGTGACCCAGATGTAGTTTACCTGTCGGGCGGTCGCCCGTAAGTATGATTTTTCCCATATTAATTATTATAATTTGTACTTTCTCAATAAAATCAATGCAAAGATACGATTAAGCGAGGGAAATAACAAAATTTTTTGATTATTTCCGAGCGTGAGTATCTAAGACAGCATGTCAAAGTCGATTAAGCGAGGGAAATAACAAAAATTTTTTTGATTATTTCCGAGCGTGAGTATCTTTAAAAAACCATATATTTATTTCATGGTTGAGAAATAATGTTTATATTTGCATTCGGAAACGAACACCTCCACTATTATAAAACCATTTTTTTGAGTAGGGTTTAACTTCTATAGTTGAGCACTGCCGAAACTTGAATGAATATTGAACATATGAAAAGGATAGTGACATTTGGAGAAATATTGCTGAGATTGTCGAAGGATGGGCGCAGGAGGCTTTCGCAAGGAAATGTGTTGCGTGGCGACTATGGTGGTAGTGAGGCTAACGTGGCTGTGTCGCTTGCCATGCTTGGGAACGAAGTAGAATATGTAACGAGGGTGCCCGACAATCCTGTAGGCAGGGCATCGTGCATGACACTTGCTGCGTATGGCATACACCTTGACCATGTGTGCCGGGGAGGAGAGCGCATGGGTAGTTATTTCTTTGAGGACGCTGCATCGCTGCGCAATTCGTGTGTCGTCTATGACCGCAGAGACTCATCTTTCTATTCCATAGAGCCAGGCATGATACCATGGCGTGATATATTCCGCCATGCCGACGTGTTCCATTGTAGCGGTATCACCTGCTCATTGTCGCAGAGTGCGGCAGATGCCACTATTGAGGCTGTGCGCATAGCTGAGGAGATGGGACTTGTAGTGTCGTGTGACATCAACTACCGCAAAAACCTTTGGAATTATGGCAAGGAGGCAGGCGAGGTACTTAGAGAACTGGCTTCACATGCTGATATCATTTTTGGCGATCAAGGTGAGTATGAAGTGGTGTCGGGACTGAACAGAGTATCTTTCAAGGCGTTGTCGGCAGGTTGTGACATTGATACCACCTTGTTTGAGGAATATATGAGGAAGGTAGGAGAGAAACTTCCTAAATGCCGGAAGATGGTGATGGCAGCGCGCAATCAGATTACTTCCAGCCACCACACACTGACAGGTTTTCTTCTTGGCGATGGCAGATTCTTTTCATCAAGGATATGCGATATCAACCCTGTTGTTGACCCTATGGGCGTGGGTGATGCCTTCGTGGCAGCATATCTGCACTCGTGGTGCAGATGGGGTGATGACAATCAGCGCTGTCTCGATTTCTCACTGACGGCATCTGCGTTGAAGAACTCCATAGAGGGCGACTTCAACATAGTCAGCGAGGACGAGGTGATGGCTCTTCTCCCTCAATGTACTGCTCCATGAACAGATGCTCGCCGTCAAATACTGCATAAGTGAACTGCCATATCCAGTCACCCAGAATCAGCATCCTAGACTTGTTGCCGACGGGCAGGTCGAGTTCTATGTGGCGGTGACCGAAGATAAGATAATCGACATCTGTGTGGGTGTCCACATATTCCCTGGCATACCTTACAAGGAACTCTTTGTCCTCACCTTGGAATGGCAGTTCCCTGCCGTCAGCACGTTTCTTCCTGCTGTGCTGTGCCCACCTAAGTCCTATCCACATTCCCCAGCGTGGGTGTATGGCATTGAGCAATATCTGACACACCCTGTTGTGGAAGAGTTTTTTCAGAATCTTGAACTTTATGTCAGGGTCGCCAAGTCCGTCACCATGGGCAAGAAGAAACACCTTGTCAGCTATTTCCACTGTCGTTGGCTTCCTGTGGAGTGTCATTCCGCATTCCTGCTCAAGATAGCCGTATGTCCATATGTCGTGGTTGCCAGTGAAGAAATGCACCTCCACGCCCATGTCAGTCAGTTCAGACAGCTTGCCGAGAAAGCGGGTGTAACCCTTTGGCACCACATACTTGTACTCGTTCCAAAAGTCAAACATGTCACCAAGCAGATATACTGCGCTTGCGTTGTCCTTTATACTGTCGAGAAACCTCACGAGACGCCGCTCCTGTGTCCTCCTGTGTTCTATTGCCCATGAGCCAAGGTGGGCATCAGAGATGAAATATACGTTGCTTCTTATGTTTCCTTCACCTCCCGATTCCTTTGGGCTATGTGCCATCCTGCTTTTCGTCTTGTTGATATCGTTCATGGTCAGTCAAATCCTAATTCCACTCTTGCCTCCTCTGTCATCATGCTCTGGTCCCATGCCGGTTCGAACACGAGATTTATATTTGCAGACCTGACAGCCTCCAAACTCTCCACTTTTGTCCTTACGTCCTCAAGGATGAAATCTGCCGCAGGACATGATGGTGCCGTGAATGTCATGTCTATGTCAACACTCCCGTCATCCTTGACATCAATGTTGTATATCATTCCCAAGTCATATATGTTGACAGGAATCTCTGGGTCGAAGACAGTTTTCAGTACATCCACTATGCTGCTCTCGATGTTAGTCTTTTCTGTTATCGTCATAGTTGCTTGCTCTTATTTTTACTTTTGTAAAAGTAGTATAAATGTCCGACATGACAAAATAAAAGATGTGTTTTTTATAAAAATACAATCTATTTCTTGCTTGTACGGGAATAATTGCCTAAATTTGTAGCCGTAGGAAGTATATATCTGTAAACAATAATTATAGTAATATGATAGACGTTAAAGCAACATTAAGCGAGGCTGCCGAGAGAATGGAAATGGCAGCGATGTATCTTGAGGAGCAACTTTCGCGAGTAAGGGCGGGACGTGCCAATGTGGCAATCCTCGATGGTGTGAGGGTTAGCTCTTACGGCTCTATGGTTCCTCTTAACCAGGTGGCAAATGTATCTACTCCCGACCCACGTACCATTGCGATACGTCCATGGGACAAGAAGGCAATAAGGGACATAGAGAAAGCTATCATGGACTCAGATGTCGGCATTACTCCCGAAAACAACGGTGAGTTGATAAGGCTCAATATTCCCCAGCCTACAGAAGAGAGGAGAAAGGAACTGACCAAGCAGTGCAACAAGATTGGTGAGAAGACAAAGGTAGAGGTAAGAAATGTAAGGTCAGACATAAAGGACAAGCTGAAGAAAGCCATCAAGGACGGACTGTCTGAAGATAATGAGAAGGATGCTGAGGCTGAGCTTCAGAAAGTTCACGACAAGTATATCAAGAAGATTGATTCTCTTCTTGATGAGAAGACAAAAGAGATAATGACGGTGTGATTTTTTATGCCGATGCATGGACTTGTAATAAAGAACACTGGCAGTTGGTACACTGTGAAGACGGACGAGGATACAATTGTCAACTGCAAGATTAAAGGCAATTTCCGTCTGAAAGGTATTAGAAGCACTAACCCGGTTGCCGTGGGCGACCGGGTGACTATTGTAATGAACAATTCTGGAACGGCGTTCATCACGGATATAGATGACAGGAGAAACTATATCATACGCAAATCGTCAAACCTCTCGAAACAAAGTCATATAATCGCTGCCAATGTTGACCAGGCTGTTCTTGTGGTCACGGTTGACCATCCCAAGACAAGTACCACTTTCATTGATCGTTTCCTTGCCTCTGCCGAGGCATACCGGATTCCTGTTGTTCTTGCCTTCAATAAGACAGACTTGCTTGATGCCGAAGCCATGGAATTGCAAAGTGCCCTTGTTGCCCTGTACAGGGAAATAGGATATGAATGTATCGAGATGTCGGCAGTCACAGGTATGGGAGTTGACACGTTGCTCTCATGCATGAGTGGCAAGACAACATTGCTGAGTGGCAATAGTGGTGTAGGCAAGTCAACCATCATAAATGCCATATTGCCAGATGCTGGTTTGAAGACGGCTGATATCAGCGAGGCTCATGATTGTGGCATGCATACCACTACCTTCAGCGAGATGCTGCCAATGCCTGATGGTGGCTACCTGATTGACACACCTGGCATAAAGGGATTCGGAACGTTTGACATGGAGCCTTCCGAGCTTACTGGTTATTTCAGGGAAATATTCCGGTATTCTGCCGAATGCAGATTCAGCGACTGCACACACACACACGAGCCAGGCTGCGCCGTCATGAAGGCTGTAGAGCAGGCAAAGATAGCACTGTCGCGGTATGAGAGCTATCTTTCCATGTTGCAGGACAAGAATGAGAGCAAATACCGTGAGGCTTTTTAGTTCAAAAACAAATGACACTTTTGGATGAAAGAAGGTCCAGCCAAAGGTATGGAAAGCTTACGACAGATGTACCTGTAACAATATTGTAATATAGATGTAACGTGTATGAATCCTTGCCACATTAAATTTGCAACCAGTAATACTAATAACTTGTCAACTCGATTTTTTTTTGCTTTGCTCAAGGATACTCCTGACGGCATGTCGGAGACAAGCGAAACTTAAACTAAATAATATATAATATGGAAGAGAGTAGGAAGAAAGTACTGGTTGTGGATGATGAGCAGGATTTATGCGAGATTCTGAAATTCAATCTTGAGACAGAGGGCTATGAAGTTGACACAGCCTATTCCGCCGAGGAGGCTTTAAATCTGGAATTGAAATCATACAGTTTGCTGCTGCTTGACGTGATGATGGGAGGTATGTCAGGATTTGCACTGGCAAAGAAACTCAAGTCAGAACCATCCACAGCATCAATCCCTATAATATTCCTTACTGCGAGAGATACGGAAAATGATACTGTCACCGGATTCAACCTTGGGGCAGACGACTATATATCAAAGCCTTTCTCTATAAGAGAGGTGATGGTGAGGGTGAAGGCCGTGCTCAGAAGAAGCAGTGGCGAGAAGGACAAACCAGCCCATAAAGTGATTAACTATCAGGGACTCACCTTGAATCTTGACAAGAAGACCGTGGCAATCGACGGTAATGAGATTCCTTTCACCAAGACAGAGTTTGAGATACTGCACCTCCTCATAGAGGAGCGAGGCAGGGTCTTCTCAAGACAGGAACTCATAGATCGTATATGGCCCAGGGATGTCCTCGTACTCGACAGGACAGTGGATGTTAACATTACAAGATTGAGGAAAAAGATTGGACCCTTTGCCAAATGCATCGTGACCCGTCTTGGATTTGGCTATTATTTCGACGCTTAAGATGTTATTCTCAAAACCAACAGTAGGACAGAAACTCTATTTCTCCATACTCGCTGTATTCCTTGCCTTTACAGCAATGTTCCTTTTTTTTCAGAGAACAAGGGAGAAACAGTTCAAGACAGAGACGCTTAATATCAGGCTTCAGTCATTTAATGCAAATGTCTATGAGGCGATAGGTGGTCGTGTCGAGGAAAAAGCCTTGAACGACTATCTCGCAGGGCATCATGTCAGTGGACTGAGGCTCACGGTGATAGGCAAGGATGGAAAGGTGCTTTACGACAACGTAAGGAAAGACTACCAGCATTTCAGCAACCATCTTGGCAGAAAAGAGGTGACAGAGGCGATAATGAACGGACAGGGTTACGAAATAGAGCGCAACAGCAAGACCCTGAACGTCGATTATTTCTATTCAGCCACTTATTTCCGCAAAGAGGGAATAGTGATAAGAAGTGCTCTGCCCTACAATGACGACCTTGCAAAGTCATTGAAGACAGACCAGCATTATATATGGTTCGCACTCTCGGCCATTATAGTGCTTACGGTGGTTCTCTGGAGATTCCTTACAAGACTTGGTGACAATATCTCTAAACTGAGAACCTTTGCCAACAGGGCTGCACATAATGAGAGCCTCGACACGGAAGACCTTGCCGTGTTCCCCGACGACGAACTGGGCGAGATAGCGGAGAGAATCATCAAGATATACAAGAACCTTGAGTCAACGCGCAAGGAGCAGGATGTGCTTAAAAGGCAGCTTACACAGAATATAGCCCATGAGCTGAAGACACCGGTGGCGAGCATACAGGGCTATCTTGAGACGATAAGGGAGAATTCCGGCATTGACGAAGTCACCAAGGAGCAGTTTATAGACAGATGCTATGTGCAGACCCAGCGGCTCGTGTCGCTGCTCAATGACATCAGTATGCTCAACAGGATAGACGATGCACTGGGATACATGGACTTTGAGAATGTTGATTTGTCTGAAACGGTGGAAGGCATAATAAGGCAGACAGCATTGCAGTTGGAAGCCAAACACATGAAATTCATAAACAGGATGCCTAAGAATATAGTCATCAATGGCAACCAGTCGCTCCTTTACAGTGTGTTCCGCAACCTTACGGACAATGCTATAGCTTATGCAGGTGAGAACACATGCATCAGTCTTGAATGCAGGGATGGGGGTGACAGATGGTATTTCACATTCTCTGACAATGGTATCGGAGTGGGAAATGAACACCTTGCACGTCTCTTCGAGCGTTTCTACAGGGTAGATAAGGGGCGAAGCCGAAAGATGGGAGGAACAGGACTCGGGCTTGCCATCGTGAAGAATGCCGTTCTGCTCCATGGTGGCACCATCAGTGTCAAGAACAATCCTGAAGGAGGCCTGCGGTTCGACTTCTCACTTAAAAAGTACGGAGGATAGCCGTAACGTTGATGGTAAAAAGGCAACTACAGGGGGTCAACATCGAATATCACCTGCACGGTGGCGAACCGTTGCTGTTGCATAATACGGCTTTCCTCCTTGTGCAGACAGTCTCGTACCTTGTCGAGATTGATGCCATTCTCCAGCTTCAGCATGATTTTCCTGATAGCCATTTGTTTAATCCTTGCTACGGAAGGCTTGTCAGGTCCGAGAACCCTGTCACCGAGAATGTTCTTCAATGATGTAGCCATGCTGTCTGCCGCTGTTTCGGCTATCATCTCTTTTTTGTGACGTATATATATATATATAATGTGTGTGAAGGGAGGATAGCGGAATAGCCTTCTCTCTTCGAGCAGCGAATGGTAGAAAGACTTGAAGTCATTGCCTGACAATTGACGGATGACAGGTGACTCAGGGCTTCTTGTCTGGAGTATGACAAGTCCCTGGCGGTCTTTCCTTCCTGCCCTTCCACTAACCTGTGCCATCATGGTGAATGCCTGCTCATATGCTCTGAAGTCCGGATAGTTGAGCATGGTGTCAGCATTGAGGATGCCTACCACAGAGACTTTCCCAAAGTCCAGTCCCTTGCTCACCATCTGCGTTCCTATGAGGATGTTTGTCTTTTCTCCGGAGAAATCATTTATTATTCTCTCGTATGCCGAGCGTGTGCGTGTAGTGTCAAGGTCCATTCTCGCTATGTGCGCATCTGGAAATAGAGTTGCCGTTATGTCCTCTATCTTCTCTGTCCCGAAGCCTTTGCCCTTTATGCCTTTGCTGCCACATTCCGGACAGTTGTCAGGTAGCTTATAGACAGCACCGCAATAATGGCATGTCAGCAGTCCCGAACGTTTGTGCAGTGTCAGCGACACGTCGCAGTTGGTGCATCGCGGCACCCATCCGCACTTGTCGCATTCCACTATGGGCACATACCCTCTCCTGTTCTGGAAGAGAATGGCCTGGTTTCCATTGTCAAGGGCATCCCTTACAGCCTCAATGAGTTCGGGTGAGAACGGACCTTCCATCAGTTTGCGCTTCATCCTGTCCTGTATGTCTATGACCTTTATCTCAGGAAGCTTTATGTCCTTGTATCGTTTTGTGAGGCATGCCAGTCCATATTTGCCATTGGCTGCATTGAAATAAGTTTCCATCGACGGGGTTGCCGTGCCCAGCAGAGTCTTTGCTCCATGGTAATGGGCAAGCATGATGGCAGCCGAGCGAGCGTGGTAGCGTGGTGCCGGTTCCTGTTGCTTGAAAGATGTCTCGTGCTCTTCGTCTATGATGACTAACCCAAGTCTGTGGAAGGGAAGGAAGCACGATGACCTTACACCGAGTATTATGTCGTATGGTGAATCGGAGAGTTGTTTCTGCCACATCTCCACTCTCTCGGCATCGACAATCTTTGAGTGGTATATGCCTAATCTGTTGCCGAACACCCTGTGCAGTCTTTCCGTTATCTGCACCGTGAGTGCTATTTCCGGCAGCAGGTATAGAACCTGCTTGCCTTCGTCAATGGTCTTTTGTATCAGGTGGATGTATATCTCTGTCTTGCCACTTGAGGTTACTCCATACAGCAGCGTCACGCTGTGGCTCTCCATCTGTTTCAGGATGTCGTGATATGCCTTTTCCTGATTGTCGTTAAGCTTGTTGATGTTCTCTGTGCATGGAGATGCAGAGTCCTTGTTGCGTGCTATGGTCCTGTTGTATGTCTTAAGATAGCCGCTGTCAACGAGTTTCTTGAGTGTTGCGGTAGTTGCTGTCGCATTATTGAGCACATCCTCTTTTGTTACCTCTTTCGGGGCTTGGCTATCTCTGCAGAGGACCTTGTCCCACTCTTGTAGTCTTATCACGGTGTTGAACACCCGCAGCTGTGCCTTGCTCCCCTTAAGAATGCTCTGTACGGTCTTCATGCCATGTAGGTTGTGGAATGCCGGTGCAAGTGTGACACACGTCTCGGTCTTTGGTCTGTAGCTGTCATCCTGTTTCAGTCCTGACGGCATGGCAGCTTTCAGGACGTCTCCAATGGGGCACATGTAGTAGTTGGCTATCCATTGCCAGTGCTTGAGCTGTATCTCCGTAACAACAGGCTTGTCGTCAATGACTTCCGCAATGTCCTTTGTCTCGAACTCTGGTTCCTCATCGTGCAGTCTTGCTACTATGGCGGTATAGCTCCTTGTAAGTCCTAACGGAACCCTCACCCTCTTGCCAATGGCAATAATCCCTGCCAAATCCTTCGGGACATGGTATGTGAACGTTCTTTTGACAGGAAGCGGCAGTATGACGTCAGCGTATGGCATTTTCCATTCCTCCATCAGTCTCCTGTTGACTCTCTCAGCAGAATCTTTCCTTCAAGTACGATGGTGCTGTTCGATTTCTCCTTGTTGCGGATGTTGTTGAGCAACAACTCTGCCGCTGCCTCACCCATTTGCCTGAGCGGTGGTTCCACTGTCGTAAGGTGTGGATGAGGCACCAATGCCAGCTCCGTGCCCGAATAGCCGGCTACGGCTATGTCCTCTGGAACTCTCAGACCTTTCTCCTGGAATTTGTTTATGGCTCCAAGGGCAAGTGTGTCTGTGAAGGCAAACACACCATCTATATCCTTGTCAAGAAGTTTCTCAGCGGCATTCTTGCCATTCTCGAACCTCAGCTTTTCCGCTTTCACCACGAGGTCTTCGTCATATTCCATGCCGTTGTCCTTAAGGGCATCCTTATATCCCTGTTCACGTATCACCGAGTTATATACATCCACGTCACCGCCAGTCTCGCTCCCTATGAAGGCAATCCTTCTCCTTCCGCTTTTCACCATGTGGTCAACAAGTTCGTAAGCCTTCTCATAGTTGTCAACGACAACCATGGGCGCATCTATTCCCTGTGGTATCCTGTCTATGAACACGATGTTCTGTCCTTCATCCATCAGTTTCCGGTAGTACTCAATGTTCCGTTGCCAGCTGCATATGCTTATTATTATGCCATCAACCATGAAGTTGTGCATCATCTCCACATTGGCAAGTTCCCTTTCCGGACTCTCCTCAGAGTTTGCCACTATAACCTTTATGCCATGAGGGTATAGGAAGTCCTGTATTCCATGTATGAACTTTCCGGCAAAAGGAGTGAGCATTTCCGGAACCACCACGCCAATGGTGTTGGAATGTCCCGATTTCATGGCTGTAGCTGTGGGGTTAGGTCGGTATCCCATGCGTTTTGCTGTTTCCTGCACCATTTCCCTTGTGCTCGTCTTCACGTTCTTTTCTCCTGCCAGTGCTCTTGACACAGTGGATATTGATATTCTCAGCTCGCGGGCAATGTCTTTGATAGTGATATTTCTCATAAGGCTGGATATATTTGTGGATGATTAGTTCTAAAGTAGCAACTCGTCAACTTAAAAAATCAATCCCTACATGATGCTTGTTGCGTTTGTCTTTAGGAGGAAGCGACATATAGTCGCCATATATGATGCGGCATATCTCCTCTGGTTTGGCAGGTCCCTCGAAGGTTTTTCCTTCAAACACTATGTCCTTGTGCGGCAGCATGACATCTTTCTGGATGCGCTCATAGAACCAAGCTCCATAGGAATGCATGTAGAGAGATGGTTTGCCGAACATCCTTCCAATGATTCTGAACATTGGGAATACGGCATTGTGAAGAATGCAGTAGCCAGCCTCTGCCAGTCCCGGATGCCTTCCTGCCAGATTGAAGTTGACGACGCATGACAGCTTGGCAGCCAGCCGTTGCAGCCATGGAATCATGTATCCCTCGTAGGGAAAGATGTCTATGTGGAGTCCTCTGTATTTCTGTACCAGATGTGCCCTGCGTTCTTTCTCTATCATGTCGTCGCATACCGTGTGCTCACTCTTGAGGTCGCGAAGCGTTGCCCACTCCTTGTAATAGCCGGAGTCCGTGTCGTGGTCTTGCAGTACATACTGCGGATGTGGATGTTCCTTCATGTAACGGCACAGCTTTTTGTAATCACGGTAATGCACCACAAAGTCCATGTCGTCGTCCCATGGAATGAAACCCTTGTGGCGGAGAGCACCCAGGATGTTGCCACCGTCTATGCGGCAAGGCACACCTATCGCCTTTGCTGTCTCCTGCAGATAGACAGCCATGTCCAGCATCCTCAGCTGTGCCTTCCTCAAGGTGGAGCCATCCGGATTGTATTCCCTCCTAAGTTCTGCTTCTGTCTCGCCTGTGTTGTATGTCTTTTCCGTTTCCATAATGTCTGTCGTATAATTCTTTCAAAGCCTCTGCCACTTCCTTGGCACAGATGTCAAGGCTGAGACTTTTCTCGGCAGTCTCCCTTCCTTTCCGTCCCATCTCCCTTGCCTTCTCTGGATTGTCGGCAATGAATCTTATGGCTTTCTCCCATCCTTTCTCGTCGCCATAGCCTACTGCTATGCCGCAGCCACAGGCATTTATGTCGATGGGCATCTGTGGGTTGTCGCTGCATATTACGGGAATGCCAAGTGCAAGTGCTTCAACAAGGGTGGTAAGCCCGACGGTGTAGTTGGTCTCTTTGCAGCATATAACCACACATCCAGACTTGTTCACTATGCGGCTTAGTTCTCCCTGCACCAGTCCTTCCACGAAATGTATTCTGATATTCTCCGGTATAGATGTCGCCTGCAGCATCTCACCATAGTTGGCTCCCCCGTATTCCTTGCAGGTGTATATGTCCAAGGGAGCACCAGTGTCTGAGAATGCTGACAGGAGGGTGGGGAAGTCCCTGTTCTCCCTTCCCGTTGACACGAATCCATTTCTCCTTTCAATGCCGTCCTCTTTCATGATGCGGTCGTAGTATTCAAGGTCAGCTCCCCAAGTGGTAACCCTCAGCCTTTCCTCCCGTGCCTTCTCTGATTTCAGGGAGTCGCACCTGATCTTCTCGGAGAAGAGGAACATAAGGTCCATGCCTTTGTAGAACAGTCTTGCTGCTGCTTCCCTCAGGGGATTTCCCGCCCTCACAACAGGCTGGTGGTGCCATACGGCAATGGGGTGGGGGAATAGGTGCAGCGCTCTCAGGAATATTATTATCTCCAGTCCGCGGAACGTCGTGGCGTAAAGGATGTCATACTTCTTACGGCATGTCAGAATCTTCCATGCTGTGTGTAATGTCAGTTTCCACCTTTGTCTTGGACGGATAGGCTGATGGAACATCACGTCTATCCCATGGCATGGCAGGTGAGTGGCTCCGTAGAGTAAATGTCCTGGAAAGATGCCCTCCTTCCATCCCTTGTACATAGTGCCGACGTCAACGGTATGGTAATAATACACTCTCATACTATCATCATTGAAATGCAAAAATACCAATTTTTCTTTGAATTATGACTATTTAGTGCTATTTTTGCACCCGATTAAGGCATTTTTCTTCAAAATGCGTGTTCAAAGTGTACCAACGACATCTGTTTGCCAACGGCATGATGGTATGTCTTCCGACATGTTCGGGCTTTAAACTTGCAGGATATGAACTTAAAGGAAAAGACGGCTTCGGGGTTGCTTTGGGCAGCTATGAACAATGGTATGATGCAGCTGCTCAACATGGTTATCGGAATCTTCCTTGGAAGACTCCTCACACCCAACGACTATGCCCTTGTGGGGATGATAGCCATATTCAGCGCAATAGCATCAACGTTGCAGGAGAGCGGATTCACCTCGGCGTTGATAAACAATCCCAAACCTTCCGACAAGGAATACAATTCCGTGTTCTGGTTTTCCATTATGGTGGGTGTCGTCCTTTACTCTCTGCTCTTCGCATGTGCACCACTCATAGCTGCTTTCTTCAATCAGGAATGCCTCGTAGGCATCACAAGGGTCAGCTTCCTGTCCATTCTCCTGTCAGCCATAGGCATCGTGCCGACAGCATACCTCAACAAATACCTGTTAGTGAAAGAGACAGCCATCATGAGGGTATCGACACTTGCCATATCCGGAGTGGCGGGAGTGGCAATGGCACTCAACGGATATGCATACTGGAGCCTCGTCACACAGCAACTGCTGTATGTGGGACTGCTCAGCGTGGGGAAATTCTTCCTCATACCATGGAGACCGTCCTTCTCCTTCGACATGAAACCCATAAGGGAGATGCTGGGATTCAGCAGCAAGGTGATGGTGACCAACATAGTCAACCAGGTTGCCAACAACATCCTCTCGTTCATATTCGGCAAACTGTTTCCGTTGCGCATGGTGGGTAACTTCACACAGTCGTATAAGTGGAACAATATGGCATCGTCGCTCGTAGCGGGCACCATATCGCAGGTGGCGCAGCCTGTCTTCGCTGCCATGAACGACAATCCCGACAAGCAGCTTGCCGTATTGCGGAAGATGATGAGGCTCACCTCACTTATGGCTTTCCCTGCCATGCTGGGGCTGGCAGTAGTGGCTAATGAGTTCATCATAATACTCATATCCGACAAATGGGCTGGATGTGTGCCAATGCTGCAGGTGCTGTGCATGGGAGGTGCCTTCCTGCCTCTATACCAGCCTTTGCAGAACTTGCTGGTAAGCCGCGGACGATCCGACCTGTTCATGTGGGCAAACATCTCGCAGCTTGTAGTGCAGATAGCTCTTGTGCTGCTCACCTCACGCCATGGCTTCATGTTCATGATAGTAGTCTATTCCTTCGTCAACATGGCATGGCTCATAGTGTGGCAGCAGATGGTGAGAAGGGTGGTGCCGATAGGTTTTTATGCCTTGGCAAAGGACGTGGCGCCTTTCTTTGTCATAGCCATCGTAGCATGTGCCGTCGCCTGTCTCGTTGCCATTCCTTTGCAGGGACTATTCCTCAAGCTCATCGTTAAGCTCCTTGTTGGTGCAGCATCTTATTATATTATGGTGAGAGCCTGTGGCGCAACAATCCTGAAGGAGTCCGTCAACTACCTGTTGAGAAGAAAGCTCTAACCCTTTCCATTTACAGTTTATTTCCTATTTGCTTTGCCCAAATATCTATGAAAATATGTCGCTTTTCACGCAAAGCATTGCATCTGCCAACGCAAAGCTTTGCATTGCCTCCTGCAAAGCTTTGCATTCGCCCACGCAAAGCTTTGCGTCTGGGATGGTTAAAAACTGCTCACCCTCCGGGGCACTGTAGCCCATAGGAAATTTCCTGTATTTAGAGCCTTATAACTAACCATAACTTACTATGACCAACCAAACATAAAG
>SAMEA3663090__coassemble_138_pt1 | contig 32384 bp, 30 predicted proteins | sample SAMEA3663090__metabat2_high_PE_006 | metagenome-assembled genome bin SAMEA3663090 (sample SAMEA3663090) | pig gut metagenome | biome: pig gut; feature: pig-associated habitat; material: faeces | place: France | collected 2012 | reverse complement strand
CTTGTCAACTTGTTTTTTCGCAAAGCTCAAGGAAACTCCTTTGAGCAAGTTTTTACCTTGCGAAACTTGAATAATATCATATTTTGTGCAAAGTTAACTATTATTGTTTACAACACAAAACTTGCAACATTATTTTTAGTTTTTTAAATATAAGGGAACTTTCCCCATCCTGTTTCTTTCAGATTTTTGCTTATGATTTCATCGTACCACCAGTTGTAGTGTTCTTTTGTAATTATGTGTAAGTCATAAGCTTGATGTACAAGAGCCGAGACTGACACCCCATATGTTGAGCGCAATCGTGACATCTCCTCTATGCCAATCCTGTCTCTCTTCTCTCCGAGTTCACTAATAAGTGTCTGACGTGGCATGAGGAAACATCCAGCAAACTGGTTACAGACTCTCTCTCTGTCAACATAGTCGGGGATGGTGAGCAACAACATCGCAAGCTCGTGGGCGGCAGTGAACCTCTTCCGTTCAGTGGTCACAACCTTTGACAGGGATGTCATTATGACCAACGGCAGCCTGCCGCCTGCCCATGTTGAGATGCCGAGAACATCCTCAGGGAGTTTGGTCTCCACGACCCCTATGCCCTTGTTTTCCATAAGCTTATAGATGCTCTTTATTGCTCCAAAGCCAATGTTCCATGTTTCCCTTAGCATAGAGGCAGCTTTCTCTGCCTCATCCCTGTCTGCCACAATGACATCCCTCAGAGGATTGTCAAAGGGTCTTGCATGACTATCTGTCTTCTTGCGCAGATAGTTCATAGCGAGCTTATCTACAGTCCTTTCAATCTCCACCAGCTCTTCTGGGAGTAGGAGTCTCCTTGATGCTCTTCTCATTTTTGCGCCACAGTGTGCGCCTCCATGTGTCATGTCTTCTGTTGCCATAACGCAAAATTACTAAAAAATAATCAACAAGGAAACAAATCAGGATATTTTTGTCTATTCAAACAAATACCTTTTCTGGTTTCAGGTTTTAAGGTTTTTGAAAGTTGAATATTGAAAGTTCAATCTTCACTTTTCAATCTTCCATTTTCAATCTCTGAAGGCCTCACAACCTTACATAACATTTTCAGGTTTCAGGTGAAATTCTCTCTTACAATTCCCATAAACAAGGATTGCATCACAAACGACATATACATATACGACCGGGAGAAGGCAATAGCCAACAATGAAAAGACTATTGATATGACAGGCGACTGCTTTGTGGTTCCGCGTTCATTCATGCCAGTATCTGCTACGACTCCGTCATACGGTACAGGAGAGTACAGTATCAAAGTGACCATGAGCCAGAAAGGCAGATACAATCCTCAGGGTGAAAGAGCCAGAAACTGGCATAAAGACTACAAGCAACTGCTGCGCATGAGCAAAGGTAACGATGTGAAAAATGAATATTTGCAGAATATTCTCACAACTTTCCGTGACAATGGAAGCTCTATCCTAAAAGCCACATACACACCGTTACTTTCTTCCGGAATAACAATGCTTGGACTTACTTCTTCCAAGTCTGGAGCAATGGTTCCTGGAGGAGGACAACAACAAGCAGGAGGTGGGAAACCGCAATAAATCTCATTAGTTTCGCATGTTCAGACATGCGAAACTAAATTATATTTCATTAAGCAAATCATTGATTATTCCATCTGCCAGTCCAAGGTTTGGAACCATGATGTTCTCTGCCCCTACACTTTTGGCAACTGTAATGAAAATGGTGGCGGCAGGCACTATGACATCTGCCCTGTCGGGCTTTAACCCATATTCCTCCATCCTTTTCTCTACAGATATGCATGAAAGTCGCCTGTGCCATTCCTCTAAATCAGATAAAGGTAAAATAGCATCAAGTTTTTTCTCCTTGGCAGCGAGCCTATACAATTTGTTTATGTTTCCGCCACTGCCTATTATGGATATCCTGTCATGAGATGAGAAGACTTGAGACAGTTCATCGGACATGTCCTCCATGGTGCCGTCTGCAACCTTGCCACTAAGCATGCGGATTGTGCCAATATTGTAAGAATGGCTGAATACTTTCTTGCCATTGCATACAAGAGTTATCTCTGTGCTGCCGCCCCCGACATCTACATAAAGGAAATTGCCTGGTCCGGACATCAGTCGGTAATGGTTGTCATATACTATCTGCGACTCCTCGTCACCTGAGATTGTTTCAATGTTCAGTCCGGTATTCTTCACAGCCTTGGATATTATGTCCTTTCCGTTAGCTGCATCGCGCATAGCTGATGTAGCACATGCCCTGTACTTCCTTACATGATATACTTTCATAAGCTGTTTGAATGCCTTCATTGTGCGGACAAACTCCTCTTCCCTAACATCTGAGATGCGTCCAATATCAAAGACATCCATTCCAAGTCGCAAGGGAATACGGAGAAAAAGGCATTTCCTTAGATTCTGTATTTCATTGCCCGACATCTCTACATTCTTAATCAAAAGTCTTGCGGCATTAGAGCCAATGTCTATTGCCGCAAGCCTGAATTCATCTTTAATTACCTTATTCGACATTACAATATAATAATTAACTTAAGTTGACAAGTTGAAGATTGAATGTTGAATCTTCAATATTCAAACCATTTTCAAACCCTTCAAACCCTTATCTCAACTCTGCATTTGCAGCATCTCCTGAGAACGGAAAGGACTATCCCCTATTTCTGGTTGCTGTATGACATCCTCACCATCACCGCTAACAAGCCGTCCGTTCGACGTGTCCTTCAATCCGTAGTCAATCGTGCGGAGCAAATCACGACGCATGTCCTTGTCATATACTGGTGCAAGGACTTCTATCCTGTTCACCAGATTGCGTGGCATCCAGTCTGCAGAGCCAATGTAGTATTTGTTGTTTCCACCATTACAGAAAACAAGTATTCGGGAATGTTCCAAATATCTATCTATAATGCCAACACAACGTATGTTCTCACTGACACCTTCAACTCCAGGAACAATACTACAGTTACCTCGAATCACAATGTCTATCTTCACTCCTGCCATTGAGGCCTCGTAGAGCTTGGCAACCATGTCTCTGTCTGTTATGTGGTTTATCTTAACTTTTATCCATGCCTCATTACCAGACGATGCGTTCTTAATCTCATTGTCTATCATACGCAAAAGACGCGACTTCATGGCATTTGGCGACACTAAAAGTTCTGTGAAACGGGGATTCATGAAAGGACGATCAATGAAATCAAACACCTTTGACACCTCGTTGACAATCCTTGTACGTGAGGTCATCATGAGATAATCGGTATAGACCTTGGCATTTCCTTCATGGAAATTGCCAGTTCCCACGCATGCTATGTTTCCTTTGGACGACTCAATGAGAAGCAATTTGGAATGGACCTTCAGTCCCTCAACTCCAAAAATAACATTCACTCCTTCCTGTTGCATGCGCTTGCTCCATTTTATGTTGCTTTCTTCGTCAAAACGAGCAAGCAACTCAACGACAGCAGTGACCTTCTTTCCATTGCGTGCTGCCGTAATCAGAGCCTTTACCACCTTGGAGTCCTTGGCGAGTCGATAGAGTGTGGTCTTTATTGACTTCACTTCTGGTTTTATAGCTGCCTCACGCAGAAGCCTTATATACCCGTCAAACGACTGGTATGGAACGTGTATAAACTGGTCTTTTTCTCTTATTGCTTCCAACAAACTCCTGCTGGAAAGGAACACTTCCTTCATTTCATGTTTCCATGCCGGATATTTCAGCTCCTGATGCCCACAATCCGGAAACTTCATCAAGTCTTTGTGATTTTGATAACGACCGCCACAAAGCGACGTGTCAAGTCCTCCCATGTCAAGCCTGTCAAGAATGCGTTTCCTCATGTGCTTTGGCATCTCTTTGTCAAATATAACCCTCACAGCATCTCCACGCTTCCTGCTGTCAACACCAGCTGCGATGCGCTCGAGTGTACTGTAATCCTGGTCATTGTCCATCTCCATCTCAGCATCTTTGGTAAACTTGAATGAGTATGCCCTGTATGTACTGTCCTTAAGTCCAAGGAAAATCAATGGGAGGCAGAAACGCACCACGTCGTCGAGATACATGATGTTTGACCGTCCCTCTGACGAAGGCAGTATTACCCATCTTCCAAACTGTCTGTCAGGAACTTTCACTATGGCATAACGGGTCTTGCCCCTGGCATCATTATCTTTTTTCTCCACCATCAGATAAATTCTGTTATCCTCAAGCGTAGTTATGTCGTTGATATTGGAAAGCCATATAGGATTAACTGAGCCATTTAGCTTGTCATAGAAGAAATGCGTAAGGAAATCCTGCTGTTCCTCGTCGAGGCTCTCATTGTCCAGTATGTATATGCCGTGTGTCTCTAAACAGGCTCTCACCTCTCTTACTGCCTCTGTATATTCTTTACTGTATTTCTCGTTTAGCTTGTTAATCGTCTTGAGGCTCTTCTTAAGGTTGTGATGTGATATCTTGTCAAGAGACGGTTCTTCCAATATTCTGCTTAAAGAAGCCACTCTTACACGGAAGAACTCATCAAGATTGTTGGAATATATACCAAGGAAGGATAGTCTGTCCAAAAGTGGTACAGACTCCTTTCTTGCCTCCTGCAATATACGATGGTTGAAAAACATCCAACTAACATCTCTCTCTATATAATACTTATCAAGAATACCTTTTTGCAGGGTGTTCTTGCCTGCGCTATTCTTCTGTCTCATTGCCGCCGTCAGTCGTCTCGTTATTTTCTTCTACCTTTTCAGCAGCACTAATTGATGGCATATCTTGCCTTGTCTGGTTCTCGCCGGTTTCTTCAGTCTCCTGAATGAGGAAGTTCTCGTCTCCGTTAAGGTTCAGGAATTTTATAAATTTCTTATATGTTCCTTTGGGAACATAAATCTTCTGCAGGTTGTCACTGTCGGAGAACGCATGCTTAGCAAGCTGCGCAGGAAGGGATGTAAATGTGATATTGCGCAATGAGTCACATTCGGCAAATGCATATCCCTTTACTGATGTCACACTATACGGCAATACTACATTGTCAAGGTCGTCACAGTCATAAAAGGCATCTTTCTCTATACGCTTGAGGGTGGTAGGGAGCATGACTTTCTTAAGTTTCTTCTTGCTCCTAAATGCCATTTCACCTATTACTTCCACACCTTCTGGAACTACGAATTGCGGTTTGTTGGCGACACAATACACCATCCTTTTCCCATCGGTGGTATAGACAGCATCTCCATCAAAATCAAAACTGTCACTGTCAAGTTTCTGTAACACCATGTTCAGTACCAGAGCCTCAAGTTTTGACCCTTTCCTAACATCTTTCAAAGCATCGAGAATAGCCTTTTTGCTCTTTTTCATATACGAATCTCCTTTATATATATAATTATTTTAGTTTCGCATGTCTCCGACATGCTGTCAGTACACAAGTTGACGAGTTGACAAGTTAGTAGAATTTCTGGTTATTGTCAAAACTCAGCTATAAGAGTAGCACCTTGTTGACTTGTTAACTTTGAGCAAGTTCGTAACTTGCGAAACTTGATATATATTTGCGGCAAAATTATGTATTCTCTATTGCAAAAACGTTAAGACAGTATTACATTTGTATTATAATTTGGTTTACGAATAAGTATTATTGTTTAGTTGACAGGTACCCCTTGCCTCCCGGTGAGGTAATTAGAACGTCCATTTTGCAGCGACAGTAGGAATTGCGTAAAATTTGTTATTCTTGCCATCATCATTCCATATAAAATTATTGCTAATCTCAACCTCTGAGCCAAGGCTCAGATTAACGTCATTCATTCCTTTAATCGCATTGAGATTAAACCAGAACTGTGGCTCTGACTGTATGATGTAGTTTCCATCCACGGTCTTGTCATACCAGACATCACAATATCCTGAAAAAGTACATAGTCCCTTGGCGAATTCAATACCCCAGACCTCTGTAAGCTGAACACTGCTGAACGGCTTGTTCCAAGGATTTTGTCCTTTGAAATAATACTTATACAACAATTGAACGGAGAAAGTGCGACTAAAATCTGCATTTGCCCAATTCCACGCTCCTCCCGCAAGAACCGCATGCTGGAATCGTGTAGCGTAATCAGTATGCTTGTCTGAAGTCATACCGCCATTATACTCAACATGGGCAGCCCATTGCTTGTTCTTGCAGACATTGAACTCCCTTGCAATTTCCCAGTATGCTCCCGCCACACCATCGTGTCCGTAGTCAAGGTCTGTAAAGAGGAACGTACTACCCCATTTGTCTGGTTTGAACATCTCAATGGTTGTGGTAACCTGAGGACGATTGCTGACATCGTCATAAAGAGCACGCCCCATGTCATAATGAAACTGCACGTTCTGTGCCATTGCCATTCCCGTGAATACAAAACTCATAGAAATGAGTGATAATAATTTTTTACTGTTCATTTTTAATTTTCAGTTAAATTTGAAACTGCAAAGATATAATATGTCCACGACATTTCAAAGATTCCCCATGTATTTTTGTCTTTTGTAAACGTTTACACAAAAATAAATAAATAATCTTAGACTTTATGCGCAAAATAATTGCTAACTTTGCAACTGGAAATAGAAATCTAACAGACGTTGGATAAGATAAAACTAAAAATCTAATAAACAAATTCAATAATGTCAACTTTATCAATTGCTATCGTTATCGCTTTCATCATCGGCTATCTGTTCATTGCCATCGAGAGTGTGACAAAAATCAACAAGGCAGCTATTGCGCTGCTCATGTTCGTAGTGTGCTGGACCCTGTTTATGATTGACCCTGCCGGACTGGTTACAAGCCTTGCAGGCACCGACCATGCGGAGATTGCCGGCAAGGTTAGTAAGATAATCGAGGAACACCTCGGAGAAACGGGAACCACTCTCTTCTTCCTAATGGGAGCCATGACCATAGTGGAACTTGTCGATCAGAACGGGGGCTTCAATTTCGTCAAGGACACATTAAAGACCAAAAGCAAAAGGTCGCTCCTATGGCGAATAGCCTTCATGACGTTCATTCTCTCAGCTATCCTCGACAATCTGACGACATCCATTGTTATGATAATGATTCTCCGAAAACTCGTAAAGGAGAAGAAAGACAGAATAATTTATGCCTCACTCGTTGTCATTGCCGCCAATTCCGGAGGAGCGTTCTCGCCTATAGGTGACGTAACAACCATCATGCTTTGGAACAAGGGTGTCATTACTGCCGCAGGCGTAATAATGGAAATCTTCATTCCTTCGCTCATATCTATGGTCATACCAGCCTACATTCTCTCTTTGTCTCTTAAAGGCGAACTCGTCATACCGGAAAGCAAGAATGCAGCAAAAGGTGCGGAAGATTATCTTACAGCTTCACAGCGCAAGACCATTTTCTATCTCGGTGTAGGAGGACTGATTTTCGTTCCTATATTCAAGACACTCACACATCTCCCACCGTTTGTTGGTATTCTGCTCGTACTTGGAATTCTCTGGACAGTCACAGAGACCATGTACCGTCACCTTGAACATGACGACCATGACGGCATGCAGAAGCGAGTAAGCCGTATGCTGACGAGAATTGACATGTCAACTATCCTTTTCTTCCTTGGAATCCTCATGGCTGTAGGATGCTTGCAGACAATAGGAGTTCTTGCACTTCTTGGTGAGGGACTAAATGTTTGGTTCGATGGCAACCACTATCTTGTAACTGGAATAATCGGAGTGTTGTCAAGTATTGTTGACAATGTTCCACTCGTAGCTGGATGCATGGGAATGTATCCCGTACAGCCTTCAGGGGACATGGCTGTTGACGGCATTTTCTGGCAGTTGCTTGCATACTGTGCGGGAGTCGGAGGTTCAATGCTCATTATCGGAAGCGCAGCAGGTGTGGTTGTAATGGGACTTGAGAAAATAACTTTCGGCTGGTACATGAAGAAAATAACATGGGTAGCTTTTGTAGGCTATCTGGCAGGTATAGTATCCTATTGGATTATACGCTCATTCATTTTCGTATAACCCAGGAATAGCCTTTATGGCATTCCGCAACCCCATAGGGACTGACAAAGAAGAAGGACTCTTTCTCCACTGAGTCCTTCTTTTTTATGTAACATTAACGTGAGTTCGATGAATTATGCCTGTTCATGACTTGTGATGTACGTAGCAAGTACGCCATGAACCAAAGGTCGCTGGCTGAGAGGAAAAGCAAAGGGCAGTCAGCGCTTAGCCCAGGGCAGAGCCCCACCTAATTTCCGCTGAGCCCTAATTTCCACTGAGTCTGTCAGCTTTCTCCTTCTAACTTCCTTTAACTCCTTATAACTCCTAAAGTTGAGCAAGTAAAGGAAGGCAAGAAAGAAGTTATGATTGGGAGTTATGATTGGGAGTTATGATTGGGAGTTATGCTGGGGAGTTATGATTGGGAGTTATGATTGGGAGTTATGATGAGGAGTTATGATAAGCCAATACCCGTCAATAATCAATAATCAGCAATCAACAATCAGTAATCAAATACCCTTTCAGGGGTGAAACATTTGGCTCCTTTTAACTTCCTAAGCGACCAAAGGGAGCGATAACTTCCTATAACTCCTTATATACGAAATTATGAAACAAAAAAAATAGAGGGAAAGCCATTCTGGCTAACCCTCAATTATTATTAGATGCTTTACAGTGCTGAAAATAATCAATACATGTTATTTACCCTAAACGACAATTGTATGTCTATGATACTGTATATGGATTATGCTTCTTCAGCAATCTCCTCTGGAGTTTCTACAGCAGGTACTTCCTCTACAGGTGTCTCTTCAACTTTAGCATCCTCAGAAACAACCTTTACAGGAACTGCAACTTCTACCTCCTTGTGGAAATGAACGACAGCCTCATAATCACCAAGTGTCTTGATATCCTTCATGGTGATAATCTTACGGTCGATTTCAAGGCCCTTCTTCTGGAGCTCCTCAGCTACTGTTGCAGCAGTTACAGAACCATAGAGGACACCTGTGGCTGAAACCTTTGCAGGTATAACCAATTCCACACCGTTGAGAGCATTACCGCGCTCTTCTGCCTTAGCCTTAAGAGCAGCAAGCTTGCCAGCCTGCTGACGCAGATTCTCAGCGAGTACTTTTCTGGCAGACTCGGAAGCAATGACAGCCTTGCCGGTTGGGATAAGGTAGTTGCGACCATAGCCTGACTTTACATTAACTATATCGTTCTTGTAACCAAGACCGATTATATCTTCTTTAAGTATTAATTCCATATTCTTATAAGTTTTTGAGTTTTTTGAGTTTTCTGGCACTGCTTCCGTTCGCAATAGACAATGTAATGCCCATGAAGCATGGCTGTTAGAACCCATTAACTTATTTGTTTATTTCATCAAGTCGGTTACGTATGGAAGCAATGCAAGCTGACGTGCACGCTTTACAGCCTGAGCAACTTTCCTCTGGTATTTAAGAGATGTTCCTGTGATACGGCGTGGAAGAATCTTACCCTGCTCGTTGAGGAATTTCTTAAGGAACTCAGGATCCTTGTAATCGATATACTTAATACCACTCTTCTTGAAACGGCAATACTTCTTCTTTCTTGTGTCGATAGAAGGAGCGTTAAGATAACGTATTTCTGATACTTTCTGCTCTGCCATGATTAAGCCTCCTCTTTTTTGCCAAGCTTAGCGCGGCGTTTCTCTGCATAGAGTGCTGCGTACTTGTCGAGTTTAACAGTAATAAAACGGATTACTTTCTCATCGCGACGGAAACCTGTCTCGAGAGAGTTGATAACTGATGGCTCTGCATTGAACTCAAGAAGGCAATAGAAGCCTGTTGATTTCTTGTCGATAGCATAAGCCATTTTCTTGAGTCCCCAGGTCTCCTCATTCACAATCTCAGCACCCTTGTCAGTGAGCAGTTTCTTGAATTTGGCGACCGTTTCCTTCATCTGTTCATCAGACAAAACGGGAGTTAAAATGAAAACGGTTTCGTACTTGTTCATACTACTTTTAATATGTGATTATAATGTTAAAAAAACACGCATTTCGTAAAATGCGGTGCAAAATTACCATTTTTTTTTCATCCTGCAAAATATTTTTTGTAATTTCGCATTAAAAATGAGCAGATTATGATGCGCAGATTGTTTGGAAACGGTTTTTATCTGGTATATACGGGTGTGGCTCTTCTCACAGCCGGTTTCTTTTTGGGATGGCTGAACAACAATGTTGTCAGCCTTGTTGCCATTATCTGCATCGTAACGGGAATTGTTATATATACAAAAGGATAGCCTTTCTCATGGCACACGGCAAAGAGGCTGGAACAATATTCCAACCTTATTTTTTGAAACGTCGTTGACTGTTCTCAGTCGAGGGTATGCTCGTCTATTATCTTCTGGAGCTGTTCCTTGTACGTGTCTGAGATGGGAATGAACTTGTCTCCGACGACAAAGCGCGACCTGTCAATTGTCTTCATATTATCGATATTGACAATAAACGACCTGTGCACTCTGAGGAACTGTGGAGATGGCAGGAAATCAATGAGATTGCGCAGACATGCAAGACTCTTTATTGAACTGCCATCCTTGAGGTAAATCTTCACATAATCCTTAACGCCTTCTGCATAGAGTATGTCCTTGAAATTGATACGCACAAGCTTGTAGTCGCTTTTCACGAATATATACCCATCAGCTTCCTTTCCCGATGCCACCTTCTTCTCAGACAAACATTTAAGAGCCTTGTCTGCCACTCTCATGAATTCCTCGAAAGAGATTGGTTTCAGCAGATAGTCGAAAGCATTGATTCTATATCCATCCACTGCATACTGGCTGAAAGCTGTAGTGAAGACAATCTTTGTGGGTCCATTTATAATCTTGGCATACTCCATGCCACTCAATTCAGGCATCTGTATGTCAAGGAAAAGCAAATCAACGGTTTTCTCCCTGATAGTCTTAATGCTGGCAGCAGCGCTGTTGAATGTTCCCACAAGATTGAGGAAAGGAATCTTACGGGCATAGCTTGCCAATAGTTCTACAGCAAGAGGTTCATCGTCAACAATTACACAATTTAGTATCATAAATCACAAGTTTTGAATAATATACATTATTATCTTTGTCGATTCCCTTATCCCATTCGTAAGCTCCATGGTACATTAGTTCAAGACGTTTCTCCACTTGCACCAATCCTACGCCATGACCACTTCTGTCGGAATCGTTCTTGGGATTGTTGCTGTTTCTAATTTCACAGCATATTTTTCTTTCGTCTGCAGATATGTCGATGGATATGAAACTATCATCCACCTGACTGACACCATGTTTGAAAGCATTCTCTATCAAGGAGATAAACAGCATCGGTGCAACCTGCACATCAACATTGTCAGGGACATGGTACATAGCATCAAGCCTTACATGTCCTGGAAGCCTTAGTCGCATCAGTTCAATGTAGTTTTTGAGGAATGCCACTTCTTCGGACAGGCGGACAAAAGGTCTCTGATTATCATAAAGCACATGCCTGAACATCTTTGACAGTTCCAGTATGGCTTTCTGAGCCTTGCCAGTGTCGAAAGCAGTGAGAGCATAGATGTTATTGAGCGTGTTGAGAAGGAAATGTGGATTTATCTGCGACCTCAGATTGCTTATCTCTGCATCTCGCCTGGCTTTCTCAGCTTCATTCAGTCTTCTTGTCGTTATGACTGACGATGCGACTATGATTGCGGCAACAAGATTGAAAGAGTCACGGAACATCATCATTGCCCTGTCATGAATGTGATTTTTCTTTTTTCCTTTGAAATTGGGGTGTTCATGATCAAATCTTCTTTCTTTTCTCACAGGATTGTCATGCTTCCACATATAATCCATCGACAGATGAACCATCAGGGAAAATGCGACAACCATAACGGCATTGGATATCCAGAACTGTCTGTGCTTACCTTTAAGGTAGTTTGGGAATAGCCAGTAGTAATTCACATAATACACTATCAGTATCGCACAGGGGTGTGTGGAAAGAAGAAGGAAACGACCAAACGTCACGTCCTGCATAGGACGGATGAATGTGAATGGCATCATGAACAATGCCACCCACACCATTAGCTGCAACCAGAAATTACCCTCTCTGAGTATTCCAAATATCTTGTTCATCCAATCGTGTTATGTATGGTTTTTAATGTCACTCATATCTTATCGCCTCTATAGGGTCAAGCTTTGACGCTTTCTTGGCAGGATACCATCCAAAGAACACACCCGTAAACGTACATACAGCGAAACTCATGATGATGCTCCATAACTGTATGGACACTGGCCAATGTGCCAGAGCGTTTACTGCGTATGTTGCCCCTACTCCTAAAAGGACGCCTATCACTCCTCCACTGACACTTAGCAGTATGGATTCTATTAGGAACTGGTTTAGTATGTCAATGGCGCGTGCGCCGACACTCATTCTCAGTCCAATCTCTCGTGTGCGTTCCGTCACGCTGACATACATTATGTTCATGATTCCTATACCTCCTACAATGAGAGATATTCCAGCTACACATCCCAGCAGGATTGTAAGCATGTCGGTCGTTGAGTTCATCATGCTTGCAAGCTCTTCCTGCGACCTGATGTTAAAGTCATCGCTGTCTGCTTCTGTTGTCTCAGTGGCATCCTTTAGCTTGTGGGTCCTACGCAGGATTGTCGTCATCTCTTCCGTCGCCTGCTCTGTCACACCTTCTGTAATGGCAGATGCTATTATCTGTTGCAGGTATGTCTGCGCTTGTATTCTTTTCATCACGGAAGTATATGGAGCAAGAACGTAGTCATCCTGGTCCATACCCATTGAGTTATAGCCTTTCTTCTCCATGACACCAATGACTCTGAATGGAATAGACTTGAAACGTATAACCTTACCTATAGGGTCAGAACCATCTGGGAACAGGTTGTCCACCACAGTCTGTCCGAGCAGACATACCTTTGCACTGCTCTTTATGTCAGCATCGGTGAACATCTCTCCCTCTGCCACTTTAAGTTGCCTAATCTCAAGGTAGTCCTGGTTTGCACCAGTTATCGAAGATGGCACATTCTGATTGCCATAGATAAACTGTCCTGACGATGACACTGTAGGACTTATAGCTTTTATATACTTGCATTCGTCCCTCAGTGCTTCATAATCGGTAAGTTTCAACGTCTCCATTGAGGAGGCATCCTGCTGCACACCTCCCCTTCTGTCGGCACCCGGCGAAATCATAATCATGTTGGAACCCATCTGGGATATATTAGCCTGTATGCTTTCCTTCGTGCCTTGGCCGATAGCAAGCATGGTGATAACCGAAGCAATGCCTATGATTATCCCAAGTGCCGTAAGGAATGCCCGCGTCTTGTTGGCAGCTATCGCCTTAAGGGCTATCTTCAATAGATTGGCGTAATTCATTTTAAGTATGTTTTTAATGTTCCAGCAAGGTTTGCACAATCCTTACAATGTTCAACCTGCTTGCTTATCATCACTCATCTGTATTCTTTGGCAAAGCGGCAAGTCCCTCTGCGGCTGACAGGATGTTCATGTTTATCTCGTCGCTGATAACCCTTCCATCACGCAACTGTATGTTCCGGCTGGAATAGTTGGCTATGTCAGGATTATGGGTCACGAATATGATTGTGCGTCCCTCTGCGTGCAATTTTTGGAAAAGGACGAGTATCTCGAAAGATGTTCTTGTATCAAGGTTTCCTGTTGCCTCGTCTGCAAGGATTACAGCAGGATTGTTTACAAGTGCCCGGGCTATGGCTACTCTCTGCATCTGTCCTCCTGACATCTGGTTTGACTTATGGTAAAGTCTTTCACCAAGCCCCACAGCCTTGAGCGCATTGACAGAACGCTCCCTTCGCTCTTTTGACGACACCTCGCTATTGTACATGAGAGGCAGTTCAACATTCTCAACACTTGTGGTCTTGGGCAGCAGGTTGTAGTTCTGGAATATGAATCCTATCTTTCTGTTCCTCAATACCGCTCTCTCTGATTTTGACATTGTCCGCACTGCCACACCATCAAGATAATACTCGCCGCTCGACGGCGTGTCAAGACATCCAAGCTGGTTGAGCAACGTTGATTTTCCAGAACCAGACTTACCCATGATAGTGACAAATTCACCCTCATATATCTTGAACGATACGCCACGCAACGCATGTACTGTCTCATTGCCGACAGTGAAGTCGCGTTTTACATCCTTTAGTTCTATTACTATCTTCTTATCCTGCATGACTACAAACAACAATTAATCTAACGTTTTCGTTAAGCCAGATGAGCAGAGCCAAGCTTGCTTGAGCTATGCCATGGCGAGAAAAGGTACATGAATTGAACTATTCATTCACATCATTTCTTCTTCTTTCCCGGAGGTCCAGGTGCAAACGGACTTGTCTCTTGTTCAGGGGCGTTCTGCTCTTCTCCTCCAGTCACCTTAATGTCAGAAATTATACTTTCTCCAGGAGACACGCCATCGAGTATTTGTGTCTTTATGCCATCTGTCATTCCTACAGATACTTTCCTTGCAACAATACTGCCTTCTTTCAACACCCACACCTTGTTCTTGGCATTGACATCCACAATCTTTCTTTTACCTACGGTTTCCTTGGTTGGTGTGAAACGCAAGGCTTTTGATGGCACACATGTCACGCCGGTTTTCTCTGATGTATAGATTGTGACACTTGCCGTTAAGCCGGGCTTTAGTTTCAGGTCGGAATTCGGTGCACTTATAACGACTTCGTACGTTACGACATTATTATTAGTAGTTGCTTCCTGCCTTACTTGCATCACACGACCTGTGAAGGTGTCATCGGGATAAGCATCAACAGTAAACGTCACCCTCTCTCCTTCTTTTACATTACCTATATCTGCCTCATCAACATCTGCCACGACCTGCATGTTGGTAAGGTCTTTGGCGATGGTGAACAGCTCTGGCGTACTGAAACTCGCAGCAACAGTCTGTCCCTCTTCCACACTCTTGGACAATACCACACCATCAATAGGCGATGTAATGGTTGCATAGCCAAGGTTGGTCTTTGCCTTTGCCACATTCTGCTCCATTACACCTATCTGTGCCTTAGCCTTGTCAACGGCCTCACATGCAGTCAGATATGACAGGCGTGCAGTCTCATAGTCGTCAGCACTCACCAGTCCCTTGTTGAAGAGGGTCGTGTAGCGCTGATAGTTGGCTTTCTGATAGTTGAGTGTTGACACCTGGCTCTGATATTCGCTTCTTGCAGACTCCAGGTTACTCTGAGCTGACGACAGTTCACTCAGGAGATTTGTCTTGTCAAGTTCTGCTATCACCTGTCCCTTTCTGACCACTGAATTGTAATCAACATATAGTTTGCTCACGATACCTGAGACCTGCGTACCTACAGAGACTGACGTTACAGGTTCTATTGTACCTGTAGCCGTAATGCTGTTCTGGATATTGCCCGTTTCAACTTTAACGGTCTCGAAACTTATCTCTTCCTTTGGTTTCCTTTGACTGAACAAGAAAATAACCACAGCCACAATAGCAATGACCCCAACAGGAACCCATATCTTGGAAATTCTTTTCTTCATATTGTTAATGGTTTTATTATGTTTACATTTCAAGGATTCTATTACATCTTGCCATTGGCATAGAATTTCAACATCAGAATATTAAGTATTGCCATATATTTACTCTCAAGCTCATTTTGCTTGGCAGAGAGAAGATTGTTCTTTCCTGTCATTAGTTCAACTATATTCTTAAGCCCAAGACTGAACTGCTCGCTCAGCAAGTCATAACTCTCTTGCTGACTCTGAGTGTTTACCTTTGCTGCCTTGTACTTGCTCTGACAGTCAACAGCCTGTATCCAATAGTTCTCTATATTCGACGACAGTTGGGTCTCAAGATTCTTCAGTTCAAGTTCGTTGCTCATCCTCGACAAGACTGCCTTGTTGACAGCGGTCTTAGTCTTTCGGTTGTCAAGCAAAGGTATAGAGACTGTAAATCCTGCCGCCATGCTCATGTTTGTCTTCAGCTGACTGCCCCATCCGTCATTGCTCATTGTCGTGGTGTTCGTTGACAAAGAGGAAACGAGACCAATGGTTGGCATCTTCTGTGCCTTGGCTATCTCAAGACTTACATCACCGGACTCTATCGCAATCTTCTGGGCACAAATCTCAGGTCTGGTAGAAAGGGCACTGTTATAGACACTCAACATCGATGGTATCTCGGCGAGTGCATCTCCGTCTAAGCTGCCTGCTGCCTCTATGTCAAAAGGCTCATTGTCGGTAATCTCAAGAAGTTCTTTTAATTGACGCTTGAAATTACGGACATTGCTCTCTGCCGCTACTACATTATATTCATCCTGTGCTCTCTGGGCGGTAAGCTGTGCAAGGTCTGCTCTACTCATCTTGCCAACCTCTACCATTACCTTGCCCCTATTCTCATTGACTTTACTCGCCTCAAGAGTCTGCCTTGTCACCTCAACAGCCTCTTTGGAATATAGTATTTGATAATATAGCATCGTAATCTGTTCGTGAATACTGTTTGCCATTGTGGCAGAATCGGCTACAGCCTGTTGCTCTGAGAGATTATTAAGCCTTATCTGGTTTCTTGTACGCTTTCCATCCCATACGGTCCAGTTGAGATTTATGCCATAACTTCCATTGTAATACAACTTGTCAACACTCGACTGCACATAGCCATTTGCAACAGTAGCTCCTCCCTCTTCTGGGAAAGGACGAAGTATTAAGCTCTGGCTGGTTGATGCATCAAGAGAGGGCAATAATGCTGATTTAGACTCAAGCATGTCCTCGTGTGCAGACAATCTGGTTATTGATGCTTTCTTTAAGGATATATTATTCTGTGCAGCATAATCAAGACATTCCTTTAATGTCCATGTCTTAGCCGAAGCATATTCTGTCATAAATATGGAACAGAATAATATTACTAACAATCTACCTTTATATATTCTCATTTTATATATAAATAATTTAAGTTCCTGAATTTATCAATACTATGGAAAGTAAAGAAGTTATCGTTACCTACGGTCGCTGGGAGGAAGGAAAGTAAACATGAATCATAAATCTATGGCAAAAGTAACAATTATAGTTGGATATGACACACAAAATTACACCTTTATACAATATTAGCAGAGAATAGAAAATATTCCACCGATACAAAACCGTCATTTAACACCTATTAATGGTAGTTCATCGAGAAAACAAGTATTCTCGAATATAGTAAACAGCACGCACTGCAAGCGCATGACAATTAAGAAACCAGAAATCGACTTTTGTAATAAAACGCATTCGCTGTTACATCGAGAAATACGGATAAACTGTCATAGTTACATGGTCATGTTGACATTGCAAGTTACATCGCAAAGCATTGCATGAGGGATAGCAAAGCATTGCAAGTGCCATCGCAAAGCATTGCAAGTGCCAACGCAAAGCTTTGCATGAGGGTTAGCAAAGCTTTGCAAATTCCATTGCAAAGCTTTGCGTGAAAAATCAAATGCAAAAAAAAGGGTGGCATCAAGATGGTAAAACTACCAATGAAGCCACCCTTTTACACACCATCCGAAAGTTGCCGGACAGTTATTTCAATTCACAAGCCAACCTACACAGAAGCATTAATCCAGTCGAATATGCAACTGCATACACCAAACAGGAGTACACCCACGGTGCATAGAAGGAGAGCTAATTTTGTGGAACAGTCGCTTCTAAATGCAGGCAAAGGACTTTCCGTCTTGTTGATATACATAGCCTTTACAATAAGCAGATAGTAATAAAGACTCACTACGGTATTGACAAGTGCTATGAACACTATTGCATAAGCCCATGCACTTCCTGCCTTAGCTGCTGCAAGGAAGACAAAGAACTTGCTGAACATTCCTGCAAATGGAGGAATACCTCCAAGCGAGAAGAGTGCCAATGTCATAAGGAAAGCCAGCTTTGGATTGGTCTGGTACAATCCATCATAATCCGATATGCGGGTCTTGCCATTGTTGTTCTGCTCTACGACACTTATTATTGTGAAAACGCTCATGTTGGCTACTATATATATAAGTACATAATATAGCAGGGCTGAGGCACTCATGGTCCAGTCTGTTCCAATGCTTGCAAGCATGATATAGCCTGCCTGTGAGATAGAGCTGAATGCCATGAACCTCTTCAGCTCCTTCTGCCTTAAAGCAAACAGGTTGGCTATCGTGATACTTAACACTACAACTATGTATAGGAGCTCGTGCCATTGCTGTGCCATGGAACCAAATACATGGAATAGGATGACAAGAAGCGTATAGGCTGCAGCTCCCTTGGAAATTACACTGAGATATCCAGTCACCGTTGTTGGTGCTCCCTGATAAGTGTCAGCTGTCCAGAAGTGGAAAGGCACAAGCGACAGCTTGAATCCAAGTCCACTGAAGAAGAAGACAAGTGCCAGTATCAGCATTGGTGCAATATTTCCGTCAGAGACAAGAGACTGAAGCTTGAGGGCAACGTCATCGAAATACAATGTGCCACATGCTCCATACAGAAGGCTTATTCCATAGAGCATCACTCCGCTTGAGAAGGTAGCAGTAAGGATAAATTTCGCAGCACCTTCTGCACTCTGGTTTCTGTGTTTGTCAAATGCCACTACGCAGGCAAGTGGCACACTCGCCATCTCAAGTCCTAGGAAGAATATAAGGAAATGTCCGGAACTCAACATGACAAACATACCAAGAAGTGTAGAGATAATAAGCATATAGAACTCAGCTTCAAGACTCATCACTTTATGCTTGCCGGAATTGGAATAATCACCATACAACCATGTCTTGCTCTGTATGAAGACGACAAGCGTGCCGGCTGCAAGAATAGATTTTACTATGCCTACTCCGAACGTATTACGGTACATGTCTCCAAACAGATGGACTTCTGTGGCAGACAATAATGGCGACAATATTACAGGTAGCAAAAGGACACATGCCAATGGATTTAGCCACTTGCGGTTGTCTTTAGATACGGTTGCAAAGTCTGCAACAAAAAGGATAACCAAGGCTGCCACGAGCATAGCCTCGGGAATCATATACAGGAAATCGCTATAACTGTTCATCGTGAATTATATTGCGAATATTAAACGGTTGCTAAATAACATATATGGTTGATGATTGGACCAACTGCATCCTCGATAGCTCCCTGCGCCCAAATAGGAAAGAGACCAAGTCCTGCCACACATGCGATAAGACATATTACGGCTACTCTCTCATCCCATGTCGCATCTGTGAGTTCGAGATAATGCGGGTCCGCCACCTTCTGATACAATATCTTGCCCACTACACGTAGGATATATACAGCTGTCACTACTATTGAGGTGCAAGCTATGATTGTTGCTGTGCGGTGGAACATGTCTGCATTCTCAAAAGAACCGACAAAGATTGTCATCTCTGCCACGAAACCGGAAAAGCCCGGTAGTCCAAGGTTTGCAAGACCGGCTATCACATAACCTACCGAAAGGAATGGCATTATCTTCATGAGTCCGCCAAGCTTCCTGACATCCCTTGTATGGGTACGACCATAAATCATACCTATAAGTGCAAAGAACAAGGCTGTCATAAGACCATGTGAAAGCATCTGAAGGATGGCACCGGTGCAAGCAGTCTTAGTCATCATAAGCAGTGCAAACAACACAAGACCACAATGCGATACGGATGAATAAGCGTTAATATATTTCAGGTCAGTCTGTACACATGCTGACAATGCACCGTAAACAACTGAAATAGTTGTCAGTATCAGGAATATCCAAGATAGTTCACGGGCAGCATCAGGGAGTAGGAACATTGCTATGCGGAAACATCCGTATCCACCAAGTTTCATTAGTACCCCGGCATGAAGCATGGAAACAGCCGTAGGCGCACTGGCATGACCGTCAGGTGACCATGTATGGAATGGGAACAATGCTCCGAGAACTCCAAAGCCAATGAATATGAATGGGAAGAAGACCTTCTGTACATCCACTGGTATGGAATGCTTTTGTGCTATCTCAAGGACGTTCATCGTTTCTGCTCCACTGAAATAGTATATACCAAGCAAGCCAAGGATAAGCAATGCCGAGCCACCCATGAGCATCAGGGTCAGCTTCATAGCAGAATACTCCTTCCTGCCACTTCCCCATACTCCAATGAGGAGGTACATCGGGATGAGTGCTACCTCATAGAACATGAACATTGTGAACATGTCGATAGAGATGAAGAATCCATATACTCCAGTGGAAAGGAGCGTAAACCAAAGGAAATATTCTTTTGTAAGTGGCTTCAACTGCCATGATGCGAATGTACCAGTGAAAACGATGATGCTGGAAAGCAGAAGCATCACAACGGATATGCCATCGACACCGACACTATAGCAGATGTTGAATGGACGGAACCACTCAATGCTATATTGAAGAAGCATCACCTCGGTATTCCCTGCTGCCCTCTGCTGCATGAAATACAGCGTCAGCCATACAGAGAGAGCGAGAAGACAGGATGAACCAGCCACCATGACACCCCTTACCTGATTAAGACTCCTTGAAACCCATAGTCCCAAGAGCATCAGTGCCGGTATTACTACGAATAATGTTAATATACTCATATTATTCTAATTCGTTTATGTTTTATTATTACTGTTATCTGATAAAAACCATCGTCATAATGTGGCTCACAAAGCAAGGAGGACAAGTGTGATTGCCAAGGCTCCAACAAGGAACCACAGAGCATATTGACGAACATCTCCGCTTTGCCATGAACGGATGCTCTCTCCTGCCTCATTGGAACTCCAGGCAAGGAAGTCGAACGTTCCATCAACGACATGGCGGTCAAACCATGCTATTGGTGTGGAGATGCAACGGAATATTATCTTATGGGTGACAAACATATAAACCTCATCCATGTAGAAGCGTTTGTAAGCAGCACGGTGGAGTTTAGGGAATGTCTTGTAGAGCTTGTCAGCTATAGGCTGTTTCTCTCCTTTATATATATATGTGGCAAGACAAATACTGAGTATTGCAATGATAGTTGAGGTAAGGGCTACCTGTGTGTCAAAATGAATAGTGTAGTCTTTTCCATTGGCAGTGACGAAACTGCCAAAGCTACCGTCAAGTCCAGCAAAACCGGCTATCGTAGTGTAAATACCAACACCAACGGTGATAACACTCAACACTATCAATGGCAGAGTCATGGTGACTGGAGCCTCATGAGGAGTATGCTCGGCATGAAGTTCCTTGTTCTCTGTTCCCCAGAAAATACCATAATAGAGTCTGAACATATAGAACGCTGTCATAGCTGCCACTCCTGTCATAATCCAACCAACCACACTGCTGTATTCAAAACATGCAGTGATAATCTCATCCTTGGAACTGAATCCGGAGAAGAATGGTATTCCGGCTATGGCAAGGCAGGAGATGAGGAAGGTGGCATGGGTAACAGGCATGTACTTGCGCAAGCCTCCCATTGCTGACATCTCGTTGGAATGAACAGCATGGATTATACATCCTGCTCCAAGGAAAAGGCAAGCCTTGAACATAGCGTGGGTGAACAGGTGGAACATAGAAGCCATATAGCCGAGAGAACCATGTGAATCAATCACCTCGCCATGACTTCCTGGCATACATACACCAAGAGCTACCATCATGAAAGCAATTTGGGATATGGTAGAGAATGCCAGTACCCTCTTGATGTCACTCTGGGCACATGCCACCGCAGCTGCATAGAATGCCGTAAACACACCGACCCAGACTACAATGCTCATCTGACCTGGAGCATATTCAATCCACAATGGGAACAGTCGTGCTATCTGGAATACACCGGCAACAACCATGGTGGCAGCATGGATAAGTGCGCTGACTGGAGTTGGACCCTCCATGGCATCAGGCAGCCATATATGCAACGGGAACATGGCACTCTTGCCAGCTCCACCAATGAACATGAGCACAAGTGCAGTAGGCAATATGAAGCCACCTGCTGCGACAGCCTTGGCTACATCGGCAGTCAAGAATGGAGCAGCACCCTCGGCTATCTGTAGATTCTCAATGAACGAGAAACTGAACGACTGGGTATAGTAACCAAATATGAGAATACCTATGAGGAAGAACAAATCTGCAAAACGCGTTACGATGAAAGCCTTCTTAGAGGCTGCCACAGCAGCATGAAGCGGATAATAGAATCCTATAAGCAGGTAAGAACTAACTCCTACCAGCTCCCAGAAGAGATACATCTGGAAAATGTTTGTCGCTACTACAAGTCCAAGCATGGACATCGTAAAGAGAGACAGGAATGCATAATACCTCTGGAATCCTTTCTCACCATGCATATATCCAAAAGAATAGATATGCACCATGAAACTTACAGTTGATATCACTATAAGCATCATGACGGATATAGGGTCGAGCATTATGCCCAAATCAAAATGCAGATTGCCAAGAGGCAGCCAAGTGAAATTGTATGGCACCAGTGTGGCAAATGCGCCATCAGCACACCTCTCTGCCGTGAAATAATGGAATGCCGTAACATACGACAGCAAGGTAACGATACCAAGTGATGTGGTTCCGATAAGACCCGCTGTCTTGTGAGACATCTTCATTCCTGCCAATCCCAGTATTAAAAACGAGACAAGTGGAAGGAGTGGTATGAGATATACAAAACTATATTCCATGACTGATAATTATAATTTCATGTTTTCTATACTGTTCACCTGGTCACTGTGGAAATGACGGTAAACATTAATGATAATCGCTACAGCGACAGCTGTCTCTGCTGCGCTGACACCAATAGAGAACAAAGTGAAGAAGAATCCCTCAAACTGTCCTGGATAAACGAGTCTGTTGAGAACAGCAAAATTCATATCCACAGAATTGAGGACAAGTTCCACCGAAATGAGCATTGCGATAAGGTTACGCCTTGTCACAAATCCAAACACTCCTATAAAGAACAAAAGTGCCGAGAGAGTAAGGAAACATGTTACTGGTATCATATTGTTATTTCTCCTCTTTTTTATGGTTCAACAAAACGAGTCCGCCTATTATGCAAGCAAGCAGGAAAAGGGAGATGAACTCGAAAGGAAAGACATACTGGTATTTGCCCGCTCCCATGAGGGCAGTGCCAATAGTCTCCATCGGGACTTCCACATCAGGCTGTGTCATTGCCAAGTTGACAAACTCATATTTTATTAATGTGAACACCACAATAGCCAATCCTGCAAGAGATGCCAGCAGTCCGGCAAGGACGCGGCTTCCTTTTATACGCTCTGTGAGTCCCTGAAGTGTTCTCTTGGACACAAGTTGTATAGCGAAGATATATATCATGGTAATTCCTCCGGCGTAAATGCTTATCTGTACTGCGCCAAGGAAGGTATAGTCAAGCAGGAAATAGATACCTGCCACTCCAAAAAGCACGAAAAGCAAAGCTGTTGCAGCACGCATGATGCGCTTTGTCGTCACACAGAATAAGGCTGCTGCCAGTATCACTGCGGAGAGTATTCCAAACATTACTTGATTTGCCATAATCTATTATTCTGATTTTATGGATGTAACCTATTTTGTCTTAGTATTGAACTGTCCAATAGTAAGCGGTGCCCCACCGTCAAGGATGTTTGGCAGCGAACTTTCATAATTCTCCTTGTCAAGATGTATCTTGAGAGAGTCACGGTCGAAGGTGGCATTCTCAAAATCATTTGTGAACTTGATAGCATTGAAATTACATGAATTGACACACAACTGACAGAACATGCAGTCACCAAGGTCATACTGATAATCAACAAGCTGACGTTTCTTCTTGCCAGTAGCCTCGTCTGTTACCATCTGGGACACTATTTTAATACTGCCGTTGGGACAGGCTTTCTCACAGAGAGTACATGCTACACACAATGGCTCTCCCTTCTCGTTTTTGTTCATTACAAGACGTCCACGATGACGCTCTGCTACATGAAGCGTTGTTTTGCGGTTCTCAGGATACTGCTCTGTGCTCTTCGGGGTAAAATACTCCTTCAATGTCACTTTGAGTCCAGTTGACAATGACTTCAGGGCACTTGCTATTCCGCAAAAATATGATTGATTGTTTTCCATATCCTATTATTTCTTGTTAAAGATAAAGTCCGAAAGCCACTACGACCGTCATAAGCAACAGATTGACTAAGGCAAGTGGCATTAGATATTTCCACTCCAGCTTCAGAATCTGGTCAATTCTAAGGCGTGGGAATGTCCACCTAATCCACATTAACAGCCATACTACAGCGAATGTCTTGCCAAGGAACCATACGATTCCTGGTATGTAGCCCATCAGTGTGTCGAATGCGTCAACACCAATACATACCGGAGCCCAACCTCCAAGGAAGACTGTCGTAGCCACGCCTGAGACAACAAAAAGATTCAGATATTCTGCAAGGTAATAGAAACCGAATCCCATACCGCTATACTCAGTGTGATAACCGGCAGTAAGCTCACTTTCTGCCTCGGCAAGGTCGAAAGGACCACGGTTTGCCTCGGCATTTCCGGCAACAAGGAATACGAGGAATGCTATGATGGCAGGGATATGCCCTTTCACGAGCAAACAATTCCATGCGCCTGTCTGAGCCTCTACTATACCACTAATCTGCATTGTTCCTGTAAGTATGACAGCTGTTATCAGGCACAGGCCGAGACTCATCTCGTAACTAATCATCTGCACTGCACCACGCATTGCTGACACTACTGAGTATTTGTTGTTACTTCCCCATCCGGCAAGAAACACACCAACAACTCCGATACTTGAGACTGCTGTCAGAAGGAATATTCCAACGTTGAAGTCCAGGATGACAGCACCATTGTTCCATGGAAGGAAAGAGAAAGTGCCAATGGAAGCCGCTATGACGAGGAATGGCGCAAGGTAATAGAGCAGTCTATCTGCCTTGTCAACAACGAAAATCTCCTTTATGAGCATCTTCAGCACATCGGCAAAAACCTGAAGGAGTCCCCATGGACCAACTCGCATAGGACCAAGACGGCACTGGAAATATGCACAGACCTTACGCTCCATGAATATAAGCACAATGGCAAGTACCGCATAGCCTACGATTATAAGCAGTCCAACGAGTACACACTCTATGAGTATCGACCAAAAATCTCCAAGTCCAAGTGTCTGACGAAGGAGAGAGTCGAACCATGATGTTACTATACTAAAATCAAACATATTTATTATATTGAATATTTAACATTGGAGTCTGAGACGATGTAACAGACATTTACACCATTTATCTGTCGATATCAGGGATTACAAAATCAAGTGCCGCTCCAACGGTGATAAGGTCAGCTATTTTCTCACCTCTAAGCATCTCGTCCATGGCTGCTACATGATTGAGTCCCATTGGTCGGAATTTCAGACGGTAAGGACTCTTGTCTCCCCTTGAATCAAGATATACTCCTATCTCTCCACGGCTTCCCTCACATGAGAAATACCATTGTCCTTCTGGTACCTTGATAATTGGCTTTTGCTTGACATAGAAATCACCCTCAGGTATATTGTCTATAAGCTGCTCTATGATGGAGATACTTTGTTTCATTTCTGCAATCCTGTTCAGATAGCGTCCATAGCTGTCGCAGCTGTCGCAGGTTATCTCATCCCACTCCACCTTGTCGTACATATCGTATGGGTGGTTTTTCCTTACATCACTGTGCCATCCACTCGCACGTCCCGAAGCTCCGGTAACTCCATAGCTTATTGCATCCTCTTTGGAAAGGATGCCTACACCCTGGAACCTGTTCTTCGTGATGATATTGTCACCAAAGACATCCATATATTCCTGGAACATTGGTTTCATATATTCGCAAAGAGCTTTGACATTCCTTACAAAATTAGGGTCTATGTCTTCCTGGCAACCACCAATCCTGTAATAGTTCTGGATAAGGCGACCTCCTGTCGTTTCTTCCATCACGTTAAGGACATGCTCTCTGTCGCGCATTGAATATAGGAATGCAGTCAGCGCACCAAGGTCCTGAGCGCAGCATCCTATATATAATAGGTGTGAATCAAGGCGCTGAAGCTCATCCATGATGGTACGGATATAATGAATCCTGTCTGTCAGCTCAACTCCCATAGCCTCTTCTATGACACCAACGAGAGCATGACGGTTCATCATGGCGCTGAGATAGTCCATACGGTCTGTCAGAGCTAATGTCTGTGGATAGGTATATGACTCGCACATTTTCTCAATGCCACGATGGATATATCCAAGATGTGGATAAATCCTCTTTATAGTCTCACCGTCAAGAATTGTCTGAAGACGCAGCACTCCATGGGTTGACGGGTGCTGTGGACCTATATTGACAACGAAGTCTTCGTCTGTAAACAATGGAGATTTCTTGGCAACGAGTTTGCCTTCCCTGTCAAGCGAGTAACTGGTCCTGTAGTCTGGTTCCTGATCGTCTTGAAGTGAGTAACCATATTCACTATGGAAATTCTTTCGCAATGGATAGCCTTTGAAATCATTGCGAAGGTAAAGGCGGCGCATATCCGGATGACCAAGGAACTTTATCCCAAGAAAATCAAACACTTCCCTTTCAAGTAGTTCCGCACTCTTCCATAGATTGGTCACAGTGGGAAGCAGATAGTGTTCGTCAACCTTGTCTGCAATACATTTTACGGAAGTTCTCTCATGCGTGTCTGTATTCTCAAGGATATACACGCAGCCCAGTTCTTCCTCTCCGAAGTCCTCTCCAACTATTGTAACAAGGAAGTCGAAATGTTTGTCCTTACACAACTTTGTCATCTCTGAAGCAAAGTCGCTGTAGCTGATATCTAATTGTTCAATTTTCATTTCTTATCCTCCTTTCCCTCATTTTTAAGACTCTCTACAAATTCCTGAGGAACAGTAGTAACCACAATTGGCTTGTGACCGTCGCGCAGTGCCTCGTTGCTGAGATTCATCTCCCTTTCCTCGCTATTCTGCTTGTGGTTTGCTCCACCGAAGAACTTTTCAACCTTCACTTTTCTCTGCAGCTGCATCATTCCGTACATTATAGCCTCTGGACGTGGAGGACATCCCGGAATATATACATCGACGGGCACTATCTCGTCAATACCCCTCACTACATGATAGCTGTCCTTGAAAGGACCACCAGAGATTGCACATCCTCCAACAGCTATGACATACTTAGGTTCTGCCATCTCATCGTAAAGGCGTTTGAATGCAGGTGCCATCTTGTTCGTAATTGTACCGGCACACATGATGAGGTCTGCCTGACGTGGAGAGTTTCGCGTAACCTCAAAACCGAATCTGGCAAAGTCATATCTGGCACATCCTACTGCCATGAACTCAATACCACAGCAACTGGTAGCAAAGGTAAGCGACCAAAGGGAATTGCTTCTACCCCAGTTTATCATCTGGTCCAACGAACCAACAACTACATTTGTACCGCCTTCGTTTAATTCATCCACCAAACGCTCCAAAGTACTATTGTCCTTGAACTCATCGTATGGTATGCTCTTTATCTTAGGTTTCCTTATTTCCATTCAAGTGCTCCTTTCCGCCATGCGTATGCAAGGCCAAATACCAATACCAACATGAAGAAACCAATCGTTGCCAATGCCATTGGACCATACGATTTAACCACTACCGCCCACGGATAGAGAAAGACTGTCTCTACATCAAACATCAGGAACAGAATGGCAAACAGGTAGTAGCCAATGTTCACTGGAAGCCATGATGTGCCATGAGTGGGAATACCACACTCAAAAGGCTCGCCTTTCACCGCATTATACGACCGTGGACCAATCAACTTAGCTATGACATAGGCTGCCACAACCAAAAAGACCGCCGTAATCAAAACGGTAATAAACAAAGTAAACAACATATTATTAAATATATAGCTATAAATATTAAATTACTCATTTGCGAAACGTCGGCAAAGTTAATAAAAAAAAATGAAATATTTACTATCATTATAAAAAAAGAAAATGTCAAGCCTGAAGAATATCATCCTCAAAAAAATGGCATGGTAAAACAAAATGCTCTATATCATTTGTATTTTTGATATTTTTTATGTAATTTTGCAGTCGAATGTTGAAAGTTGAATGTTGAATGTTGAAAATTGAAAGTTGAATGTTGAAAATTGAAAGTTGAATGTTGAAAATTGAAAGTTGAATGTTGAAAATTGAGGCCCACCCCCAGACCCTCCATGGGGATGGGAGGTTGAATGTTGAAAATTCAATCATCAATAATCAATAATCAATTATCAATTTTCAATCTTCTTCAATCTCTCTCTTAAATATATGCACAACGGGTCATTACAAACAACAAAGAAAACAAGCAGAATATGGAAAATGGTGGCACTTGCCATCATTGTTACTCTATATTCTTACGGCTTATTCTCATGTGGAGTGGGTTCAAAGAAAGACGATGAGCACAAAATGCTTGTGAACATTGAGAGATACGACAGGCTGGAATACAGATATCTTACAACCGGTGACTTTTCTGCATTGCAGGAGATGAATACAGAATTCCCCATAGAGACGAGAATGCTCATTGAAGACATTCTAAAACTGGGAGAAGCCACCGACCCGGAGATAAATGCGAAATTCCTTAAATACTATCAGGACACCACTCTGCAGACTTTGCTTGCCGACAGTCAGGCAAAATTTGCAAACATGGAGGATATTAACCGCAAATTCAACGATGCGTTCACAAAACTGAAGAAATGGTTCCCCGACATGGTGTTGCCAAGGATATACACACAGGTCACATCACTCGACCAAAGCATAGTGATAGGCAACCACAGCATTGGCATCTCCCTTGATAAATATCTCGGTGCCAACTATCCCCTATATGAGAAAATGGGATACAATGACAACCAGAGAAAACAGATGGAAAGGAAATACATCCTGCCTGACGGCATCCTGTTCTATCTGCTCAGCTATTACCACCTTCCCAGTTTTGACACATGCCCGCAGGAAGAGCGCGACATACATCTTGGGAAGATGCAATGGATTGTAAACCATGCCATAGGCACCAACTTCTACAAGAACAAGTACGTGGCTGAAGTTGACAATTTCATGAAGAGAAATCCCAAGACTTCTTACGATGAACTGATACGCCTTTCCAAAATCAAATAATACAGTTCCTGCCCTGATACATACCGTTGGCACGCATATAGTTCCTGAGCATATTTGTAAATTCATGGTTCTTGATACCCCATTTCGGAGCTAACAGCATGTCAGCAGGTGATTGGCTTACAAATCTCTCCAACACCAAGGTCTCCCTCAACATCTGTACATAGTCGGCAACAAGTTCCACATATTCGCCTACTCGGAACAGATGGAATGGCTCGGCTGAATACATCTCAGCCAAACGAGTGTTGCGTATTATCTGTAGTTGATGAATCTTTAGCATGTCGAGCGGCAGGGATGATATCACAGGAGCCTGACGCAGTATTTCCTCCCTGTCTTCACCTGGCAAGCCAAGTATCACATGACCACCACACAGCAGATTATAGCCAACGGTCTGCTCTATGGCTTTCCTAGCACATTCAAATGTGTGGTTGCGGTTTATGTATCTCAAGGTTGAGTCATTCACACTCTCTATGCCATATTCTACAATAACCGTCTTGTATCTTGACAGCTGAGACAGATACGACAGGAGTTCTGTTGACACACAGTCAGGACGGGTACCTATCACTATTCCCTCAACACGCTCAATGTCAAGAGCCTCCTCGTAGCGTTCCTGCAAGACAGGAAGAGAAGCATAGGTGTTTGTATATGCCTGAAAATATACAAGATAATGCATGTCTGGGTATTTCCTTCCAAAAAACGCCTTCCCATCCTCCACTTGCTTGCGTATGCTTTTCGTCGGGTTGCAATAAGTGGGATTGAAAGTGCGGTTGTCACAGAAAATGCAACCACCATGCCCTATACGTCCATCACGGTTGGGACATGTGAAACCTGCATCTACAGATATCTTCTGTAGTTTGTAAGGGAATGTACGGCGCATCCAGCTGCCATAGTCATTTATCAGAGAATCCTTAATGTTCACAAAAAAAATATCTTTTATCGTTTAGCAACTGCAAAAGTAAAAAAAAACTATTACCTTTGCAAAACTTCTCCTAACTCCTTTTATTCGGAAGTGGTAAAAAGGAGATAAATGAAGATATAACATCATAACCCTCTTCATCAAGCTGAGGCTCCCTCCCTCAGGGGAGGGTTGGAGAAGGGCTTTAATTTATTTTATAATCATGAGAATAAAATCATTTATTATCGCAATGTTCGCCACCGTAAGCCTATCAGCACAGGCAGAGAATGAACTGTCAATCGACAGCATAACAGCTGGAGCTTACAATGCTGAATACATAAGCGGCATCAATCCAGTCAAGGGAACAGACGAATACACTCAGATAAGCCTCGATGGCAAGCGGATAGAGAGGTATTCATTCAAGACAGGAAAGCTCACCGGGGTATTGTTCGACATCAACAACGTAAAGGGCATGAATGTCAAAGGCATAGACGGATATGTCATAAGTCCGGACGGAAAGAGCATTCTTATAGAAACGCAGACAGAACGCATATACAGAAGGTCATTCGTAGCCTCATATCACATCTACCACACGGGGGACGCAACAGTCAAACAGCTATCCGCCATGGGAAAGCAACAGATACCCACATTCTCGCCCGATTCCAAGCATATAGCCTTTGTCAGAAACAACAATATCTTTGTAACAGATGGCGAGAAAGAGACCATGGTGACGCATGACGGAGAGACCAACAGGATAATCAACGGAATTCCAGACTGGGTCAACGAGGAGGAGTTTGGGACAAACTGCTCATTGGCATGGAGTGCGGACGGAAGGTATCTCAACTGGATAAAATACGATGAAAGTGGTGTGAGGACCTACTCTCTTCAGCTGTTCCAGGGTATGAAACCAGAAAGAAAGGAAAACGCCGACTATCCAGGGGATTATGCATATAAATATCCTAAGGCGGGACAGGACAACTCCATTGTGTCGGCATGGAGTTATGACATTGAGACGGGACACACCATGCCGTTCCAGCTACCACTCGCAAAAGATGGGTACATACCCAGAATACTCACCATACCTGCAAAGAAAGGCACAAAGCCAGACATAATGATTTGTACCATGAACAGGCATCAGGACTCGCTGAGAATATACAAAGCCAAGCCTGAGGATGGGGTGTGCCAACTCATCATTGAGGAAAACGTACCGGGGTATGTCAAGGAGGAAGTGCTCGAAAACATGTTGCTCACTCCGGAATACATTCTTCTGCCAAGCGACAGGGACGGATTCATGCATACCTACCTTTACAACTATGAAGGAAAGTTGATTAGGCAGATTGACAAGGGAGAATTCGAGACAACAGGGATATACGGATTCGATGAGAAGAGCGGAACAACGTATATACAGGCAGCTGCCCTGACCCCCTTAGAGAGGGAGATATATGCCATTGATAAGACAGGAAGGATGAAAATGCTTTCAGGCAAGAAAGGATGGAACAGCGCCATCTTCTCCGATGACATGTCATGCTTCATAAACACATGGAGCGATGCCGACACACCATATTTATATAGCATCATTGACAACAAGGGAAAGTCCAAGAGGACAATAGCCGACAACAGCAGGCTAACCGAAAAGCTCGGGAAGCACACTCTTGGCACAAAGTCATTCTTCCAGTTCGAGACATCAGAGGGAGTCAAGCTCAACGGATGGATGGTGAAGCCAGCCAATTTCAATCCCCAGAAGAAATACCCCGTCATAATGTTCCAGTATAGCGGACCAGGCAGTCAGCAGGTCGTAAACAGATGGAGCATAGGCTCCATGGGCAACGGAGCACTCTACGACCTCTATCTTGCACAAGAAGGGTTCATTGTCGTGTGTGTCGATGGAAGAGGCACAGGCGGCAGGGGTGCCGCCTTTGAGAAGTGCACATTCCTTAACCTTGGGGTTCTTGAGTCAAGGGACCAGGTAGAGACAGCTATCTGGCTCGCCAGGCAAAACTATGTTGACAAGGACAGGATAGGTATATGGGGCTGGAGTTTCGGAGGATTCAACACCCTCATGAGCATGAGTGAAGGAAGAGATGTGTTCAAGGCTGGAGTAGCCGTGGCACCACCTACAAACTGGAAATTCTACGACACCATATACACAGAGAGATACATGCACACACCTTCCGAGAATCCTTCAGGATACAGTACAAACCCCATAGAAAGAGCACCTAACCTGCATGGTGCGTTGTTGATATGCCACGGCCTTGCCGACGACAACGTCCATCCACAGAACACATTTGAATATTCAGAGGCTCTTGTACAGAACAACAAGGATTTCCAAGAGATAATTTACACAAACCGAAACCACAGCATCTATGGAGGAAACACAAGAAATCATCTCCTGCGCCAAATAGCATTGTTCTTAAAAAAGAATCTGTAATTCTGTCGTTACAGCCACCAAGTCACAACTGGGCCTGTACATGATTGACAAGAATGGTGCTATCCTCCATTCTGTAATTATGCAGCC
>SAMEA3663090__coassemble_118_pt1 | contig 36911 bp, 28 predicted proteins | sample SAMEA3663090__metabat2_high_PE_006 | metagenome-assembled genome bin SAMEA3663090 (sample SAMEA3663090) | pig gut metagenome | biome: pig gut; feature: pig-associated habitat; material: faeces | place: France | collected 2012 | reverse complement strand
ATGAGGTGTATAACGGCATCATCGACCAGAGTGCCAAGACCATCACCGTTTATGTCCCCGCCGGTGTAGATATAACAACTCTCGTTCCTTCCGTCGAGTTCAGTGAAGGAGCCGTGTGCCAGCCGCTAAGCGGTGTGGCCCAGGATTTCACAAATCCTGTTGTCTATACCGTTACCAACGGAACAGCCCAGGCACAATATACGGTTAATGTATTTGCCATCGACAAGCCAAGAGCTGTGTTTGTAGGCAATGCGCCGACAATGAATGAACTCGACCCCGAAGCCAAGGAGGCCTGCTCATGGATGTTGGCAAACGTAGAGAAGTCTCTATACGCCTCGTTCGCCGACATACAGATGGAGACTGTGGATCTCTCTGAGTGTAAGGTGATATGGTGGCACTTCCACTACGATGGTGGTGTTGACGGGCATGACCAGTTTGTGACTAAGGCCCCGTACGCCATCGACGCCAAGAACCAGTTGCGCACGTATTATGAAAACGGAGGTGCTTTCTTCCTTACACGTTATGCCACCAATCTCCCGTCGTTCATCGGTGTAACGGGCGACGACGAATGGACTACTCCTAACAACTGTTGGGGACAGAACGAGGCTGACGCAGAACTTTGCGGAGGACCTTGGGACTTTAAGATGTACAACGGACAGACAGGCCATCCTCTATGGCAAGGACTTGTGGCTGGTGATGACCCTAACGCGGTATATACAACGGATGCAGGCTACCATATAACCAACTCCACGGCACAGTATCATATTGGCACCGACTGGGGAGGATATGACAACCATGCAGCATGGGAGGCACGCACAGGTGGTAAGATTCTCGGCGTCGGCGGCGATGGCTCTGTTGTAGCATGGGAATATCCTGCACACGACGGAAAGGGCGGCATCGTCTGCATCGGTTCAGGATGCTACGACTGGTATTCCTACACATTCGAGGCTGGCTATACTGAGAAATTCCATAAGAATGTCTCTATCATCACTCAGAACGCTTTCAACTATCTTACAAAGTAATATCTTAAACGAGTAATATATATGAAACCAATGATAATTTCAACAATAATGATTGCTGCACTTACATTGACAGCTTGCAGCGACGACAGTTTTGCTGGCGACCCTGTAAAGGACTGGTCGGCAACAACCGAATGCTTCACTCCAACTGAGGAAAGCGGCTACAACACATACTGGAAGCCTGCCATTGGCAGGGTGGGCGACCCTATGCCCTTCTACGACAAGAAGGCGGGTGACTTCAAGGTGCTCTATCTTCAGGAGTTTGACAACAATGATGCCTGGTGCTATCATCCCATCTATGGCGTATCGACAACAGACGGTGCCAACTATCAAGGCCTTGGCGAGGTTATCCCTACAGGAAAGTCAAAGGACGAACTTGACGCAGCCTTGGGAACAGGGTGCGCCGTGTATAACGAAAGTGACGGACTGTACTACATCTATTATACTGGCCACACCACACGCGAGGTGGTTATGCGTGCCACGTCGCCCGACTTCAAGACATGGACCAAGGACAGGGAGTGGATGTTGCGCGGTTCTGACAACGGTTATTCCGACGTTGACTTCCGCGACCCGCAGGTGTTCCAGGACGACAACGGACTGTGGCACATGATCATTGCAAGCAACCTGAAATTCGCCGAATATACATCGGAGAACCTGCGCGACTGGAAATACGACGGACAGTTCTCGTGTATGATTTGGGACCGTATGCTTGAGTGCCCCGACATCTTCAAGATGGGTGACTGGTGGTATATGGTATATAGCGAGGCATACCGCAGTGACTGGAGCCGCAAGGTGAAATACATGATGGCGCGCTCGTTGGATGAACTGAAGAAGTGCTTCAACGAAGGACCGAAATGGCCTGCCGACGACAAGGAGGGAGTGCTCGACACACGCGCCTTCTATGCCGGCAAGACTGCCTCTAATGGCACCGACCGCTTTATCTGGGGATGGACTCCTTATCGCACCGGTACCACCATACACGACAAGAATATTGCAGTGGGGGCTGAAAGCGAACCAAACTGGTCGGGTGCATTAGTGTGCCACAAACTCATACAACATGCCGATGGTACTCTCTCTGTCGGTGAAGTGCCGGCAATGGCTGACAAATATGGCGTTCAGACCGAAGCGAAGGTAATGGCGTCGGAGAACTATTCTTCTGGCACTATCAACGGCAACGGATATGTACTTTACAGTCGCCTTGGCTATCATAACCACATCTCCTTTGTGGTTACGGCAGGAGAGGCTGACAAATGGGGCGTTTCGTTTGTGCGTGGTACTGACGCTACGAAATACTATTCTCTCGTGGTCAATCCGGAATGGGAAAACGGCCGACGCAAAGTAAACTTCGAGCAGGAAGGCGCTGAGGGCAAGGGATTCATCGTGGGAGCTGACGGATACATCTTCCCGCGTCCTGCCGACAATACATACAAGGTTGACATCTACACCGACAACTCTGTCGTGGTTATGTATATCAATGGTGAATACGGTACTACGCAGCGCATCTACGGCTTGCAGAAAAACTGCTGGTCGGTGAACAGCTACGGAGGCAATGTCACTGTCAGTGATGTTAAGGTAAGCAGTTATTAATTTGAAATTAAGAACAGAATGAACAAAAGCACCCGTATAACCGCAATGATGTTTTGGGCTTTATCGCTCTTTGGTAGTGTCACGCTCGAAGCCCAGACGTTCACTGCGCAAGCATTGGAGCAAACCATTGTCACTCCTGCACAAGAGGGGAGATATTTATGGTTGCCTATACAGGAGTCTGCCCCGGAAGGCAAGCTTCAGGTCATCGTGTCTAATGTGGCACAAATGGAGCAAAACGTACGCTTTGCTCGCGAGAAAGTCGATTACTATGTGGCTCTCGACATGCAACCGTGGCTTGGTGCTAAAGGCTTGTCGGTTGTCATCCAGAATGTGCCAAAGGGTTCTGTATGCTTCAGTAAGATAAAGCAGAACGACGACAAGCAGTATATGCTTATCCCTGAGAAATATAGACCCACATACCACCACGCTCCCGAGCGTGGATGGATGAACGACCCCAACGGACTGTTCTTTAAGGATGGTGTATGGCATCTGTATTATCAATATAATCCGTATGGCTCCATGTGGGGCAATATGCATTGGGCACACAGTACATCAACGGATTTGGTGCATTGGCAGCAACAGCCTGTCGCACTTGCTCCCGACGCATGGGGGACGATGTTCAGCGGCTCGTGTGTCGTTGACCATAATAATACTGCCGGTTTCGGCAAGGATGCCATTATATCCATGTACACGTCAAGCCGTCCCACTCCTTTTGGAGGCGATGTCCAGGCTCAGTGTATTGCCTATTCCAATGACGGAGGCAAGACTTTCACAAAGTATGTCGGCAATCCGGTCATAACCGATGAAAAGAAAGATTTCCGCGACCCTCACGTCTTTTGGAACGAGGAGGCGGGATTCTGGAACATGATTCTCGCCGCAGGTCAGGAGATGCAGATATATTCTTCTGCAAACTTGAAGGACTGGAAGCACGAAAGTGATTTCGGTGCTCAGTATGGCAACCATGGCGGTGTGTGGGAATGTCCTGACCTTATGAAGATGAAGGTGGCTGGCACTGACAAGGAGAAGTGGATGCTTATCTGCAACATCAACCCTGGAGGTCCCTTCGGTGGTTCAGCCACACAGTATTTCATAGGTGAGTTCGACGGACATACGTTCACCTGCGAGGATGAGCCTAGTGAGACCAAGTGGATGGACTATGGCAAGGACCACTATGCTACGGTTACCTTCTCCAATGCCCCAGAGGGACGCAACGTGGCCATCGCCTGGATGAGTAACTGGCAGTATGCCAACCAGGTGCCTACCAAACAGTATCGTTCTGCAAATTCCATCGCCCGTGACCTTGGACTCTTCGAGTACAACGGTGAGACATATTGCAGCGTCAGGCCTGCAAAAGAGATGGATGCAGTGCGCGGTGCAAGGTTAAGTGCTCCAACAGAGGCTTGCGAGATTGTCGTTACTCTTAAGGGCGATGCCCAGATTACCTTGCGCAACGCAAAGGGCGAGAGGGTAGTGATGACCTATGACGATGAGGAAGAGACCTTCGATATGGATCGCCGCCGCAGTGGCAACGTATCATTCAGCGATGCCTTCCCCGTTGTAACATCTTCTCCAACCTATGGCAAGGTACGCCAGCTGCGCATATTCGTTGACCGTTGCAGCGTAGAGGCCTTCGACGGTGACGGCAAGATGTGCATGACAAACCTTGTGTTCCCAACCGTTCCTTATGACAAGCTTATCATAAAAGGTAAGGCAAAGGCTAAGATATACAGGATTAAGACAGAAAAATGATACAAGGTCGAAAAAATATGTTGCATTGAACGATTTCTTCTCGTCTCTGCAACATATTTTAAAGCCATGCCCATTAACAACGACTAATTTTGCATTGAAAAAGAAAATATTATTGCAGTAGCATTTATAGTATTTTATAGAGTAATATTAGTTATTGATAATGGTTTTAGTTTGATTTTTTAGTTTTAATTAGTTTCGGTTTTTTGCCTGTGATAGGTATTATAGAAATAACACATTAGATATTGGCTTAATTAAAGGTACAAAGATAGTATTTTCAGGATATACTTTTAAATAAATGGAATAAAATTATTAATAGACCTAAACATAATGAGTAAAAAGAATAAGATGGCAATAGTACCCGTGATGCTTTGCTTCTTTGCCATGGGTTTCGTCGATTTGGTCGGCATTGCCTCGAATTACGTTAAGGAAGACCTGCAACTGAGTGACTCCACAGCTAATGTGCTGCCGTCGTTAGTGTTCTTCTGGTTCCTGATCTTCTCTGTTCCAACGGGAATGCTCATGAATAAGATAGGACGCAAGAAGACAGTGCTGCTCTCGCTGATTGTTACCATAGTGTCGCTGCTTCTGCCGCTGTTCGGTGAGAATTTCCCGCTGATGTTGGTGGCATTCTCATTGCTTGGCATTGGTAATGCACTGATGCAGACATCACTGAATCCGCTGGTTTCATCGGTCATTCAAGGCGGAAACCTCGCTTCCACGCTCACATTCGGACAGTTTGTCAAGGCGATTGCCTCGTTCCTCGCCCCGTATATTGCCATGTGGGGAGCAATGGCAACGATTCCATCGTTCGGAATGGGATGGCGTGTGCTCTTCCCCATTTATATGGTGATTGGTGTAGTGGCTTCGCTGCTCTTGGTGTCCACTCCCATCAATGAACCTCAGGCGGAGGACAAGGCATCGTCGGTGGTTGACTGTGTGAAACTGCTCTCGCGTCCGATTGTCCTGCTGTCATTCCTCGGCATCATGTGCCATGTGGGTATAGACGTGGGCACAAACACCACTGCTCCGAAACTGCTGATGGAGCGTCTGGGAATGTCGCTCAACGATGCCGCCTTCGCCACATCCTTGTATTTCATCTTCCGTACCATAGGCTGCCTCACCGGCTCGTTCTTCCTGCGTGTGATGAGCAACCGTGTGTTCTTCATCATTAGTGTTGTTATGATGGCTCTTGCAATGATAGGACTCGGCTTTGGTACTTCCAAGACAGTACTCTATACCGCCATTGCACTTGTGGGTTATGGCAACTCGAACATCTTCTCGCTTGTATTCTCCCAAGCCTTGCTCTCCGATGAAACCAAGCAAAATGAGATTTCGGGACTGATGATTATGGGTCTTTTCGGTGGTACGGTATTCCCGTTGCTCATGGGCTTCGCCAGCGATGCCATCGGGCAGGTGGGTGCCGTTGCAGTGATGGCACTAGGAGTAGTGTATTTGGCTACACAAAGCCTCACCCCCGACCCCTCTCCAAGAGAGAGGGGAGATGATTAGCTCATACCCATTCATATTAGGTGATTTATAAGCAAATACATTCTTTATTAATAGTACTTTAAATAAATAACAGTGTAATCATATAATAACATATGCATTATGGAAAATAATCATGTAAACAATAGCGAAATAGCGAACAACGGCAGAAACATATCATCTCCCCTCTCTCTTGGAGAGGGGTCGGGGGTGAGGCCGTCGGGAAAAGACGGTATCATCGTCGGCCTCGGCGAGGCTCTTTGGGATTGCCTCCCAGAAGGCAGAAAGATTGGTGGTGCACCTGCCAACTTTGCCTATCATGCATCACAGTTTGGTTATACATCCTATGCCGTTAGTGCCGTGGGCAATGATGCGCTTGGTGACGAAACCATCGAGGCGTTGAAGTCGAATGGCTTGAAGCTTGAGATGCCTCGTGTGGATTTCCCTACAGGTCAGGTGCAGGTGACACTCGACGAGGACGGTGTTGCCACCTACGACATCAAGGAAGGCTCAGCATGGGACAACATCCCGTTCACTCCCGAGATTGAGGCGTTGGCGAAGCAGTGCAAAGCCGTTTGCTTCGGCTCATTGGCCCAGCGCAATAAGGTGTCACGCGAGACTATCTACCGTTTTCTCGACGCAACGCCAAAGGACTGTATGCGCATCTTCGACATCAACCTCCGCCAAAATTTCTACTCCAAGGAAGTCATCCAGGAATCACTCAGACGAAGCAATGTACTCAAGATTAACGACGAGGAACTAGTAATAATCGGTCGCATGTTCGGCTATCCGGGTCTTGACATCGAGAATAAGTGCTGGCTCATCCTCGGCAAGTATAATCTCGATATGCTCATCCTCACGTGTGGTGTCAACGGCAGCTATGTCTTCTCCAAGGGAGCCATGTCGTATCTTGAAACCCCGAAGGTTGAGGTTGCTGACACCGTAGGCGCTGGCGATTCATTCACCGGCTCCTTTGTTGCCTCAATCCTCGCTGGCATGCCTATTGCCGAGGCTCACCGCATCGGAGTGAACGTCAGCGCCTATGTATGTACTCAGAACGGAGCCATGCCTGTGATTCCGGAAGAGCTGAAGAAATAATCTCTTATTTACTTAAGTTTACTTTACCCTTCGGACAGTGACCGTTGGTTCGCATATCTCCGACATGCTGTCAGGAGTTTCCTTGAGCTTAGCGAAAAAACGAGTTGACAAGTCAACAAGTTGCTACTCTTCTTGTTTGTATTTGTCAATGACCAGAACAACAAATAACTTGTTGACTTGTCAACTCGTTAACTCTGAGCAAGTTTTAACTTGCGAACCAACGGTCACTGGCCGAAGGGAAAAGTAAACTTCAATGAATTATTTGTTATTGACAAAGATTGCCTTTGTATCGCCGTCTGTAACCATGTGACAGCCGACTGGTATTACTGTGACAGGCGACTGCCAAAGCGAGAACTTCACATCATACGTCATTTATCTCCTTTTACTACAAGCGAAAGTTGAAAATTCAATCTTACATCTTCACCTTTCAATCTTAAAAGGAAACTCCTTAAATGAGTAATGACTTGCGAGAATAGATTATTTTTATTATTTTTGCAGCGATAACAAATCACATAACTAAAAGTTCCATGGAAAATCATAAAGACGGATTATTCTCAAAGAATGGGATAAGCTATTTTGTACCATTCGTAATGATTACCACATGTTTCGCACTATGGGGATTTGCCAATGATGTGACAAACCCCATGGTGAAGTCCTATTCCACTATTTTCCAGATAAGCAACGTTGAAAGTTCGTTGGTACAGGTGGCTTTCTATCTTGGATATTTTGTAATGGCTTTTCCCGCAGCTATGTTCATACAGAAATATTCCTTCAAGAGTGGCGTGGTATTGGGGCTCTTCCTGTATGCCATTGGGGCACTTGCCTTCATCCCTGCCCGTTATACTGGAATATTCTACCCTTTCCTTGCAGCTTATCTTGTCATGACATGTGGATTATCGTTCCTTGAGACATCCTGCAATCCTTACATTTATTGTATGGGAAGCGAAGATACTGCCACCAGACGCCTTAACCTTGCCCAAGCTTTCAATCCAATAGGTGCTGTGTCAGGAACTTTTGTAGCATGGCTGTTTGTACAACAAAGGCTTGACCCTACTCCAAGTGCAGAAAGGTTCCGCCTTATGTCCGAGAACCTTCCAGTTTTCAATGCGATGAAAGACCATGACCTCGGCATACTAATCCAACCATATATCTATATAGGTATAGTTGTTGTGGTGTTACTTATAACGATACTGTCAAAGAAAATGCCTAAGGCTGGTGATTCTGCCGTCAGCAAATCATTGGGTCAGGCACTTAGGGAACTATCTGGCGAGAAGAACTACTGCCGTGGTGTCATAGCCCAGTTTTTCTATATAGGAGCCCAAGTGACATGCTGGACTTTTATCATGCATTACGGTCATGAGGTGTTCTGTGCGCAGGGCGGCATGACGGAGTCTGCTGCGAGTGCACTTTCATTCCGTTATTACATAGGAGCATTGATATTGTTCGCCATTGGCAGATTTGTATGCACGTATTTCCTTAAATATGTGAGTCCTGGTGTTCTTCTTGCCACACTTGCCTTATTTGCAACGGCATTGCTGATGGGTGTTATTTTTGCAGGAGGTATAACAGGAATGTGGTGTCTCGTAGGTATAAGCGGCTGCATGTCTCTGATGTTTCCCACAATATATGGCCTTGCCCTTCATGGTCTTGGCGACAATGTGAAATTCGGTGGTGCAGGTCTTATCATGTCAATACTTGGCGGTTCTGTCCTTCCCCCCATCCAAGCAGCTATAATGGACAGAGGCGCTGACATACTGGGATTGCCAGCTGTCAACGCCTCGTTTATCGTTCCTGTCGTTTGCTTTATTGTTGTTGCGTGGTACGGCGTTTCCTGTAAGCGGCAATCGTAACTGCCACAAGAATTATGACAAGGATTGCACTTGCCGTATTGGCGATGCGCTCTGTCATGACAACCGTTTTCGGTTTGAAAGTAAGTTCCACCTTATGGTTGCCAGGCTTCATGTTCAAGGCACGCAACACATAGTTGACCCTGCCCACCGGCACATCGTTCCCATCAATGGTGGCTGTCCATCCTGGATAGTATATTTCTGAGAAGACGAGCACACCTCCATTCGTAGATTTCACGTCATATACAAGTCTGTCAGGCTCGTATGACTTCAATGTCACTGTCGCTGTACTATCATTGGTCGTAGATGCCCCGAGTGTCTGCTGGAACCTTTTGTCAGCGACAGCCTCATGCCTGACGTCTATCTTTCCTACGGTTGCCAGCTCCTCATTGGCATTGTCAACAAATGACACCTTATTTACAAACCATGCGTTTCCACATGCGTAAGGATTTTCTATAGGAGCAGTGTCTCCACCCTGAAGGGGCATTATGAAATATTTTGTGTTAAGCATGTTCAAGACAGGGTACACCGCATTGCCGTCAACAGCTGCCATGTCACCTCCATTCTTGGCAATGGCTTCCATCGCCTTTCTCATCTCAGGACTTATATATGCCTCTATCAGTTCCTGATAACGTCTCAGCTTGGCTGGATGATATCCTCCTACACTCTTATGGAAATAGGAGGTCTCGTTCTCATTGAATGTATTGGTAGAGAAATTCAGGACCCTGTAATCAAGCGAATTATCCTCCAGAATCATTCTATCTGTCTCAGACATCTCGGGTGGTGTATCCCTTTCACTCCTTGGAACAAACATTCCGTCATTGAGGTAGCGTTTGTCAACCTGCCACATGTCAACAAGACAGAGCACGAAGATACCTCCCAACATATATAATGGTTTCAGCTTTCCCGCTTTGTAGAAGAGCAGCAGCAATGTGCCAATAACAATTATGACAACCGTTCTCCAGCAGTCGGCTGTGAATATCATCTGCCTTACATTTGTAATGTCTGCAAGCAAAGGATTAAGGTCTTCAGGCGGGAACTGTGACAATGCCTGACGCTCAGCGGAACTTACGAAGTCAAATCCCATGCCTCCGGTAACAGCCATCACTGCAGCCACGCCAGCTGTCATTGCAAGGCTAAGATACAGCCATTTCATGTTGTCTCGCAACACATCCTTTTCTTCTACAATCCTTTTCAGTGCCATCATGGCAAGCAGCGGAATTGTGAACTCAGCGATGACAAGTATGGAGGCTACTGTGCGGAACTTGGAATACATCGGTATGTAGTCTATAAAGAAATCGGTAAAGGGCATGAAGTTGCGTCCCCATGACAGAAGAATGGAAAGGATTGTAGCAGCAAGCAGAGCCCATTTCATGGGACCTCTCACAATGAACAGCGAAAATATGAACAACATACACACGAACGCCCCCACATACACAGGTCCACTCGTACCAGGCTGTTCTCCCCAGTATTGCCCCAACTGCTGATAAATCTGTTCATACATTGGATTGGCATTCTCCCTAACTATGCTGTTCTGTATCATCGGCACGGATGCTCCCCCCTTGGCATTAGGGACAAGCAATGTCCATGTCTCTCCTATTCCGTAACTCCATTGGGTAATGTAATCACGCTCCAGTCCGCTGTCTGTCTGATTTGCAGAATTCTTCTTTACAAGTTCACTCTTGCCTCTCATGGATTGCTTCTGGTACTCCCATGTATGATAAAGGTTGGAAGCATTCATAGCTACGCCTATCAATGCCGCCACCACACATACAGCGGATGCTTTCCAGAACCTTGCCAGCTGCCGGTTCCTTATGGCATCAACAAGGAAAGCTATCACCATGAACAATATGACGAACAGGAAATAGTAAGTCATCTGGATATGGTTGGCATTTATCTCGAATGCCGTGAAGATGGCAGTGGCAAGAAGTCCTTTCATATACTTGCCCCTGTATGCCAGCACTATACCTCCAATCATTGGAGGCAGATAAGCAAGTGCGAAGACTTTCCAAAGGTGTCCAGCTGCTATGATTATCAGGAAATACGACGAGAACGCCCACAGTATAGATCCAAGTGCTGCAAGAGAGCGTCTGAAGTCAAATGCCCTCAACATTATATAGAAGCCTATAAGATACACAAAAAGAAACCACACGTTCTCAGGCAGCCACAAGTGGTATGCATCGACAGCTACCTCCATAACCTTCTTGGAATCGTAGGATGGTGCTATCTGATAAGTTGGCATACCGCCGAACAGAGAATTTGTCCATCTTGATACCTCGCCTGTACGCTCAACATACTGCGTTATCTCATGTCCCATGCCCCTTCCTGCTGACGAGTCATGCCTGTAGAGAATCTTTCCCTGCATCACAGGCACGAGGAAATAAGCCAGTGATATGACAGTGAACAATGCCACAACAAATATGTCGGGCAGACATTTTTTAAGTTTTTCCATTACTTTTCTCATTTTTCCGTTGCAAAGTTAGTGCAAGTCGAGTGAAGAACAAAATAAAAGACGCAGTTTTTTATTTTTTATTCCGAGACGAAGCCTAACTTATTTAAAGTTACGCAAGTCGAGTGAAGAACAAAATAAAAGACGTAGTTTTTTATTTTTTATTCCGAGACGAAGCCTAACTTATCTAAAGTTACGCAAGTCGAGTGAAGAACAAAATAAAAGACGCAGTTTTTTATTCCGAGACGAAGCCTAACTTATTTAAAGTTAGTGCAAAATTTCGCTTTTTCATTTTTTTGCACTACCTTTGCAGTATGAAAATAGGAATTATCGTTGCGATGGACAAGGAGCTGGCGCAACTAAGGACATTACTTGACTCTCAGCAGACGGTGAGATGCAATAGGACAGACTTCATCACAGGGTATATTGGAGACAACGAAATCATCATGCAACAATGTGGCATCGGGAAAGTCAACTCCGCACTCGGGGCAGCTGAGCTAATAAACCATTTCCAACCAGACCTTATCGTGTCAAGCGGTGTGGCTGGAGGTGCAGACACAAGTCTCAACGTGACAGACGTGGTGGTTGGTACCCAGTATGTCTATCATGATGCATATTGCGGAAGCGAATGTGAATATGGTCAGATAATGGGCATGCCGGCACGTTTCGCATCGCCGGGGAAATATGTTGACATAGCAATGAAGGCTTCTACGGAAGGACACATCCGCAAAGGACTCATAGTAAGTGGGGAATGGTTTGTAGATTCAAGAGAGAAGATGAGTGGTATCCTGAATAAATTCCCAGATGCAGTAGCAGTGGATATGGAGAGTTGCTCCATCGCACAGACATGCCATATATACGGAATACCCTTCATATCTTTCAGAATCATCAGCGACGTGCCGCTATGCGACAACAAGGCGGAACAATATTTCAACTTCTGGAACAGAATGGCAGAAGGTTCATTCAACGTAACAAAGAACTTCATATCATCACTATGAAAAAGATACCATCATTCACCATTGACCATACAAAACTTCTGCGTGGCATCTATGTCTCAAGAAAAGACAAGGTTGGAGACGAGACAATAACGACATTCGACATCAGGATGAAAGAGCCAAACCGTGAGCCTGCTCTCCACATCGGTGCTCTGCATACGATAGAACATCTGGCTGCCACTTATCTCCGCAATGATGAGGAATGGAAAGACAGGGTCGTTTACTGGGGACCTATGGGATGCCTTACAGGTAACTATCTGTTGCTTAGAGGTGACTATGAAGCTGAGGACATTGTGGAACTGATGACAAGGACTTTCCGTTTCGTTGCCTCATACGACGGATGTATTCCAGGAGCGGCACCAGCCGACTGTGGCAACTGGCTTCTTCATGACCTCCCAATGGCACGCTACGAGGCTGACAAATATCTAAGGGAGGTACTCGAATGTATTAATTTTGACAATCTGCATTATCCGGAGAAGAGTTGACGAGTTGCTACCACTTTACAATAACAGTGAACGGAGACTCAATGGTCATGTCTTAAATAAACATGACTCAAGACTACAACACCTGCATTAATCCTCCCACATATCAGGATTTGAGGGTTTCGCATCGATATCTGAGACTGGGTCTCTATCCTCCCATATCACCCCACTCTCCATGTGCTTGAATGTACCATCTACCTGTCGCTTCACAATGGAATAGCTCTGAAATGCATGCTCCCTGTTTCCAAGTGCCATGAGCATTAGAGACATTTCAGAGACCTCTGTCACAGGTGCAATATATATCTTTCTCTTTTCCATATCAGAATTCTAATACAATTTACTTGATTGGAGGGATGAAACAAGCCCCCACTACATTCTATCACTACCTAACAAGACATTTCCTGCCTTTAACAATATATATTCCTTTCGGAAGACCTGTCGTACCATCCGAACACGTTCCCACTACCTGCCCACTCAGACTATATATATTATTGTCTGCCTTTGGCGTATAATCACAATCTCCAAAAAGTCCTATTATCTCGGTGGCATCGTCGCTCACACCGTTCATGCTGACTGTCAGCGGGTGACGCTTGCCCTCCTGCGTGCCGGACATCTGATGTGCGTCCTCTATCCAGCATCTGTACCCTTTTATGTCCTTGTCTGTAGTAAGATGGTACATGTCTCCTCCACTGAACACATAGCTGTTGGCAGGAGCCTGACTCTGTACATAAGTACCAGCCATGCGTATCTTGCACGGGTCGGTAGGATCGTCTAGTGCAGGGGCTACATACTCTGTTCCATATTGAATTTCGTCAGCACCTTCACTACTAAGAGTTGTCTTGTTCAGAGACACACGTTCAACAGGATAATAATAATCTATTATGCGTTTTTTGTATGCTTCGGATGTTTGATACTTTTCCACCTTGCCTTTATAGTTGGTTAGCATTATGTATCCCTTTCCTTTCTCAAGCAATACAGTTGTGTCGTTCATCGATTCTATGTCCTTCTCAAGAAACTGAATTGTCGATGACGACACTATGCCGTTGAGCTCAGCCACACGGGCATCCGACTTGAATGCGCTTACGAACTGCTGTTTCGTCATATCGAAAGGCAGCATAATGGTATTCCACTTTCCGAGAGTGAACTTACGCACGAACAACAGCGTACGCCTCTTGTAGTCATTATCATCATTATCAGGATTTATTTTTGTATCAAGCTCGTTGAGCACCAGTTCGTCTCCCAGAAACTTCAGCTCGAAGTCGTCAAAACAGACATAGTCACCTGACGAGAGATTTTGTGTAAGCCTAACACCAATCTCAACACTTTTCCCTGCCGCGGCATAGAACATTACTGACGTAGGATAATATTTATAGAAGAACGCCATGCCTGCCTCACTCATGCTTGTAATAGAGCCATCGTTGCCGTTGCTGCCTGCCGTACCTGGTGTTTCCTTGCTTTCTTTCGACACAAATTCCACATATGCATATTTTGATGTAGAGCTGCCGTCAGCAGGTCTTTTCGCACCATCCACTACGGCATACAGTTCTCCCAGACGAGTGTCAGTATTGGTATTGTTATGGTAGAAGCCTTCACAGTCAAGCCTGTACCATCCAGATTTTGGAACGGTAAAGGTCTGAGATACTGTTCCATCCTTATCGCCTTTCGTTATGCGACAGACATAGAACATGCCATATTTGCCTTCCTGACTTGTCAAACCACTCGTAGAATTACTTGTTGAGGACCCGAATTCGGCACACTGTGCACTATTCTCGTAACTTATACCATCCGAGCTTTGCCATGCCGCACTTGATTGACCAATAGAGTATATGTTGTGTCTGTTGAAATTTTGCGCACGTATAAGAAATGACGCATCCGTTGGCTGAAGGAGATTGAAATAAGTCTTCTCAAAGTCATTCTCGATAGTACTTCTCTTCACTATTTTCCAATAACATGAGCGGGTTTTCTGCTCTTCCGTAAGTGAAGAGTTCGTAGGTGGAGTTTTCCTTACGGCATTCATGGGATTGCCCCAGAATTTGCCATCCAGCAAGGGATTGAAAGAATACATATATTCCCCATTGTTCTTCATCTTATATACATATTCAGTACCTGTAATTAATGAATCATTACTGCTGAAACCATTTACTCTCTCAAATGTCCATTTCGTATTCGTACCACCATTTCTGTCCCAATAGAAACCGGCTCCAGAATCGGCATTCGTATATTCAAGTTTAGTTCCGTATGCCCCTGAAAATGGTCCAGTTATTGTATATGTTTCTGTCGAACTGTCTTTTTCTATTTTGACAGGCAGTCCCACGGTGAACACTACAGCCTCTGTTCCCCAATAGCTACCGGCATTGAGAAACAAGTCCTGTCCTACATTGTAAAGGAAGTACTCCTCGGAAGAGTTCACACTGCTTATGTCCTCACCTGTTCCGTGGTAGTCACTCTTGGTGATGATATATTGTTGCTGGGCATTCAATCCCATTGACAGGCACAGGAGAGCCAATAAGAGTAAATTGCATTTGTTCTTTGTCATCGTTTTCCTTATTATAGATATAATCCACAAAACGAAATGTTCCAAAATCCCAAAACGAAGCGTATATAATTAACACTTGTTAAGATACAAGAAAATAGGGCTAAATCATTGATATAAAACACTTTACATTTTCAAAAGTTTACATCTACCCCCAAACGTAAACTTAAAAGTTTACACCGTAAATTTTAACATTTGTAATTGGTTGAATACAAGCATTTTATATCGTTTATCCGTGTAAACTTTAACATTTGAAAAACTGCAAAAAAACTGTATATAAAACGAAACGTATAAAAATTCGAATGGCGTTCAAATGGCGTTCTAACGTGTAACTACTTGATAATCAACTATATTTTTTGACACTTATTTTGTCGGTATTTCACACCCTATTTTATGCAATAATTATGCATATTATTCAAAATGTTGCACGTTTTAGATAGTTGTAAAATGTCCTTTCACTGATACCAAACAAGGGGTGTATATACATACGCCAAATAAAACGGTTGCTTACACCGTATTTTACGTGTTCATCATATATGGCGTTTACGGCTTGTATGCGTTTTCTGTATGATTCGCCTTTAGGCAGCGTTAAGCCTCTTATATGATTATATTTACGGATTTCTTCTATAATGTCCATTGCCTTGTATTCCTTTGTCCTTTGCTAAAAGAGGCCGTTGGCGGCGCGAGACAACCGCCAACAGCACAAGTAACACTAAACCGTGTATAATAACGATTGGCATTTCTATTCTGCGGGTGCACTGATGATTGCGCCTATACCCTTGTTTCTGATTGGAATGGCAATAAAACGCTTGTCAAAGCCTACGATTGTGCCACGTTCTTCGGGGTCATCATAACGGGCGTACATGTATATTTCACCGTCCGCTTTCATTACCTCGTGTTTGTAAAATGCCACGCTGGCAAACTGTTCCGTTTGTTCATCACCAAACGCTACTTTTGTATATATCCCGTTGGCCTTCTTATAGGTCGGCATATATGGAAAATGAAAACAGCCAAAGCCCGCAAAGCGTGTGGGTTCTCCGTCCTTGATGTCGGTCAGTTCCTTAAATAGTTTCACATCTTCACGCAAAAGGTCTGAAACGTGGCTCGGATGAAGGATAATATAACGTTCTTCCAATGGTATTAAAGCGTTGTCAAAACGCTCTTTAAGCGTCAAAAGGTCGTCAAACGTCATGCGTTTTCTACCTCCTACCGTTGCCCCCGTTGTCACTACCAGGGGCGTGTCTTCGGTGTTCTCGCTCGGTGCAAAGGCGTGAGCGGCTTTTCTTGCCGTGCTTGCCTGCAATGTGGAGCGGTGCTGCCTGATAACGCTTTCCAGTTTGTCGTAACTGTATTCGATAGCGTCAGGACGGCGCACAAGCGTGTTTTCCGTCTCAAACTTGTCTAACGGTAATTGGTTGTCTTCATCGTCACGCCCAACGGTTCTAATTGGGTATGTTGTGTTGTTAATCAATACTTTAGGGTCGATTCCCGCCGACGGAAAGTGTATAATATTGTTGTCTACTTCACCGCTCAAGTCAACCACCTTTGAAAGGAAAATGCGGTCAGGGTAAAAACCCTCTTTTATTTGGTTTATCCAAACTTGCTTATTAAGTGCCATATTGATTTGCTTTTAAATATTTGAAAATTAAATGTTTGCTAATAGTTTTTCGTATTCTTCGGGGTGTTCCCTCAGATATTCGGGGTTGTGCTTTCTTAGATACTCAAGACTCTGTTTGCCTCCCGTTCCGGCAGTTCCTCCCATGCTTTCAGCCTCAACGAGTGCAGCGTATAGTTTGGGGTTGTTCTTCAGGTCTTCTGGGCGATATTTCCGATAATCCGAAAGCGTCCACTTTGAACGGTCTCCGTTTGGCAGCATTTCCGAAAGCCTCGGACTTCTGCGAATGGTACAAAGTAACTCGGAAAGCGTTTCAAGCCCCATAGTTTCGCCTATACGCTCATAAACGCCACGGTTTGGGCTATTTATCCGCCCGTCCGTAATTGCACCATCTACGGCGGTTTTAACGGCTTTCCTGCGTTTATTCTTTTCGCCTGAAATGAACGTGCGGAATACATTGCGGTTTAAACGTGCCATGGTGACGAAATTGCAGCGGTCTTTGCCCTCCACAAATCCCGCCTTTATAGCCTCCTCAACTTCCGTTGTTGCCTCGTCGGGAGTATTCAAAAGGTTTTGGATTTCCGTTATGATATCCTCGTCCGTTACTCCCTCGTCAAGCCCTAAAAGGCTGATGATTGCCCCCCTTAAATCCTCCACCTTTTCAGGCACTTCCAGCGCAAGCCGTTGGCGGTTGCCTTTTCTGTAAAGTTTTAGGGCGTTTTGATTGGCGGGGATGTCAACAATAGACACTTCGAAAAGCACACTTTTTGTAATGGTTCTTACACCGTTGATTTCCTTTTCCTCCACGATGTCAACACCGATAGAGGCAGACCGCAAAAAACCTTTTTCAACTTGTTGTTTCACAGTGCGCCCAAGTTCCGTGCTTTCATCAAATACAGCGTCAGCAAGCAGCCGTTTTCCCTCCTTGCGGATGTTCTCCCACCGTCCTACAACGGTTTTTCTTTCGTGCATATACAGCATAACGGGGTTACGCTCAAAGGCGGCCGTATCTATTCCGTCTGTCTTCACGATGTAGCCGTAACTGTTTACGCTTTCATCTGAAATTACAAATGTTGTTTTGCTCATAAATCATTGAATTTAGTGTTACCAATGCAAAGTTATATATTTATATATACGCCCCAAAAAAAGTGTGCAACGCTTTCATACATTTATGCAACCGTTGCACACTTTTTCGTGAAAGCCTTGCGGAATATAACGAAAGCGGTGCATAACTTTTTTGTCCTTATTGATATAATTTGTAAGTTTGCCCTGTATGCAGCCTTTATGGGCTTAGTCGAAAAGGGAAATGGGGTATTTTTCACATGAAAAGCCCCGTTTTTTTTGTTCATCAATGAAAATTTTATCATTTCTCTTTGCCGTTTCAAAATAAATGTTTACCTTTGCAACATCCTAAATATCAAAGTACAATGACGAAGAATTTTCAACGAGACTTATTTTGCACGCTACGGTGTGGTAAACGGAAACGTCCCAGCGCTTTTACTTTGAGGCGTAGGACACCTACGGCGTGCCTTTTTCAATATCCTAAAAATCAAAGTAATTATGATTGCAAAAATTAATCTAGACGGCAAGGAACGCCTTGCCGTTGTGTTCGATGAGGTTTACAACTACGATGAACTTGCAGAAATCCGAAACAGCCTTAACGAAATCCTCGGTGTGTTCGATGGCATTTACAACGAATGCGGCTACCAGAACGAAAGAGCCTACGCTCACCAATTGTTAGAAACTCTTTCGCCAAATGTTGAGCAAACTTTTGAAATGATGTCCCATTATTTCGGATGCAACCACAAGCCAAAGAAAGCCCAAAAGAAACTTTGTGAAGTCTATATTTAACATTCCAACCAAACACCCCAAGCAACCGCCCCACAAAGGCGGTTGTTTTTGCACACCCGAACAAACGTCTTTGCTGTAAATTTTAAAATTGCATAAATATTCATTTTGTCACATATTTATGCAATTCATTATTTAGATTTCGTCTAAATGAATATCCATTTTGTATATCCAGTTGTCACCCTTTAATTTTTGTTAATACCAATTCTGATGTTAAATCTGACGTTTTAGATGTTAAAGGATTTAACAAAAACAATTCGTTCTAAAATCCCTGAATCTATAAACGTTTAAATAGCATTTGAACACAAGACAAACCGAATTTAAAGACGTTTCAATACATCTTAAAAGCAAAGGGATTGACAAAGAATAATACACTAAAAAAGCATTATTAGAACATGTTATAATCTTCTGTAACATCTTAGAAATAAAGACCTTATATAACATCATAAAATGGCTTAAACACCTTTTTCCCACTCCATGTAAACACATTTAAAGTACATGTAAACTTTTTACACCGCCAACGTAAACAAAAACCCCTCAAATGTAAACCAAATGTAAAGCAATGTAAACTTTTTACCCCGCCATGTAAACTTTTAAAATATTGTCTAAAGTGTTAATTATAGGGCATTTCCGTGCTTTCCCTAAAATATACGCTTCGTTTTGTGCCCCATATAGACGGTGCAAAATTAGGAAAAAACATCACGATGGCAAAAAATAAATATCTACAAATGTGTCTACATCTAATGATAAAGGTTAAATAATTGACATTTATCAACATGCTTCCACCCTGCTATATCAATGATTTTATAGCTTCTTCGAGTGAGTCATCGGGATTGAGTCCGAATTTCTTGCGCAACCTCCATCTGAGCATATTGACACTACGTGGAGCTACAGCCATGAGGGTGCTTATCTTTTCCGTGTCCATTTCCATCACTATAAGCATACAGAAGAGCACCTCTCTCTTGCCGATGTTTGGGACTCTCTGTCTAAGATTAGACATAAAGGATGGATATATTACGTTGAAACGAAGAATGAAATTTTCCTCGTTTCCTCTCTCTGCCAGGTCTAACAGTGATATTGCGTCATAATCCGGTCGTTGTCGCACCTCTGTCTTTATCCTGTCAAGTTCCTCACGCATAAGTGTCGCTTTCTTCCTTTCCTGCTCAAGGCTGTCTATGGTAGCGAGATGGTCATGCAGAAGGATGTTCATTGCCTCGTCTGCAAGTCTCCTGCGCAAGTTGTACTCTCGTCGTCCATATACATTAACCATCACCAATGCCATGAGGAATAAGATGGCTATCACGAGATAGAGTCTCTGCTTATGTACTTTCTCCGCAAGTAGCTGCAGTTCCATGTTCTTCTGCTCTGTATAGAAACTGGACACTATCTTGGTAGCCTCTTTGGAATTTGTCAAATCCTTGTCGTTGGACATTTCTCCAAGAAATGCCTCGGAGAAACGCCTGATACCCTTGTCGTCTCCTTTCTTCAGATAATGGGAGAGGGCAAATTCGTATGCTCCATATATATATGTAGGCGACTCTGCCATGTTAAGTATGTTGTACATACTGTCGAGATGTTGCTCGCACAAAGAGCTGTCCCCCTCCTTTTCTGATATTGTGGCAAGATGATAGTAAGCCTTCGCCCTATTGTGGGGAGTAGCCTTGTGCACTACTCTTTCGAGCATTTGCCTCGCTCTGGCTATAGAGTCTTTACTATCTGACTTGCTCAGCAACTCACCCCTTATGACATCAAGGTCTGCCATGCCACTGTTGTATGGAAGTTCCTTGACATAACCTTCAGCTTTACTCCAGTAATACATGGCTGAATCTGACTTACCCATCAGGAGGAGAGCCTCCCCCTTCCTCTCATAGACCATCGACACAATCATTGGATTTGCCTTGTACGAGGTCTTTGTCAGAGAGTCAACAATGGATATTCCCTTGTTGGCAAAGTCTTCTGCCATCTGTGGAAGATTCCAATATATCATAAGTTCGGAAAGGTCATTGTATCCATTGACGACACCCGTCATGTCATTGCGCCTATATGCCTCGCTCACGCTCTCGCCCATCAAGTCAACGGCATCCTTCAGCCTACCCATGCGCTTGTACATTAGACCCAGCATGGAATAGACATACTGTTTTCCGGATACATTGCCACACTTGTCTGCCTCATTGATAGCTTTCACACAATATGACACCACCGAATCCTGAGCCACAGGGTTTGGAAAGAACACAGCAGCAGCATTTGCATAGTCGCGGAACAGTCTGTCATGTGACGGGAAAACCAAAGGCATGGACAGGGATTTCTTCATCATTCGCTCTGCCATAGCCATGTCATCGGTACGCGACTTGGCGTATGCAGCCACACACAGCAAATCTCTATAGCAATATTTGCGCAGGAAAGGTGTGGGACGAGCCACCAAGCTGTCGAGGTAATGGGTACACTCTTCAGGCTTTCCAATAGTCTGATAAGCATTCATTAGCTGAAGGATGGCATTGACTACTGGTTTTTGAATAAGCTTTGCCTCAACGGTGTCCTCAGCATCCTCACATAGGGATATACATTTCTTGTATGAACGGATAGCGAGTGTCATGGAGTCGCTTTTTGCAAGGGAGTAAGCCTCTTCGAAAGCATTATTGCATAACTCAGCTTTCTTCTTGCTTGATTCTGGCGTGCTGCCACCATGGCAGGAGAATAAAAGAATCAGCGACAAGATTGTTGTTGCGGATATCAGACAGCGTATAATGAATCTACGGCAAATATACTTCTGTATTGTAAATGTCAAAACTTTTGTCATTCTCTTATCTTAATGGACATTATCGGTTGTCATGAATAGTCATGCAAAGATATAAAAATCGTAGAGAACGACAAAAGTTTTAAACCAAAATCCTGAAAAAATATCAGATATGCACCTTCATTATGGAAACGTTATTGCCTGCATTGACCTTGACAACATATGTTCCCTGGGGCAAGGAGGATAGACTGACTTTCTGATTAGGTGAGCAACTGAGTCTCAGAATCAAACTACCCGACAAGGAAAAGACTTTCAACTCGCTCGCTTTCGATGGCAACGACAGGGTGGCACCTTGAAGCTCCACGCTGGAATTGTCCTTTATACTTTGTATGGCATCACTCTCTCCTTTATATATACATACCGCATTTGTGTTGAGGACATTGCAGTCATTCTTGTCTTCACCGTTATAGTTCGCAACAAAAGCAACAGCCTTGACTTTCTTCTCGTTCCATCCAACAGGAATAGAGAACGAGTATTCTTTCTGGTATCCAGCATCAATGTTGATTGCATCGCCCCAAATGTCGGAAAGCATTGCCCTTATGGAATTGCGATGCCAGAAAGTCCCGCTCGCTCCTGCTTGTGTTGTTGTGGCAAGACTGTCTTCTGTAAGCATTACATAAAGGCGTGGATTGGCTATATCCACTTCAGGAATGAGTCGCTCGCCTGATATGTCAAGATTGAGTGTGCGTGTTGTCTCGTCGTATTCAGATGTAATATCCACAGTGGCAAAAGCCGGTACGGATGAAGCCTCATCACATAGTGTGACAAGCTGCGTGGAACTGCCCATGGAAACGACTGGCACCATATCCGTATATACATCGGGATAATTGTCGCTCATACAAGTTCTGTCAAACATTACGGCTGGTGCATAAAGGCGGTCGGGATTGTAGAACCATTCATATTCCGTGCTGGCATCTATTGTAAAGTCATCAGTATAGAACCCAGCGTGATGGCTGACCTCTATCATGTCGTCTCTGCTTCCAACGGCATCCTCGAAAAGCTGATGCATGGAAGGACAGTTTGTGCACTTCTCTGTCGAGAATGTCTCGGCAAGTACCTTACGGGGCACATAAGTCTCCAGACACATGAGGCTACTCTGGCGGGACGTATTGTCAGACATGTCCTTGTCAGTGCCTCCGTTTACCTCCTTTACTACAATACTGAATGGATTGGTTCCAACGGAAGTTGATGGGACAGCAGTGAAAGAGAATGTGCCTGCTTTCCTGCTTGCCACGTTCAGTCCGTCGATAACCTTAGAGAACACTTCATTGCCATCGCTCATGCCTGCCACTGTAAGTGATGTCACTTTCTCGGTTCCAAGATTTGCAAAGCTGCCACTGAATGTGTACTCCTTTCCAGGCGAAGTATAAGCGGGCAAAGTAGTGTTTTCCAGCGCAACATTGTTGGATGGTATGTTGTTGCCTGACACGACTGCATAGAAAGACGCTCTATAGATGTCATTGTATGGCTGCCATCCCTCCTCTGTTCTCATCACCCACTCTTTCTTGTTTACAAGTGGAGGCGAATAACGCAGGTATCGGAGTCCCTCACCCTGATAGCCTATGACGAGTTCATCGCCGGTTATAAAGAATGGAGTATCGAGAACTATAGTCTTCCATCCAGCACTCTCAACGGTATAACTCTGTTCATATAGACGTTCTCCACCTATAGAACTGGCTATGAAAACCTTAACACCATCCCGTTCCGTCGGACCGGAGAAATCAGCATGCAATTCTGTTATGTAACAGCCCTGATAGGCTTTCATGGTCTCAGTTCCATACTGCAATGCCACTCCTACAGACGCAGAAGAGACAGACTGATAGAAAACAGTATGGTTAGTACTGTTGCCTACGATAATAGTCGGCTCCTCATCTGCACACATGGCAGAAAATGGCACAAAGGCCACAAGCAGCATACTTGCGACCTTTTTTATTGGATTGTATATTCTCATACTTTTATAAGGTTATGAGGTCTTCAATTTCCAATCTTAAACGTGCGTGTTCCCTCTTTTGTATCCACTTTCACGATATAGACGCCGGAAGGCTGTGATGCGAGATTGAACGACCTGCCCTGTCCACCTGCGGCAACTTCTCTTCCCATGGCATCATATACTGTAGCATTCTTATAAAGTCCATTGACGAAAAGCTGACCTCCGCGGAAATCGACATCAACGTTTATGTCTTCAGCATCAGGACGCTGTATTGATGTAGAGGATTCCTCATCCCAAAGAAGAGCTGGTGCGTTTACAGAACCAAAGCCTGCACTGACAATGGAACCACCAACTACGAGAGAACCGTCGTCGCTGCATGACATCGTATATGGCAGTCCGTTGAAAGACTGTGGTATCTCTTTTCCGTCAGCAGTAGTGCATACTATGAATTCATCATGATAAACAAGTTCGTCGTTGCTTGTCAAGGTGAAGAATTTCACACTTTTGTCTTTCAACTGGTAATAGCCATATATATTTCCCTGCTTGTCAATATGATTGCAGACACCGCCATTGAAGTTTTTCAATTCGTCAGCATACTCCTCCTCTCCACAGTCAAATATCTGATATAGCTGACCGTTACGGATGACAGCCGGATTCTGACCTCCGGTACCGGCAGTGTTGACACCTACAATGGTGTTGCCGTCATCACTGATATCATAGACCATGAATGTCTGGACTGTAACAGAGTCAGGTCCGTCAACGAAAGCCCCATCTTTATACACCTTGCTGTTCTTATACAACTCATCATACACCTTGGTAAGCTCATATCCGTCAGCTTTCTTTGTCCATAGACAAGGCAGGACGTATGCGGACTCCACAGTTCCGAAAATAGGATTTTCCTTGTATCCCTGGGTTATATGCATGTTTCCTGCTATGTACATGCCGTCAGGAGTAATGGCACGCGCCTCCTCTATATACTCCTGGGCAGTGGCATAATATTCCGAGAAGTTATCTGGAACTGGCAACTGATGCCACTCTGAATCAGCAGTACGCCATCCTGGATAACACACTCCAAGAGCTTCTGGGTCTTCTGGGTTTGGAACTTCAAAACTTCCAACTATAACGCCCTCGTCAGACACGTCAGCCAATGACACTCTCAATAGGGTGTTGTTGATGATTGTCAGGTCATCAGGCTCAAATACCGACCACAAGAAACATACACCTGAGCCATACATGGTGTCAGCTCCTACGGCATAGCGTCCGTTTGCTGAGGCTTTGTAGAAAATGCCCCACATACTGTCGTAGATATCCCCATACTCATCTTCCCACTCATAATTGGAAAAGTCATACATTTTGTAGTTCTGCGCATTGACCATTGCAGTGCATACGGTCAACATAACCGCCAATGAAAGTAGATGTTTCCTCATATCAATACTTATTTTATTTAATGAATATAAAAAAGAGGCATGGAGCAACATTGACTTCATCCACACCTCTTATATTTAAATTGAAATTTCTATTATAGTCAACAAGCAAACAAGTTGACAAGGAGTTCCCTTGAGCTTGCGAAAAAACAAGTTATTACCTCAAAAGCTAACTCCTCCCCTGCTTACTTACGCAGACCGAGTGCCTTGACTATGGCACGATAGCGATTAACATCACGGTCATACAGATATTTGAGCAATGCACGACGCTTTCCAACGAGAGTCGTAAGAGATCGTGTTGTCACGTAATCCTTGTGATGTTTCTTAACGTGCTCGGTGAGATGCTTGATGCGATAAGTGAACAGAGCTATCTGGCTCTCAGCAGAACCAGTGTCTGTTGTTCCTTTACCATACTGGGTAAAGATTTCTTCTTTTTTTGTTTTGTCTAAATACATTTGTTTTTTGATTAATAATTAATTGCATTACATCCTTCGCACGCCCACTCACGCCTTAATCACAACGTGCCGCATGACCAGAATGCATCGGATTCTCCGAATTGCGGGTGCAAAGTTACAAATAATAAATGAAATAGCGAAAAATAAGCCCATAAAAAAAATGAGCATTAGCCCTTATTGGCACGTTTACGCTCCAAATGGTCAAGGATAACCTTTCTCATTCTCATGTTTTTTGGTGTCACCTCTACATACTCGTCGCCCTTTATATATTCAAGGCATTCCTCAAGGCTCATGACTGTCTTAGGTATTACCCTTGCTTTCTCATCGCTGCCGCTTGCACGCACGTTAGTAAGCTGTTTTGCCTTGGTGACATTGATGACAAGGTCATTGTCATGTACATGTTCTCCAACTACCTGACCAGCATATACTTCCTCACCTGGGTCGATGAAGAACTTACCACGGTCCTGAAGCTTATCTATGGAATAAGCGTAGGCAGTACCTGTCTCCAATGCTATCATTGAGCCGTTCAGACGGCGTGATATATCGCCTTTGTATGGTTGGTAATCCTTAAAGCGGTGAGCCATTATTGCCTCTCCCTGACTTGCTGTAAGTACGTTGGTGCGAAGTCCGATAATTCCCCTAGAAGGTATCTCGAACTCTATGTTAACGCGCTCACCCTGATTTTCCATGCCTGTCATCTCTCCCTTGCGTCTTGTCACCATGTCAATCATTTTTGAGGCAAACTCCTCCGGAACATTGATAGTCAGTTCCTCTATAGGCTCACACTTGACTCCGTCTATCTCCTTATAGATAACCTGTGGCTGTCCAACCTGAAGCTCGTAGCCCTCACGGCGCATCGTCTCTACAAGTACTGAGAGATGCAGCACGCCACGACCACTGACAATCCATTTGTCTGTGGTGTCCTCAAAAGGCTCTACCCTCAGAGCGAGGTTCTTCTCCAATTCTTTCTGAAGCCTGTCATTAATATGTCGGCTGGTACAATACTTGCCTTCCTTGCCAAAGAATGGCGAGTCATTGATGGTGAAAAGCATTGACATGGTTGGCTCGTCGATGGCTATCGGTGGCAATGGTTCTGGATTCTCCGAATCACAGATAGTGTCACCTATCTCAAATTTCTCAAGTCCTATCACAGCACATATGTCTCCGGAGTCAACATGGTCAGTCTTGACATGTCCCATACCCTCGAAAGTGTGGAGTTCCTTTATCCTTGTCTTCTCCTGAGTTCCGTCTCTATGGCTCACCGTGACATTCATGCCGTCACGGAGTGTGCCTCTGTGCACTCTTCCCACTGCTATCCTACCTGTATAGCTGCTATAGTCGAGCGATGTGATTAGCATCTGCGGCGTTCCCTCTATCTGCTTAGGCGAAGGGATTATCTCTATTATCTTGTCGAGAAGATAATCTATATTGTCTGTTGGTGACTGCCAGTCCTCACCCATCCATCCGTTCTTGGCTGAGCCATATACAACCTTGAAATCAAGCTGGTCTTCTGTGGCATTGAGGTCACACATCAGGTCAAAGACCATCTCATAGACCTCTTCGGGACGACAGTTAGGCTTGTCAACTTTATTGACGACAACAATGGGTTTGAGTCCTATCTCAAGTGCTTTCTGAAGGACGAAGCGAGTCTGCGGCATTGGTCCTTCAAAGGCATCAACGAGCAATAGGCAGCCGTCAGCCATGTTGAGGACCCTCTCTACCTCACCCCCAAAGTCGGAGTGTCCTGGAGTATCAATAATGTTAATCTTGACACCTTTCCAGTTTATTGAAACGTTCTTTGAAAGGATTGTTATACCTCTTTCCCTTTCGAGGTCATTGTTATCGAGTACCAGTTCGTTGTTATCCTGTCCTTCGCGGAATAGTTTTCCAGCGAGCATCATTTTGTCCACGAGTGTTGTCTTGCCATGGTCCACGTGGGCAATAATTGCGATGTTTCTGATGTCTTGCATATAATAATTCTTAAAAACGGATGCAAAGTTAGTGAAAGTCGAGTGAAGAACAAAATAAAAGACGCGGTATTTTATTTTTTTATTCTGAGACGCATCCGAACTTATCCAAAATTACTACCTTTGCAGGACTTGAGAAATAGCAACCTATGCCCCTTTCTTTAATATGGTATATACATCAACATACTACGGGGGACAACACATAACGTTCAACATAAGAAATAACAAGTACACAGGAAAAACAGGATTATGGCAAGCACACAGACAAAAAGCAGCAAACAGACAAGATTCAAGAGGAAAGAACCTTCGATGTACAATGTGATTATGCACAACGACGACGTTACTACAATGGACTTTGTAGTAATGCTGCTATGCCGCGTTTTCAGGAAGTCAGAGCAGGAAGCAGAGTCAACAATGCTGAAAATACACCATGAAGGCTCTGCCATTGTCGGTACTTACTTCAAGGATATAGCTGAGACGAAGGCTGCTTACTGTATGACACTTGCAAGACACAATGGCTATCCACTATTATTAACGACAGAAGAGGCATCATGATATACGACATATTGAATATTGACCCAGAGATTTGCTCCACTAAGCTTAGGATGGCTCTTGAGATGTGCATAATGCAGTCGGAGAGCAACAGGTACGAATTCATCACACCGGAAGTGCTGTTGTACAATATTGCCAAGCAACCCGAATTCATAAGGCATGGAAGGAATGAAGGCATTGACATGCAATCATTTCTTGGAGAACTGAAGGAATACAACTCATTGCAAGACATACAACCTGAGTATGTGGAATACCAGGGCTTGGCATCGTGCGCAATGATGGCACTGGTATCATCCATAAAGTATTTATGGGAGGAAAGGAAGAAATCAGTAGAAGGAAATGGCATGGTGATGTGCATCAACATACCTGATGTCATATACAGATATTATGAGTTTGACGACAACAGCATGGCTAAGTTCCTTCTCTTGAAATACCTTGGAGAGAGACATTCCGGATGGCTGCTCAGTCTCAGCAAGACATATTGCAAAGACAGCAATGAGTACCTCTCGTTTGAGGAGATGGGAAAAGAATGCGGTTTCGATGACAACGATGACATCGGCGACTTCAGCAGACAAGAGTTCTTAAGCAAAATGATGGAGGAAACAAACAGGCTTATCAACACCATAAACTCTATTGAGGCCGACAAGGAGGAAAGACAAAGCCATGAGCCATGGGAGGACCTCGTGGTATGCCTCAACAAGACATACAGGAAAAGGAATCCGCTCATCGGCAGGGAAAAGGAATTGTCGAGATGCGTGCGCATATTATGCCGGAAAGACAAGAACAACCCTCTCTTCATAGGGGAGCCGGGTGTAGGCAAGACGGCACTCATCTATGGACTGACACGCATGATTGAGGAAGGCAATGTGCCAGATTGGCTGAAGGGTCAGCGCATATATGCTCTCGACATGGCTTCCCTCGTGGCTGGAGCAAGCTATCATGGAGAGTTCGAGAAAAGGGTGAAATTGGTTCTTGACGGAGCGCTAAGACGAAAGAACTGCATCATATACATTGACGACATCCACACTATATGCAGCTCTGGAGGAAACAACTCCATGAATGTCGCCGACATACTAAAGCCATATCTGGAGGATGGGGGATTGAGGTTTATCGGCACTACCACCTATCAGGATTTCAACAAGTCGATGGCAAACCAAAAGGCGATAACAAGACGCTTCGGACAGATTGACATCAAGGAACCAAGCAAGGAGGAATGTATCGAAATCATCAATGGACTGCTGCCTGTCTATGAGAAACACCATGGGGTGAAGTACAAGGAGGACGCTGTAACATACGCAGTGGAACAGGCGGACAGTCTGATTCACGACCGCTATCTGCCTGACAAGGCTTTAGACATCGTTGACGAGGCGGGAGCCTTTCTGCGACAGAACCCTCTGCTCAACAAACTCGGCGAGCCTAAACCGAGACATTTGCAGAAGGTTGACAAGGGCGTAATAAAAAGAATACTGACAGATGTGTGCCGCATTGACGCAAAGGTACTTGCAAGCGAGAGCAACAGCGACCTAAGGACTCTTGGAAAGCGCATCAGTGCGGAAATATACGGACAGGACGAAGCAATTAACAAGACCGTGGGTGCCGTGATGATGTCAAAGGCAGGACTCATGGAACCTGACAAGCCCATCGCATCGTTGCTCTTCGTGGGTCCTACAGGAGTGGGCAAGACAGAAGTGTGCAAGGTGCTGGCAAAGGAGATGGGCATCAAACTCATAAGGTTTGACATGAGCGAATATACAGAGAAACACACTATATCCAAACTGATAGGATCACCGGCTGGATATGTAGGGTACGACGAGGGTGGACTGCTCACTGATGCCATACGGCAATCACCTAACTGCATCCTCCTGCTTGACGAGATAGAGAAAGCCCATTCCGACATATACAACATCCTGCTGCAGGTAATGGACTATGCCAGCCTATCCGACAACAAGGGAAAGAAGGCTGACTTCCGGAATGTCATTCTGGTGATGACATCAAATGCAGGAGCACAGTATGCCGACAGAGCATCAATAGGATTCGGAGGAGGACAAAGCAGAGGCGAGGCAATGCTTGGCTCTGTAAAAAAGACCTTCAAGCCGGAATTCATCAACCGCCTGTCCGGAATAGTGGTGTTCAATGACATGGACAGCACCATGGCAGGGCTGATACTCGACAAGAAACTGAAACAGCTGTCACAAAGGCTTGAGGCAAGGGGATTCACCATGTCTCTTTCCGACGAAGCTCGAAAGCTGCTTCTTGAGAAAGGATTCAGCAGACAATATGGAGCAAGGGAGATGGACAGAGCCATACAGCAGTATCTGACACCGCTCCTCATGGAAAGAATCCTCTTCGGCAAGACAAGCAAGGACAGAAACATTAAAATAACGTGCAAAGACAATGGTTTGGCGACTGACTGACGACCCGACACTATTCCCCGACCCTCATTACGGCGATGAGGACGGACTGATTGCCATCGGTGGCGACCTGTCACCTGAACGGCTTGCAAATGCATACTGCAACGGCATTTTCCCGTGGTATGGATTCAAGGAACGTGACGACATACTATGGTGGTGCCCACTCGACAGGTTCGTCATCTTCCCGAAAGAGATTCACATAAGCCACTCCATGAGACAGCTTATCAATAAAGACACATTCCACACTACTTTAAACACATGCTTCGACAGGGTAATTGAAGAATGCGCTACCGTGAACCTGCGCGACAAAAAAATCGGGGCATGGCTTGGCGAAGACATGAAGAACGCATACAAGGAGATGCACAGGCTTGGACTTGCGGCATCCGTAGAGGTATGGGACGGGAAAGGAAACCTTGCTGGTGGACTGTACGGTATCAACATCGGCAACAATTTCTTCGGTGAAAGCATGTTCAGCCTTGTTCCCAACGCATCAAAGATAGCATTGATTTTCCTGGCAGAAACCATGCAGCCAGATGGTGGAATAATAGACTGCCAGTTCGAAACAGCACACCTGAAAAGTATGGGAGGAAGGCACATCAGCTATGAGGAATACATGAAATTTATGGAACCCCATGATGAAGGCTGAACTGCTGTCCAAACAAAAAACCACAGGAGGCAGATAGGGTCAAAATTTACTATATTCTTTGACTTGATAATTGACTCACTGCCGCCTGGAATACCCTTGCATTCACAAAATTCTGGAAGTCAGGATTAGCGAAGTATGTCTGAACGAACTCTGTCTTCTCTTCAAGCATTCCGGCAACAATGTTGATGATGTCATCGTTGAAGGTTATTTGTGCCACTTGCTTGTCACCATTACGGACTGCATTGACGAAATCAACGCTGGTGGCAATACGGGCTGGTAGTTCTTCTATCTGTCGTTGTACCTCATCACGGTTCTTCCATTCGATGTTGCCGTAGGTGTCGTTGAAGTCTTTCACAATGCTTGACAGTGCATCCATCTCAGGCTGTGGCTTGCCCCCACCTGTACCTACAGGAATAGGATTGACATTGCTATTCTCGTTTTCGAGCGCAATAGACCGTTCTTCTTCCTTGACGATGCGATACTTGTCGAAGTCAATGTTGTCGAGCAGCCCGTCTGTATAGTCATCAATCTTCAGCTTCGGCAGTTTCTTAACCAGAAGGGAATAGAAGACATACTGCTTCTCCCATTCTGGGCTCTCGTAGGGCATGATAGCAGAGAAGTAGGGATAACAGCGGTTGAAGTTCTTGATGGCGCTCTTGCACTTGATCTGTTCATCCTCATTCAGTTCTTCCTTAAATCTAACAACAACGGCATCAATAACAGAGTCTATCTTTGGGCGGTCTTCATCCGTACCCATCAGTTTGAGGGTTGCTACAGTGTCAACGTCGTTCTGGGTATAGAAGTTGAAGCCCTCAATGGTCTCAGTAAGGTCGTTAAGTTTGTTGACATCCGACTCACCTTCAAGGATAGTTGTCTTGTAATATCGCTGGAATGCCTGACGAATCATCTCCGGGTCATTGGCAAAGTCAAGCACAAAAGTGTCTTGCTTCTTTGGGTGGCAACGGTTAAGACGTGAAAGTGTCTGCACGGCCTTCAAGTCGCTGAGCTGCTTATCCACATACATGGTATGCAGCAGCGGCTGGTCATAGCCTGTCTGGAACTTATCGGCCACAATCAGGAAACGGTAAGGTTCTTGCTCGATGCGCTGTTCTATCTCGGCAGATGGAAAACCGTTCAACTCTGATTCGGTTACGACCTTGCCGTCTATCACCTTGTCAGTGAATGCCACAATAGCCTTGTATGGACTGTTGCGCTCTTCAAGCATCTTTGTAATCACCTTGTAGAACTCAATGGCATGCTCAATACTGCTGGTAATCACCATAGCACGAGCCTTACCCCCAATCTTCATATATACCTTCTTCAGGAAGTGCTCTACTATGATTTCAGCCTTCTTCTCTATGGTTTCCGGCTGACGCTCCACGTATGCACGTATCTTGCCCATCGCCTTCTTCTTATCGTATTCAGGATCGTCTTCAACAGCCTTCAGTACACGATAATATGAAGAATAAGGTGTATAGTTCTTCAGCACATCGAGGATAAATTCTTCCTCAATGGCTTGCTTCATAGTGTATTCATGGAAAGGAATGTACAGGGGGGCTTCGTTGATGCGTTCCACCTTATCGCCGAACATTTCCAGCGTCTTGTTCTTCGGTGTGGCGGTAAAGGCATAGTAGTTGGCATTCTTTGCCATCTTCCTTCCCTTTATTATTCTATGAATCTTGTCCTCAATGTCTTCTGGTGCACCATACTGAGCCGGTTCTTCTGCTGCCATACCGATTGACGTTTCTTCTGGATGAAGAGGGATGACAGGTGTGGCATTGCCAGATATACCTGTGGCAAGGTTAGCAGACAGCGAACCGTTCTGGCTGCTGTGTGCTTCGTCTATAATAATGGCAAAACGCTTGTCCTTCAATGAACTTCCAATCTCATCGAGGATGAACGAGAACTTGAAGATAGTACTTATGATTATCTTTTTTCCTCCCGTCAATAGTTCTCGGAGTGTTCCAGACTTGTCTGCCCATCCCACAAGATTGCTCAACCTCTGGAAGGCATTGATGTTGTCGCGTATCTGCTTATCGAGGTTCACGCGGTCGGTCACCACAATGATGCTGTCAAAGAATGGTTCCTGATTTTGTTGCAGCAGAGTGACAAGCTGATAGGCAAGCCATGTGATGGAGTTCGACTTCCCGCTTCCGGCACTATGCTGAATGAGGAATCTACGACCGATGGGCGACATCCTTGTCACATGGAGCAACGTGCGGACTGCATCCAGCTGATGGTATCGTGGCCAGATGACCATCTCTTTGACCTTATGTGTCTTGGGGTCTTCCTTCTTTATCACCTGCGCAAAGTTCTCGATGATGTTGGAGAGTGTTGACTTTGTCAGAACGTCCTTCCAGAGGTATGAGGTCATGGTATCGCCTTCTATAACAGGATTACCGGCACCACCATTCACACCTTGGTTGAATGGCAGGAACCAAGAGTCCTTGCCCTCTAATGCGGTGCACATCCACACTTGGCAGTCATCCACGGCAAAGTGTACGGCACAGCGTTTCTTCTGCAACAGCAGTTCCTTCGGGTCGCGGTCGGTGCGGTATTGTGCAATGGCATTCTCGTAGGTCTGCCCTGTGAAGTTGTTCTTCAGCTCGAAGGTGGCAAGGGGCAAGCCATTGATGAACACAACAAAGTCTATCTCGTTGGTGTTTACCTTTGAGTACATCACCTGACGGATGACGCCGAAGATGTTCTGTCCGTAAGCAACCTTTGCACTTGGATTCAGCTCAGAGGGCAACGGATAGTACAGGTCGAACGTAGAGCCATTGAACTTATATCCCTTGCGCAGCACGTCCGTCACCCCACGTTTGGTTATCTCGTTGCTCAATCGGGTGAAGAACTTCAGACGCTCGCTCGGCGAGGCGAAGCACATTGACTGCTCCACCTTCTCCGGCTGCGTTTCCGTAACGAACCGTTCCACCCACTTATCAACCATCGCAAAGTCCTTGTTGAAAGCATGTGGAGTCTCTTGCTCATAGCCATTGTGCTGCACGAGCCAATCGACAATTATCTTTTCGAGTCCTGTTTCTGATGTGTCCATAGCAGTGTTCTTTATTTATCGTTATCTATAACCACCCATGTTCCGCTCTTTCTTCCACCTTCACGTTTCAGAAGTCCGTATTGCTGCAGTTTTCCGATATTGAACTTTATGCCGTCTTCGGTAATGTCTCCAATAACAGCTGCCATATCTTTTCTCGTAACGTGAGGATGCTCTTTCAGGTAGTTCAGAATCTTCTTTTGGGTAGTATTAAGAGTCTTTTGGGTAGTACCCTGTGCCTTTTGGGTAGTGATTCCTTTCTTTTGGGTAGTCGAATCCATTTCCGCATCAACACTCTTCAAGTATTGGTCGATATCATATCTTAGATGCTGGCAGTGGAGGCGGCTCATACAATTCAGGAAAATCTCTATGTTTTCTTCTTCTCTTGTGTCGATTAGCGCCTGTATGTATTCTGCCTTGTCTTCTTTCAACACCTTGGTGGGTAATACACCATATTCCATCTGCAGCAGGTTCATCAGCAGTCGGCATGTTCGTCCATTGCCGTCAGCCCAAGGATGGATGGTGACGAGTTCGAAGTGCGCCCAGAAACTAAGGTCATAGACAGCAGCAATATCTGACGGGTCTATCTCACTGCGCCTTCTGTTCAATTCCTCGCAGAATGCCTGTAGCGCCATGGGTACTTTAAGGTACGACATATACGACCGGCCTCCTATGCCCGCTGTGACATTCAGCTTGCGCAGTTCTCCCTTTGATGCGTCGAAGTCACCGCCGAGTGAATGATATTCGCTTCCTGTGCGAGCCATTACCTTTGATGCAAGAGTAACAAGCCACTCTACGGTAATGGGCTCATGCTTTCGAATCCACTGCATACCATATTCGTATGCCACCTTCAGGTCCAGGTTCATCATCTGCTCTACCATAGTGCGCTTGCTGCTGGTAATACCTTCATCAAACAGCAGTTGCGCCTCCACTTCTGTAACCGTACTGCCTTCGATGGCGGTAGAGTGCGTGATGATAGAGTACAGATAGAACTTTTCATAGTCTATCTGCTCCGAGATGCCGAGTTCTTTGTGTTGCTTCAGCAGTTTAAGCAATATGTCTTTGTTCTCTTGCGTCATACTTAGCATACTTTTATTTGTCCTGTCACTACATCGCTGATGAGTCGCTGCTTATATTCCTTTATGCACTCAATCTCCTTGGTGATGTTGTCAATGAGCTTGTCTATCTTGGAACACTTGACATCAAGGTAGGAGACGATTTGCTTTTGTTCGGAGAGGGGTGGGACGGCAAAAGGTATAGATGTTAGCGCAAATGGGGATAAATCCCATTGATCAACTCTTATTCCCTTTGAATATCTTCCAAAAAAAGAAACATAAATCTTACTACGAATAGCCAAATTAAAAAAAGTTCTATCAATTCCTTCTAATTTGCATGTGTAATATGCAGGACTGACAATACCCTCATAGTTGCTTACACCATAGGAACCTTGCCATGATTTCATTTTATTAATCACAAAATCACCAATTTGTACATACTTATAGCCACTAAGGTCATCTGGTATGAAATTGTGATTTCCTTCTTTTGATTCAATATCTCTGACAATAACGCCTTGTTCGCGGGTCACAGAAAGTAACTGTTTATCTCCATGATTCTTTTCGCTGAACAATCTTAAAAATTTTCGCAATGTAGTTCTCTCCCAATGCTCAGGAATCTCCTTCAGCCAAGGAATATTGGTAGTTTTCATTTTGACATGAGGATTGAGACCTCGTGTCACGGCATCTGCAATAACACGTTGTTTCAATTCTTGAAGATGCTCCACTTCCTTTTGTTTCTTGGTTACCCATTCGTCAATCTTTCCACACTTGGCGTCAAGGAAAGACACGATGGAGTGTTGCTCGGAGAGAGGAGGGAGAGGTAAACTTATTCCTGCTAAAAATAAGTTGTTGAGTATTGGTAATGTTGTATAATGTGCAGTCTTTAATATGATGTTTCTTATGGACCTTAAATAGAGCATCATATAAAAACTTATCATTCGATTGTTCGGAATAATAGATGTAATCTGTTGATTAGAGTAACATTCTCTGATGTTACAAGAAACCTTTCCAGCTGTTGCTCCAATACCAATTAATAGAACAGAATTGGCTGGTATATAATTTAACCCACAATCTTCAAAATCTTTCCTATTAAGCCTCCTTCGAGCCTTGCCTAGTGAAAAATCTTCATTAAAATCAGAAGGTGTGTACCAGTCAATCGTTTCATCAAATAGTTTGTTTTCGAAAAATTTGGGAGTTGAACCAGTCCTCAAATAGGCCAATTTATTCAAACGCACGCACCCCCAATGCCCTGGGATTTCCCCGAGCCATTGCACTCCACTATCCTTATATGTATCGTATCGTTGTGTCATAACCTATTTCTCCTCATTGTCTATTGGTGGCAACAGATAGTCGCTTGCCTTTGCTGACGAGATAGCCGACTTGCCTGTCTTGCTTTCCTCCAGCTGTCTGTACAGAAAGGGGGGTGACAATTTGTCCCCACCCTTCAGCAAGGGATGGATCTCGTTTCTTCATCTTTTTTATATAGTCCGTCGGATTCTTACTATCGGTAAGAACCTCTACTACATCCACAACGCAGAAGTACCACTGTTCAGTCTCGGAGTCCCACACTGTGCGCACCCTCTTGTCTTCAAATATCTTTATCTCTTGTTTCTTTGTCATAAGTATTTGATGTTTTGTAGTAAGAATCTGCAAACGTGTTTGCAAAATCTATACGTTTACTTCATTATCTCGTCCAACATCCGTCGACAGCCCACGGTTTCAGTTGGGTAGTGGCACTAACCAACTCGTGGTCGTTATAGAATCTTATCGAGACCTTCTCCATACGCTTACTTCATTATCTCGTCCAGCAGTCCATCGGTGTCGCGCTCTATGCTGCGGATGTCCTCCATGATAGCATCGAGGGTGCGGAGCTGCACTGGCTTGTAGAAATACTTGGTGAAGGAGAGTTCGTAGCCGA
>SAMEA3663090__coassemble_108_pt1 | contig 39496 bp, 40 predicted proteins | sample SAMEA3663090__metabat2_high_PE_006 | metagenome-assembled genome bin SAMEA3663090 (sample SAMEA3663090) | pig gut metagenome | biome: pig gut; feature: pig-associated habitat; material: faeces | place: France | collected 2012 | reverse complement strand
ATTTGAGCATTGTGAAGAAGTTTTGCGAGGACTGACGATGCAAAGGTACTAACAATTTCTGATTCACACAAACATTTTGAGAGAAATATTGCATTTGATGTCAAAACATGTGCAAAATCATAGAAAATCAATATTCTTTGTAGCCAAAAAGTGTAGTTGTCGGTTCTATTTTACCATAAAACATAAGATTTTTGACGATTTTACAATGATTTTTTGGAAAAACTCTCTACCTTTTGCAGAAAAATTATTATCTTTGCACCGTCACAGCCTACGCCGTGCCATCTGCAACGATGTGCGGCTGGGTGGGACACTACATAATGTAAAAGCGTCATCGATGCTTTGTTCAATGGCTCTCTGAAACCTGAGAAATTTCAATTACCAGTCATGAACAATGTCAGAAGTGGCTGCTACGGGTATGCTATAACTGTATCCCGGAGTGTGCAGCGAGGGTATATTTTATCCTCACAAGCACACTTTTCCGGAGGTACGTGCTTCATACTTCGGCGTAGGCAGACATTCTACAAGTTCACTGGTAAGGGTTTTCTCAGGACCTCAGAAGCAGACGAGTAGAGATGGAAGCCTACGTTTCGCATTTGTGTAGTTATTTCATTAATAATTAGTAATCGCCAGATCAGGTTTCTATGGCATCATTTATTGGCATGAAACAGTTATTGGCTATTCTTATGATCGTATTTGCTTTACCTTGTTTTTCGCAGAAAAAATACGAGATTTATTACCAGTCGGAAACAGACGAAAACATTCAGCTTACTGTTATTGTATATGATGTGAAAGAAAAACAAGCAGATTCCTACGCAAGTCTTTATGCTATTCAATCACTGATATTTGATGGTATAAAAGGATCCAAAAGGCGCTACTTGCCTTACGTTCAAGACGAAAAACAATCTTTTGAGGAGCATAGTGCTTATTATCACAACCTTTTTGATAATGGTGGATTTTGGTCATTTATCATTGCATCTGCAATAGTGGAAAAAGGGAAGACAGAAAAAAAGGAAAAATACTATGTGGTAAATCTAAACGTTAATCACAAAGCACTTAAGGATTCTTTGTCAAATCATAATGTAATTCGCAGATTTGGAGTGTAGCTTACAAATTTAACAATTTAATATTCAATTGCAATGAAAAAATTATTCCACATTGTTATTATGATTGTTGCCATGTTAGTTTCTAACATTACTATGGCTCAATCTGTTGTATCTGTACAACCTAAAATTATGGTACTCCCTTATATCAAACAAGGTCAGGATTATCGTACTATTCTTGAAAACGACGTCAACAAACGAATTGTTTTGACAAAAATCAAAGAGGCATTTGACAACGAAGGTTTTACTACTGTTGATTTGGTCGCAAGACTTAAAACGTTGTCACAATCTGCTGCATTTCAAGAGGACAATCAAACAGATCTGAAGAAGATGGTAATAGAACAGTCAGGAGCAGATGTCTATGTAGAAGCAGAAATAACATGTAGCGCTGGAAGCTCTGGTAATTCTGTAAAGATGATTCTGACTGCTTATGAGGTATCATCTGGTAATTCTTTGTCAAATAAAGTTGGCGATAGTGGACGTTTCTATACAAATGATGTAGGCGCTCTTGCATCAAAAGCAGTATCAAAGGTCGCCAAGGAATTTCTGGGAACAATGCAGATGAAATTTGACGAGATTGTAGCAAACGGTCGTTCTATAGTCATTAATTTTGGTTTCCTTGATACATCTGATTTATCAATGGACTCTGAAGTAGGTAACGACGGCAATCCTTTGAAAGATGAAATTGAACTTTGGATGGAGGAGAATGCGTACAAAAATCAATATCATATACAAGGAACAGTTTCCAAATCAATGATATTTGATGATGTTAAGATACCATTGCGTGATCCCGCTACTGGCAGAAACTATAACGTTAATAAATTTATGATGAGTATGCGAAAGTTCTTACGTGGTCTGGGACTCACATTTGAAGAGAATATTAATGGCGGAGCACTTTACATCAATTTCAAGTAGTCGTATATGAAGAATATTTTAATCATTTTGTTGTGTGCTTTTACAAGTTTGACAACATATGCTCAAGGATTGAGTCTTGGAGTGGTAGTTCCAGAGGAAACTGTTGATGGTGTTGATGCAAAGTCGTACAAAACTCTTGGAACAAAGCTTGAAAGGATGGTTACGACATGCGGAGCGTCTTCCGTAAACAGTGGAACTTTAGTTATATTCCCAGTCGTCTACTTTGTCAGTGATAATTTGATAGAAGGTGGAATGAGAAACATCTATAGTGTAGAGTTTGAGTTGACAGCCAAAGCAGTATCACTAAGTAACAATACTACGTTTGGCAGTGTAACATGGACATTAAAGGGCAAGGGTTACAGTAAGTCGGAAGCAGTAAGAGAAGGTTTTAATAAACTTACATCAAACGATCCACGATTTGCTTCATTCTTTGCTGATATCAGAAAGAAGATCGAGTCATATTACATCAGTAACAGAAGTGCTCTCATTGCACAGGCAAAAGCATTAGCCACACAAGAGAAGTACGAAGAGGCAATTTCTCTATTGTATGAATATCCTTCTGGTATTGCTGGCTACAATGATGTTCAAGCTACTTTGGGTAATATATACAAACAGTATCAAACGGCAAACTGTTCACAAATTCTTCAAGAGGCAAGAGCAAAGTTTGCGACACAAGATTTCGAAACTGCAGCAGCCTTAATTGCTGATATAGATGCAACAAGTTCTTGTGCTGCTGAGGCAAAATCTCTTTCGAACCAAATAAGGCAAAAAATCAATAGTGATCAGGCTGCAGAAAGAGCACAGGCACTAGAAGAAAAGAAGATTGCTGCTAGCGTGGAAAAAACACGTATAAAAGCCATTTCTAATATGGTGTCTGCATATTACAAGAGCAGACCAAGGGTTACATATAATACTATAATTGTAAGACGTTGGTAATATCATATTTTTAATTTTAAAACTTATTCAAATTATGAAAAAATTATTCATGACAGCGATTCTTGCCCTTTCTGCAAGTGTCGTAAGCTTTGCGCAAGTGACAAAGCAAGTAGTAAATGTAGAGAATTTTGCCTACAGCAGCAGTTTCTCTGAAGATGAGGTTCACATTGTACGCAACAATGTTATTCAGAGTCTCCAGTCAACCAAGCGTATTATTGTTGTTGACCTTCAGCAACAGAACGCTGTCAAGTCGGAAGCAGAGCGTCGTAAGTCTGAAGCAGCAATGAATGACGAGCACGCTGTTGCAGACATCACTCAGCTCAATGCCAACTACATTCTCAAAGGATCACTTAACTCTATTGCCACGAAATCAGAAGTTAAAAAAAGTTACGATGGCAAGACTTACACCCAGTGGACAACAGAACTGAACTACACTATTCAGCTTTTAGATCCAGCAACTGGAGCCACACAGAACTCATACACATATAGCTCTTCTGCATCAAGTACGGATGGTGCAAGCGACTCTAGAACCAAGGCAGTTAATGGTTCGTCATCAAACATGAAGAAGTTCATAGAGGATGCTTTCCCAGTAAAAGGTACCATTGTGCAGGTAGCAGAGGGTGATGCTAAAAAAGCAAAGACTGTTTACGTAAACCTTGGAAATGACCAGGGCATTCAGAAGGGACAGAAGTTTGTAGTTTATCAGGTGGTGGATATCGCAGGCGAGAGGTCCGAGAAAGAAATTGGTACACTCACAGCTGCAGAGGTTATGAGTGCAACTCGCACTCTGTGCAAGGTTAATGACGGTGGTGACATTATTGCAAAGAACATGGCTGCAAACGTTGAAATGACTATCAAATCACGTGCAAAGAGGGGAATTTTTGCTGATCTATAATGGAAGAAAGGTAGATGTGAATTTGCGATAGAATTTAGTCAAGGAGATTTCCCACTTACTTGATATGACTCTACTAAATAATTCAATAGCATTGCCCCACACCAGATTACTTCTGATGTGGGTGTTTCCTGTTTTGCTATTGAATTTATAAGGCCATTTACAAGGTGCAAATGCGAGTAGCCACCTCCCTTCTTTTTTTCCGGCGCAGCCAAACCGAGCTTCTTTGTGCCGTCCCAGTTGGTGAGTTGGTCAGCTCTACCGTTGGAACCACTAATGGAAACGGTATTGTCTGTACCGCCAGACATTTCTTCAACGGCAGAAAGAAAGGTGTCGATGTATGATTGGTCGAAGTTGGCATTCTTTGTGGCAAAGAGATTCCTCCACGAATAGCAGCAGTGTTTACTGAAATCAGAGATATAATACCAATCACAACCATCAAGGTTTGGAGATTTGTGAATCCTTCTTGCAGCGAAGACGCAGAATGGCGTTGGCATCAATCTTTGATATCTTGTCCTTGAGTTGGTGGTTCTCCTTTTGGAGGAACTCATTGTTGGCAGAGAGTGTCTTGTTCTCTTTGCGCAATTTCTCGTTCTCCTTAACGAGTTTCTTCAACTCTTCCCTGTAATACTTGAAGATATCCTTACGTCACTGACTGACAAACTCTTCCATTTGCATGAGACACTTGTCAATCCTTGTCAACGTACCATCACCATTGTCAACTGACTTCAACAAGTCACACATCCGAGTATTTCATTACGAGTTAGTCTTGAACTTGTCCTTCATTGTCCCTCGCATCAACCATTGTCAACTGAGTAAGAAATTGTCGAACTTGTTTCACAACCACTTTCATGAAAATACTCCGCGGTAGAAATACGTTGCAAAATTAACCTTAAATACCGACATTACCAAATATCAATCTCCAAGTGTTAAAATCTTATAGATACTGATTATCAACACTTTACTAACGGTTGTTCCGACTTATTCCTGGTTGTTTAGCCCTTAGAATTATATATATAGAAAGCATCATCTCCTATACTTGTCACAGAATTAGGAATCACGACGAAGGTGAGGCAGGTGCATCTATTGAAAGCCCCATTTCCAATACTTGTCACAGAATATATTGAATTTTTATAAGTAATAGATTCGGGAATCACTAAGCCACCTGAATAGTTTACGTCGCAGGACGTTACTGTGGCGGTTGTTCCAGAAATGTCATAGGAAATACCATTCACCACAACAACATCTGCAGATGCCGAAATTGAGAATAACACGCTGAGAATGAGCGTTGTCAAACATGCAGTAAATCTTTTTTTCATAATTTCAATAATACTTTAATCTAACTTTTTATAATTACCTGAGCAACATGAAGTTCTTGTTTATGGCAAGCGGCAAAGCCGAGCAGTTCAGGATTTTGCCATGTCAGATTTTTCACTTACCTTAGTGCTGCAAATCAAGACAAGCAAAAATCATCAATGACATGGCAAAGGTAAGCATGAAATCTGAGAAAATCACTCCTTTTGGAGGAATATTTCACGTGAGGGAGCATTTTTCCCGTTTTGTTGGTCCGGTTATCGACAAAGTTCTGGGGCTTCGGTGCACATCGTTCGGCTATCAAAGCGCGAGATAGTGGGTTCTTTGTCAAGTGCCTACTTCTGTGGCGGCGACTGTGTGGAGGAACAATGGCTTCGGATGTCTGTAGTGGCAAGACTATCGTCAGAAGGAGAAGCGAACTGCAAAATTAGCCAGCATCAATATTAGTTGCGGATTTTAGGCTATTCTTTTCCTGAAGACAACGGTGTGTATGATGAGTTGGACACAATAAGCAGAAGCCGCAAAGTACCACACATAAGGATACAATGCAGGCATGGCAAGTTTGGAAACGAACAACAGATATGTAAACAAGGTGATGAGCCCAAGTGCTCAAATCATGTTGTCGGAAGAGATGCTCCGGGTAAGCATGGCAGATGCTGTGTAGGGTTCCCAACATCTTCCAAAGTGGGGTAAAACTTCTTGCGAATACTCATTGTTAGATGAAGTTTGTAGAAAAAACAATTAAATATTTTGCTTCTCTCATGGAATAATGCTAATTTTGCAGAGCATTTAGGAATATACATTTATGGCTTTTAAGAGAAAAAGAGTATGGCATTGCCTGTCAGGACAGGAACCCACAGAAATGGACAGGCAGGTGATGTATTGGGAGAACAAAGGCAAACTTGTTCCATCCAGAGAACTTCTAAAGACCCCGGAACAGATTGAGGGCATTAGAAGAAGTGGTGTCGTCAACACAGGGGTTCTTGACGAGGTGGCAAAGCATATACATGCCGGAATGTCAACACTCGAGATAGACAAGATTTGTTACGACTATTGTGTCTCCCATGGTGGTACTCCTGCATGTCTTGGATATGAAGGATTTCCAAAGAGTGTCTGCACGAGCATCAACGAGGTGGTGTGTCACGGCATCCCAAAGGAAGAGGACATACTTCAGGAAGGTGACATTGTGAATGTTGACTTCACCACAATCCTTGACGGTTATTATGCCGATGCTTCAAGAATGTTCATAATAGAAAAGACAACACCGGAAAAGGAGCAGCTTGTGAGAGTGGCGAGGGAATGTCTTGAGATTGGGGCAGAAGCGGCAAAACCATATTCATTCGTTGGCGACATAGGACATGCCATCCAAAAACATGCCGACAAATATCATTACGGGATTGTACGCGACTTGTGCGGACATGGAGTGGGGCTTAAGTTCCACGAGAAGCCTGACGTCAACCATTATGGTCACAGAGGCACGGGGATGCTCCTTGTACCGGGAATGGTGTTTACGATAGAGCCTATGGTGAACATGGGAACATGGAAGGTCTATATTGATGCTGACGACAAATATGGCTGGGAGGTCATAACGGGCGATGAGAAACCGTCTGCTCAATGGGAACACACGTTCCTCATGACAGATCACGGCGTAGAGATACTCTCATATTGAACATTGATTATCGTAAACATCACTCCCGCCCACTCTCCAAAAGGATAAGGGAGGTAGTAACCATAAGAGGTAATTACTTGTTGGTTTGTCAACTTGTTAACTTGTCAACCGAACCAGTAGCAACTTGTTAACTAAAGAAACGACTTAAAAATATAATAATTAAGATATGGCAATATCGGATGTATATATTTTGGCAATAGAGAGCAGTTGCGATGATACCTCGGCTGCTGTCCTGTGCAATGACGTCTTGCTGAGCAATGTCACGGCTTCGCAGGCTGTGCATGAGGCATATGGTGGTGTGGTGCCTGAACTGGCATCAAGAGCACACCAACAGAATATAGTGCCAGTCGTTGACCAAGCATTAAAGCGTGCGGGAATATCAAGAGACCAGTTGTCAGCAGTGGCATTCACGCGTGGACCGGGTCTTATGGGGTCGCTTCTTGTAGGAGTGAGCTTCGCAAAAGGTTTTGCTAGGTCGCTTGGGATACCACTTGTAGATGTCAATCATTTGCAAGGTCACATAATGGCTCATTTCATAAAGGAGCAAGGAAACGAGAGCAAGATACCGCCATTCCCGTTCCTATGCCTGCTCGTTAGCGGTGGCAATTCACAGATTGTCAAGGTTGATGCTTACAACGACATGAAGATATTGGGACAGACAATAGACGATGCAGCAGGTGAAGCTATCGATAAATGCTCAAAAGTAATGGGACTTGGATATCCAGGAGGACCAATTATCGACAGGCTTGCAAGGCAAGGCAATCCAAAGGCTTACTCTTTTGCAGAACCAAACATACCAGGACTGGACTATAGTTTCTCCGGACTTAAGACATCATTCCTCTATAATCTAAGGAAATGGGTGGCTGACGATGCTAATTTCATTGAGAAGAATAAAGCCGACATAGCAGCAAGTCTGGAGTTTACCATCGTGGATATATTAATGAAAAAAATGAAAAAGGCGGTAAAGCAGACTGGTATAACACATGTGGCAGTGGCAGGAGGAGTTTCCGCAAACAATGGATTGCGAAATGCCTTCTATGAATGTGAGAGAAAATACAAATGGACGATATATATACCAAAGTTCAGCTATACCACAGACAATGCGGCTATGATAGGAATAGCAGGATATCGCAAGTTCTTGGACAAGGATTTCTGTTCCATTGACGCACCGGCTTTCTGCAAGACAACGTTGTGAGGAAGGAAATAGCATCGTCCCCAACCTCTCTCCATGAGAGAGGGGAGTAAAATGCCTTAGCGACCATAGGGGGCGACAACTCCTTATAACTCCCAAGATTGAGCACACGCGAAACTTAAATAAAAATAGAAATATGGTATTTGAAAACAAAATTATCAGTCGTGAGATAGGCGACATACTCTATGCAACAGGACTTACTGTTTCGACGGCTGAGAGCTGTACAGGTGGCAGGATAGGTGAAAACATAATGGCGACACCTGGCGCCTCCAACTATTTCAAGGGAGGCATCATTAGCTACACCAACGAGATAAAGGAAAGACTCTTGCAAGTTAGTGCAGATACTCTGAATGAGAAGACAGCTGTTTGCGAGGAAGTGGCAAGGCAGATGGTCTTGGGAGCGATCAATACTATGAAAACAGATTTTGCAGTCTCATCTACAGGAGTGGCAGGTCCCGGAGGTGGAACACCTCAAACCCCAGTTGGTACTATATGGATAGCCTGCGGCAGTAAAGATAATATAGTGACGCTTAAACTGACGGAAGATTTTGGCAGGGATATAAATATTGCCATAGCCACCAACAAGGCTCTTCGCTTGTTCCTTGATTTCCTAAATGAGAACAAAGTGGGTGTTGAGATGATTGATAATGAAAAAAATCCTTAAATCAGCAGGGTTGTTCAAGATTTTTTTTGTTGTTTCGGAAAAAAGTTGTAATTTTGCAACCTGTTTGGAATAAGTATCATTTACGAATACTAAAAAGTTAGATAGAAATGTCGAAAATTTGTCAGATTACAGGCAAGAAGGCGCAGGTGGGAAACAATGTCTCACACTCAAAGCATCGTACAAAGAGGCGCTTTAACGTTAACCTGTTCAGAAAGAAGTTCTATTACGTAGAGGAGGCATGTTGGATAAGCCTCAAGATTAGTGCTTCTGGTCTTCGCCTTATTAATAAGATGGGTCTTGACGCAGCTTTGAAACAGGCTGTAAGCAAGGGCTATGTAAAGTGGAATGACATTAAAGTGATAGGAGAATAATACCAATGGCATCTAAGAAAGCGAAAGGTAATAGGGTACAGGTGATTCTTGAGTGTACAGAAATGAAGAACAGCGGACTTCCAGGAACAAGCCGCTACATTACAACAAAGAATCGCAAGAACACATCGGAGCGTCTCGAACTTAAGAAATACAACCCTATTCTTAAGAGAATGACCGTACACAAGGAGATTAAGTAATAACGTAGGTTTTTGCGCCTGCAATTGGTGTTTCATATATAATATTAACCGAATATGGCAAAGAAAGCGGTCGCTACCCTCCATGAAGGTTCTACGGATGGTCGCGCATACACAAAAGTTATTAAAATGGTTAAGAGCCCGAAGACTGGTGCATATATGTTCGACGAGCGTATGGTGCCTAACGAGGCTGTCAAGGATTTCTTCAAGAACTAATTGATTCTACATTATACTAATGGGGCTGTGTCTGATTTGTTGACACAGCCCCGTTTCTGTACCTATGGTTTCCAGTCACGGCATTTTCATGAAACCTATTTCGCAAATAGAATCCCTTTTTCATAAATTATAGCCTAAAGGTTTGTGTAAATGGCTAAAAAATAGTAATTTTGCGCTCGCTAAATAATCAAATCGATGAATATATCATACAAGTGGCTTAAAGAATATGTGGATTTTGACCTCACACCACAGGAGGTTGCAGATGCGCTAACGTCAAGTGGACTTGAAGTGGGCGCACTTGAGGAGGTCCAGACAATAAAAGGCGGATTGAAAGGACTATATGTTGGCAAGGTGTTGACATGTGACAGCCATCCAGACAGCGACCACCTTCATGTGACGACAGTTGACATTGGCAAGGCGGAACCATCCCAGATTGTCTGTGGTGCTCCAAATGTCAAGGCGGGACAGAAGGTTATCGTGGCTGACATTGGTTGCATCCTTTACGATGGAGACAAGGAATTTGTCATAAAGAAGTCAAGGCTGCGCGGAGTAGATTCCTATGGAATGATTTGTGCAGAAGATGAAATAGGTATCGGAACAGACCATGCTGGTATCATAGTGCTTCCAGAAGATGCTCCTGTTGGTATGCCAGCTGCAGAGTATTATCATCTGGAAAGCGATTGGATTATAGAGGTTGACATAACTGCCAACAGAGCTGATGCTCTTTCACACTATGGTGTAGCGCGCGATTTATATGCATGGTTGCGACAGAACGGCTACACTACATCATTGCATCGCCCGTCATGCGATGAGTTTGCTGTTGACAATAACGATATGCCTATCAAGGTGACACTCCTAAATACTGATGCTTGCCGACGTTATGCATGTGTGAGCATTACTGGTTGTAAGGTTGCAGAATCTCCTGAATGGCTGAAGAACAAACTGACCGTTGTTGGCTTGCGCCCAGTAAACAATATCGTTGACATTACAAATTATGTGATGCTCGCTTACGGGCAACCCCTACATTGCTTTGATGCAGACATGATTGATGGTCATCACATTATAGTAAAGGACGGCAACGAGGGACGTAAGTTCGTGACTCTTGACGGAGAGGAACATACTCTTGGGGCACACGACCTTGCTATCTGCAACGAGAATGAGCCAATGTGTATTGCCGGTGTGTTTGGAGGAAAAGGTAGCGGAACATACACGACAACGACCAATGTTGTGTTGGAGAGTGCATGGTTCCATCCTACATGGATAAGGAAAAGTGCCCGTCGTCATGGTCTGAGCACTGATGCGTCGTTCCGTTTTGAGCGAGGAGTTGACCCCAATGGCACTATCTATGCCCTAAAGCAGGCAGCAATATTGTGCAAGCGTTTGGCTGGCGGTAAGGTGTCTATGGAAATATGCGATGAGTATCCTACCAGAATGGAAGACTTCCCCGTTACACTGTTTTATGACTATGTCAACAATCTCATAGGAAAAGAAATAGGCAAGGAAACCATCAAGAGCATTGTCGAGAGTCTTGAAATGAGAATAGTTTCAGAGACGGAAGACAAGATAGATATTCTCGTTCCGGCATATCGCGTTGATGTACAGAGACCATGTGACGTCGTTGAGGATATTCTCAGGATTTATGGATATAATAATGTTGAGATTCCAACTCAATTGAGAAGCTCGCTTGTCCTGCCAGAGAATGAGGACAGGAAGCATCAGCTGGAGAATATCGTAGGAGAACAGCTTGTCGGCTGCGGATTCAACGAGATTCTAAACAACTCCATGTCTAAGACATCATACTACAAAGGCTTGAACGTATATACAGAGGAGACCACTGTGAAAGTGGTAAACCCACTAAGTGCCGACCTTGGCGTGATGCGCCAGACATTGCTTTTCGGTGGTCTTGAGAGTATAATGAGAAATGTAAACCGCAAGAGTCCAAACCTGAGGTTCTTCGAGTTTGGAAACTGCTATCATTATAATCCAGACAAGAAAGATGAGGATTGTCCAATAAATGCTTATGCAGAGGAGACTCATCTTGCTTTATGGCTGACAGGCAAGAGAGTATCTGGTTCTTGGATTCATCCTGACGAGTCAACATCTTTTTACGAGCTCAGAGCCTATGTTCAGAATATCCTGCGCCGTGTAGGAATGCCTCAGGGCATGCTTGTGATGGAGAAGACGGACAATAATGTTTTCTCTAATGGTGTCGTGTTGAAGAACAGAGGAGGCAAGTCTTTTGTAGAGATGGGAATAGTGAGCACAGCATTGTTGAAACAGAATGACATTGACGTTCCGGTGTTTTATGCTGACCTTCATTGGGACAACATTGTTAAAGCTGTGCGCAAGTCTGTCGTAAGTTTTAAGGAAATAAGCAAGTATCCATCTGTAAGCAGGGATCTTGCCCTGCTCCTTGACAATGAGATAGAGTTCGAGCAAGTAGAGCGTGTCGCTTTCCAGTCGGAGAAAAAGCTGTTGAAGAAAGTTGAGCTGTTTGATGTGTATCAGGGAGACAAACTTCCTGTTGGCAAGAAGAGCTATGCTGTCAACTTTGTCCTTCAGGACGAGCAGGCAACGCTTAATGACAAGAAAATAGATGCAATAATGTCAAAGCTCATTGCTAATCTCAAGAAACAGCTTGGTGCAGAGCTGCGATAGCATGTCTGGATATAAGGCTTCATGCTTTCAGGAGACTTAACTGAGATATATAGGATACAAACGAATAATAAATATAATAAAATGGGAAGAGCTTTTGAATATCGTAAAGCTGCTAAGCTTAAGAGATGGGGTCATATGGCCCGTACCTTTACAAAAATTGGCAAGCAGATAGCTATTGCTGTCAAGGCTGGAGGTCCAGAACCTGAGAATAACCCGGCATTGCGTGCCATTATAGCTAATGCCAAGCGTGAGAACATGCCTAAAGACAATATCGAGCGTGCCATAAAGAATGCTATGGGCAAGGACCAGAGCGAATACAAGGAGGTGACTTACGAAGGATATGGTCCTCATGGAGTTGCTGTGTTCGTAGAGACCCTTACTGACAACACCACACGTACCGTAGGTGATGTACGCTCGGTGTTTAACAAATTCAATGGTAACCTTGGCACTCAGGGCTCTCTGTCTTTCCTTTTCGACCATAAGGCGGTTTTTACTTTCAAGAAGAAAGAGGGACTTGACATGGACGAGATGATACTCGACCTTATAGACTATGGTGTTGAGGATGAGTTTGACCTTGACGATGAGGCTGGCGAGATAACAATCTATGGAGCCCCTACAAGTTTTGGCGAGATACAGAAACATCTCGAGAGCGAAGGCTTTGAAGTTACGGGTGCTGAATTTACCCGCATTCCAAACGACCTGAAGAGTGTTACACCTGAGCAACGCGAGACAATAGACAAGATGGTAGAGCGTCTTGAGGAGTTTGATGATGTTCAGACTGTATATACCAACATGAAGCCAGAGGATGGAGAATAAGACATTCACTTATAGGACACAAGGCACATGCAGCCAGTTGATAACCATTTCGCTCGCAGCAGACGGTACAATATATGATGTCAGATTTCTGGGCGGATGTAATGGTAATCTGCAGGGCATATCATCCCTTGTAAGAGGAATGACACCCGATGCCGTCATAGAGCGACTTAGCGGAATAAAGTGTGGCAGTAAGCCAACAAGTTGTCCCGACCAGTTGTGTAAAGCATTGCAGCAGATTAAAAGTGAATAGTTCTTCTGTTAATCATATAAATACTGACTCTCCAGCATATTTCGAGTAATTAGAAAGTCTTAGTTATCCAACTGCTGGAGTCAGTAATTTTATGGAGTTAAGCCAAATGGCATGTAAGGTTTTAAGGTTTTAAGGTTGTGAGTTTTTAAGGTGCGAGGTGATTTAACCTGAAACCTCAAAAGACAATCTCACCTGAAACCTAAAGCCTTAAGACCTGAAACCTCAAATAGTAATAGCATGCCCTTAGTTCCATTTTTTTTGTTTCATGCATCTTACTTGAATCTTTATGCAATGCTTTGCGTTGACTCCTGCAATGCTTTGCGCTGTCCCTTGCAATGCTTTGCGTTGGCTCCTGCAATGCTTTGCGTTGGCTCCTGCAAACGATATGACTATGGTTCATACGTTGGCAGTTTCCATGAGAGTCTCTAATGTGATGGTTGAGAGGTGTCGTAATGTGATGCAGAATTACTAAATTCTCATTTAATTCAAGAAAATGTCTGGGAAATTATCGTTGTATCGGTAATTATATTGCCTAAAGTGAAATCAAAAGGAAAATATGAACACTTTGTGTATATATATGAATAATACAATTTAGATAATATCATTTACCTTTGCAAGTTGAATTGATTAATTATTCCAGTTTAGCAAATTAAACGCTTGCTCAAAGCTAACAAGTTGACAAGTCAACAAGTTGCTACTTTAGTTGACAAGTCAACAAGTTATTACCTCTTAAGGAAACTTCCTCCCCTCCCCAGGGATGGGCTGGAGGTGGGTCTTTAACTTGTAAACAGTAAGCATGTCAGAGACATGAGAAACTTAAATTAGATTATTAATTTTTAGATAATGAGAAGACTTATATTGTTCATATTTGCCTTTATGTTTTTATTGAGGATTGCAGAGGCACAGGAAGTGCTCACACTTGAGGACTGTCTGCGCATGACTATTGAAAACAACCTATCTCTTAAAGGTACTCGCAACGAAATAGTGAAAGGTCTGCATAACATTGATGAGAACAGGGCACGCCTTATGCCTCAGGTTAATGCCGTCGCTGCATTCAACGATAATTTTGACCCTCCTGTATCCGTTACTGACGGCTCGGCATACGGCAAGGACATCAATGTAACCAAGACCTTGCAGTATAATGCATCCGCAGGACTTCAGGTGCAAATGCCCATATACAACCAGACCGCCGCTACTTCCATTGAGATTGCAAGGACAATGAATCAACTCAACAGGCTGACATACGAGAAAGCCAAGGAAGACCTAATCATGCAGGTCAGCAAAATGTATTATCTGGCACAGAACACTGTTGAGCAGATTGGTTTGATAAAAGGCAACATAAGCAGGCTGGAAGCTCTAAGGGATATAACATTGGCATTCTATGACAACGGAATGGCTGTAGAGGTTGATGTGCAGAGGGTTAATTTCAATCTTGAGAATCTTCAGGTGCAGTACGACAATGCCCAGTCGATGCTCACCCAACAATATAACACTCTGAAATATGTGATGGATTATCCTGCAGAGAGCGTCATAGCTGTAGTACATGCCAATGCCGACGAGAAACCTATGACAGGCTCTGGAGGATTCTCACCAGACCAGTATGAGCTGCTCTTGCTAAGGGAGAAGGAAAAACTCGCTGAACAACAGAAAAAGATTGTCAAGGATGGGTATCTCCCAACGGTGAGCTTGTCTGGTAACTGGACTTATTCAGCCTATGCCGACAAATTGAAGAACTGGGTTCATGACACTCCTTTCAACCATATATATGGCTCATGGGGATTTGGTGTCTCTGTGCGCATGCCCCTGTTCGATGGATACGAGAAACGCTCTAAGATGAGAAAGGCGCAGGTAGATATAGACAATGTCAAACTGTCGTACCAGAACCAGATGCGGAACATGCAGACGCAGTACATGAACGCTACCAATGATTTGGAGAACAGCGAGCGCAACTATCGCAAACAGAAGGACAATCTGAGCCTTGCACAGAATGTCTGCAATATGACAAACGAAAGGTATAAGGAAGGCATAGCCTCCATGACAGACGTATTGCAAGACGAGATGAGAATCACAGAGGCACAGAACAACTATTTGACAGCACATTATAACTATCAGCTGTCTAATCTGAACCTTCTCAAGTTGACGCGCCAGCTTGACAAACTGGTTCCGTCTCTCTATGATGAACACTAATCAATATTGTTGAAACATAAATAAAGAAACACTATATGTCTAAAGGAAATACAAAGAAGGAACAGGGAGAAAATACTCTTCCTAAGCAAAGAAAGCAGTTACGCAAGCAGCGTGTCCGTCAGATGATAGTCAGCCTTATAGGAATAGCTGTCCTTGTATGGGGAGCTGTTGAAATAATAGGTATATTCATTGACTATAAGAGTACGGAGACAAGCAACGACGCTCAGATTGAACAATATATATCCCCCGTTAACATCAGGGCGACAGGATATATAAAGAAAATATGCTTTACCGAGCATCAAACGGTAAAGAAAGGTGATACTCTTCTTATACTTGACGACCGCGAGTACAGGATAAGAGTAATGGAGGCAGAGGCTGCACTAAAGGATGCCAGAGCCGGAGCCAATGTCGTTGGAGCCACTTTGCAGACTACACAGAATTCTGCTGCCGTCTATGAGGCAAGCATAGCTGAGATTGAAGTAAGACTTGACAAGCTAAATAAGGACAGGCAACGTTACCAGAACCTTGTAGAGCGCAAGGCTGCAACTCCAATACAACTGGAACAGATAGAGACCGAGTATGCAGCGACACTAAAGAAACTTGAGGCTACAAGACGGCAGCAGAAAGCTGCCATGTCTGGCGTCAATGAGGTGGAGAACAGAAAAGCCAACAGTGCGGCGGCTATAGAAAGGGCAGAGGCTGCACTTGAGATGGCGAAACTTAATCTCTCATATTGTGTTGTGACTGCACCTTGTGACGGTCAGCTGGGCAGAAGGTCTATTGAGGAGGGACAGTCAATAAACGCCGGGCAGACAATAACATATATCATGCCAGACACTCAGAAATGGGTTATAGCAAACTATAAGGAGACTCAGGTTGCTGACCTCCACGTAGGACAGACAGTGCGTATGAAGGTTGACGCTATTGGAGACAAGGAATTCAAGGGAAAGGTAACAGCCATATCTGGTGCCACAGGCTCCAAGTATTCTCTTGTCCCGACAGACAACTCTGCTGGCAATTTCGTGAAAATACAGCAGCGAGTACCTGTAAGGATTGATTTTGAAGGCTTGAGCAAGGAGGACAACAACCGTCTTGCAGCCGGAATGATGGTTGTCGTTAAAGCAGAGAAAAAATAGTCCTTTTCGCCTATGCCTTCAAATCCAAGAAATTTTCCATTCTACAACTGGGTACCCAAGCCTCTTGGTATCATTTTCCTGCTTATTCTTTTCATACCAATAATGACCGTAAGTGGTGTCTATACAGCAAATAGCAGTGAGATGATAGGGGGGCTTGGCATCCAGTCGGAACATATTTCATTTGTAGGGTTTGTCACTTCAGTTGGAATGGCAGCCTTCTCTCCGTTTTTCTATGAGCTTGTACGTCTTCGCAGGGAGAAGATGATGTGCATAGTGGGGTTCTCGATACTATTTGCACTCAGTTACGTATGTGCGAAGACCGACAGCATATTCCTTCTTGCCGTATGCAGCCTCTTGATGGGATTCGTGAGACAGACACTGCTTATGGTCAATCTGTTCACACTTATTAAGTATGCATTCCACATTGAGGCGACGTATAATGTGACACCGGGAAATGAACCCAATACAGAGGAGGGCTGGGATAAACTCGACAAGGAGAAGACATCGAGCATGCCAATCATCTATTTCTTTTTCATGATTCTTGGACAGATGGGAACATGGCTGACGGCGTGGCTTGCCTATTCTTATGAATGGCAGTATGTCTATTATTTCATGATGGGAGCCATGTCGCTGGCTATAGTTATAATCTTCTTCACCATGCCCTTCCATAGATATCCTCAGAGCAAGTTCCCCATAAATTTCTCCAAGTTCGGCAATGTCGTGGTCTTCAGCATGATGTGTTGCTCGTTCATATTTATAATGGTATATGGCAAGGTACTTGATTGGTATAGCCATCCTTATATCCGCATTGCTACAGTCGTTTGTGTAGTTTTCACCCTGTTGTTCCTGTATCTTGAACATTCGAGACGCTCGCCCTATTTCCTTCTCGATGCTTTTAAGCTTAAGAGTATCCAGGGCGGTGTGTTGCTGTTCTTGGGACTTATGATATTAAACTCAAGTCAGATGTTTGTGAACATATTTGTGGGTGTGGGCATGAAGATAGACAACTGGCAGAATGCCACACTCGGCAACTGGGTGCTGGCGGGATATTTCGCAGGACTTGTAATGGCATTGTTCAGCGGTGCTAAAGGCATTCATCTCAAGTGGCTTTTCTCACTGGGATTTGTCCTAATCGGAATGTCCTCTTTGTTCATGTATTTTGAAGTGCAGAATGATGGACTCCTTGAACGCATGAAATACCCAATAGTTATCAGGGCCACAGGAATGATGCTCCTGTATTCCCTTACGGCGGTCTATGCCAACCAGCGTATGCCGTACAAATATCTTTCCACGTGGGTGTGCATCATGCTTACAGTTCGCATGATTGTAGCCCCAGGCATTGGCTCGGCACTCTATTCTAATGTGTTTCAGGAAAGACAGCAATATTATGTCACACGCTTCGCACAGGACTATGACATGACAACCCCTGAGATATCCACTACATACCAGCAGACAATGGCAGGCATGAAGATGCAGGGTAAAAGTGTAACGGAGGCTGAGAACATGGCAGCCATGTCACTAAAGGGAAAAGTGCAGGTACAGGCAACACTCACTGCTATAAAGGAGATGGCGGGATGGACATTCTACGGTTGCCTTGTCTGTGCTGGCATGGTGCTGGCTGTGCCATGGACAAAGCGTAAACTAAAGGTTATGGGTGGAGGATAGCTGGCAATTCCATTTTTTTTATTACTTTTGCCTATGAAAAACAGAAACATAGCAAAATACTAACATGAATTGCACTTATACTGGCACTTTGTCGCATCTCGTGACATCTATTGCGGAAGACAGAGACATCTGTTCTTCGGGAGGGTATATATCCGCTTTCCCGAAAATAATGATGACTCCTTGGAAAAGCGATTATATCAAAATCATCGTCTGTGGCAAAGGATGTTTTGAAATCAATGTGGATGGAGAGGATTATAATGTCAATGCTGGAGAGACGGCTTTTGTCAATGACAATGCATCCATGTCGGTAGTATCATGTTCTGATGATGTTACGGTCAACATACTTATGTTCCTGCCATCTGCTATCAAGGATATACTCGGCAATACAGTCATGGTGATGCGGGTGTATAATACCATGAATCCTACTCCGTGCCATATTTGGAAAACAGGCGAGGAGGACATGATTGTGATGTATGGAATCCTGTTGCATAAAGCTGAGGCTGAACGCAACATGCCTTTCGTCGCTGATGAGAGCAAACTGTTGCTCACGTCATTCACATACAGACTATGTTCTCTCTTTTCAAAGCGATTGGCGCAGTCGGACAAATCTAACGACCGGAAGACAGAGATATTCTCAAGGCTCTTGCAACTTGTAAGTGAGTATTATAACAAGGAGCGCAGTGTTACTTTCTATGCAGACAAACTATGTCTTTCTCCAAAATACCTATCTTCCCTTGTGAAGACACAGTGTGGCTATACAGTGCAGGAGCTTGTTTTCAAGGCTCTTATCCGCAGGAGCATCTTCCTGATGAATAATACCAGTTTGACGATATCCGAGATATCCAATGAACTCAACTTCCCCAATGTCTCCTCTTATGGCACATTCTTTAAAAAACACACGGGACTGTCTCCGAGAAACTATCGAAATGCCGTAAAATTAAAGATACAGCCATAACAACAACCTTAGTTTCTTGCTTTTAGTTAGTAGGCTTGCATGTAAGGACAAAAAACGAAAGAAATTTTTTGATATTCCCCCGAATTTCATTAACTTTGCACATATCTTTCGTATTATAGGAACAAAATGAAACCAACTGCTATATTGCTCTTGCATTGCAAGGACCAGACAGGCATCATATCAGAAGTTACAAAATTCATCACGGATAATAAAGGTAACATAGTATATATTGACCAGTATGTGGACCATGAGGACGGGATGTTCTTCATGAGGATAGAATGGGAATTGGAAGGCTTTGTCATCCCGAGGGAAAGGATAATGGAGTATATACAGACATTGTATGCTCAGCGTTACGAAATGACATTCAATCTCTATTTTAATGATGAAAAGCCGAGAATGGCTATTTTCGTGAGCAAGATGAGCCATTGCCTTTATGACTTGCTGGCACGTTATAAGGCAGGGGAGTGGAATGTTGAGATACCCTGCATCGTAAGCAATCATGAGGATCTTAGGTTTGTAGCAGAGCAGTTTGGTATTCCATATTATGTGTGGAGTATAAACAAAGACCATTCCAACAAGGAAGCTGTCGAGAAGGAAGAAATGCAGCTGTTGCGTGAAAAGAAGGTCACTTTTATAGTCCTTGCAAGATACATGCAGATTATTTCTGATGAGATGATAAAGCACTATCCTCACCACATTATAAATATTCATCATAGTTTCCTTCCTGCCTTCGTAGGTGCGAAGCCTTATCATCAAGCTTGGGAAAGAGGTGTAAAGATAGTTGGGGCTACAAGCCATTATGTAACGGCAGAGCTTGACGCCGGTCCTATCATTGAACAAGATGTTACACGTATCAGCCATAAGGACACACCCGAAAGCCTTGTCCTGAAAGGCAAGGACCTTGAGAAGATAGTCCTGTCCCGTGCTGTTACAAAGCATATAGAGCGGAAGATTCTGACGTATCACAACAAGACGGTAATATTTAGTTGAAACTAAGGCAAATGGCAACTCTGTAGCCATTGCAATGGGAAATATGAATGTAGCGATATTGAAATATAATGCCGGCAATATATTCTCGGTGATAAACTCATTGAGAAGGCTTGGCGTTGACCCTGTGCTGACGGATGACAGCGCAACGTTGAAGGCTGCAGACCGCGTGCTGTTTCCTGGACAAGGCGAGGCAAGTACTGCTATGGCATATCTGAAAGAACGTGGACTGGACAAGGTGATTAAATCCCTAAGGCAGCCTGTGCTGGGAATATGCATTGGTCAGCAATTGCTGTGCAGGCATTCCGAGGAAGGGGACGTTGACTGCATAGGAATATTCGATGCCGATGTCAGAAAATTCAAGCCTACCCGACATGAGGACAAGGTTCCTGTCATGGGATGGAACTCACTATACGACTTGAATGATGGATTGTTCAAAGGACTTGATGAAGGGGAGCATGTGTATTTCATACATAGCTACTACGTGCCATTGTGTGAGAATACCATAGCAAAGGCAGACTATATCCACCCTTATTCAGCTGCTTTGAGAAAGGATAATTTCTTCACTACACAGTTCCATCCAGAGAAGAGTGGAGATGTTGGAGAGACAATCATCAGGAATTTCCTGGAAATGAACATATAATTATGGAGATAATACCGGCTATAGATATAATTGAGGGAAAGTGTGTCAGACTGACAAAGGGCGATTATTGCTGCAAGACAGTATATAACGACAATCCCGTTGATGTGGCGAGGGAGTTCGAAGACAATGGTTTCAGCAGACTTCATGTCGTTGACCTTGACGGAGCGAAGTCAAGGCATATCGTAAATGATTCTGTTCTTAGAGAGATAACATGTTCCACGAATTTGAAAGTTGACTTCGGTGGTGGCATCAAGACTTCTGAGGATATAGACAAGGCATTCAACGCAGGAGCTTGTATGGTAACGATTGGAAGTGTGGCTGTTAGTGACGAACACCTTTTCCTCGACTGGTTAGACAGGTATGGTGCAGACAGGATTATCCTTGGAGCTGACGTGAGGGATGGAAAGATAAGTGTCAATGGATGGAAAGAGGATTCCGACAAGGAACTTATCCCATTTCTCAGGCATTATGTAACAAAGGGTGTCAGGACAGTACTGTGTACAGACATCAGCAGAGACGGAACTCTGACGGGACCGTCAATAGACTTGTATAGACAAGTCCTTGCAGAAATGCCTGAGTTGCATCTCATAGCCAGTGGCGGAGTGTCCTCCACTGACGACATCATTGCTCTTCATCATGCGGGCGTTCCAGCCGTTGTCTTCGGCAAAGCCTATTATGAGGGCAGGATAGATGTTGACAGATTAAAGACAGCAGCCATTCTATAGTTTAAGAAGGAGAAAGATATGAATAAAGGATTGGCAAAGCGAATAATCCCATGTCTGGACATTAAGGATGGCCAGACGGTGAAGGGTGTCAATTTCGTTAATCTCCGTAGTGCAGGAGACCCTGTTGAATTAGCATGCGCATATAGCAAGACAGGAGCAGATGAACTTGTCTTTTTGGACATCACAGCAAGCTATGAGGGACGCAAGACCTTTACGGAGATGGTGGAGAAAGTGGCTCTTGGGATAAATATCCCCTTTACAGTCGGTGGTGGCGTTAACGAAATAACAGACGTTGAAAGGCTTTTAGGAGCTGGTGCCGACAAGGTGAGTGTCAATTCTGCCGCACTTCGCAATCCCTCGCTCATAGATGATATAACCAGCCGTTTCGGTTCTCAGGTGTGTGTGTGCGCCATTGATGCCCGTAAGGATGACGATGGATGGCATTGCTATACGGAAGGAGGACGCAAAAGGACGGAAAGGGAGCTGTTTGAATGGGCACGAGAGGTCGTTGACAGAGGAGCTGGAGAGATTCTGTTTACAAGTATGAATCACGATGGAGTGAAGAATGGGTTTGCAAATGAGGCATTGTGCCGTCTTTCGGAGGATTTGCCTGTCCCTGTGATTGCCAGTGGAGGAGCAGGATGCATGTCGCATTTCCTTGACGTCTTCCAGAAAGGCAAGGCTGATGCCGCACTTGCTGCGAGCGTCTTTCATTTCGGAGAGATAAGTATTCCAGAACTCAAGGGATATCTTGCAGACAATGGAGTAGTAGTTAGATAAACGTGATAATTCTAAAGCATAATTTTACATGACAATAGATTTTGAGAAATCAGGAGGATTGGTTCCCGCCATCATTCAGGATGCGACAACAAACAATGTCCTGATGCTGGGGTATATGAATGAGGAAGCATACGAAAGGACAGTAGCTACGGGCAAGGTCACTTTCTGGAGTCGTTCGCGCAAGACATTGTGGACGAAGGGAGAGACATCTGGCAATTACCTTAACCTTGTAAGCATTTCTGTTGACTGTGACAACGATACCCTGCTTGTCAAGGTACACCCAGAGGGACCTGTCTGCCATAAAGGGACTGATACCTGCTGGAGTGAGGAGAATAATTTCAACCCATTGCTTTTCCTGTCAGAATTGCAGGATTTCATAGAGAAACGTCATGAGGAGATGCCAGAAGGCTCTTACACGACATCGCTATTCAAGGACGGACTTAACAGAATGGCGCAGAAAGTAGGGGAGGAGGCTCTTGAGGCTGTTATTGAGGCAGTAAACGGAACAGACGACCGTCTTGTCTATGAGGCATCAGATATGTTCTACCATCTGATAGTTCTTCTGACTGCAAAAGGCTTGAGAATTGAGGATGTGGCACGTGAATTGCTTGAACGCCATTCTCCTGGATGGAAAAAGCATTGAGGTTCCATCAATGGTATATTAAGAATAGAGCAGATTGTTAACTGACAGTATGTCGGAGACAAGCGAAACTTTGGTTAGTAACTTTATATATGACGTATGATAGTTGATTATAGAAAAGTGAATGTTTACCAGGAAGACAAATGTGTGCTTTCTGACGTTATGTTTCATGTTGATGAGGGCGAGTTTGTCTATCTTATTGGAAAGGTAGGGTCAGGCAAGAGTTCCCTGCTTAAGACGATGTATTGCGAGCTTGACATTGACAGGGATGATGCTGAGAAGGCTGAAGTCCTCGGTGTCAGCATTCCAGATATAAAGAGAAGCAAGGTTCCTGCAATTAGAAGGCAGATGGGTGTGATATTCCAGGATTTCCAACTCCTGCATGACCGCAGTATAGCCAAGAACCTTCTCTTTGTGCTCAAGGCTACAGGATGGAAACACAAGTCAGAGATAGACAAACGTATAGATGAGGTGTTGGAGCAGGTAGGCATGACAGAGAAAAAGGACAAGATGCCACATGAGCTGTCAGGAGGTGAACAGCAACGAATAGCAATAGCCAGAGCGTTGCTCAACTATCCAAAGATTATAATAGCCGATGAGCCTACGGGCAATCTCGATCCTGACACAGCGAATTACATCGTATGTCTTCTCAGAGAGATTTGCCAGACTGGGACAGCAGTAGTTATGTCCACGCACAATGTCAATCTTCTGAGCCGTTATCCGGGAATCGTTTACAGATGCCAAGATGGTAAACTAGACGATGTTACAGCCGAGTATCAGAAAATAATAGAAGAAGAATAAAACAAAATAACTTAGCTATGAAAGTAATGAAATTCGGAGGCACTTCAGTAGGTTCGCCAGAGAGAATCAAGAACGTTGCCTCGCTTGTTACAAAGAGTGGAGAACAGACTTTTGTCGTGCTGTCAGCCATGAGCGGTACAACAAACTCGCTTGTCGAGATATCCGATTATCTTTACAGAAAGAATCCAGAGAGTGCCAACGAGCTGATAAATGCTTTGGAGAAAAAGTATGTAAAGCATGTTGAAGAGCTTTTTTCGACAGAGGAATATAAGCAGAAGACACTACAGTTCATATCAGAGGAGTTTGACTATCTGCGCTCTTTTACGAAAGACCTTTTCACCAGTTATGAGGAGAAAAGCATAGTGGCACAGGGTGAGGTGTTAAGCACAAACATGATGGTCAACTACATGTCTGAGTGTGGAACCAATGCCACGTTGCTGTCAGCTCTTGACTTTATGCGAACAGATAAGAATGCAGAGCCAGACCCTCATTATATCAAAGAGAAACTAAACGCTATACTTTCCGAAGAGAAAGGACGTCAGGTGTATATAACACAGGGATTTATATGCCGCAACGCTTATGGCGAAGTGGACAACCTCCAGAGAGGAGGCTCAGACTATACAGCTTCACTCGTAGGTGCTGCTATCGGAGCTGACGAGATACAGATATGGACAGATATCGATGGCATGCACAACAACGACCCAAGGGTTGTGGAAAAAACAGAGGCTGTAAGGCAACTGAACTTTGAGGAGGCTGCCGAGCTTGCATATTTCGGTGCCAAGATACTGCATCCCACATGTGTGCAGCCTGCCAAGTATGCAGGCATTCCAGTGAGACTCAAGAATACTATGGACCCTGATGCAGAGGGAACAATTATAGACAACGTGATTGTTCGTGGCAAGATAAAAGCTGTTGCTGCCAAGGACAATATCATAGCTATAAAGATAAAGTCAAGCAGGATGTTGCTTGCTACGGGATTCCTGCGCAAGGTGTTTGAGATATTCGAGAGTTATCAGACTCCTATTGACATGATTGCAACTTCTGAGGTTGGCGTATCTATGAGTATAGACAATGATGACCATCTCAATGAGATTGTCGATGAGCTGAAGAAATATGGTACCGTGACCGTAGATACGAACATGTGTATAGTCTGTGTAGTTGGAGACCTTGACTGGAGCAATGTGGGATTTGAGACACTTGCAACAGATGCCATGAAGAATATTCCAGTCAGGATGATAAGTTACGGCGGAAGCAACTATAACATATCTTTCCTTATAAAGGAGAGCGACAAGAAGCAGGCTCTGCAGAATCTTAGCAATGTCTTGTTCTGATTACAATTTAGGTAAATGGATTGAATAACATAAACGCAAATATAATGAAAGGTATTTTTCCTTTAGACAGTTTCCAGAAGCTACGCACTCCGTTCTATTATTACGACAGCAAGCTTCTGAGAGAAACATTGAATGAGATAAAGAGAGAGGCAGGCAAGCACGAGGGATTCACAGTGCATTATGCTGTCAAGGCAAATGCGAATGCTAAGGTTCTTAATGTCATATCGCAGGCAGGACTTGGAGCTGACTGTGTCAGTGGCGGTGAGATAGAGGCATCTCTGAAAGCTGGTTTCCCAGCAGAAAGCATTGTATATGCCGGTGTGGGTAAAAGCGACTGGGAGATAAAGCTTGGACTTGAGAAAGGTATCTTCTGTTTTAATGTTGAAAGCGTGGCCGAACTTGAGGTTATCAACGAAATAGCAACTGCTATGGACAAGACGGCAAGGGTATGTCTTAGAATAAACCCTAATGTCGGAGCACACACCCATGCGAAGATTACAACGGGACTTGCCGAGAACAAGTTTGGCATAGCTATGAGCGACATGTACGATGCCATAGACAGGGCAGAGAAAATGGCGCACATCTCTTTCCTTGGACTGCATTTCCACATAGGTTCACAGATATTGGACATGACAGACTTTGTTGCCTTGTGCAACCGTATCAACGAGCTGCAGGATGCAATGGAGCAAAAGCACATAAAGATTGACAACATTAATGTAGGTGGTGGACTGGGCATTGACTATAACAACCCGAACCGTGTGCCGATACCAGATTTTAAGTCTTTCTTTGACACGTATGCAAGACATCTTAAGTTGAGGGAAGGGCAGAAACTGCATTTCGAACTCGGAAGAGCTGTGGTGGCGCAGATGGGTTCGTTGATAACAAGGGTATTATATGTAAAGCAGGGAACTGCAAAGAAATTCGCCATCGTTGACGCAGGAATGACAGACCTCATACGTCCTGCTTTGTATCAGGCATACCACAAAATAGAGAATATAAGCAGTGACAAGCCATGCGATACCTATGACGTTGTGGGTCCTATATGTGAGTCGAGTGATGTCTTTGCCAAGGCTGTTGACCTAAACGCTGTAAGCAGGGGAGACCTCTTTGCATTGCGTTCTGCTGGTGCTTATGGAGAGATTATGGCAAGCCAGTATAATTGCCGTCGTCTGCCAGAAGGATATATAACAGAGGATTTCAACCGCTGATATCATTATTATAGTATCGCAAGTTATAAACTTGCTCAAAGGGGTTTCATTGAGCTTTGCGAGAAAACGAGTTGACAAGTCAACTAGTTAACTTACAACATGTCGGAGACATGTGAAACATGAGTAATATATATATATGGTGTGTCTTTAAAGCTGATGGGTTATATGATGATAGAGATTGATGAGATAACGATTGTTGTTGGAGTGGCGGTGCTTGTTGTTGCTGCCGTGGCTCCCTTTGTCAATATATTTTTCAGGAGACCTGTGGTGGAAAGAACTACTGATGACAATGAGGATTCTGGGTGTGTGGCGGATGCTGTAGAAAACGATACATTGCCGCCTGTGAGTATAGTATTGACACCTTACGAGAATTCAGAAGCTCTTGAGAAAAGCCTCCCTTTGTTCCTCGGGCAGAAATATAGTCCAGGATTTCAGATCGTTGTGGTGACCAGCAAGGGAGATTCGGAAATAGAGGATGTCATAAAAAGATATTCAGACAATCCAAACCTTTATAGTACATACATTCCCAATTCGTCCCGTTATGTGAGTCGTAAGAAACTTGCCGTTACACTTGGCGTAAAGGCAGCTAAGAATGAATGGGTGGTTCTTACAGATGCGGAATGTTGCCCAAACAGTGAGCTTTGGCTTGCCACCATGGCTGCAAATTGTACAGAACACATTGACATGGTTATCGGGCATACCTCTTATGAGGAGAGTACGCCAGCGTACAGATGCTTTGAGCGTATGTTAGACGAAATGTACCTCTTCAGAGAGGGACAGCTGGGAACGGCTTATCGAACAAACGGCAATAATCTGATGTTCCGCAAGAGTATGTTTGTTGCTGGTGACGGTTACCGTGGTAACCTGAAATTTACCAGGGGGGAGTATGACTTCCTCGTAAACAAATATTCAAAGGCTGGAAATGTAGCAATAGAGACACACCCTCATTCATGGATGACAGAACTTGAGCCTACCGACAAATCATGGCTCGACAAACATCTGCATTATATGGCGAACAGGAAACACATGCTTCGTTCTCTGTCGCATCGATTGCCATATAATATCGACCAATGTCTGCTGCATGGAAACCTGCTGTTGATAATGGCGGCAATTATCTATGGGGCAATTACCCAGAAATGGATAATAGTCGCAGTGGCATCTGTCGCTTTGCTCTTCACGATATCAATAAGACCATGGCTCTCGGCAAGGGCTTTGAAAGAGTTCGAAGTGGAGATTGGGAAAGTGAAATTGTTGTTCTTCGAATATATAGTAATGTGGAAGAAACTTGCTTGTCTTGTGAAATACCATAAGACAGACAAGAACGAATTTATGACACATAAAGTGTAATTCTCCCTTATATCCGCTATTCCTGAATCACCGCAAAACACTTTAGCTATGAGAATTGTCCATTATATACCAGATATTCTGAAGTCAGACATTGTTGCCGACTATGTCAACATGCTGTCTAAACACCACTCTGAGAACGATAAAGTGAGGCTTGTCACTGATAAGGACAAAGTTGAAACCCTTATGACGATAAAGGATACAGACATCCTCCACGTACATACATGCTGGAGCCGTAAAACAGCATATGTCGTCGAGAAGGCTGTCAAAGGCAATGTAGCTGTTGTATTGTCGCCACATGGCAGTCTTGACTCGTATGTTGTGGACAATGAGCAACCTAAGATGAAGAAGATGCAGTTGCTGGCATATCAGAAAGGGATGCTAAGGAACGCTGATGCCGTTGTCGTGACAAACACCAGCGAGTTCTCCCACATTGAGAAGATGGGATGGACAACCCGTCTCCAGTTAGAGCCTTCAGCAGTTTTCGATAGTAGTGTGGCTCCTTCCGATATGACAGCGTCCATGTTGAGACTCTACACGAAAGTGCTTGACACCAGATATTTCCTCAGGATGTCTTTAGGAGAGAAAGAGGCTATATGCTCGATGGTTCACTATGGCATGTCACGCGACATAGGGTGCACCATGCTTTCCGATGAAGATGTGAAAAATGTCAGGATGCTCAATCCGGAACAATGGAAGAGAATACTTCTTTTCTCTGATGACGAGCATATAAGTAATATCATCGATTACTCAACCAGAGTAATGCAGATACCGGTTCCCGCTATTGATACACACTCAATAGACCGCTTCCCCGTGACGGCACATAAGATACAGAAATCTCTGTCAAGTGATGTCTTGTTCGAAGGCAATGGTTTCAGGACAAGAATCTTAAGCGAGGAAACAGACGCCAAGGATGTGGAATTGAGAAATGTCCTGACCATGTTATGCAATATTTCCTATCTTGCAGGCAGGAGAGAGATGGGCATGAACCATCTTGCTGAAATGTACGAGACGTTGAGGTATGGAGATTTTGATGAGAAACGTTTTGGTGAGATAGCCAGGAAACTGAGACTTATGAAATTCTCACGCAGGCTGATGTCTGTACTTAATAAGTATTTGAGACTCACGGAAGGCTTTATGCCTGTTGCTCCTCTCAATGACAATGGGAAGGCAAACCTGATGATTATGGAGAATCGTGCTGTGTAAGGCTTCAGGTAATGTCACAGCCATTTATCCTTCTATAATTATATCTTTATTATGAACAATTATGATTTTGACAATGATGCACGGTTCCTACGCTTGCTGTCCTTGTCGTTTCCTAATGTAGCGGAGGCAAGTAAGGAAATTATAAACCTCCAGGCTATCCTTAACCTGCCAAAAGGTACAGAGCATTTCCTTGCAGACATTCATGGAGAGCATGAAGCTTTCGTGCATATACTGAAGAATGCCTCAGGAAACATAAGACGTAAGGTTGACGAGATATTTGGTACATCCATAAGGGAGAGCGAAAAGAAAGCCTTGTGCACATTGATATATTATCCAGAGCAGAAACTTGAACTCGTCAGGCAAGAGGAGAATGACATGGACGACTGGTATCATACCACTATAAGCCAGTTGGTAATGGTTTGCCGTGAAGTGTCAAGCAAATATACACGCTCTAAAGTAAGAAAGAACCTACCCTCCGATTTCAGCTATATAATACAAGAGTTGTTGCATGAAAGGACAGAGGACAAGAACAAGACTGACTATGTGGGAGCAATAATATCATCTATAATTTCCACAGGCAGGGCAGATGACTTCATCGTGGCTATCTCCAATGTCATACAGCGTCTGACGATTGACCAGCTGCATATACTTGGAGATGTATATGACAGGGGACCTGGGGCACATATAATAATGGACACGTTGTGTGGCTATCACAGCTGGGACATACAATGGGGCAATCATGATATACTGTGGATGGGAGCATGTGCCGGCAACGATGCCTGTATCTGCAATGTCATAAGAATAGCACTTCGATATGCAAACCTCGTTACTCTTGAGGAGGGTTACGGTATTAATCTCATGCGACTGGCTACATTTGCAATGGAAACATACGGTGAAGACCCATGCGAGGAATTCATGCCGAAAGTCATGGGCGAGGATAACCTAAGCGACAAGAACAGGTTGCTGATAGCAAGGATGCACAAGGCTATAACTGTATTACAGTTCAAGACGGAAGCGCAGCTCATATCGCGCAATCCACAATGGGACATGGACGACAGAATGTTGATGAATACCATTGACTTTGCAAAAGGCACATGCAAGGTGGACGGAGCTGTACATAAAATGACATCATGCTGCTTCCCCACGGTAAATCCAGAATGTCCTACGGAAATGACTCCAGAGGAAAGGTCGCTCATGGAACAGCTACACCATTCTTTCCTTGTAAGCGAGAAACTGAGAAAGCACGTGATAGCCCTGCTGCGTCACGGTTGCATGTATGCCGTATATAACAACAACCTGCTTTTCCATGCATCGATACCGCTCAACAGCGACGGTACCCTGAAGGATGTGGAACTATGGCATGGTGAAAAATATTCAGGCAAAGCCCTTATGCATCATATTGGAATGATAATTAGAACTGCATTCCAAAACGATGCCCCTTGCGCTGACAGGCAATATTCCACTGACTTTTTCCTATATTTGTGGTGTGGAAAGGACAGCCCTCTCTTCGACAAGTCAAAGATGGCTACTTTTGAAAGATATTTCATAACAGACAAAACCACCCATGTCGAGGATAAGGGTAATTATTTCAAGTTGAGAAACAATGAGGAGATAATGGACATGATACTCGATGCCTTTGGCATTACGGGTGAAAACCGGCATGTGATAAACGGACATGTTCCCGTGCATGTGGTTAAGGGTGAGAACCCGATAAAGGCGAATGGAAAACTGATGGTTATTGATGGCGGATTCTCTGAGCCTTTCCACAAGGAGACGGGCATCGCAGGTTATACACTAGTTTATCACAGTCGTGGATTCCAGCTTGTCCAGCATGAGCCTTTCACCAGTGCTGAGGATGCTATAAGGGGATGCAAGGACATAAAGAGTACGACATTGATTGTTGAAATGTCACAGCGCAGGATGATGGTTGCAGATACAGACAAGGGACAGGAAATCAAACATCAGATAGCGGGACTAAAAGAACTCTTGTATGCATACCGGCATGGAGTGATAAAGGAAATGGACATAAAGCAGGACATGGATGTGTAGATAGCTCATAATATTCACTTTCCTTCAATAATATTTGGTGCACTGAATTATTATTCATAAATTTGCACGTTATGTTTTAATTCATCCTGATATAATACAGTATATGAGACATCAACATAAGATATTTTTTATGTGCATGTTGTTGACCACGATGCTTATACTTCCATCATGCGAGAAAGACCTCCTGCCAGAGGGAGAGAAGCAGGAGGACAACAAAGAAAATGTATCAGACAATGGAAACGGCAGCACTGGCAATACGGACAATTCTACTGGAGGAGATACAGGCTCTTCCAATGGAACGCAGGACAATCCTTCAGATGATTCGTATATGACTGTGGGCATGTTTCTCGATGCTGCGGAAGAGGAAGATCTTGGTGTGGCTGGGTATATCGTTGGAACTGCTTACAAGAATATAAAGAATGCTGATTTTGAAGCTCCCTTCGAGTATTCAACAGCCCTTCTGCTTGCTGATGACAGGAATGAGACAAGTCTGGACAGGGTTATTAGCATTGAGTTGAAGTCTGGTTCAAAGATGCGCAACGAGCTTGACCTCACGGTACATCCGGAATTGCAATACAGGCGACTTGCAGTCAGAGGCAAGAAGGTGAAGTACCTATATACATGGGGCATTAAGGGGGCATCGTCCTATTCTCTGTTGGAATGATATGATGACTATGTCATGAATGCTACCCGAAGACACATTACAAGTGTCCTATTAGGTGTGAACAGCACTCGTTTTACTTTTTTTTGTGTTAAATATTTGCATATAATTTATTTTTACTATAATTTTGCAATCGAATAATACAAATATTGTCTTACATTTAAACTTATAGCCTATAGAGGGAACATTTACTTAAACCAAAATTGCATTTAAGGAATGAACAGACTTGAAGAGCTGACAGACGAAGAACTGGTGGCTGAATATGTTAACGGAAGCAACAAGGCTTTTGATATATTATTGGCACGCAACCAGTCAAAATTTTTCTCATATATACTATTTGTAGTAAGAGATCAGGATACAGCCAACGATATATTTCAGGAAACCTTTGCCAAAGTGATTGTAAAGCTTCAGGAAGGTAAATATGTACCGACGGGAAAGTTTGGTGCATGGTTGTTGCGTGTCACCCATAACATAATTATGGACTGGTATAGGAACCAGAGACTTGACCATATTGTAGAGGCACCGAAAGATAATGACCTTTCGAATATAAGAGGGGTGGATTATCTTGACTGTTGTGTAGAGAGCCAGTTTGTCAATGCGCAGATACTTGCTGATGTAAAAAAGATGATGGACAAACTTCCACCTACCCAGAGGGAGGTGGTGTTCATGCGCTTTTTTCAGGATTTGAGTTTCAAAGATATAGCTGAGGCAACGGGTGTGAGTATTAATACGGCTCTCGGAAGAATGCGCTATGCCATTATGAACCTCAGGCGCATGGCGCGTGAGCACAGCATACACCTACAACTTGCATGATATACATTCCTTATGAATATGCTGTTGACAAATGCTTGTCTAAAATAATATAGGGTTGGCAATATGTATATTGCCAACCCACTTTTTTGTTGAATTCATGGATGTTACTTGTTGACTTGTCAACTCGTTAACTTAAGGAAGTTACTTCATAAACTTCCCTTTATCTTCCTTTTACTACTTCCGAAAGTTAATCAATAGATTTCCTCTTCTGACACCTCTTCATCTGCAAGTTCAAGATCTTCTGGATCTGTGTCGAAAGTAGTCCTATAGCTCTCCTCAGTCAGCTTGTCTTCGTCAAAATCGTCGTCATCATCGTCATTAGATGAGTATGTGTCCTCTATATCCATCTCCTCGTCTTCCTCGTTGGTGTCAACATCATCTTCTTCTCCGTTCGACATGAATACGCTTCTTGGCTTGTCCTGTTCCGGTTTCTCCTTTGCGAAGATAGCTTCTACCCAAAGTCCTTTGGGTATTTCAAGCACCTCAAATCCGTCAGCAACTTTCTTCTCATACATGCCACCTGGCTTCTTTAGCCTGTTGGCGGGAAGTGTGGTTGTGCTGATGTCGAATCCACTTTCTATGATATCCCTTATACTTTGTGACAGAGACTCCCATCCACCACCGAAGTTCCTTTCGAGAACCTCAATGAGCTTTGCTGCTGTGATATGGTTGATGTTCTCGTACGACAGGTCTGTTACTCGCAGTATGGGCTTTTTCTTAATAGCCCATTTCGTGTTGCAGTCAGCGTATTTTATCTGTCCCACCTTGCAGCCTCTATCCTCATACTTCTTTATCACCTCAGGCCTGTCAATCTTTATTTCCTCAACATCGAATGCATTTCTTATGATGTCCATGTAATGGCGTGAATTGTCTCGGACATCCGTGTCTTTCTCTGCGTCCTCCCACATCCTGAAGATGTCGTTTTCTTGTGCATCCCACACATTACTCTTGTTAAGGGTCTTAAGGGTCATGACTTTTTTTGATGTCTGCTTCATATTGCTTTTGTTGTTTTATTGATTCAGTTTATCCAATTTGTTAAGAACAGGAAATTTCCTCCTGTATTCGTTCTGTGCCTTAATGTCGAAGTTGGCTGTTATGGCAGCCTGTTCGTTGTCTGGTGCCTTGGCGAGAGTTTCTCCATAAGCGTTGATGATGGCGCTTTTGCCTGTGTATTTGCAGAAAGCGTCGCAGCCTGTCCTGTTGGCACCAACCACAAGACACTCGTTCTCAATGGCTCTTGCCCTTAGCAGTGTCTCCCATGCCGTATTTCTTTGCTCGGGCCAGTTGGCTACACATATCAGCACATCGTAGTCGCCGTGACATCTGCACCATTCTGGAAACCTGAGGTCAAAGCAAGTTACGAGTCGGAATCTGATGCCTTCGTGCTCAACCACTACTTTCTCGTTTCCTCTTTCGTAAAACCTGTCTTCTCCAGCATATTCGAAAAGATGGTGCTTGTCGTAGGCAAACGTCGTCCCGTCCGGCTTGCAGAAATATTGCCTGTTGTAGAATTTGCCATCATACTCTATGGCAATGCTTCCGCATATGGCGGCATCGTATTTCCTTGCAGCATTAATCATCCAGTTTACGGAAACAGGCTCCCTTTCGGCTATTCCTGCAGGAACTGTAGCATATCCCGTTGACCACATTTCTGGCAGCACATATAGTCTGCTGCCTATGTTTCTGGATATAAGTTGCTCAATCTCAGAGATGTTGTCATCAGGAGAAGCCCATACCGTGTTTGCCTGTAATGCTGTTATTCTCATTCCTGTTCGTTTGGTCGGATGCAAAAGTATATACTTTACTCCTATTTCACAACTTTTTCAATAAGATTTTTTTGTCATGTGATATAGTTTTTATAATTTTGCGTCAATTAGTAAAGTCGAAATAGCAGAAAACATGGAACCATTAGCCGAGAGAATGAGGCCGCGCTCACTGGATGATTATATTGGTCAGAAACATCTTGTTGGGAAGGATGCCATCCTGAGGCGCATGATTGATTCGGGACGTGTGTCGTCTTTCATCCTATGGGGACCTCCGGGAGTAGGCAAGACAACACTTGCCCAGATAATAGCCCACAAATTGGAAACCCCATTCTATACCCTTAGTGCCGTGACAAGTGGAGTGAAGGATGTCAGGGAAGTGATACAAAGGGCACAAAGCAACAAGTTCTTCTCATCGGCTTCACCGATACTTTTTATCGACGAGATACACCGTTTCTCTAAATCTCAGCAGGACTCTCTCCTCGGAGCTGTTGAGAAAGGTACCGTGACACTGATTGGAGCTACAACGGAAAATCCGTCGTTTGAAGTGATTCGACCGCTTCTCTCCAGATGCCAGCTTTATGTTCTTAAATCCCTTGACAAGGAAGACCTCATGGAACTGCTCAACAGAGCCGTAGCTAAGGATGTGGAGCTGTCGAAACGGAATATAACGCTTGCAGAAACTGATGCCCTGATGCGTTTCAGTGGTGGAGATGCAAGAAAACTGCTGAACATTCTTGAATTGGTTGTAGAGGCAGACGACTCGGAAAAGGTGTTGATAACCAATGAAGTCGTGGAGAATAGACTACAGCAAAACCCACTTGCCTATGACAAGGACGGTGATATGCACTATGACATCATCTCTGCTTTCATAAAGAGCATACGTGGCAGCGACCCTGATGCCGCACTCTATTGGATGGCGCGAATGATAGAGGGTGGGGAAGACCCAAAGTTCATTGCAAGGCGACTTGTCATAAGTGCTGCCGAGGATATAGGACTTGCAAACCCTAATGCTCTCTTGCTTGCAAATGCCACTTTTGATGTCATACAGAAAATAGGATGGCCTGAAGGAAGGATTCCGCTTGCAGAATGTGTGGTGTATCTCGCGACAAGCCAAAAGAGCAATTCTGCATATCTTGCTATAAACGAAGCCCTCGAAATAGTTAGGAAAACCGGAAACATGCCTGTACCATTGCATCTGAGGAACGCACCGACACAGCTTATGGAGGAACTTGGATATAGTGATGGATATAAGTATCCGCATGACTATCCCGGACATTTCACTCCACAGCAGTATATGCCTGACGCACTCAATGGGTACAAATTCTGGAAACCTCAACAGTCGCCTGCAGAACAACGTCTTGAACAATGGATGAAAACATGTTGGGGTGAGAAATAACATTCAATATTCAACACTCAACATTCAATTTTCACTTTTCAATAATTGCTGACAAAGCTGACAAATATGAAGATAGTAATTTTAGATGGATATACAGCCAACCCTGGAGATTTGTCATGGGAAAGGCTTGAAGACATAGCGGAAGTGACAGTTTGCGACCGCACTCTTCCGGAAGATGTGGCGAAAAGGGCAAAAGGTGCCGATGCCATACTTGTGAACAAAGTAGTAATAGGAAGGAAAGAGATTGACAGCCTTCCCGACCTGAAATATGTGGGAGTGCTTGCCACGGGATACAATGTAGTTGATGTAGCCTATGCGAGAGAGAAAGGCATAGTAGTTACGAACATACCCGCATACAGCACAGACAGCGTGGCACAGATGGTGTTTGCCCATCTTCTTGCCGTGACTAATAGGGTGGAGCATTACTCAAGACTTTGTCGTGAGGGGAAATGGAGTTCCTCGTCAGATTTCTGTTTCTGGGATACACAACTCACAGAACTCTCGGGAAAGACAATGGGAATTGTAGGACTTGGCAATATAGGAATGAAAGTCGCAACCATCGCCCGCAATTTCGGTATGGATGTCTTCGCTGTTACAAGCAAGCCAAGCGCATCACTGCCTGAAGGAATACAGAAGACGACTCTTGAAGGATTGCTTGCCATTAGTGACGTCCTCTCACTCCATTGTCCGCTTACCCCGGAAACCATGCACGTCATAAATGCAGACACGATAGCGATGATGCGTCCGCATTCCATAATAATAAATACCGGCAGAGGTCCTCTCATAGATGATGATGCCGTTGCCGAAGCCCTTTCAACTGGTAAACTTGCAGCTTATTGCACAGACGTAATGAGTGAGGAACCACCCTCGCCGGAATGTCCCCTGTTAAGATGTGACAATGCCTTCATCACTCCACATATAGCATGGGCTACCGTTGAGGCTCGCAAACGACTCATAGACATCGCAACCAACAATGTTGAAGCCTTCATGGCAGGAACTCCCGCCAATGTGGTAAAATGAGTTAATTATGCTTAAATGTGCCAATGCTGAATAGTAGAAACCATATATAATGCAAAAATATTGTTAACTTTGCACCCACTTTGGGCGAAGTGTGCCCAGACGCAATATAAAGTCAAACTTTATTAATTCTTTTTTTTATTAATTTTTTTATGTCAAACTTAAAAGACGTACAGCCATTGGCAGACTTCAATTGGGAAGAATTCGAGAATGGAGGTACACCAAACGCAAGCAAAGAGGACCTTCAGAAGGCCTATGATGAAACACTTAACAAGGTGTCAGAGCACCAGGTTGTTGACGGCAAGGTTATTTCCGTTGACAAGAAAGAGGTAGTTGTAAACATCGGTTACAAGAGCGATGGTATTATTCCTGCATCCGAGTTCCGTTACAACCCAGAGCTGAAAGCTGGTGATATCGTTGAGGTTTACGTAGAGAGCCAGGAAGATGGCAAAGGTCAGCTTGTTCTTTCACACAAGAAAGCCCGTCTTAGCAAGAGCTGGGAGCGTGTCAACGCAGCGCTTGACAATGATGAGGTTATCCAGGGTTACATCAAGTGCCGCACCAAGGGTGGTATGATTGTTGACGTATTCGGAATCGAGGCATTCCTCCCAGGCAGCCAGATTGATGTTCATCCTATCCGCGACTACGACATCTTCGTAGGCAAGACAATGGAGTTCAAGATTGTGAAAATCAATCAGGAGTTCCGCAATGTCGTTGTTTCTCACAAGGCTCTCATCGAGGCAGAGCTTGAGGCACAGAAGAAAGAGATTATCAGCAAGCTCGAGAAAGGACAGATACTCGAGGGTGTTGTCAAGAATATCACATCCTATGGTGTATTCGTTGACCTTGGAGGTGTTGACGGACTCATCCATATCACAGACCTTTCATGGGGCCGCGTAAGCGATCCACACGAGGTTGTTGCTCTCGACGATAAGATAAATGTCGTAATACTCGACTTTGACGATGAGAAGAAGCGCATTGCGCTTGGTCTCAAGCAGCTCACTCCACATCCATGGGACGCTCTTGATTCAGAACTCAAGGTTGGCGACCATGTAAAGGGAAAGGTTGTCGTTATGGCAGACTATGGTGCATTCGTAGAGATAGCACCAGGCGTAGAAGGTCTCATACATGTAAGTGAGATGTCATGGAGTCAGCATCTACGTTCAGCACAGGAGTTCCTCCATGTTGGTGATGACGTAGAGGCTGTTGTCCTTACACTCGACCGTGACGAACGCAAGATGTCACTTGGCATCAAGCAGCTCAAGGAAGACCCATGGGAGACAATCGAGGTTAAGTATCCTGTTGGAAGCAAGCACACTGCTAAAGTTCGCAACTTCACCAACTTCGGAATCTTCGTTGAGCTTGAGGAAGGCGTTGACGGACTTATCCACATCAGCGACCTCTCATGGACTAAGAAGGTTAAGCATCCATCAGAGTTCACTCACCAGGGTGACGAAATCGATGTAGTAGTTCTTGAGATAGACAAGGAGAACCGTCGTCTCTCTCTCGGTCACAAGCAGCTTGAGGACAATCCTTGGGATACATACGCTACTCTCTATACTCCAGGCTCTGTTCACACAGGCAAGATAGCTGAGCTTATGGACAAGGGTGCCGTTATCACTCTCAACGAAGGCGGTGAGGGATTCGCTACTCCTAAGCATCTCGTTAAGGAGGATGGTTCACAGGCACAGCTCGGTGAGGAACTGCCATTCATGGTAATTGAGTTCGTGAAGGAGACAAAGCGTATCATCCTTTCACACAGCCGTACTTTCGAGGAGGTTAAGGAAGAAACCAAGCCTGCAGCACGCAAGAAGGCAAAGAAGGAGCAGGCTCCTGTTATCAACAATGTTACAGCAGGTACTTCTCTCGGTGACATAGACGTACTCGCAAGCCTCAAGGCAAAGATGGAGAAAGGTGAGTAATCGCTTTTCCGTTACAGCATAACTAAGGCTGCTCTCCATATCGAAGGGCAGCCTTTTTTAGGATTATATGTTTGCGAATAATCGCCTGTTGACCAACTTGATATAAGGCTTGTCAGAATTGTTGTAGTTACTCCTCGCCTGCTGTATTACTGTCGTTTGACGTTCTTATCCACACTTTGTGTGGCGGTCGTCCTTGGAATGATATGGGAATGGATGGGTCAGAAGATATGTGGGCAAGCTCCTTTGAAGCGGCTGAATGTGAGAGATTGTTCACTTCGGCATACTCACGGAGATTTATATACCCTTTCCTGTCTATGATGGCAAGGGCGTTCTCTATTCTCTGTTCCAGTGTGTAAAGGCTTTTTTTCAATGTTCTTGCTCCCGACATTACACGCTCAAACTTCGCTCGCCTTCTTAACTCTGCCAACAGTTGTGGAGAAGTTTTGAAATTGACGTCCCTCACTCCCACGCTCCTGTGGAGCATCCGGTCGCCTTCCTCCTGAATCTCCGTCGGTTTCTCATCGAGAAACTTCAGCGACATGGAGAATGTGCCTATGTCGTCGAGTGTGACATTATAGCCTTCTGACATGAGACACACCATTGTGTCTGCTATTCCGCACATTACTCCCGACAGTACACCCCTGTCAACTGTACGCAGATGCTTGTAAAGCTCTTCAATGAACTCTTTAGTAGAAAGAGTTTGCTTTGCCGCCAATTTTGGATATACCGTCCGCTTGCCAGTATTCCTGACATCGTTCATCTCCTGTAATAAATACTTTGCCATAGCCGTTTCACTTTGTTTAGATTATGCTTAAAGTTTATGTTTCGCAGTGGTGGACGTACGTTTCGCAGTGGTGGACGTACGTTTCACAGTGGTGGACGTACGTTTCGCAGTGGTGGACGTACGTTTCGCAGTGGTGAACATAGATTTTGTCAGTTCAAAATTAATAATTATAGTGCTTTCAAACAAGTTTTATGGCAGTTAACGATTAGTCTTTATATCTATTTAACAGAGAGTGTATTTAAACCTCAAATCCGCAACTACGCGCCTAATATGATACAGAAGCGAAAAGAATC
>SAMEA3663090__coassemble_97_pt1 | contig 44710 bp, 40 predicted proteins | sample SAMEA3663090__metabat2_high_PE_006 | metagenome-assembled genome bin SAMEA3663090 (sample SAMEA3663090) | pig gut metagenome | biome: pig gut; feature: pig-associated habitat; material: faeces | place: France | collected 2012 | reverse complement strand
CAAGCTCTTTACTGCAATTGAGATTGTCATTGAGATTGCTTGCGGATTTTAGGATCTATTCTTACGAGAACGCCCAGAGTGCCGACAACTATGGTATTGAGCTTGACATAAGGAAAGACCTGTCTTTCATAGGACTTGCAAATTTCTCCCTTTCTCTCAACGGTGCCATAATCCACAGCCGTGTCAATTTCCCATCCGGTTCTCGCAATGAGAACAGACCCATGCAAGGACAGTCTCCATATCTCGTAAATGCCGGACTCTTCTATAAGAATGACAAACACCAGTTGAATCTCTCGCTGCTTTACAACAGGATAGGCAAGCGTATAATCGGAGTTGGAAGAAGCGAAGGTTCTACGGGAAGCGATGACAACGCAAGGGTTCCTGACAGTTACGAGATGCCACGTGATGTTTTGGATTTTACCATATCAAAGAAGTTTGGCAAGCATGTGGAACTGAAGGCGAATGTTCGTGACATATTGGCTCAGAATGTCAGTTACAAGCAGTTTGCAGACGTGGTGCTTCATGATGGCACTTCAAAGGAAGTTGAACAGGTTACAAAGCAATACAAGCCTGGACGCAACATAGGATTGTCGGCGATAGTTACATTCTGATTGATAATAGATTATTTTACAATAACCTCATGTTTAATTCAATTAATTAGGTATTTTTATGACAAAGGTAAAGTATTTAGGTATGGCAAGCCTTGCTGCGCTTGCAATGTGCATGGTATCATGCAGTAGTGACGACAATGATGACACTCCGTCACCAGTCATCAACGAGAAGTATGTATGGGGCACGGATGCCGGTATCAAGTCTTGCGACCATCTCCTGTTCAATGTCGTTGACAACTCAGAGGATGCAAATGGAACACAGATAGGCAATGGTGATGCCGAATTCGTCTTCACGGGAAAACAGACCCTTAAGAAAGGTACTTATCTGCTTAAAGGATGGGTCTATATAGCCGATGGAGCAGAACTCACGATAGAGCCGGGAACTGTTATAAAGGGTGACAAGCAGACAAAAGCATCGCTTATTGCCGAGCGTGGAGGCAAACTTATAGCCCAGGGAACATCAACCGAGCCTATCGTCTTTACTTCAGAGGAAGCTCCCGGCTCGCGCAAGCCAGGTGACTGGGGTGGAATAATCATGTGTGGTAAGGCAAGGAACAACCAGACTGAGATGCAGATAGAAGGTGGTCCTCGTACAAAGCATGGTGGTGACAACGATGCCGACAATTCTGGAGTACTGAGTTATGTACGTATAGAGTTCGCAGGCTATCCATTCCAGACTGACCAGGAGATTAACGGACTTACACTGGGTTCAGTTGGAAGCGGTACAAAGATAGACCATGTGCAAGTTTCATACTCCAACGACGACTCTTTCGAGTGGTTCGGAGGAACGGTAAACTGTAAGAATCTTGTTGCATACCATGGCTGGGACGATGATTTCGATACGGACAATGGCTATTCTGGTTCTGTTCAATATGGACTTGCTGTCAGAGACGCACGTATTGCAGACAAGTCGCAGAGCAATGGATTCGAGAGCGACAACAATGCAAGTGGAAGCGACGTGGCTCCTTATACCACAGCAACATTCAGCAACATCACATTCATAGGACCAAAGTTGCAGAAGGGTGTTTCATTCGCTAACACTTCAGACTTTATAAACGGTGGCACCATGAATCCAAACAACGGTTCTGCTCTTGGCAAGTTCCAGTCTTCAATGCAAATTCGCCGTGCATCACGTCTTAATGTCATAAACTCCGTAGCGGCAGGATGGCCAATAGGTCTTATCATTGATGGTGAGAAAGGTAACACTCCTGCACAGGCAAAGGCTGGTACACTTCGCTTCCATAACAATGTTTTCGCAGGTATGGACATAATTGGTTCTGATGCAAACAAGGTTTACGAAGACGTTCTTTACGATGCTGTCAACAATGCTGTTGTCGATGCCTCACAGAAGTCATATTCCAATACATTCTTCTTCCAGGCGGCTCTCAACAACAAAGCTTTCGACGATGCAGCGTCTCTGTTGCTCATGGACGCTTCCAATGTTGGCTCTCCTTTCATGCCTTCAGCCACAAGTCCTCTGCTGACACTTGCTTCTTTCGCAGGCGAGACATCAACATGGTTTGACAAGGTTAGCTATGTGGGTGCTTTCAGCGCAACAGACAACTGGCTTCAGGGATGGACTAACTTTGATCCACAGAACACGGCTTATTAAGCTCAAAACGGTTATAAGTGAAGTCTGGAAAAGACAAAAAGAATTTTTTTAAACGTTTAAAATCTATGTCCACCACTGCGAAACGTACGTTTCACAGTGGTGGACGTACGTTTCGCAGTGGTGGACGTACGTTTCGCAGTGGTGAACATAAAATTATAACTTAATCCTGCGCCATAGCAAGCTTGGAATAAGTCTCCATAGAAAGGTTACAATTCTCCATTTTATGTCAATCACGACTATCCTTTTCTTCTTGTATATACTATCTACAGCTATCCGTGCCACTTTTCCTACAGGCATCAACATTGGATATGCACCATTTCTTTTCCCTTCCTCGTCGAGGAATCCGGTATCTACGAATCCCGGTCTTATGTCTGTAAACGTGATGTTCAGCTTCTTTCCTGTGGCAAGCTGTTCCAATGCCTGCAGATATGTGTTTTGCATTGCTTTAGTGGCAGAGTAAGAGGCAGCTACACCTATACCCTTCGTTCCGGCAATGCTGCTTACTATTGCTATGTGTCCGCCTGTGTGTGCGGCAAAGTATCTGAATGCAGCTCCTGTCATTTGTGCGAACCCAACAGCATTGGTCATGAAGGTGGCTTGCTCTTTCTCTCTGTCAAGAGAAGGATTTTTCCATCCCACGCCAGCAACGTGCAGGTACAGGTACATGCCGCCGAGCCTGGATATGAGTGTGTTGAGTCTTTCCTCGCAGTCATTGGCTGTGACGTCAATCTGCATTGCAATGACTCTTTCCGGTGCCATTCGGCACAGGTCATCAAGTAGTTCTGTCCTTCTTCCTGCTATTCCCAGATACCATCCGTCTTGTATGAGCATCTGTGCCATTGCCCTTCCTATTCCAGACGATGCTCCTATGATGACAGCTCTTTTCATAAATCCAATCCTATTCCCACCATCAGGTTTGCTCCCAGTGTCACGGGTGAGTTGTATTCGTAAGTCTTGGGAGCATAGTTGAATATGTTGTCAATGGCAATGTTTATTCTGACTTTATTTTTTATGGTTTGTGTCAGCTGTGCCTTCCATATTGTGTATGCCGGTGATTTTGTCTTGAACGAAGTGAATGGTTCGTATGCCGTCATGCTTGTGTATCCAACTTCCGAAAGGAATCGCCCGCTAATCAACAGTTCCGTCGAGTAGCCCTCTGTCCATTCTTTGTCCCATGTGCCTTTGAAATTTATGGTGTGGGGGCGTGCAGGGCAGAAGGGTGTGGCTGATATTTCCTTTTCCTGTTCGTGGGTATAGCAATATGTAATGCGGGCAGCCAGACCGTTTCCCCATCTTCCCTGTGCTGTAATCTCAGCCCCAGCCACGTTCATCTTGCCAATGTTTATATATCTTATGTAAGGTTCTCCCATTTCGGAGTACATCATGGTCGATGTGGATATCTTGTTGCTTACGAAACTGTAATATCCACATGCCGATAAATAATAGCCGCTTTTTGAATATTCGGCAGCCACATTCACCGTGTGTGATTTCTCTGCCTTCAGTTCGCTGTTGCCCATGATGGTGAAAATGCCCGACATGTCATATTCCATGAATCTTTCCTTCATGGAAGGCGACCTGAATCCTCCTGAATATCCTGCCCTGAAAATGAAGTCGCCGAGAGTATAGCGTGCGGATAGTTTCCCTGTGAGCTGCGATGAATTGGTGTCGTCGGTATAGTCCCATCTGCCTGCACCTGTTATCTCCATGTTGTCGCTGGCAAACAAGTCATATTGTGCATAAACGGCACCAGAGTATTGCTTCCTGCCTTCTGACGTGCTGAACTGGTATGTTTCAAGATAATCTCTCAGGAACTCTCCTCCCATGGTGAAGACATCCTTGTTGTGGAACGTGTGGTTGTAAATGGCTCTAAGCGAGTGTTTCACATTACTGTAGTCTTTTATCTCGTAGCCATAGTTCTTTATCAGGTCCGACTTGTCATATTGGTCAAAAGAGTAGGAGAGGGCAATGTTGTCAATTGTGCTGATGTTCCATGTTCCTCCAAGTCCGGCAGAGAAGGCTCTGTATCGTTCTGGCGCATCAGCGTTATACAGCCTCTCCCTGAAGAAGTAGCCGGCTCTTGCTGTAAGCGATATGTCGTCGTTGACGTCGAAGTCAAACCTGTCGTTTATGTTGAGAGTGCTTCCTCCAAAGACATTCCTGAAGTTGCAGTCGTCTTTCAGGTCACGGCATACGGTATAAGTATCTGATGAGGTGTGCGACACTTCAAGCACGTTTCCAGCCTTTCCTCCCTTGAGTCCCAATGTGGCTCTGTATCTCCTGTCGTTATGGTCGGCAGCCCTTGCCTCAAGGCTTAGTGAGAAAGGCTTCTTAGCCTTGCCTGTTATGATGTTTATGACTCCACCCACGGCATTCGAGCCATATAATGCCGACGATGCACCTTTTATAATCTCTATTCGTTCGACGTTTCCCATGGTGATACGCTCGAAATCAATGTTTTCCATAGTCTCTCCTGCCACCCTTTCGCCATCTATGAGTATGAGGATGTTCTGACGGGCGAATCCACCAAGGTTCATGTTGGGTTGCTGTCCCATGGCATAAGTGAATTCCACCCCTGGCAGTTCCTGTTGCAACAAGTCTTTTATGTTTGTTGCATCGCTCTGCCTTATGTCTTCTTTTGAAATGACGACAGTCTGTATGGGGGTGTCCTTTAGTCTTTTGGGAGTCCTTGTTCCTGTCACCACTATGTCGTCGAGTGTCCCGGAAGCCATTATGCTGTCAACAGGATTGCTTGCATTTACAGAGGGGCAGATTCCCAGCAGTAACGCAGTTAATATATATGTCCACTGTTTCATTGTTCTTGTCTTCAGATAGTCAGTATGGGTATATAATGTTTATGGTAAGCATGCCTTTGCTGCCGGCCGGACTGATGTAGCTGTCAAGCGACATTGCGGCGTGAGTGCCGTCTGCGAGTTGGACGACATAAGAGTCTTTCTGCTTGGTGAAGACGGGTGGGGGAGATGTCAGGTCCATGTCCATCCAAGCCGACAAGACAGGATTTGTATATCCATTCTGATATCCAACCACATAGTTCATCATTTCCTTCAGGTCTGTTATCGCCTGTGTCGTGCTCCATTTGTCAGGAGTGAATTCCATGTTGCTGAAACTTTCCGATGACGCAGGAAGGTTGTCTATGTTGCCAATGCCCGTCGATAATGCCTTGCCATGATTTGTCCTTACGTCGAAATGGTGGAAAGCAATATCCCAATTGTCAGGTTCTTCCTGCTTGTCGGTTCTTATATCCCTGACGGGTGTGAATTTGCTGCCCTCTACATGGTTGTAGGTTATGCCTGACCTTCCATCCCATTCGCCTGTAAGTTCAAGCGGAATGTCTCTTCTCGTTATTGTCCTATCGTGCAGGCTGACGAATACCCACTCGTTATAGTTTGTGGCATCAATCTTTAAAGTGTATCTGTTTGCCGTTCCGCTCTCGGAGAATCCCTCGCGGAACGTGTTGTCAGACGGCACGTCCTCATATATTCCGTCTGCTATTCCATTGCACGACATCATCATTGCTGATAATGCAATAGTTAATAGTACAATGCCTTTTCTTGTATTCATGAAATATTGTCTTTTATCTGTTGTGAATTTATTGATTTTTGCTTTCATCGTGGTTTCTTTCCAAGTCCCATCATGCTTACATGCCAACATTGTTGCTGAAGACCGACTTGATGAAAAACGGCATCGTTCCTAATTTATACTCCATCTCAAGAGCAAGGACTCCGTCTCTGTAAGTTCCTTCTATGTTGTTGATTTTGGCAAGATAGTCACCTGCCTGACATTCCGTGTCGCTTTTGCGGAAAGAGTAAAAGCCATCGGCATCCTGCGTGCATTCCATGTCTTCTATAACCATGGTGCCGATGGAGAATGTGCGGTTTATCACGTTTACGTAAATGTCGAAAGCTCCTATCGTTATTTTCGCATTCATGGTTCCGTCATTGTTAGCGTCACTTATGTCTATGATGGCAAAATCCTGACAGACAATAGGCTGGAAGCTTGGGAATGCCGGAATAGATGACGAAAGGCTGCCGTCTATATAGTCTGTAGTGGAAGTGGTGGAAGTATCGTCTCCTTCATGGATGTTGTCACTTGCACATGACGATAGCACCATGACAGCATATAGCATTGCCATGGCAAAGGGGGTAAATCTAAAGAATAGTCTCATTTGGTTTCATTTTATAATTAATACTTCGAGTTGATAAGTTGACAAGTTAATAGTCTTCTTTATAGTGTCACTAATCAATAGACAAATCTAACAACTTGTTGACTTGTCTGCTTGTTAACTCGTCAACTAAAGAAACAACTTATTTCTTGGCTGCAAAATTACAAAGAGAACTTTTTTCCTGCAATACTTAATTCTTACGATTTTTTTAATATAAATTGTTTATGAAAAAGTATATCGTCTCAATGGTTATTGCCGCAACAACGCTGTCGGCATCAGCACAGAAATCACGTCAGGTAGATACTCTACTGGTTACAACCATTCCGGAAATGCATTGCTCAGGATGTGAGGAAAGGATAAAGGAAAACATACGCTTCGTAAAGGGCGTGAAGAGCATTCAGACATCGGTGCCGGAGCAGAAGGTAACTATCATTTATCAGAAGAACAAGGCAAAATATGAGGATTTTGTGAAGGCTTTCGGCAGAATAGGATATGAGATAGAACAAAGATGAAATATTGGGTGAATTGCCACATCAAGAGGCTCTGTCGTTAAACATGTTTAAAATTCTGCATGTTTCACCTCTTTCCTGTGGTTATGTCAAGGAATAATTGTAACTTTGTCAATCCAAATAACTGCATGGAAAATGAGAATGCCATTGAAAGACAAACAATTATACACGAAACCTTTATGCCGTTCCTTTGATATGGAAAACAGTCTCCTTACTGATAATAGCATGACAGGCGGGAGTGGAGATGTAGGTACTGGAGATTTTGAAGAAGGAAAGACTGCAAAAGACTTCGACTTCAGTCAGGAAGGAGGAGCATGGGAGGAAGCCAAGAGATATAACAGTTCCTTGGTTGACGACTAATCCCTCTCGGTATGGTATATTATTGTCGTGTTTTAAATCGACTTCAATAAATAGGTTGAAGTTGGGTACGGTAGAAACTAAATCTTGTCATGTTTGTGACTTGCGAGACTTATATTTTATGCCTATCTTGATAATCCCAAAAGTATCATTCTAATGATGTTTTAACAATTAACCCCTTATAAACCAACAAGACAGGAAGCCAAAAGCTTCCTGTCTTGTTGGTGATTCCGCAGGGATTCGAACCCTGGACCCACAGCTTAGAAGGCTGTTGCTCTAATCCAACTGAGCTACGGAACCAAAACCGGGTGCAAAGGTAGCTATTTTATATAAGAACAGCAAATTTTTCACGCGATTTTTTTTTGCAAGACATATATTTATAGTCTTCGAGGACACATATCATAGTCTTGTGACTTGCTTGACACCTTTCACGTTGGTGAGCTTTTTTATCAAGGCATCAACTTTCCCTGTGTCGTCAACCGTTACCGTAATGTTTCCTTTAAAGAGACCGTCGTAGGAATCGATGTTTATGTTCCTCATGCTTATTCTCTCGTCCTTTGATATGACATTGGTGATGTTGTTCACGATGCCGATGTCGTCATTGCCGATAACACGCAGGGTTATGGTGTATTTGGATGTTCCCTTCCCCGACCACTTAGCTTTCACTATTCTGTATCCAAAGCGTTTCTTCATCTCGGGAGCATTGGGGCAGTTCTCACGGTGTATCTTGATGCCTCCGTTTATGGTTACGAAGCCGAAGACGGGGTCGCCGTAAATTGGATTGCAGCATTTGGCAAGACTGAAGTCAAGTCCCTTTAGGTCCTTTCCTATGATGAGCACGTCATCGTCTGGTTTTCCTTTTGCTGCAATGTTGTCCTGGCTTATATACTCATAGCTCTCTGCACTTTGGGCATTCCTACTCTGGTTTGCCTCGGAGTCTCTAAGCTCAATGTATTTCTCAATGACATCATTGGCATCGAGCTTTTCATCATATACCTGCTTGTAGAAGTCTGTAGTCTCCTTGAATCCAAGTTTTTTGATGAGCCGAGCCATGACAGCCTCTTCCATCTCTATTTTCCTGTTTCTGAATCTCCGTTCAAGCATTTCCTTGACATAGTTGGCATTCTTTATCTGCGACTCTTTCAGCGCAAGCCTAATCTTTGCCCTTGCCCTTGGGCTCTTTACTACATCGAGCCATTCCCTTTTCGGCTTCTGTGTTGAGGATGTCATTACTTCCACTGTGTCGCCGCTATGCAGAGGGTATCTGAAAGTAACGCTTTTCCCATTTACCTTGCCTCCAACACATGAGTTGCCGAGTTTTGAATGTATGTGGTATGCGAAGTCAAGGACGGTGGCACCTTTGGGAAACCTGAACAGGTCGCCGTTGGGTGAGAATACGAACACCTCACTGTCGTAGAGACCAAGCTGGAACTGGTCCATAGCCTGAAAATTGTCGCCTGCCTCAAGCGCAGCCCTTATGTTGGCAAGCCATTCGTCCATGCCGCCGGTGGAACTCTTGATGCCTTTGTATCTCCAGTGGGCTGCAAGACCGTGTTCCGCAACCTCGTCCATCCTTTCCGTTCTTATCTGTACTTCTACCCATTTGTTCTGCGGTCCGAGTACTGTAGTGTGCAGACTTTCGTAGCCATTGCTTTTAGGGACGGAAAGCCAGTCGCGAAGTCTCTTGGGATTTGGAGTGTACATGTCGGTCACAATGGAGTATGCCTGCCAGCATTGCATCTTCTCCTTATCTAATGGAGAGTCGAGTATTATCCTAATGGCGAACAGGTCGTATATGCCGTTGAAGCCACATTGTTGCTTCTTCATCTTCTGCCATATAGAGTGGATGGACTTGGTCCTTCCCTTCATGTGGAACACCAGTCCTGCATCTTTCAGTTTCCTTTCGATAGGCTCTATGAACTGCTGGATATACAGGTCTCTTGACCTTTTGGTCTGTTGAAGGCAGTCCTTGATGTGGTAATAGGCATCGTGTTCAAGGTATTTGAGCGAAAGGTCTTCCAGTTCGCTTTTCAGTTTGTATAGTCCCAGTTTATGGGCGAGAGGAGCATAGAGGTAGCTTGCCTCTTCCGCCACCTCGTGTTGTGCTTCAAGGTTGTCTGTGTCCCTGATTTGTCTCATCATGTTCACCCTGTCGGCTATCATTATCAGGATAACCCTCATGTCCTCAGCGAAGGACAGCAGCAGGTTTCTGAAATCATCGCTTTCAATGATGGGGTTCTTGGCATAAAGGTGCTGTATTTTCGCCAGACCGTTTACAATCGTCTCTACGCTTTTGCCAAATCTCTTGCCAATATCCTCTTCGTCAATAACGTCGGACAGCATGAGGTGATAAAGCAGTATGGCGAGTACGCTGTCTCTTTGCAGTCCTATCTCGTCTGTGGCTATGAGTGCTGTCTGTAGAGAATTCAATACAGGATTCAGACCGAAGATGTCTCGCCTAATCTTGCCCTCCTTGATGGATGTCTTGATTAGCGAGGTGACTGTTTCCGCCTCTCCCTCATGGAGAGTGTCGTTTACTTTGTCTTTCAAGTCGTTGATGAGCGTCGCAGTCTGGCGAAGCTCGTCTATGGTGAATAGCCTGTCTGTCATAAGCGGATATGTTTGTGTACCTAATAATGCCACGAAACATCATTGAGATGAGGTGGCAGATATTACCATGCAGTTAAATTACGATGCAAAGTTATAATTTTTTCCTCAAAAGTTTTATGATTTAAGAAAAAGTATATAAATTTGTAGGGAAAATACCATAAATATGTCATAAACTAATAATTTGTATGTTAACACAACAGGATCTAAACCAGATTGCCGCCAAAGGCATATCTGAAGAAAAACTCAACAAGCAGATAGAGGAATTCAAGACTGGATTCCCATTTCTGAAACTTGATTCAGCTGCTGCCATTGACCATGGCATTTTTGCTCCAAATGAGGAAGAAACCAGCAAATATGTGTCGTCATGGAATGATTACAAGAGTGATGGGCATGCCATCGTGAAGTTTGTGCCAGCATCGGGAGCTGCGAGCCGAATGTTTAAGGACCTTTTTGCATTCCTTGATGCTGACTATGATGTTCCGACCACAGATTTTGAGAGGGAATTCTTTGACAATCTCAAGAAATTTGCGTTCAGGAAAGAGTTGTGCGGTGTGTGCCATGACACAGACGGCAAGTGCATGAAGGAACTTGCAGCAGACGGACAGTACAAGACAGTAGTTCGCAATCTCCTGACGGAAACTGGACTAAACTACGGACAGTTGCCAAAGGGACTCCTTCTGTTCCACAGTTATGAGGACGGACCAAGGACACCGATGGAAGAGCATCTGGTGGAGGCGGCTTTATATGCATCCTCTAACGGTGAGGCCAATGTCCACTTTACAGTCTCTCACGACCACATAGAACTATTCAAGAAAAAAGTGGCTGAGAAACAGGATAAATATGAGAAAATGTTTGGAGTGAGATATAATATCTCGTTCTCTGAGCAGAAACCGAGCACTGACACTGTGGCAGTCAATCCAGACAACACCTTGTTCAGGAATGCAGACGGTAGTATGCTGTTCCGACCCGGAGGACATGGGGCACTTATCGAGAACCTTAACGACATTGATGCCGATGTGGTCTTCATAAAGAACATAGACAATGTCGTTCCAGACAGGTTGAAGGATGAGACCGTGAAGTACAAGAATGTCATAGCAGGTATTCTTGTGGAAACTCAGGAGAAGGCTTTCAGTTATCTGAGGAAACTCGATGCAGGTAAATACTCACATGAGGATTTGGAGGAAATAATACGCTTTGTACAAAGAACCCTGTGTTGCCGCAAGCCTGACCTTAAGGAACTAGAGGATGCGGAACTCGTTATTTACCTTAAGCAGAAACTCAACAGACCGATGAGGGTGTGTGGAGTAGTGAAGAATGTAGGAGAGCCAGGTGGAGGTCCATTCCTTACATATAACCAGGATGGAACCATAAGCCCGCAGATTCTTGAGTCTTCGCAGATTGACAAGAGTAACGAGGAATACATGAGAATGTTTAAAGAAGGGACCCACTTCAACCCCGTTGATCTTGTATGCGCATTGAAAGACTATAAGGGTAACCGTTTCGACCTGACCAAGTATGTTGACAAGACAACGGGATTCATAAGCAGCAAGAGCAAGAACGGCAAGGACCTTAAGGCGCTTGAACTGCCGGGACTGTGGAATGGAGCAATGAGCGACTGGAACACTATATTTGTTGAGGTGCCGCTTGGAACATTCAATCCTGTAAAGACGGTGAACGACCTGCTAAGGGAGCAACATCAATAGAATTGTGTCTTTTCCCTCTTGGAAACAAACAGGAGGGGAAGGTGGTATGGGAAAATTGAAAGTATTCAGTTTTCCCATACTTTAATGCCATCATAACCGAATGCCACAAGACAGCAATGGAAAACAGAAGTCTGACGCTATATGAACTAAACAGCCTTGTAAGGACTGTTATTGACGAGGTAATGCCCAATGAATATTGGGTAGAAGCTGAACTGTCCGAGATAAGGGAAGTAAGAGGGCATTGCTATATGGAACTGATAGAAAAGGAGGAAGGTGGCAACACTCCGATAGCAAAGGCTTCGGCAAAGTGCTGGCGCGACAAATGGCATGTCATAAACAGGAATTTTGTACGGGTGACTTCCCAGAATCTGCATGCTGGCATGAAGGTTATGCTTCGTGTGTATGCTCAATTTCATGAAGCATACGGGTTCTCTTGGATTGTAAGCGACATAAACCCAGAGTTTACAATGGGTGACATGGCTCGCAAAAGGCTGGAGATAATAAGGCTGTTGAAAGAGGAGGGCGTGTTCGACCTTAACAGGCAACTGTCACTGTCGGGCTTTGCCAACAGAATAGCCGTTGTGTCAACTGCAACGGCTGCAGGATATGGAGACTTCTGCAATCAGCTTGCTGAGAATGAGTATGGACTGACATTCCATACACAGCTCTTCCCTGCAACAATGCAGGGAGAGATGGTGGAAAGTACCGTCATTGAAGCTCTGAACAAGATTTATCAGCAAATTGAGAGGTTTGATGCCGTCGTGATTATAAGAGGGGGAGGGGCTACGGCAGACCTTAGTGGCTTTGACTCTTTGCTCCTTGCGGAAAATGTGGCGAACTTTCCGTTGCCAGTGATAACAGGAATAGGACATGACAGGGATGAGAGTATTATAGACATGGTGTCGCATACAAGGGTAAAGACTCCTACAGCAGCTGCCTCGTTTTTCATATCCTTGCTGTCTGCCACGCTAACAGCCATTGACAGATGTAGAGAGAGAATACTCAACAGTGTCAGAGGAATAAGGGAATTGGAGAAAGAGAGGCTGTTCCATATAGTGGCTTCGCTGCCTTCAAAGGTGAATTATTTCGTAGAAAGAAACTACGACATGACAAGCCGATTGTCACAACGGCTCGCTACTGCTTCATCAAAGATTATTACCGACGGAATGTTGAGAATGGAAAGGTGTGGAAATGTTTCGGATAAAGCACTTCAATATCTTGACAATGAAAAGCATAGGATAGATAAACTTGAGTTGAGAATCAATTCGTGCAATCCACATAGACTGCTTGCTTACGGCTATTCCATAACATTACACAACGGACATGCCGTTACGGATGTCAGCGCACTTGGGCAAGGCGACGAAATAGAGACACTTACCAATGATGGGAAAATAGTGTCTATTGTGAAGGAAGTGGAAAACAGACAATAAAACGAGTATAAATATGGATAATAACATCACATACGAAAAGGCAATGAAAGAGATTGAAGACATTGCCGACAAAATGGAAAGGCGTGAATATACAATTGACGAACTGACTGAAAAGCTTGCAAGAGCACAGCAACTTATAATCTTCTGCCGGGAAAAATTGGTAAAAACAGATGAGGAAATAAACAAACTCCTCCAAAATGTTGCCGATAATAGATAATATTTGTACTTTTGCATGTTGAAAGCTATTGTGACATGCTGTCAACATTTCCATGCTGTCATTTGGGAATGCTTTCTGAATGTCACAACGAGCATAGCGTAAAGAGTAAAATATTAAAAGATTCATATTATGAAGAATATCGATTGGGCTAACCTGTCGTTTGGATATATGCCAACCGACTATAATGTACGTTGCTATTATCGTGATGGAAAATGGGGCGAGATAGAAGTCTGCTCCGATGAGTATCTGAAACTCCACATGGCTGCAACCTGTCTGCACTATGGACAGGAGGCTTTTGAAGGCCTAAAGGCATACCGTTGCCCAGATGGAAAGGTCAGAGTGTTCAGGGTAGAAGATAATGCGGCACGTCTTCAGTCAACATGCCGTGGCATCATGATGCCAGAGGTTCCAACAGAACTCTTTACGGAAATGGTAAAGAAGGTAGTAAGGCTCAATCAAGAGTATATTCCTACTTATGAAAGTGGAGCAACACTCTATATCCGACCATTGCTCATAGGTACAAGCGCACAGGTAGGTGTGCATCCTGCAAATGAGTATATGTTCCTTATCTTCGTAACACCAGTGGGACCATATTTCAAAGGTGGCTTCTCGACAAACCCTTATGTCATAATACGTGAATATGACAGGTCGGCTCCGCTTGGAACAGGCAAGTATAAGGTTGGTGGCAACTATGCAGCTTCACTCTATGCCAATAACCTGGCACATGAGAAAGGGTATGCGTGTGAATTCTATCTTGATGCCAAGGAAAAGAAATATATCGATGAATGTGGAGCAGCAAACTTCTTCGGCATCAAGGATAACACTTATGTAACTCCCAAGTCAACATCAATTCTTCCTTCCATTACCAACAAAAGTCTTATGCAAGTGGCTGAGGACCTGGGCATGAAAGTGGAAAGAAGACCAATACCAGAAGAAGAACTCTCAACATTCGAGGAAGCCGGAGCATGTGGAACAGCAGCTGTCATATCACCTATTTCATATATTGATGACCTTGACAACGGCAAACGCTACACATTCAGTAAGGATGGGGAACCAGGACCAATATCAAGAAAGCTGTATGACACTCTGCGTGGAATACAATACGGAACAATAGAGGATAAGCACAATTGGACAACAGTCGTAATTGAATGATATTGTTCCTTTCTTAGATAAGGTAGTTCAAGTTAATTACTTATCACCACAAAACTTGTGTCTTTACCGCCTTTGTTGATAACCTCCAGTTCAACAGTGTTGCGCTGGTTCATTGGAAGGTTGAAGGCTTTGCGGTAGCGACGAGTGCCATTTACTGCATTCTTGTCATCATTATAGCGGGCATCAAGTCCGCTTTTATTCACGCCCCTCCGCCACTTTGCCTGCATTGAAACATTCCCTGCCTTTGTCGTGCAGGACCTGTGCCTTCTCTGCTGTCTGAGCGTATAGTGAGCTTGACAGCAGAGATAATAGTAGTGGGATGATAATTGATTTCATTCGAAAATATTTCAGTTGTGAAGTGCTGATTTAAAACATGGTGAACAATAGAGCACTAATTCAAGCGAATAATAAGCAAAAATACTTAAATATGTTTTGAAATGTGGCAAGATTGTAGTAATTTTGCAAGAAATTTGTAAAAAGTTAGACATGGCGCAGAATATTTTCAAAGGATTGGGTATAGCCTTGATAACCCCTTTCAAAAGTGATGGAAGTGTTGATTATGAGGCATTGGAAAGGTTGGTCAATTATCAGATTAAGCAGGGAGCAGATTTCTTCTGCATCCTTGCCACTACCGGAGAGACACCCTGTCTTACTCAGGATGAGAAAATAAGGATAAAGAATCTTGTAGTTAAGATTGTGAATGGGCGTCTTCCCATTCTGATGGGATGTGGAGGCAACAACACAGCTGTTGTCGTTGATGAAATACGCCAGTCTGACTGGAGCGGCATTGATGGTATTCTAAGCGTTTGTCCGTTTTACAACAAACCATCCCAAGATGGTCTATACCAACATTTTAAGGCTATAGCTCAGGTAAGTCCACTGCCTGTCGTATTATACAACGTGCCAGGAAGGACAGGAATTAATCTCAAGGCTCAGACAACCATCAGGCTTGCCAATGACTGTAAGAACATCGTTGCCATTAAGGAAGCAAGTGGCAGTCTTGAGCAAGTTGACGAGATTATTAAAGGCAAACCATCGCATTTTGATGTCATCAGTGGAGACGATGCCCTTACATTCCCAATGATAGCTTGTGGAGCCGTAGGCGTCATTTCTGTTATCGGAAACGCCCTTCCTAAAGAGTTCTCGCGCATGATACGCTATGAGTTCAGGGGTGAGTACGAACCAGCCCGCAAGATACATCACCGTTTTACAGAACTTTACAGCCTGCTTTTCGTTGATGGTAATCCTGCCGGTGTCAAGGCTCTATTGTCAGAAATGGGAATGATAGAGAACAATCTCCGTCTGCCTCTTGTACCTACAAGAATTACGACAAAACAGAAGATGGCAGAGATACTCAAGAACATGAATGTTGAATATTGAAGCGAAGGAGCAGCGAGCGGGGATGACAAGCTTGTTTGAGCTATCCCGAGTCGTAAAAGAGGAAGACGAGGTCAAAGTTGAAGATTGGAAGATTGAAAATTGAACGATCAATTTTCAATCTTCCAATCTTTTTTTGTATGCTAAGCTTCAGTGAATTTCTTCAAAGCCCTTAGCTGATGCCTCATAATGCTGAGGAACTCCTGACTCTCCTGTAGGATGTTGAGATATACAATTGAGATATTTACTCCATTGACCTCTTTTCCTTTCTGCATCCTGTCAAGATGTTTCTTTCTCAGTGCTGAAAGTTCATCCTTTACAGTGTCGGCTTCTGTAAGGATATCACGATAATCGTCAAATCTTCTTGTTGACATAACAGATACGCTTGCCTCCATAAGTTCGTTGATTTTCCTTATCACAGGTGTGAACTCTTCTGAATATAGCTCGGGAACAGGATTGAAGTTGTTGTCAACATGTTCCTTTATTGGCTCAAGCATACGTCTGAGGCTATATATGAATTGCTGACTGCTGTTTGCGCCTATGTGAAACCATGTGTTCCTCTCGATGGCAAGGTCGAGCGGACAGCGTCTAAGTGCCAGAAGTTCCTGCCTTCTCAGTTTTTTCAGAGTTACTCTCTCGTTCCTCAAAGCCTTGTCGCAACGTCTTAACAAGCGTACGTTCTCTGTTTCAAGTCCGTTGATGATGTCGTTGTAACTCTGGAGTGCGAATTCCGTCATGTTTGCCTGTGTCTTTGTAACATGTTTTTGCAGCATGTCCCAAACAAGTTCCGGGTCTCTTGTGCGCATCATGAGACGGAACATGTCCTCGTCTTTTGTATCTAGGGATTTCTTCTTATATTGTCTGTTAGACCGTATAAGAAGGAAAACCACAAGTGCAATGAATGCCAGTTTTCCTATGATGCCTGTGTAGAACATTATGACACATACGAGGGCGCATCCCGTGAACGCTACTCCGGCAGTTATGAACCATCCACCAATAACGGAAAGTACTCCTGTTACCCTGAACACTGCACTCTCGCGGCTCCATGCCCTGTCTGCAAGCGAAGTACCCATCGCCACCATGAATGTAACGTATGTGGTTGACAATGGAAGCTTGTAGTTAGTTCCTATTGTAATGAGCATTGAAGCAAGCACAAGATTTACAGCTGCACGCACGACATCAAAAGCTGCCTTGTCGTCCTGAAGGATTACTTCCTCTTTGTTGAACCTTCCATCAATCCATTTTCCTACAGAGGAGGGTATGTATCTTGCCACGAAACCACCACAATCCTGTGATGCCCTAACAATACTGCGGGCCGCCTTTGACGATCCGAACATCTCGTCACCCTCATCCTGTCTTGCAAGATCTACGGATGTCTTTATTACATTCTGTGCCTTTTTGGATGTTGCCATTGCGACAATCATTATAACACCAGCAAGCATGAGGTAGAAAGGAGGTGTCTTGGCACTCTCCATGAGTGAAGACATCATGAACTCAGTGGGATTTGCTCCGTTGCTGTTGGCGATATAGTCATTATAGGAGTCGAGTCCAGCAAGGGGAACACCGATAAAATTGACAAGGTCGTTGCCTGCAAATGCCATTGCCAAGGCAAATGTTCCCATCAGTACCACGAACTTGAACACATTAACTTTAAGCAAATGGAGCAGCTGCATCACTATGGATGACACAACAAACGTAGCGAGTAGCAACAACTGTGTGTTGTCATTAATCCATTCTTTAGTGCCATCAGGAATGTATGGTGACTTGCCCAAGCCTTTTAGGAATATGAAATATGAGAGTGCGGTAAACGCTATGCCGCCAAAAATGCCTATTCCATACTTGGAATGATTCTTGTAATTGAACGTGAATACATTTCTTGATATCCACATGACGATGCATCCAAACACAAAGGCTATAGCCACAGACACGAATATGGCTATGATGACGCTCAGTGCCTTGTCGGAATTGAGCAAATCTCCATAGGTAAGAGACGGGGCTGACGCAATCTTCAGCGTGGCAAGAATGAAGGTACCTCCAAGTAATTCAAAGACAAGCGACACTGTTGTTGATGTTGGCATTCCCAACGTGTTGAACATGTCGAGTACGATGACGTCTGTAACCATCACGGCAAGGAATATAGTCATCACTTCCTCGAAACTGAACTGGTCGGGACTCATTATACCATGGCGTGCAACATCCATCATGCCTGTTGACATAACGGCTCCTATACCTACGCCAATTGAGGCGATGACAAGAACTGTCTTGAATTTTGCTACTCTTGCGCCTATGGCTGACTGTAGAAAATTGACAGCGTCATTGCTCACACCTACGAACAGGTCGAATATTGCAAGGCTGAGCAAGAAGACAACAATAAAAAGATAAATAGTACTCATTTTAATTATTATTGAAATTAAGTTTATTGATAATCAGTCGGATGCTTCTTGTACATTCCGAAGGCAAAAGTAGTTACCATTTGTTACAACAGTCTTAAATACATATTACAATCTGGTTACACTTTTTGAAATTCAAAGCAACGGCAAACATAATGGAATAATGAACGGTTATGCCTGACCTGAAAGATGCAAAGGTTAAAGTGGTAGAAGTTCCAAAATATGACTTTACGGGCACTGGCAAAGGTTGTTTGACTATGCTGAGTTGTGACGGAAGAAGACAAACTCAAAAAGAGCATGAAAATAAAAGAAAAAACAAACAAAAAGCAAGGAGTAAGATAATTTTTTATTAACTTTGCAAATCATATTGACACATTATATATAATGACAAGAAACGGGCATACAATAAACATCCTGAAAAAGACTGTTGACAAGCTTTCAGAGGAGCATTCTCTTAAAGGGCTGTTTCATGAACATCTTGATGATGACCCTCTGCCATCCTCTAAAGCACTTGAGGAAGTAATAGAAATAGCCCGCTCAATCCTTTTTCCGGGATTTTACGGAAAATCGTCTGTCAACATGCAGACACTCAATTATCACATAGGTGTCAATGTGGAAAAGTTGCACAAGCTCCTGTATCAGCAGATTCTCGCAGGTCTCTGCATTCAGAAACCAAAGGAATGCGAAAGCGTTGAAAGTGTCAATACCATTGTTAAAAAGAGAGCAAAGGATATTACAATGAGAGTGATTGAGAAACTGCCTGAAATGAGACGTGTCCTTGCAACTGATGTTCAGGCTGCATACAATGGTGACCCGGCTGCTGTAAGCTATGGAGAGATTATATCATGCTATCCCGTCATAAAGGCATTGACGAATTATCGTCTGGCACATGAGATATTCTTAGAAGAAGTTCCGCTTATTCCAAGAATGATTACAGAGATGGCGCATTCCGAAACAGGTATCGATATACATCCTGCTGCAAAAATAGGAGAGTGTTTCACCATCGACCATGGAACGGGTGTCGTCATTGGAGCAACATGCATCATTGGCAACAATGTGAAATTATATCAGGGAGTGACACTTGGTGCTAAAAGTTTCCCACTTGATGCCAAGGGCAACCCCATTAAAGGCATACCTCGCCATCCTATACTCGAAGACAATGTAATAGTTTATGCAAATGCGACAATACTTGGCAGGGTGACCATAGGCGAAGGCTGTGTAGTGGGTGCCAACGTATGGGTGACAAGAAGCATGAAGCCCAGGACAAGAAAGTATAAAAAGGATAAACAAGATAATTTAGATTTAGAATACAATAATGGAACAGGAATTTGAACTCATTGCCAAGACATTCATGGGATTAGAGAATGTTCTTGCACAGGAGCTCACGCAAATCGGGGCGAACAATGTACAGATTGGACGTAGAATGGTGTCTTTCACAGGAAACAAGGAATTGATGTATAGGGCAAATTTCCAGTTGCATACAGCGATTAGAATCCTTAAACCTATACACCATTTCAAGGCGCACTCGGCAGAAGACGTTTACGAAGAAGTGCAGAAATTGGACTGGTCGAAGTACATCGGTGAGGGAAAGACTTTTTCTGTAGATTCTGTAGTGTATTCCGATGAATTCAGAAACAGTCGTTTTGTAACCTATAAGGTAAAGGATGCCATAGTTGACCAATTCAGGGAGCGCACAGGCAATCGTCCAAATATCTCTGTAGCAAATCCAGACATCAAACTCAGCATACACATTGCGGAAGATGATGCAACACTTTGTCTTGACTCCAGTGGAGAATCGCTTCATAGAAGAGGGTATAGGCAGGAGAGTGTGGAAGCTCCCTTAAACGAGGTCCTTGCCGCTGGAATGATATTGATGACGGGATGGAAGGGAGAGACTGATTTCATAGATCCTATGTGTGGCTCAGGTACGTTGCTTGTTGAAGCAGCCCTCATTGCAAGAAACATCTCGCCTGGAGTGTTCAGAAAGGAGTTCGCATTTGAGAAATGGCCAGACTTTGACCAAGAATTGTTTGACCATATATATAATGACGATTCACAGGAAAGGGAGTTCAACCACAAGATATATGGTTACGACATAGACATGAAAGCTGTCAACACTGCCAACTTTAATGTGCGTGCAGCAGGTCTTACGCAGATTATTGAGGTGAAACAGGCTGATTTCAAAGATTTCAAGAAACCTGCCAACAAGAGCATCATTGTAACCAATCCACCATATGGAGAGAGGATTTCCACTCCTAATCTTCTTGGAACATATAAGATGATTGGCGAGAGGTTGAAGCATGAGTTCGGTGGAAACGAGGCATGGGTGCTGAGTTATAAGGAAGAGTGTTTTGAAAGTATAGGTCTCAAGCCTTCAATAAAGATTCCTTTATATAATGGCAGTCTTGAATGTGAATTCCGTAAATATACCATGTTTGAAGGAAAGCTGAAAGAGTTCCGTGAGGATGGAGGTATAGTCAAGACTGAATCTGAGAAGCGTGAGATGGCATCAAAACACCGTTTCAAGCAGAACAGGGATTTCAAGAGAAGAATTGATGACATGGAAAGCAATCAGGATGATGATATAAGGACATTCAGATTCCATAGTTTTGAAGATAAACTCTTCAGCAAATATTCCGGTAAGAAAGAACGCAGGGATAATGACCGGAAAGAACGTAGGGGCCATGATAAGGATTTTGCATCAGACTATAAGAAAGACGACAATGTCAAGATGCGGCAGAAACGGTTTGAGAAAGGTGGCAAACGCGGTGGCAGCTCATATCCCAGGAAAAAGAACAGAAATTATGACAATGAATAAACCATTAGCAAATCTCTATATTATTAGGGGATTGATGCTTTTCCTTTTCGTTATGACATTAATTCAGATGGCTCAGGCTCAGAAGGAGTTTACCCTCGATGATCTTAATTATGGGGGTTCCAACTACTACAACATGATACCAGAGCAACGGTATATAACATGGTGGGGGGAAAAGCCTGTGAGACTTGATTTGGAAGAATGCTACGCCATCAATGAATCAAACGGAAAAGAAAAACTACTGATTTCGCTGGACGATATAAACGAATGGATAGGTCTCGATGACAGCGTGAAAGTCAGGAGTCTGTATTACGCAGAGTTTCCCTATGCTGACAAACCAGTTGTGCTTGTGTCAAACAATAAAGAGAGGTTTCTTGTAGATTTCAAGAGGCACACACTATTGTGGAGGCAGAGTTATGTCAACATGCAGGTAAGTGACTGGAATAAGTCTTCAAGGTCCGTTGCTTATATAGAAAATGACAACTTGTACGTCTGCGATGCAGAAGGGAAGGTTGAGCAGATATCATCTGATGGCTCACGCTCAATAGTTTACGGTCAAGCTGTTCATAGAAATGAGTTTGGAATTGAGAAAGGTACATTCTGGAGTCCAGACGGCAAACGTCTTGCCTTTTATCGCATGGACCAGTCAATGGTTGCTGACTATCCACAGGTTGACATCTTTGCACGTGAGGCAGAGTATGCACCTGATAAATATCCTATGGCAGGTGAGACGTCTCATAAGGTTACGGTTGGTGTTTATGATATTGACACTAAACGGACTATATATCTTGATGCAGGCGATCCAACAGATAGATATTTCACCAACATCTCTTGGAGTCCAGATGCATCAACAATATATATGTTTGAACTAAACAGAGACCAGAACGATTGTCGTCTTGTGTCTTATGATGCTGCTAATGGCAAGCGAAAGTCTGAGATATATAATGAGACTGACTCAAAATATGTGGAACCCCTTAACCCGATTGTCTTTCTGCCATGGGACAATACAAAGTTTCTCATGCAGAGCCAGAAGGACGGATATAACCATCTTTATCTGATGGACATATATGGCAAGGAGTTGCGGCAGCTTACAAAAGGCAGTTGGGTCGTCATGGAGATGCTTGGATTTAACACTGATGATAAATCGGTTATATACATGTCCAACGAGGCTTCTCCAATGCAGAGGAATGTGTATTCTGTAAATGTTGAGACAGGGAAGAGGAAACCACTTGATAATGGACGTGGATACCATTATTGTTATCTTAGCGACAAGGGTACGAAGTTATATGATAACTATTCTGAGCCGGAATTGCCAAGGGGCATAGACTTTATAAATACCAAGACTGCAGCTGGAAAGAATTACTTCAAGGCAGATAACCCATGGAAAGAATATAATTCTCCTGAATTCAAGTGTGGAAGTATCAAGGCTGCTGATGGAACGACAGACCTTTATTACCGTATGGTTATGCCCGTCGGTTTCAATCCTTCTGTCAAATATCCTACAATAGTGTATGTATATGGAGGTCCTCATGCCCACAACGTTGATGCAAGATGGCATTATGCAAGCAGGGGATGGGAAACTTATATGGCCCAGAAAGGCTATCTGCTGTTCATTCTTGACAACAGGGGTAGCGAGAACAGGGGCAGGGCTTTTGAGCAGGCTACATTCAGGCAACTTGGACAGATTGAAATGCAAGACCAGATGATGGGCATAGAGTATCTTAAGTCGTTGCCATACGTTGACTCCACACGCATAGGCGTGCATGGATGGAGCTTTGGAGGTTTCATGACAATCACGATGATGACAAATCATCCGGATGTCTTCAAGGTTGGAGTGGCAGGAGGTCCTGTAATTGACTGGAAATGGTATGAGGTCATGTATGGAGAGAGATACATGGATACACCACAGTCAAATCCAGAAGGCTATGAGAAGACCAGTCTTATAAACCAGGCTAAGAATTTAAAAGGAAAACTTCAGATCATAACTGGTTATAACGACAATACGGTTGTGCCGCAACATTGCTTGTCTTTCCTTGCAGAGTGTATCAAGGAAGGTACTCAACCAGACTTTTTTGTATATCCGGGAGAGCAGCATAACATGCGTGGCTACCAGAGTGTGCATCTTCACGAGAGGATAACACAGTATTTTGAGGATTATTTGAAACCAGCCAAATAGTTTAAAGTCTATACCGTTCAGCCAAGGCTGAACGGTAGTTTCAATTGTTTTTATGTGCCATGGGAATTAACATCTCCAACCGTTCAACCTTGGCTGAACGAAAAAGCTATCCCGTTTTTGTCTGCCTCTGACAGAATTTGTAGAGGTTTGTCATACTCATTGTCACCTATTAAATATCTCGAGCCGTGGCGACCATAATGACTGATATAAAAAGGCTTGTAACCTTTAGGGGCAGGTGTCAGCTTATTCTGCGAAGGACCAGGATAAGCTAAGTAGTTGCTCGCAGAAAGGCAATAATTACTCAAAATCTCTTTCCTAACGTCTTGTGCATCTATCGACAGTGCTATAGAAAGCATGGCTAATTGGATAAAAAACTTTCTCATGTTTATTTAAGTTGTTGTTATGTTTTATTTCAAGTGCAAATGTAATCAAATATCCGTTTATGCCAAAATTACATCACGAATTCTTTTGTCACGTCACCAAAATAAAGTAATTTTGTGGCAAAATAGTAACATGTCAAATAAGGCATGGAAGTAAGTGGAGTATATATTAATAGAAATATCAGAGTACAATGAAAATTTTACTATTAGGCAATGGAGGCAGAGAGCATGCGCTTGCCTGGAAAATCAGCAAGAGTGACAAATGTGACAAACTATTCATAGCTCCGGGTAATGCTGGTACCTCTCTTGTCGGTGAAAATGTAGATATAAAAGCAGACGATTTTGAAAGGCTAAAAGACTTTTGTGATAACAACAGTGTCGATATGGTTGTTGTCGGACCAGAGGCACCGCTTGTAAAAGGTATATATGATGATTTTAAGTCTGACAAAAGGACATGCTCCATTCCTGTTATAGGTCCTTCAAAGGCTGGTGCTGTACTTGAGGGTAGCAAGGGTTTTGCCAAGGCGTTTATGGTTAGGCATAATATTCCAACTGCCAGATACAGAACATTTAGCGGAGATACCCTTAAAGATGGACTTGAGTTCCTTGAGACTTTACGTCCTCCGTATGTCCTGAAAGCTGACGGTCTGTGTGCGGGAAAAGGAGTCCTGATACTTCCAACTTTAGAAGAGGCTAAAAAGGAACTTGAGGAGATGCTTGGCGGCATGTTCGGTAATGCCTCTGCACAGGTGGTTGTGGAGGAGTTCCTGTCTGGTATAGAGTGCTCGGTCTTTGTACTTACAGACGGCAAGAACTATAAGATTCTTCCTGAAGCCAAAGATTATAAACGTATTGGCGAGCACGACACTGGTCTAAACACTGGCGGTATGGGTAGCGTAACGCCTGTGCCTTTCGCTACGAAAGAATGGATGGGTAAGGTTGAAAGCCGCATAATACGTCCCACTGTTGAGGGACTTGCAGCAGAAGGAATTGATTACAAGGGTTTCATTTTCTTTGGTCTGATAAATGTAAACGGTGACCCGATGGTAATAGAATATAACTGTCGTATGGGTGATCCGGAAACGGAAAGTGTTATGCTTAGGCTCAAGAGTGACATAGTTGACCTTTTTGAAGGAGTAGCTTCAGGCAATCTTGACAAGCGTGACATTGAGTTCGACGACAGAGCAGCTGTTTGCGTGATGTTGGTAAGTGGTGGCTATCCTCAGGAATACAAGAAAGGCTATGAAATTAATGGGCTTGACAATGTAAGGGATTCCATACTCTTCCATAGCGGTACGACGATAAAGGATGGAAAAGTTGTGACAGACGGAGGCAGGGTTATTGCTGTATCCTCATATGGCAAGGATAAGGAAGAAGCTCTTGCAAAATCTTTCGCCGAAGCACAGAAGATTGACTTCACAGACAAGTATTTCCGTTCAGACATAGGCAGAGACCTTATATAAGAATGCATTAGGCAAACATGTTGTTGAGTTTGAGCATTTTTTTTTATGGACTGTAGTTTGTTCTATGGCGTAAATGACTCGCTTATTCGTTAACTGCATTTGGAACTTGTATAATGGTAAAACGTTTTCAGAATAGAATAGCTGAAAGCCGCTCCTCTTTTCCAGTAGCAGCATTGCTATGCACTTTGCTTTGGGGACTCATTGGATGGGATAACTATTCAATGAGAATTTCTTATGCAGCAGTGGCAATCGCTACTTTGCTGATGGTTGAGTTTAACAATGCAAATGTACTGATAAGAATATACAGCCGCATGGTATCGTGTACATTCCTTGTGCTGATGACAATGTCAACGTTCAATCTTCAGGACTATGGCATCGCCATTGTTTCCATGTGCTGTATCGGTCACTATCTTGCGTCTTTCCGCAGCTATCAGGATAAGAATGCTGTTGGGTGTATCTTCTATGCATATCTATGTCTTGGTATTGCCAGCATTTTCAATGTGAATATTTTGTATATGCTTCCATTGTTTCTGATTGTACAGCGCACCAATTTGCTGGCATTCAGTTTCAGGATTCTATGTGCGGCATTATTGGGACTGATTTGCCCATATTGGTTTTTGACAGCATATTGTGTTGCATTCGGCAAGTTGCATTTCCTGACACACCATTTTGCACCTCTCGTTCAGTTCTGCGAAGTGGGGGATTTCACTCTCCTTTCATTGTCACAAACCGTATGTGTGGCATTTGTGTTTGTGTTGGCAATAATTGGAGCTATCCATTTCCTCCGAAACAGTTCCAGCGACAAAATCAGGACACGGATGCTTTATGAAATGTTCATAATAGTTGATGTGTTCTCGTTTACAATACTTGCCATCCAGCCTCGACTCTTTAATCCGCTATATGGCATAATAGTAATAAACACGTCGCCCCTCATAGCGCATTTCATAGCATTGACACATACACGTTGGTCAAATATAATGACGATTATAATAATACTGCTTTCCGTTGTTATTACAATTTTCAGCGCATGGATAATTTAATAAACATTCTTATAGGATATGGTTATTGGGGAATGCTTATGTCTGCGTTTCTTGCAGGCAGTTTCTTCCCTTTCAGCAGTGAGGTTGTCATGGTGGCTCTATCGGCAGCAGGTCTAAACTCATGGAAATTGATAGTTTTCGGTACAATCGGCAATGTCCTGGGAGGTGCCTTCAATTATGTTATCGGTAGGATGGGCAAGATGGTATGGATAGAGAAATATCTCCATGTGAGCCAGAAAAATCTGGATAAAGCAGAGAAGTTCATGGGCGGGCACGGAGCATTGATGGGCTTTTTCGCTTTCCTTCCTATATTGGGGTCGGCAATAACTATTGTACTTGGACTGACACGTGCCAATATTCCTTTGTCACTGATAAGCGTAACACTTGGTAAGTTCCTTCGTTATGTTATCTTGATATATGGAGCTAACCTTCTGATAGCATAGAGTTTCTTTCAATGATATATATTATAATTTTCAAATTATCATTCCTTCGAAAATGAGATTAACCAATATATTATACCTGTTTATCATCTATGTTTCCTCTCTGTCTGTGGTTTCATGCTCAACGAACGTCAAGAACGAGGAAGATAGGATAATAACTGTCTCCATCGAGCCTTTGCGCTATTTTACGGAATCCGTTGTGGGAGATAAGTTCAAGGTCGTAAGCATGGTTCCAAATGGTAACAGTCCGGAGACTTACGAGCCTTCCCCCGAGCAAATGGCAGGACTGGCTTCCTCTACAATCTATATATCAGTTGGAAATCTTGGCTTTGAGAATACTTGGCTTGACAGATTCCGGAAATTGAATCCGGATATGAAGGTTGTCAACTCATCAAGTGGTATATATATGTTGAACAGTGCCAATGGCATTCCAGACCCGCATGTATGGATGGGATGTGGAAATGCCATGAAAATGATAGACAATATATGCAAGGCTGTATGCGAAACAGACACTTCCAATTGTCGGTATTATATGTCAAGAGCGGATAGTATAAAGAAGCAGATTATAATGCTGAAGAAATCTTTATCGACAAAAATTGTGGGTAAAGGAGCTTTCATTATCTATCATCCCTCATTGACATATTTTGCCGAAGAATTCCACCTGAAACAGATTCCTATGGAGGAAGAGGGTAGGGAACCCGGTGCAAGGCAGATAGCAAGGGTGATTGATTATGCTCGCAAGTTGGGGGTTAGAAAAATGCTCATTCAGAAAGAGTTTTCAAACAGTAATATAGAGCCAATGGTTAAGACACTTGGAATAAGCACAGGTGTTATTAATCCATTATCATACGACTGGATGGGTGAAATGGAAAATACGGCGAAGGCACTTGAATGACTGACGCTTGATTGATGAAAGTGAACGATTGATACTGAGAGATTAGAAGTTGGCAGCTAATATGTGGCTTAAGCAGAAAAGCTGACAACTCGTGACAGGATATCGGATATTTGCGATACTTAAGTAAGATATTATGAATATGCATACAATATTAAGACTGAATAACATCACTGCTGGATATGGTGATAAGGTTATTTTCAAGGATATAAATCTTGAGATTTCAGATAGGTCGTGTCTTGGTGTTGTAGGACCAAACGGTGGAGGCAAGACAACGTTGCTCAGTATTATGCTGGGTATAAACAAACCTTTGAAAGGAGATGTGGAATATTTCCGTGGCGGTGAAAAGGTGAAATCGCTTGATATTGGATATCTGCCCCAACAGAATATAATAGACAGGCAGTTCCCTATATCTGTCAAGGAACTCGTAGTCTCCGGATTGACTACTTTGTCACCCCCCTTTATTGGTAGTCGCATTGAAAAAGGGCAGGATGTTGACAGACTGTTAAGTGTTCTGGAGCTTGACAATGTGGCAGACATCCACATAGGTGCCTTGAGTGGTGGGCAGATGCAAAGAGCCTTGTTTGCAAGAGCTATGGTGTCTAATCCGGAACTCTTGATACTTGACGAACCTGATACGTATATGGACCCTGATTTCAAGGCAATGATGCCTTCGCTTATAAAGGAAATAAATAAGACATGTGCGGTAGTGATGGTGTCACACAATTTTGAAGAAATATCACGCCTGTGTGACCTTATTATAGAGGTTGATAGAAAAATAATATATATATAATATGGAGAAGATGGATTTTATATCAATAGCGAGAAGGTATTTCGACATAATGCCTGATAAGGAAAATGAGCAGGAGATTGTTAGCCAGATAACAAAAGGAGTTAATTTCAAGGGAGCCAACCTTTGGGTGTTGATTTTCGCAATCTTCATAGCCTCGTTGGGACTTAATGTCAATTCAACGGCTGTAATAATTGGTGCGATGCTCATTTCTCCGCTTATGGGACCAATCATAGGAATGGGACTTGCCATCGGAATCAACGATCTGGAACTACTTAAAAGAGCTGCGAGAAATTTTGGAGTGGCAACATTGATTAGTATATTGACGGCTACTGCCTATTTCCTTCTTACACCATTGAGTGAGGCACAGTCAGAACTGTTGGCGAGGACATCGCCAACCATCTATGACGTCTTTATAGCCACATGCGGAGGTGCTGCGGGTATCATAGCCCTTTGCACTAAGGGAAAAGGCAATGTCATCCCAGGTGTTGCAATAGCCACTGCTCTCATGCCTCCATTGTGCACGGCTGGATATGGAATTGCAACAGGTCATCCACTTTACTTCCTTGGTGCCATATATCTCTTTTTCATAAATACGGTATTCATCAGTTTCGCAACATTCATAGGTGTGAGATTGATGAAATTCCAAAGAAAGGAATTCATATCCGTAGAGACAGAAAAGACATCAAAGAGAGTGATGCTTTCAATAGTCGTCCTGACTTGTATTCCAGCCGTTCTTATGACTGTCAGTATTGTTAGGAAAAGCATATTTGAAACAAACCTGTCAAAATTCATAAAGGCAGAACTGGCTCAGAGTGGAACACAAATATTGTCCAATTCTGTCGATGAGGCAACGAACACGCTTAGCATTGTAGCTGTTGGCAAGGAAATAAGCAAGAGCAAACAGAAAGAGGCTGGTTCGAGGCTTGGATTTTACGGACTCGCTGATTATAAGCTGAATGTTATTCAGGGTGAAATGTCAGACAGTGTCATGCAAGAATTCAGCAGGAAATCCAGAAAGGACATCTCACAAGGAGATAACGACCAGAAACTGATTGAGTTCTCAAGTCAGGTCACATCATTAAAAAACCAACTTGAGCATTACACTCGCTATGAGCGGATAGGAGCTGATGTCAGAGGTGAAGTGTCTATCCTGTTTCCGAAAGTAAAATCAATCGCTTTGTCTCCAGTAGTTGAAAATATGCGTGACACCGTTGCAACTAAACGATATGTATCAGCTATTGTACATACAGAAAACAATAGAAGATTGTCAGTTGAGGAGGTGGAAAGACTTAGCTCGTGGTTGAAGGAACGCGTCTCAGCAGACTCTCTTGTAGTAGTACCAATATACTGACAACCGGTTAATTTGTCAACTCGTTGACTGATAGCATGTCGAAGACATGCAAAACTTATGTGAAAATGTCTTATAAATGCATTTCGTATGCCCAAAAAAGATTAATTAAGAAGGTCATGCATTGTTTTATTGGATATTTTTGCCTAACTTTGCTTATGTCATAAATTGCGATTGATTAAATACTTATATTTAATTAATATCGCATTATAGTAAACATTATAAAAGAAAGGAGATTATTATGACAGAGAAAAAGCAAATCTATCGTTGTTCTGTTTGTGGCAACATAGTTGAAGTCGTTAATGAAGGATTTGGCACACTCGTATGCTGTGGCAAACCTATGGTACACCTCGAGGGAAACACAGAAGATGCAGCTACAGAGAAGCATATTCCGGTTGTAGAAAAAATTGATGGTGGATATGTCGTAACTGTAGGCAGTATTGAACATCCAATGGTGGAGAACCATTACATTCAATGGATAGAATTGGTTACACCAACGACAATTATGAGAAAGCATCTCAATGCTGGTGATGAACCAACGGCAGTTTTCATGACAAATGAGAAAGCGTTATGTGCAAGAGAGTATTGCAATCTTCATGGACTCTGGAAGAAAGGTATGTAGATAATTGACAATTGTCATGATTATTTTTATCATCTCATAATCAGACATTCACTTTTCAGCAGCTGCGTGTCCCCAATAGAGAGCGTAGCTGCTGTTATTGTATTGTTTCTGAAATACTAATATGTTTTAAAAAACAACTTTTTTTTAATATTTGTTTGGGAAATACAATTAAAATAATTAACTTTAGCCTCGCATTTCTATATTAGCAGAACTTAAACCTACGAAAACAATTTATTAACACTTTAAATCTATATTCTATTATGAGGGTATATCAGACAAACGAAATTAAAAACATTGCATTGCTTGGCAGTGCGGGTTCAGGCAAGACAACTCTTGCCGAAAGTATGCTTTTTGAAGCTGGTGTTATCAAACGTCGGGGGTCTATTGAGGCAAAGAATACCGTAAGCGATTATTTCCCAGTAGAGCAGGAATATGGCTATTCTGTCTTCTCAACAGTATTCCATGTAGAATGGAACGGAAAGAAATTAAACGTTATTGACTGTCCTGGTTCTGACGACTTTGTTGGTGGCGCAATAACGGCTCTCAATGTCACTGACCAGGCTGTTATTCTCATAAATGGGCAGTATGGTCCTGAAGTCGGAACACAGAACAATTTCAGATATACGGAAAAATTGCATAAACCTGTAATATTCCTTGTCAACCAACTTGACAGTGACAAGTGTGATTTCGATACACTTATCACAAATATGAAGGAAATATATGGAAGCAAATGTGTTCAGATTCAATATCCTATCCAGACTGGTCCTGGATTTAATTCCTTGATTGATGTGCTTCTTATGAAGAAATATTCATGGAAACCAGAAGGAGGCGCACCTATCATAGAAGAAATTCCAGAAGAAGAGAAGGAAAAAGCCATGGAGCTTCACAAGATTCTTGTAGAAGCAGCAGCTGAGAATGATGAAACATTGATGGAGAAATTCTTCGAGGAAGAGTCTCTTTCAGAGGATGAACTCAGGGAAGGTATCAGAAAGGGACTTGTAACACGTTCCATATTCCCCGTATTCTGTGTATGCGCAGGAAAGGATATGGGTGTAAGGAGACTTATGGAATTCTTGGGCAATGTAGTACCATTCGTAAGCGAGATGCCTAAGATTCACAATACTCGAGGAGAAGAGGTAGAGCCAGACCAGAATGGTTCGGAGTCCGTATATTTCTTCAAGACCGGAATGGAACCGCATATTGGAGAAGTGTCATATTTTAAGGTTATGAGTGGATGTATCAAACCAGGAGATGACCTTTCAAATGCAGACAGAGGAAGCAAAGAGAGGATAAGCCAGATATACGCATGTGCTGGCTCTAACCGAATTCCAGTTGACCAGCTTAATGCAGGCGATATCGGATGTACAGTTAAACTTAAAGATGTAAAGACAGGAAATACCCTCAATGACAAGACTGTTGACCAGAAGTTTGACTTTATAAAATATCCAAACTCAAAATACTCTCGTGCCATCAAGGCAGTCAATGAGGGTGAGACAGAAAAACTTATGGCTTCTCTTATAAAGATGAGGCAGGAAGACCCAACATGGGTTGTTGAACAGAGCAAGGAACTGCATCAGACAATAATCCACGGACAAGGTGAGTTCCACCTTAGAACATTGAAATGGCGTCTTGAGAACAATGAGAAAATAATGGTGAAATTTGAGGAACCAAAGATACCATACAGAGAGACCATCACCAAGACTGCAAGGGCTGATTATAGGCACAAGAAACAGTCTGGTGGAGCCGGACAGTTCGGAGAGGTTCATCTCATAGTGGAGCCATACGCAGAAGGAATGCCAGATCCAGTTTCATACAAGTTCAATGGTCAAGAGTTCAAGATGAATATCAAAGGACGCGAGGAAGTAGATCTCGAATGGGGTGGAAAGCTTGTTTTCATCAACTCTGTTGTTGGTGGAGCCATTGACACTCGTTTCATGCCAGCAATCCTCAAGGGAATAATGGAAAGGATGGAAAGTGGTCCACTTACAGGAAGCTATGCCCGTGATGTTCGCGTTATTGTTTATGACGGCAAGATGCACCCTGTTGACTCAAACGAATTGTCGTTTATGCTTGCTGCCCGCCATGCCTTTGCTGATGCCTTCAAGGTTGCAGGACCTAAGATTCTTGAGCCTATCTATGACTTGGAGGTTTATGTGCCAGCAGACTATATGGGCGATGTAATGAGTGATTTGCAGGGTCGCAGGGCAATGATTATGGGTATGGATTCTGAGGCTGGCTATCAGAAACTAAGTGCCAAAATACCATTGAAGGAGTTGAGCAACTACTCAATATCTCTAAGTTCTCTTACTGGTGGCAGGGCTTCCTTCACTACCAAGTTTGCAAGTTATGAACTTGTTCCTAACGACATTCAAAACAAACTGATTGCTGAACACGAGGCTGAGTTGTCCGAAGAGGATTAGAATCTCATCTGCTCCCACTCCCTTTAATGGGAGGGGGAGCTTTTTAGGCATATAATCAGAGTCATTTGGGAAATCACTTTGAGTAAGGTAATCTAATGGACTTAAAGACTGTTGCCATCCTTTTCATTGCAGCCCTTTATTGTGGATGTGGCAATGGAGATTATAGAACCATGAAATCTATTCTTCCAATCAATGTGACACTTCAAGAGGGTGATGTCATATTTCGCAAGGGAACAGGAATGGCAAGCAGGGTTGTTACGACAGCCGATAATGATGGAGTATATTCACATGTTGGCATTGTCGTCAGAAAAGGAAATGCTTTAATGGTCGTGCATGCTGTACCAGACGAGCATGACTTTGATGGAGATGTTGACCGCGTTAAACTGGACAGTCTTGATAGGTTCTACTCAGAATCATATGCATCACGGGGTGAGATAATGAGGCATGGTGACTCTATTGCAGCCTCGATGGCAGCAAGAAAGGCTCTTGAAGTATATGAAAGGGGAACATTGTTTGATAATGATTATGACGATGAAGACACCTCAAGACTGTGTTGCACTGAATTGATAAAGTTCGTTTATGCTTCAACAGGTCATCCGCTTGATGATGTAAACAAACATACTATGAAGGTTTTGAATATTACAACAAATTGTTCATTTCCTTCAGATTTGCAAAGAAGTAAATACCTGAGAACAATAACTTTATTTTAACCTGTTAAATTATTATTATCATGAAAAAACTACTTTCAATTTCTGTTTTTAGTTTTATGGCATTCTTCATGTTCTCTTGTGGAGGAGGCAGCACGCCAAAGGCGGTGGCTGAGCAAGCCGTGAAATGCATTCAGTCACAAGATTATAAGGGTTATATCGACCTAACCAATCTTAATGACAATGAGAATATGACAAGTGAAGAGAAAGAAAAGAGTAAAGAACAGCTTGCACTTCTTTTGGAAGATAAAGGCAAGAAGGAATATGACAGGAAACAGGGAATTAAAGACTATGAGATAAATGATGAGACGATAGATGGAGATAAAGCGACCGTCAAAGTCAAAATTATCTATGGCAATGGAGAGGAAAAAGAGGAAACTATGAGCCTCGTCAAGAATAAGGATGGTAAGTGGAGAATTCCACTTAACAAATAAAACGGTTTTCGCAAGGAAATGATTTTGCGAACTTTGGTAAATAAAAATATGGGCAGATAGGGGAATTGCGGTATGCAATGTTCTATCTGCCCATATTGCTGTTTGCTATTGTTATTTAGAATGGTAAATCGTCAACGCTGTTTTCTTCCTGAGCAGGCGGGAATGGTGCCTGTTCCGGTTGCGATGGTGCTGCTGCCTGAACTGGTGCTGCTGCCTGAACTGGTGCTGCTGCCTGAGCTGCTGCAACGTCAATATGCTGTACATTCCAGGCTCTGATGCTATTATACCATCTTCCCTGATACTCATGAGCGTCAATATCGAATGAAACGGTTATCTCATCGCCTGCCTTTATGTTGAATTGTGCGATGCGGTCGCCACCGAATACGTTGAACACAATTTTTCTTGGATATTGGTCATGTGTCTCCAAGACGTAATCTTGAGTTTTCCATTCACCACGTGCCGAGACACCGCTACGCTCAGGCAGAACTGCTATAATCTTTCCTTGTAATTCCATAATCTTTATATAATTAAATATGTTGAGTCTTCATGATTTTTCAATTCGTTTGCGAAATTACGAAAAATGTAGAGAATTCAAAAACTTTTGCTACATTTTTTTTGCCATACAGAATGTATTTTGTATTTTTGTACGTTGAAATAGGTGGAGTCAGGCTATATTATGTATCTTGTTTTAATCCACCATTATTTATCTGAAACAAATATAATAAATAAATTCTGTACTAATGAGGTTTAATGTTTCAAGTTCGGCTTTAAGCAGCCGTCTTATTTCTTTATCAAAAGTCATAAACGCCAAGAATACAATGGCCATTCTTGACAGTTTTCTTTTTGAGGTTCATAATGGACAAATTGTGATTACTGCGTCTGACAGTGAGAATACAATGAATACTGTATTGCCACTTGAGAATTGTGAAGGTGAAGGCGATTTCACAGTCAGCGCTCATACAGTCATTGATGCAGTGAAAGAGTTGCCAGAACAGCCTTTGAATATTGAAGTAAATATGGATGAGAGCAAGATTTACATCTCATATCAGAATGGTAAATACAATTTCCCTATACAAGGTGCGGAGGAATATCCGCGCATGCAGGGCTTTACAGGCAATGTGACAGTTGTGAATATTGATTCCTCAATGGTTAATGAGTGTATCACAAGGTCGCTTTTCGCTACAGCCTCAGATGAGTTGCGACCAGTCATGAATGGCGTATATTTTGATTTCACCCCAGACGCTCTTGCCATTGTGGCAAGCGATGGCCACAAATTGGTGCGCAATATGCTCCTGTCTATTAAGAGTGAGACACCCTCTGCTTTTATCCTTCCAAAGAAACCGGCAAACCTTCTAAAGAATGTTCTTGGCAAAGATGGTGGTGACATGGAAATCAAGTTTGACGAAAGGATGGCAGAGATTAGATATTCTGACGGCTGTCTCTCATGCAGGCTTATAGAAGGAAGGTATCCAAATTATGGCAGTGTGATTCCTCAGAACAATCCGAACCAGCTTACCGTTGATAGGAAATCCTTGCTGGGTGGTCTTCGTCGCGTGTTGCCATTCGCCAGCGAGAGCAGCGAGCTTATAAAATTACATATTGAGGATGGTAGGCTTGAGCTGTCGGCAGAGGATATAGATTTTGCTACCAATGCTGTCGAGAATATCACATGCTCATATATTGGGATGCCGATGAATATTGGTTTCAAAGGTTCAAGCCTTGTTGACATCCTTAATAACATATCTGGTGACGATGTCGTATTGGAACTTGCAGACCCTTCGAGAGCAGGACTCGTTCTTCCGGCAGAGCAACCAGAAAATCAGAATGTTTTGATGCTCCTTATGCCTATGTTGCTTAATGACTGATTACGTTAATTTGTCTATAGCATATGAAACTAAATCTTAATAAACCTCTCGTGGTATTTGACTTGGAGACAACAGGTCTTGATGTCGTTAAAGACAGGATTATACAGATATCGTATATCAAGGTAATGCCAGACGGGTCAGAGAGCAGGGGAAACCATCTTGTCAATCCTGGCGTACATATAGCAAAGGAAATTACAGAACTGACAAGCATTTCAGATGAGGATGTCGCAGATTCTCCAACATTCAAGGAACTTGCACCCTCATTGAGGGATTGTTTTGAGAATTGTGATTTTGCCGGATTCAATTCCAACCATTTCGACATACCGATGCTGGCAGAGGAATTTCTAAGGGCTGGTATAGATTTCAATTTCAACAATTGCCGCCTTATAGATGTTCAGACAATATTCCACAAGATGGAGCGTCGCAATCTTTCAGCTGCATACAAATTCTATACAGGAAGAAAGATGGAAGATGATTTCAAGGCACATCTTGCAGATCAGGATACGGAAGCCACATATCTTGTCCTGCAAGGTCAACTCGACAGATATGCCCCTGGAATGCAAGAGGAGCCAGACCGCGTACTGCATAATGATATGGATGAGCTTGCTGCTTTTTCAAAGAACAACAACAATGTGGATTTTGCCGGACGTATTGTTTGGAAGCAGGATGTTGACTATAAAGGCAATCTGTTGTATGATGAGGATGGCAACCCAAGAATGCGCGAGGCATTTAATTTTGGTAAACATAAAGGCGAATTTGTTTCTGATGTGCTCAGACGTGACCCAGGTTTTATAAGCTGGATGATGGCAGGAGATTTTCCATATAATACGAAACAGGTGCTTACACGTATAAGAATGAGGGAAAAATTCACAGTTAAGAACTGATAGGCATGGATTCAGATAGTTGACTGAGTCTGAAGGGTTTCCTTTTTAACTGTCACTCCGTGTGAGCTTTTATAATCTCTGGAATATTTATAGCCTGCCATGTTTTTCGGGCAGGCTTTCGTATGATAACGTGTCTTTATAATATTATAAATAATGTCAATACTTAAAGGTAAAAGAATAGTTCTTGGTATTACTGGCAGTATAGCAGCTTACAAGTCTTGTCTTATAATAAGGGAATTGAAAAAGAGAGGAGCTGAGGTACAGGTCGTTATAACCCCGGCAGGCAAGGAGTTTATAACGCCAATAACACTCTCGGCACTTAGTCAGAATCCTGTTATAAGCGATTTCTTCTCGCAGAGAGATGGAACATGGCACTCACATGTGTCACTTGGATTGTGGGCAGACCTCATGCTGATTGCGCCATGTACAGCGTCCACCCTTGGAAAGATGGCAAATGGCATAGCAGACAATATGCTTGTTACGACGTATCTTTCCATGAAAGCTCCTGTCTTTGTGGCTCCGGCAATGGATCTTGACATGTATTGTCATCCAACGACAAAGGAAAACCTTGATAAGTTAAAAACATTTGGTAACATTATTATAGAGCCAGAGTCAGGCTTCTTGGCAAGTGGTTTGGAGGGAAAAGGCAGGATGCAAGAACCAGTGGAAATAATCCGGAGTATTGAGGATTATTTTCTCTGTCACACTAATAGCGAGTTGAAGGGCAAGAAAATTCTTGTTACAGCTGGTCCGACATACGAAAAGATAGATCCTGTAAGATATATAGGCAACTATTCAAGTGGAAAGATGGGGTTTGCCATTGCAGAATCGTGTGCGGCAAGAGGAGCAGAGGTGGTCCTTGTTGCTGGTCCAGTATCCCTCACTTGTTCAGATGGCATCAGAAGGATAAATGTTGAGAGTTGCCAGCAAATGTACGAGACAACTATAAATGAATTCCCTTCATGTGATGCTGCCATCCTATGTGCTGCCGTTGCAGATTTCCGTCCCGACTTTGTTTCCAATAAAAAGATAAAGAGAGAGAAAGATAAACTATGTTTAGAACTTGTACCTACAACTGACATAGCTGCTGCATTGGGTGAAAAGAAAAAGGATGGACAGATTCTTGTTGCATTTGCACTTGAGACAGACAACGAGGAACAGAATGCCATATCAAAGATGAGGCGCAAAAATGCCGATTTCATAGTTCTTAATTCTACAAGGAATCCTGGCACTACATTCAGGAGTGATGATAATAGAATAGTAATTATTTCTGAATCAGGGAAGAAAGTCTATCCCAAAAAGCCAAAGACAGAAGTCGCAAATGATATTGTAGATGAACTTGCAGCAAGAATGAATCATCAACCTTAATGCTTATGAGACGTTTCCTTTTATTAATACTTACACTAATCCTGATGTCAGGCATTACCTTACAGGCTGTCGCTCAGGAGCTATTTGCTAAAGTTACCATAAACCACAACCAGATTCAAGGTACAGATGTTTCTGTATTCGAGAATCTTCAGCAGACTTTGGAACAGTTTATTAATGACCGTCAATGGACAAACTTGCAATTCCAAAAGAATGAGCGTATTGTATGTAATTTCAACATTACAGTGACCAAATACGATCCATCGTCAAATGTTTTCACGTGCAATGCTCTTATACAGGCAAACAGACCTGTATATAATTCAGCATATACATCAACGCTTTATAACAACAAGGACAATGACTTTAATTTTGAATTTGCCCAGTTTGACCAGCTTGAGTATAATGATGAGATAATAGACAATCAGCTGACGGCATTGATAGCATATTATGCATATCTTATCATAGGACTTGACCTTGACAGTTTTTCTCCCATGGGAGGTGAGGATATTTTGCAGTTGTGCATGAATCTTACAAATAATGCTCAAAATCTAAATTACTCGGGTTGGAAAGCTTTTGACAACAGTAGAAACAGATTTGCCATTATCAATGACTACCTTGACGGTGGCATGCGTCCATTCAGACAATTGCAGTATGATTATTATCGCACAGGTCTTGACGAGATGGCAAATAATGCTGATAGAGGCAGGACAAATATAACTACTGCCATTGAAAATGATTTGAAGAAATGTCATGAGGACAAGCCATTAAGCTCACTGCCACAAATATGGACTGATTATAAGAAAGATGAGCTTTCGAATATTTACAAAGGTAAAGGCACACAAAAAGAAAAAGAAACAGTATATGAGATACTTTTCGGTATCAATGCCTCGCAAAACTCTTCATGGGAAAAGATAAAACAATAGCAATAAGACTATGCTGACCCACTTGTATATAAAGAATTATGCTCTTATAGACCTTCTTGAGATGGACTTTCAGAAAGGTTTCTCTGTTATCACTGGTGAGACAGGAGCTGGAAAAAGTATCATTCTTGGTGCTATCAGCCTGATACTCGGTCAAAGGGCAGAACAGCGTATTATAAAGAATACAGATGATAAATGTATTATTGAAGCGTGGTTTACACTTGACAATTCTGGTCTTGAACACTTTTTCAAGGAGCACGATATAGATTATGACTCAAAGGAATGTATTCTCAGAAGAGAACTTACTGCCAGTGGGAAATCAAGGGCATTTATAAACGACACCCCTGTTCCGCTTTCAGTAATGAAATATGTAAGCGAGAAGTTGGTTGATATACATTCACAACATCAGAACCTCCTGTTGCAGAAAGAGGACTTTCAACTCATGGTTGTTGATGTCATGGCAGACAATGGGGAGTTGATATCTGAATACAGAAACCAGTATGAACAGCTCTTGTCAAAGCGCAATATGCTTGATGAAAAGAGAGCACTCATAGAACAGAACCGTAATGAAGAGGATTTTATCCGTTTCAGATATCAGGAGTTGGCAGACGCTCATTTGTGTGATGGCGAGCAGGAGGAACTGGAAAGAGAACAGAACACACTTGAGCATGCGGAAGACATCAAGTCGGCTCTTTGTGATACTGATAAGTTTCTTAATAATGACGAATGTGGCATCGTCTCTCAAGCTAAAAGGGCTGTTAGCATTTTGAGGCAAATAGAGAATGTTTATCCTTCTGTGACTACTATGGCAGACAGGCTTGAGAGTGTTTATATAGAACTTAAAGACCTTGCTCTTGAAGTCTGTTCCATGACAGAAGACATAGAGTATGACCCACGCAGACTTGAAACGATTACCGCTCGTCTTGATACATTATATACTCTTCTCTCAAAATTCAAGGTCAATGATGTCAAGGAACTAATCTCAGTCAAAGACAGTTTGGAGGAAAGGCTTCAGGCTATGGATAATAGTGATGAGGACATAGCCATCCTCGTTAAGGAAGTTGAGGATTCTGAGAAGGCATGCATGGTGTTAGCTCACAAATTGTCTGAAAGAAGACGCAAGGCATCTGTCGAAATAGAGAGGCAGATACTGCAAAGCCTTGTCCCTCTTGGTATTCCACATGCTCGATTCAATATAGAATTCAAGTCAAAGGAACTGGCGGACAATGGGATTGATAAGGTTCAATATCTATTCAGTGCTAACAGTAGCTCTCCACTTTCACATATTGCTAATGTGGCTTCAGGCGGTGAGGTAGCCAGAGTCATGCTCTCGCTAAAAGCAATGATTAGCAAGGCTGTCAGCCAACCTACGATAATCTTTGATGAAATAGACACGGGAGTGAGTGGTAAGATAGCAAGCAGCATGGCAGCAATGATGAGAGACATGGGCAATCACGATAGGCAGGTGATATCCATAACGCATCTGCCCCAAATTGCCGCTATGGGAGCTGTTCATTACAAAGTCTATAAGGAAGAGAAGGATAACATTACCACTACTCACCTTGTAAAACTCAACGATGACGACAGAGTGAAAGAAATTGCAAATATGCTTTCTGGTGACAATATTACCGAAGCAGCTATTAATAACGCTAAAGAATTGTTAAAATGAAACGTATATTTTTATTGTTATTCCTTATAGTATTATTTCTTAATAATACTTTCGCACAGAGTAGTCAGGTTAAGAAAGCTGCCGATGCAGTGTTCAGCCTTACTACATTCAAGGCAGATGGTTCCATTCTTGCAACAGCAAACGGCGTGTTTGTCACTGCTGACGGAATGGCAGTAAGTCCATGGCTTCCTTTCGTAGGAGCATCAAAAGCTGTTGTGACTGATTCAAAGGGAGGTAAGCATGACGTTGATGCCGTCATAGGTGCCAATGCTATCTATGATGTCGCAAAGTTCAGGGTGAAGGATAAGGTTCCTGCCTCCATTCTGGCAGCTCAGTCAAAAGCTGGTGCAGGAAACAGAGCATGGATAGTGCCTGATAAACGTAGTAATACGCCGAAAAATGTTTATGTGAAAGCGGTTGAGACATTTATGGACAAATACGCTTATTATATTATTGATGCTGAGGTTGACGAGATAATGAATGGATGTCCAGTTACTGATGATTCTGGCAGGTTGCTTGGCATAGTGAATATTTCCGGTTCTGCACCAAGTGTCACTGATATTGCTTATCCGTTTGACTTCAGTGTCAATGCAATGTCCATGACGGATATCACCTTAAGACAGACTGACATCAGAATTGCCTTACCTTCGGAAGAGAAGGACGCACTGTTGGCTCTAATGCTCTCTTCAGACATGAAGGATGCCCATAAGTACGAGGCTACGTTCAATGAGTTCATTGCAAAATTCCCAAAACTCAATGATGGCTATTATGCAGGTGCTGTCCATTATGTCTCAGGTGGAAATTATTCTGATGCCGACAGGCTGATGAAATTGGCAGAAGAGAAGACCGAGGCTAAAGATGAGGCTCATTATAATATGGCGAGAATAATTCTTGCTGCGTTAAGTGGTACTGACGACCCAGCCTCCCTGCCACAGGGATGGACTCTTGACAAAGCGTTGGAAGAGACGGATGTGGCATACTCCATATCTCCACAGCCTACATACAAACAGCTGAAAGCTCAGATATTCTATGCAAGTGGCAAGTATGAGGAGTCGTACAATGAATACATGGCACTTACCAATACAGATTTTGACAATGCAGACCTATATTATCAGGCTATGCAGGCCAAGGCTCAGATGGGAGCTGCCGATGAGGTGTTGATGGAATTGATTGAAAAGGCTATTGAGAAATGTGACACTCCATATACAAGTATAGCCGCTCCGTATTTCCTTGCAAGAGCATTGCAGTATGACAAGATGCAGAACTATAGAAAGGCTATGCTTGATTTCTACAGGTATGAGATACTGATGAACGGTAATGTAGGACATGAGTTCTATTTCTATAGAGGTGAGAGTGAGATGAGGGGCAAGCTATATCAGCAGGCACTCAATGACCTCGCCCATGCCGTGGCACTTGATCCAAAGAACACCATGTACTGGGCGGAACTGGCATCTGCCAATTTGAAAGTCAAAAAGTTCAACGAGGCAATAATTTCCTCGCAGGAATGTTTGAGACTTGACGATAAAGTTTCTGAAGCATATCTTATACTGGGAGTAAGCCTTGCTGAGACAGGTAAGAAGACTGAGGGATTGGAAAATATGCGCAAGGCTCAGGAACTTGGCAACGAACAGGCTGCCTCCTTCATAGAGAAATATAAATAATTCAAGTTTCGCAAGTTAAAACTTGCTCAAAGGAGTTTCCTTGAGCGAAGCGAAAAAACAAGTTGACAAGTCAACAATTAATTTGTTGTTCTGGTCATTGACAAATTCAAACAAGAAGAGTAGCAACTTGTTGACTTGTCAACTCGTTAACAGACAGCATGTCGAAGACATGAGAAACTTGAATTATATCAATGATGGAACAATCGTATTCCTGTGAATGCCATTGCTATACCATATTTGTCGCAGGTATCAATAACATTGTCATCACGAACAGAACCACCTGCCTGTGCTATAAATTCCACACCACTCTTGTGTGCCCTCTCTATGTTGTCACCGAATGGGAAGAATGCATCGCTTCCGAGTGCAACATTTGAATTCTTTGCAATCCATTCTTTTTTCTCCTCCCTTGTAAGGACTTCTGGCTTCTCTTTGAAGAACAATTGCCATGTTCCGTCCCTCAGGACATCATCATAGTCGTCGCTAATATATACATCGATGGTGTTGTCACGGTCTGCCCTTCTTATTTTGTCAATAAAAGGTAGATTCATTACCTTTGGATGCTGACGCAACCACCAGATGTCAGCCTTGTTGCCTGCAAGCCTTGTGCAATGAATGCGACTCTGCTGTCCGGCTCCAATACCTATGGCTTGACCGTCTTTCACATAGCAAACGGAATTGCTTTGTGTGTATTTGAGGGTTATAAGAGCTATCATGAGGTCGCGTTTTGCCTCTTCGGTGAAATTCTTGTTCTTTGTGGGAATGTCATCGAAGAGTTCTGGATTGTTAAGGTCAACCTCATTGCGCCCTTGTTCAAATGTTACGCCAAACACTTCTTTATGTTCTATATGTGCTGGAACATAATTAGGGTCAATCTTGATAACATTGTAAGTACCTTTTCTCTTCTCTTTAAGAATCTCGAGAGCTTCTGGTGTGTAGCCTGGAGCGATTACTCCGTCGCTTACTTCACGCTTTATGAGTGTTGCAGTTGCCATATCGCAAGTATCGCTGAGAGCAACGAAATCTCCGTAACTGCTCATCCTGTCCGCTCCTCTTGCCCTTGCGTATGCACATGCTATAGGTGAGAGCTCTATCTTAACATCATCTACAAAATAAATTCTTCTAAGCGTATCGTCTAAAGGCAGTCCCACGGCAGCTCCAGCTGGTGATACATGCTTGAAGCTTGCAGCAGCAGGCATACCAGTGGCAACCTTTAGCTCCTTGACAAGTTGCCAGCTGTTTAATGCGTCAAGGAAATTTATATATCCCGGACGTCCATTAAGGACCTCGATAGGCAATTCTCCCTCATTCATATATATACGTGAGGGCTTCTGATTTGGATTACATCCGTACTTTAATGACAGTTCTTTCATGTTTATTGTATGTTGTTGCGTTCCTTGAAAATATATACTACTCTGCAGCTTCGAACTCACGCAGGAATCTCACGTCGTTCTCGGAGAACATACGCAAATCAGCAACCTGGTATTTCAGGTTTGTTATTCGTTCCACTCCCATTCCGAAAGCGTATCCGCTATAAACCTTGCTGTCTATGCCACAAGCGTCAAGTACATTTGGGTCAACCATTCCGCATCCAAGAATCTCAACCCATCCTGTATGTTTGCAGAATCCACATCCTTTGCCTCCACAAATATGGCATGATATATCCATTTCAGCACTTGGTTCCGTGAACGGGAAATAGCTTGGGCGCAGCCTTATCTTCGTCTCGCTGCCGAACATTTCACGTGCGAATGTGAGCAGCACCTGTTTAAGGTCTGTGAAACTGACATTACGGTCAACATACAGACCTTCTACCTGATGGAAGAAACAATGGGCTCTTGCGCTTATAGCCTCATTGCGGTAAACACGTCCAGGACAAAGAATCCTTATAGGAGGCTCATGTGTTTCCATGTAGTGAGCCTGATCGCCTGAGGTGTGGCTCCTTAATAATATGTTCTTTGTGACATCGTTTGGATGCTGTTCAATGAAGAATGTGTCCTGCATGTCACGTGCTGGATGATCTGGGGCGAAATTCAGTTTTGTGAACACATGAAGGTCATCATCTATCTCTGGTCCGTCTGCGAGGACAAATCCCATGTGTGAGAATATGTCAATAATCCTGTTCTTTACTATTGTAAGAGGATGTCTGCTTCCTAATTCAATAGGGTAGGGAGTTCTTGTAAGATCTTCGTCGCAATTTTCATCAACTGTTGTGCTGCAATTCTCTTTTAACTCGTTAATCTTGCTAATGGCGGTCTGCTTCAGCTCGTTAATCTTTATGCCTACAGCTTTTTTCTGTTCTGGGGCAACATTGCGGAAATCACTCATCAGTGTGTTTATCTCACCCTTCTTGCTAAGATATCTCAGTCTTAGCTGTTCTATCTCCTCAGCGTTTGAAGCTGTAAGGGCATTGACTTCCTGAAGTAGTTTCTCTATTTTCTCAAGTAACATCTTTATTGATTTTTATAAATTTAAGTGCAAAGTTAGCGCAAATCGAGTGAAGAACAAAATAAAAGCCTTAGTTTTTTATAATTAATTCAAGTTTCGCAAGTTAAAACTTGCTCAGAGTTAACAAGTTGACAAGTCAACAAGTTATTAGTTGTTCTGGTCATTGAAATATCAAACAAGAAGAGTAGCAACTTGTTGACTTGTCAACTCGTTAACAGACAGCATG
>SAMEA3663090__coassemble_86_pt1 | contig 51678 bp, 40 predicted proteins | sample SAMEA3663090__metabat2_high_PE_006 | metagenome-assembled genome bin SAMEA3663090 (sample SAMEA3663090) | pig gut metagenome | biome: pig gut; feature: pig-associated habitat; material: faeces | place: France | collected 2012 | reverse complement strand
AAGGAGTTTCCTTGAGCTTTGCGAAAAAACAAGTTGACAAGTCAACAAGTTGCTATTTTAGTTAACAAGAATACAATAATGAACTATGCTATAATAGCTGCGGGCAATGGTTCGCGTCTTGCGCAGGAGGGAGTGGCTACTGCAAAACCCCTTGTGACGATAGGGGGTGAGCCTATGATAGGCAGACTACTGAGGATATTCGGCGAATGTGGAGCCAGAACGGTCAACGTAATATGCAACAGCGACATGCCAGAGGTGGCTTCGTGGCTCGACAGCCATGCAGGCAGTTTTCCCTTCAGCCTGAGAGTTACAGAGAAAACAACACCCAGTTCCATGCACAGCTTGTACGAATTGTCTGCAATAATGGACAAGAGTGAGCCTTTTTTGCTCACGACTGTAGATACCATATTCAGGGAAGAAAGGTTTCGTGCCATGCTCCATGCAATGGAAAAGTCCCTTGCCGATGGATTTGACGGAATGATGGGAGTGACAACGCTCATTGACGACGAGAAGCCTCTGTATGTGAATGTTGACAGCCGTGGAGAAATAACAGGATTCCATGACAAGAAGGACAACTGCACTTATGTTTCGGCAGGAATATACGGACTGTCGCCGAAATCATTCACCATATTGTCACAGTGTATAGAAAGAGGAGAGAGCCGTATGAGGAATTTCCAGCGTGCCCTTATAGCGGAGGGCTTGAGACTCAAAGCATTCGACATGGGAGACGTGATGGACGTTGACCATGCAGAAGACATAATCAAGGCGGAGGGAATGTTGGCATGAGAACCGTCGGCGTGATGAGGGCAAAGGTGTTTTCGCCTGGTTCAGTAGAGAAAGACCGTGCCATCCTTGAGGCAGTAGTAGGTACAGCTGGGGGTATTCTCGTGAGTGAGGATGAGCTTGACGGACGTCTGCCTGAAGCAGACATATACCTAAGCATGGCGAGGAAACAATCTACGTTGAGACTTCTCAACGACATGGAGATGAAAGGCAGGAGAGTGGTGAACACAACGGTAGGAGTGGCACGTTGCAGACGTGACACGTCAACTATGATAATGAGGCAGGGCAGACTCCCGTTGCCTGATGGTGACGGCAGCAATGGATGGTGGATAAAGAGATGTGACGGTGCAGCGTGCGAAGTTCATGACGTGCAGTACTGTCACGACACAGAACGGCTGCGTTTGGCAATTCAGCGTTTCGAGAAGAGGAACATACCATATATAATAGAACCACACGTTGAGGGCGACCTCCTGAAATTCTATGGTGTGGCAGATTCCTTCTTCCATGTGGTCAGACCACAGGAGCTGGCATCCACAGACAAATTTGGCAATCCATTCACAAACAGTGTACCGCTTCATCATGCCTTCGACCATGGCAAGCTGGCTTCAGACATGGCAAGGGCAGCAGCGCTCATAGGCGTGGAGATATATGGCGGAGACGCAATAGTAAGAGCTGATGGCAGCTATGCCATCATTGACTTTAATGACTGGCCCAGTTTCTCTCCATGCAGGGAGACTGCGGCAAAAGCGATATACAATTATGTCTTTTAAGGAAAAACTACAAGCATCATTCAAGTCGGAAGATACCGAGGAGTGGATTGACGTGCATTTCACACGCCCCGTGGGACTTGTGCTCGCCATTGGAGCCGACAAGATAGACATGCACCCAAATACGGTCACGATAATTTCCATAGTGATAGGTGTGGCATCGGCCTTCTTCTTCTACAGCACGGATGTCGTGAGTAACCTGTGCGGTGTTCTCCTACTTATGACTGCAAACTTTCTTGATTCTGCAGACGGTCAGTTGGCGAGACTTACGGGGAAGAAGACCATCAAGGGCAGGATGCTTGATGGCTTTGCCGGTGACGCATGGTTCTTCTCTGTGTATTTTGCCATTTGCATGAGGGTAATGCCGCAGCAGATGCCACTTATTGGCATTGAGTGGGGACCGTGGATATGGATACTGGGTTTCCTCGCCGGAATAATGAGCCACTCTCCACAAAGCTCCCTTTCAGACTATTACAGGCAGATACACCTCTTCTTCCTAAAAGGCAAGGCAGGTGCGGAATTTGATACTTATGAGTCTCAGCATGCTATCTACACATCGCTGCCACGTAAAGGTGCTTTCTGGGACAGGGCATTCTATTTCAACTACCAGAACTATTGTCACAGTCAGGAAAAACGAACACCACAGTTCCAAAGGCTCATGGCAGTCATTAAAGATATATATGGTGGTGCAGACAAGTTGCCACAGCACTTAAGGGACGAGTTCCGGAAAGGAAGCCTTCCCCTCATGCCCCTTACCAACATACTGACATTCAATACCAGGGCAATATGCTTGTATTTGGCATGCCTCGCCAATATACCATGGGCGTATTTCCTTGTCGAGATAACAGTGTTCAACATGATGTATGCATACATGTGGCGCAGACATGAGAGACTATGTGCCCACATTGTGGAAAGGATAGGAAAACATGAGTAAAGGATATATTTTTGATTATGGTGGCACCTTAGACACCGAAGGCTGCCATTGGGGTAAGGTGCTGTGGCATGCGTACCAGCGACATAACATACCAGTAGGAGAGGAACAGTTCCACAAGGCTTACGTCTATGCGGAAAAGATGCTCGGCAAGAATCCCATCATACAGAGCGACTATACATTCCGGCAGACCCTTGCTGCAAAGCTACGCATAGAGTTTGACTGGCTTGAGTGGAGTGGGTTGGTGAGCGGTAACTTCCCGATGGCAAACAGTCAGACGGCTATTCTTGACGATATATATGAAAGAGTCAGAGAGACAACGGCAAGGAGCCGGGAAGTGATTTATAGGGTGCGGAAGTCAGCCAAAATAGCACTTGTCAGCAATTTCTATGGGAATATGAGCGTTGTGCTGAGAGAGTTTGGACTTGAAAACCTGTTTGATGCAGTGCTGGAATCTGCTGTAGTGGGCGTGAGGAAACCAGACAGCAAGATATTCGAACTTGGTGTCAACGCTCTGGGGTTGAAACCTGAAGACGTAACAGTCGTGGGTGATAGCCTTGACAAGGATATAGCACCGGCAAAAAGCATTGGATGCCATACCATATGGCTCAAAGGTGAGCCGTGGGACAGCAAGCAGGTAGATGAGACCTTACCAGACAGGATAATAACCAGTCTCGGAGAACTGTCAGAAGAATAATCTATCATTTCAAACATATAATAAATATGAAAAATACTAATGTGCTGCCTACTGATGGCAAATTAGGAGTGATGGTTGTTGGGTGTGGAGCCGTATCAACAACATTTATCACAGGCGTGCTCATGGCACGCAAGGGCTTGGCTAAGCCTGTAGGGTCTATGACCCAATATGACAAAATCAGGGTAGGCAGGGGTGACGATAAAAAATACCTGAGATATCAGGACATCGTGCCACTTGCCAGACTGCAAGACATTGAGTTCGCTACATGGGATGTTTATCCCCAGAACGCATATCAGGCAGCCGTTTATGCTGAGGTGCTAAAGGAAAAGGACATTGAACCAGTAAGGGAGGAACTGGAGAAGATAGTGCCTATGAAGGCAGCTTTTGACAAGAACTATGCCAAGCGTCTTGACGGAGACAACGTAAAGGATTGCAAGACACGGTGGGAGATGACAGAGGCTATCAGAGAGGACATAAGGCAGTTCAAGGCTAAGTCGGGATGTAGCCGTATCGTTGTGGCATGGGCTGCTTCCACGGAAATCTATGTACCTTACTGCGAAAGCGTGCACGGAACTCTCCAACAGCTCGAAGCAGCAATGAAAGCTGACGATAGGGAGCATGTGGCTCCCTCCATGTGCTATGCCTATGCAGCACTTGCCGAAGGTGCTCCATTCATCATGGGAGCACCAAACACGACGGTAGATATACCAGCTATGTGGGAACTGGCAGAGAAGACAAAAATGCCTATAGCAGGCAAGGACTTCAAGACCGGACAGACACTCGTGAAGAGCGGATTTGCGCCCATCATAGGCACACGATGCCTGGGACTGAACGGATGGTTCTCTACAAACATCCTTGGAAACAGGGACGGTCTGGTTCTCGACGAGCCTGCCAACTTCCACACTAAGGAAGTGAGCAAACTATCGACGCTTGAGACAATACTCAAGCCAGAGGCTCAGCCTGACCTTTATGGACATGGCAACGATGAGGACACGCAATATTACCATAAGGTGAGAATAAACTACTACCCGCCACGTAATGACAACAAAGAGGGATGGGACAATATAGATATTTTCGGATGGATGGGGTATCCAATGCAGATAAAAATAAACTTCTTGTGCAGAGACTCCATACTCGCAGCTCCTCTGCTGCTCGACCTGTGTCTCCTCTCTGACCTTGCTGCAAGGGCTGGCAGGTATGGCATACAGAGGTTCCTGAGCTTCTTCCTGAAGAGTCCTATGCATGACTTCACCAAGGGCGAGGAACCAGTAAACAACCTTTTCCAGCAATATACAATGCTGAAGAATGCCATCAGAGAGATGGGAGGATATGACGCCGATGAGGAAATTGACTAAGACTTACATAATGACAATTGCGCTTTGGACATTCGCTGCATTGCAGGCGGGTGCCCAAAGCGTGCGCTTGTATGTTGTTGACCAGATGACAGGTGACAGCATACCATACGCAAGTGCGAAATATAAAGGTACACAGGTAGCTTCTGCCGGAAACGAGTTCGGCATGGTAGAGATTGTAAGGAAAGATGGGATGACTCTCAGCGTAAGCGCAGTGGGCTACAAGCAGCGCAGCGTGAAGATTACCACAAAGACTGACTCCGTAGTAAAAGTGAGGCTCATTGCTGACTCCAAACGCATGGAGGAAGTGGTGGTCAAAGCAAAGAGGAAACGTAAATACACAAGGAAAAACAATCCGGCTGTGGAACTCATGAGAAAGGTAATTGCCGCAAAGAGCAAAACAGACCTTCAGAACCATGACTATTACAGCTTTGACAAATATCAGAAGGTTACCATGGGCGTGAACAACATCACGCCAGAGGAGATGGAGGGCAAACTCTTCAGGAACAATCCATGGATGAGAGACCAGGTGGAAACGTGCCAGTATAACAACAAACTTATACTTCCTTTCTCTGTTGACGAGACCCTTACAAGGCATATCTACAGAAAAGACCCTAAGGACAAGAAGGAAATAGTGCAGGGGCAAACGTCAAAGGGAGTGACTAAGCTCATACAGACCGGAGAAATATTAAACACCGTGACGAAGGACCTCTTCAAGGACATTGACCTTTATGATGACCAGATAGAAATTCTGCAATCGAGGTTTCCAAGTCCAATTGGAGATGCTGCCATCTCATTCTACCATTTCTACATTGACGACACCCTGAACGTTGACGGTGACAGATGTATAAGAATGCAGTTCATGCCAGCCAATCTGCAGGATTTCGGATTCAGAGGTGAGCTCTATGTCGTTGACGACAGCACCTTGCACGTGAAAAGGTGTGACATGCAGCTGCCCGCAAATACGGGTGTGAACTTTGTCGATGCCATGAAGATAGAACAGGCGTACACCAGACTTGACAATGGGGAGTGGGTGTTGACTACTGACAACATGGTGGCTGAACTTGAGCTGACTGACTTGTTCCAGAGAGCTATAGTAATAAGGACAACCAGAATGTCAAACTATTCGTTCAACAAAATACCGGCAACGGATTTCAAGGGCAGGGCTGAACGAAAATTCGATGCCAATGCCAAGATAAGGGACGATGATTTCTGGAACGAGCACAGAATGACTTCGCTCACTAAAAGTGAGGCGGGAATCGACGACTTCGTAGAGAATATGTCGCAGACAAAGCATTTCAAATGGATTATGCTTGCCATCAGGGTGTTTGCAGAGAACTTCCTTGAGACTGGCTCGAAGAATAAACCAAGCAAGTTCGATATAGGTCCTCTGAACACTGTGGTCTCTAAGAACTTCGTTGACGGCATAAGGATGAGACTTAGTGGAAGAACAACAGCGAAGTTCAACCCACACTGGTTCTGGGAAGGCTACTATGCGTACGGCACCGACTCAAAAAAACATTATTATGGTACGAAGGTGACATACTCGTTTAACAAGCCGGAATATCAGCCGCTGGAATTTCCTATCAGGTCTGTGTCTTTCGAATCGACATATGACGTGATGTCACCGTCAGACAAGTTCCTGGTGCACAACAAGGACAATGTCTTTATGGCGATAAAGCCAAACAAGGTGGAGAATATGTATTTCTTCAACAGACAGTCGCTGAAATACAAGTGGGAGACCGACTATGGACTTTCCACGGATATAGAGATAAAAAGGGAGAGCAACCAACCTACAGGAGGAAAGTATGTCTTTAGGAAACTTGACACTGGTGATATAGTGCAGAAAATAAGAATGACAGAGGTGACATTGGGATTTGACTATAGGCCAGGACAGTCGTATATCAACACAAAACAGCAGAGACTGGAAGTCAATCTTGATGCTCCGCAGTTCACAATTAAACATACCTTCGGAATTAACCACCTCATGGGAGGACAGTATAACTATAACTATACAGAGGTGTCTGCATACAAAAGATTCTGGATGGGAAGCTGGGGACATATAGACACAAGGCTCAAGGCCGGAGCACAGTGGAACAAGGTGCCGTTCCCGTTGCTTATCATGCCTCCTGTCAATACCTCTTTCTTCGAACATCAGGGTTCGTTCAACATGATGGAAGACCTTGAGTTCCTTAATGACAGGTTTGCACAATTCAATTTGGCATGGGACTTAAATGGCAAAATATTAAATCGTATTCCTCTTGTCAGGAAACTGAAATGGCGTGAATATCTTGCAATAAAGGGTATGTGGGGACACCTGACAAGCAAGAATGACCCGACCATAGCACGGAATGCTGCTGACAGTGAACTCTTCCAACTTCCGGAGGCAAGCCATGTGATGAACAGCGAACCTTATATGGAACTCGTGGTTGGAGTACACAATATTTTCAAATGCCTTGAGGTGGATTATGTGCGCCGCCTCACTTATACTGCCTATCCCGGTGTTGACGTAAATGGCATAAGGTTCGGATTCAATATTGTGTTCTAATTATATATGGAATATATAAAACTATTATTGTGATGAGAAAGATAAAGAATCCCTGGACAGGAAAAGAAGGTTACAGATGTTTCGGATGTAGTCCGGACAACGAGGTCGGTCTCAAGATGCAGTTCTACGAGGACGGTGACGATGTGGTGTGCTTCTGGAAACCAATGGAAAGATACCAAGGATGGATTGATACCCTGCATGGAGGCATACAGAGCACTCTCATCGATGAGACTGCGGCATGGGTGGTGACACGTAAGATGCAGACAACAGGTGTCACTTCAAAACTTGAAATCAGATATCTGAAACCCATAATGACCACAGAGACACAGATAACCATAAGGGGGAGAATAAGACAGCAGCAGAGAAATATAGTGACCATAGACCTTGAGATAACTAACGCTGCAGGAGTAGTGTGTACCAAGGGCGTGGCTACTTACTTCACTTTTACAAAAGACAAAGCTGCTGCAATGGGATTTGGGGAGTGTACACTTGAAGGAGAGGAGATGCTGTTCTGATGAATATCATATTGGCAGACAACCAGGATATAACAAGAGCGGGACTTCTCTATGTGTTTGAACAGATAGGGGTGGAGAATGTAGTTACAGCTACAGATAAGGCTGCCCTCCTTGACAAGCTTAGGGATAATCCGTGTTCTGTAGTTATTCTTGACTATACACTCTTCGACTTTAGTGGAGACAGTGAGCTACTTATTCTTGGAGAACGTTTCAAGAATGCTTTTCTCGTGCTCTTCTCAGAGGAACTCAGCTTGGACTTCGTCAGAAGAATGGTGGGGACATCACTTTCTGTCAGCGTGTTGCTCAAGGAATCTCCCATGAGTGAGATAACAGACTGTCTCAAGCAGGCCCTTGCTCACAAAAGGTATATCTGCCAGAGAATGCTGGAGATGATGCTCGTTCCTGCCAACACGCTTGAAAGCAAGGTGCCGCTGACAAAAACAGAGACGGAGATACTGAGAGACATTGCATTGGGCATGACTACAAAGGAGATTGCCGAGAAACGATTCTCAAGCTTCCATACAGTGAATACACACAGGAAAAACATATTTAGAAAAATTGAGGTGAACAATGTGCATGAGGCTACAAAGTATGCTATCAAGTCAGGACTCGTAGATACTGCCGATTATTATATATGATGTAGCTATATGAGAACAGATAGAAGTTGCCAATACACCATATTAATATATAATAGCGTTTTATTTAATATAATTATGACAATGAGGAAAACATGTTTCGTAATAGCCATGACTTTGCTTCCAATGATTGCCATGGCACAGGAGAATGCCGAGAACAAGAAACTAAATGCCACATTTGGCGAGGAAGTCTCAAGAATATGGGACAACACAAAACGGTTTGTGAAGAAAACAGGTACCGCCATAGGAGACGAGTTCTCATTCCGTGGAGGAGAACTCAAGGTTAACGGCACCTACTATATGCCGCTCTATGATACCAACCTTTATAACGGCAAGGATGCTGTTACCATAAGGGACACATGCAGGCAAATGTTCAATAACAGATATCCTCAAGCATTGATACAGACATGCGTCATCCCACAGCAGGACTGGATTAGCGAGGAGGTCAAGAAAGATGGCTCTGTAGTTGGATATATTCAGACCATGCTTTGCCATGTCATTGCGAAAGACGGCGAGGAGGGATATATAAACGCTCGTTTCGTATTCCAGACATACAGGCAGGTTGGACATCAGTTGGAGATTATATCCGAAAAATGGCCGCTATGGGAACGCACGGATGTAATACCTACCAAAGATTACAAGAAACTGCTCAAGAGAATGAAGTAGTTCCATTAAGTGCGAAACTTAACTAATACAATTAAACAATGAATATTTTAAAAGCACTGTTTGGAAGTGGTGAGATAAAAGACACGAAGAAAGCAGACAGTAAGGAGAGAGATTTCGAAATACTGAAATATGATGGTGTAAGGGCAATGCGCACCGGTGCCATGGAACAGGCAAGAAAGTGTTTTGAAGGAGCTCTCAACATAAACAACGACTTTGAGATAAGAGACTATCTGTCGTTAGTGCTTGTCAGTCTTGGTGATTTGGAGGAAGCGGTATCACAGTTAAGAATGATAGCAGAAGTACAGCCGGACAACGTGAAGGTGTTTTTGCGAATGGCATCCATATATTATATGCTTGAAGACTATGAGAACATGGAGGAAGTTGCAACAACTTCTTTGCAAATAGATGGAAAGGAGCCTATGGCAATGTTCCAGTTGGCGCAAGCATCAAGAGGTAAAGGTGATGTCGTCAAGGCTATTGCCATGCTTACAAAGGCATTAAGCCTTGATGACTCATATGAGGAAGCCTATCTCCTCAGAGGCGAGATGCTCCTGAAGGCAGGTGATACTCAGGCTGCTTCCAGTGATGTGGAATGGCTGATGGAGCACGATTCGTGCAATGAGGATGTCATGATGCTCAAGGCAAGATATGAACATGCATGCGGAAATGACGACAATGCTATTGATGCTTATGGGAAGGTTATTGACATGAATCCTTTCTCCTCACAGGCATATAAGGAAAGAGGAGCAGTGTTCATGAGGAAAGGTGACACCAAGGCTGCCGCTGCCGACATGCAGAAGTCAATGGAAATATGTCCGGAGATGGCAGCGGATATTAATGGAGAGTATTCTGCCGAAGGCATAGAACGCATGACAAAGGATGCCTATGGATGCAATCCGCTGTGCATGGGATAGTCATGATATTTTTGTCGGAAAGAAGAAACATAAAAGAAATATGTAAAAAAAACAGCAAAATGTTTGCAAGAGTGAAATTAAAGTTATACTTTTGCATACGAAAACCAATTAAAGTGACAAAAATGAACAAGCTATATACGTCATACTTTTATTTTTACTTTGCAGGGCACTGTGAAGCGGGAAGTTGCGTATAGAGTTCAACTTAAGTTATGATAGAAACCAGATAGGTTGCGTCAGAATCCCCGCTTCACGATAATGAGGCGGGTTTTTTGTTTGCGACATCAATGTTTGAAATATGAAAAGAATAGCGATACAGGGAGAAATTGGTTCTTTCCACGACATAGCTGCCCATCAATACTTCGAAGGAGAGCAGATACAGATTATATGCTGTGCCACCTTTGAGCAGGTGTTCGAAAACATAAAAAGAGATCCTACAGTCATAGGAATGCTTGCCATAGAGAATACCATTGCAGGGAGTCTGCTCCATAACTATGACCTCCTTAGAATGTCTGGCACAACAGTGGTGGGGGAACATAAACTACACATACAGCATAGCATTTGCTGTTTGCCAGATGATGGATGGGAAACGGTACAGGAGGTGCACTCCCATCCGGTTGCCTTGATGCAATGCAGGGATTTCCTTGCCAACCATCCTGGCATAAAGGCAGTAGAGGCTGAGGACACAGCCGGCTCGGCTCAGTACATAGCAGAGCACGGCTGCAAGGGATGGGCAGCTATTTGTCATGCTGAGGCTGCAAGACATTATGGGCTGAAAGTGCTGCAGGACAGCATAGAAGACAACAAACATAACTTCACGAGGTTTCTCGTAGTCTCATCGCCACACAAGGCTGACTTCCTACGCCCATTAGAGCATACCTGCAAGTCAAGTCTTGTGTTCTCATTGCCACACGATGAGGGTAGCCTTAGCAAAGTTCTTACAATACTTTCTTTTTATAGTATCAACCTCACCAAGATACAATCACTCCCAATAATCGGGCATGAATGGGAGTATATGTTCTACGTAGATGTCACTTACGACAACCTCACACGTTACAGACAGGCTATAGATGCCATCATGCCACTTACAAAAGAACTTAAGATACTGGGTGAATACAAGGAAAATTAATTTGATGTTTAATAATAATGATTGATATGGAACCATCGAATATTGTTCCTGCCGAAAGAGTAAGGCAGGTGCAGGAGTACTACTTCTCGAGAAAACTGAAGGAAGTGGCAAAGATGAACGCAGAAGGAAAGTACGTCATAAGCCTTGCAATAGGAAGTCCAGACATGCCTCCATCTACACATACGGTGGATAAACTCTGCCAGATTGCAAGAAACCCGGAATCGCATGGTTATCAACCAACCATGGGTACGAAAGAGTTGAGAACAGCCATGGCATTCTTCTATAAGAAATGGTATGGCGTGGAACTTGATTCAGAAAAGGAAATACAGCCGCTGATAGGCTCCAAGGAAGGAATACTGCATGTCACTCTGGCATTCGTGAATCCTGGCGAGAAAGTGTTGGTACCGAATCCAGGCTATCCGACATATACATCGCTAAGCATGATACTTGGTGCTGAGGTCGTTAACTATAATCTTAGAGAGGATAACGGATGGCAGCCTGACTTCGATGAGTTGGAAAGAATGAATCTCGACAACGTAAGACTAATGTGGACAAACTATCCCAACATGCCGACAGGTGGGAATGCGCAGATGGCTACATATAAGAAGCTTGTTGAGTTTGCACAGAGACATAATATTGTTGTGGTCAATGACAATCCTTACTCATTCATACTCAATGATACCCCAATGTCGCTAATGCAGGTGGATGGAGCCAAGGATTGTTGTATAGAATTCAACTCCATGTCAAAGAGCCATAACATGCCTGGATGGAGAGTGGGTATGTGTGTATCCAACCCAACATTCATATCATGGATACTCAAGATAAAATCGAATATTGACAGTGGTACCTTCCGTGCTGTCCAGCTTGCAGCAGCCGATGCACTCATGAATAATTCAGAAGAGTGGCACAGGGTTTCCAATGTTGAGACATATAGAAGGCGTCGTGATATTGCCGAGAAGATAATGGATGCTCTTGACTGTAGCTACGACAAAGCACAGGTTGGCATGTTCCTATGGGGCAAGATTCCGGAAAGGTATTCAAACTGTGAGGAACTGACAGAGAAAGTCCTCCATCAGGCAAGAGTATTCATCACGCCCGGAATGATTTTCGGTTCCAATGGTGACAGATATATAAGAATATCACTCTGTGCGAAGGATGAGAAAATAGCTGCCGCCCTTGAGAGAATTAAGGCAGCGGGAATATAGTGGCATGAAATATGGTTAGAGGCGTATGACTTCTCCTTGTTGCTCAATTTGATTATAATGAATTAAACAAATAAATAATATGGAATTAGAATTAGAAAAACTTAATTTGCCAAGCGATAATGAACGTCCTATAGTCATTGCTGGACCATGTTCGGCAGAAACGGAAGAACAGGTTATGACAACAGCTACACAACTTTCACAGAAAGGTTGTCACATGTTCAGAGCCGGAGTGTGGAAACCAAGGACAAAGCCCGGAGGATTCGAGGGTAATGGAGAGAAAGCGCTGCCTTGGATGAAAAGGGTTAAGGACGAAACAGGTATGCTCGTAGCAACTGAGGTTGCCACTCCAAAACATGTTGAACTGGCATTGAAATACGATGTCGATATTCTTTGGGTCGGAGCAAGGACAAGTGCTAATCCTTTTGCAATGCAGGAACTTGCAGACTCACTTGTAGGTGTTGACGTTCCAGTCTTCGTGAAAAATCCTGTTAATCCAGACCTTGAACTATGGATAGGAGCAATGGAGAGAATAAACAGGGCCGGTGTAAAGCGCATGGCAGCCATTCACAGAGGATTCTCGAGTTATGACAAAAAGATATATCGCAATCTTCCAATGTGGCAGATACCAATTGAATTGCACAGAAGGATTCCAAATCTGCCAATTATCTGCGACCCAAGCCACATTGGCGGAAGACGTGAACTTATAGCTCCTCTGTGCCAGCAGGCAATGGATCTTGGCTTTGAGGGATTGATAGTGGAAAGCCACTGCCAGCCTGACGATGCCTGGAGCGATGCTAAGCAACAGGTTACACCTGATGTGCTTGATTATATTCTGTCTCTTCTCGTCGTGCGTGATGATACTGTCACCACAGAAGGAATACAGGCTTTGCGTAAGCAGATTGATGAGTTTGACAACGAGCTGATGAACCTTCTTGCCAAGAGAATGAGAGTGTGCAGGGAGATAGGGCAGTATAAGAAAGAGCATAACATGACAGTGCTTCAGGCAAGCAGATACAATGAAATCCTTGAGAAGAGAGGAGCTCAGGGTTCTCTGTGTGGATTGTCGGCAGACAGCGTAGCTCGTATCTTTGAGGAAATTCATGAGGAGAGTGTCCGCCAGCAACTTGAGATTATTAACAAATGACGCCCGTTTGAAACCAAACAATATCCATTTCAAGATTTTTCTATGTTATGAGAATACTGATATTAGGTGCAGGAAAGATGGGAAGCTTCTTCACAGACCTGCTAAGTTTCGACCAGGATGTGGCTGTGTTTGAGAAAGATGCGAAAAGACTGAGGTTCACGTATAATTGCCAGAGATTCACCACCCATGATGAGATAAAGGAATTCTGTCCGGAATTGGTGATAAATGCAGTGACTGTGAAGTTCACGATTTCAGCATTTGAGGAGATTTTGCCATTTCTTCCTGCTGACTGCATTCTCAGCGATATCTCGTCTGTCAAGACTGGACTGAAGGATTGGTACGACTCGTGCGGACATCCGTTTGTCAGTACACACCCTATGTTTGGTCCCACATTTGCCAACCTTAACCAGCTCAGCGAGGAGAATGCCATTATCATCACAGAAGGTGACTATATGGGAAGGATTTTCTTCAAAGACCTTTATAGCCGCATAGGCCTTAACATATATGAGTATTCTTTTGAAGAGCATGACAGGACTGTCGCTTATTCTCTTAGCATTCCCTTCGTCTCCACTTTTGTCTTCGCTGCCGTCATGAAGCATCAGGATGCTCCCGGAACGACTTTCAAACGTCATATGGGAATAGCCAAGGGTGTGCTCAACGAAGATGATTACCTGCTTCAGGAAATACTGTTCAATCCATATACTTCTGAACAGGTAGCGCAGATTAGGACAGAGCTGAAGGAACTTCTTGACATCATCGATGCCAGGGACGCTATGGCGATGAAAGCTTATCTGACTAAAATCAGGGATAATGTCAGGAGAGACATTGAGATGAAATAGACAAAGCGCAAGATGATTATTGAAGGTTTAGCCTTTTGATAATCATCTTGTTAAGCTCCTGCACTTTCATTCCCTGCTTCGAGAGATTGTCGCGCAGAATATTCAACTCGTTGAAAAATGTTGATAGCGCAGTCTGTACCATGTTTGGCTGACGTTGTGTCTTGTCGGCAAAAGGATTGACAATTACGTTGATACCTTTTTCCTGTATCGCTATTTCGAGATCCTCGCCTGTTGTTATGGGGTCGCCGTCGTAATGAATGAGTCCTGGCTTGCTCCTCTTAATATGTATCCTTTTCGTACGGAATGTTCTTATCTTGGAATTCTTGTCTAAAGTCTTGTTGAACATGTCTATGCTGATTTGTGGAGCTCCTATTATGTCGAAAGGTTCCATAATGATTACATCAAGCATGCCGTCGCTCATAGATGCCTGTGGAGCTATATAGGCATTGTTTCCATATTGTGAAGCATTGGCAACGGAAATAAGATATGCATCTATTGTCCTGACTCCATTCTCGTCCTCTATCTCATAGGTCTCAGGCTTGTATTTCAGACCTTCCATGAGAACATTCTCAGCATATGTTATGAGTCCTCTCTTTCCTGCTTCGGCGAATTTCTTGCTTATGAAAGCGTCGAATCCCATTCCGCATGTGCAGAAGAATGGCATGTTGTTTATCGTTCCATAGTCGAGAGGATGTATTACACATTCGTTAATTATCTCCACTGCACGTCCTGGCTCCATAGGAAGCATCAGGTGCCTTGCCAGTCCATTACCAGACCCACATGGGATTATCCCCAATGCCGATGATGTGTGGGTGATGGCTTTTGCCACCTCATTGACGGTGCCGTCCCCACCAACGGCAACAATTATGTCAACTCCTTCTTTTGCCGCATTTGTTGCCAGTTCAGTGGCATGACCGGCTCTTTCAGTCTGGACAATGGAATAGTTGAAGCGGCTCGTGTCAAGTCTCTTCTCGATTAATTCTGGAATCTCTCCTTTGGTCGAGGTTCCGGATTTTGGATTGGTTATAAAGACAATATTCCTCTTCACGCTATTCATCATATCATGTTCTCATTCTCGAAAAGTGTTTTTCAAGAATGTTTCGTACTGCAAAATTAATAAAATTCAACTGAAATGGTGTTTTTTGCTAAATGAAAAAAACATAAAAACAAGATTTATAGGAAAAAAATACTTAATGTAATTCTTTTTTTGTAACTTTGCAGCCTATAAAAAATAATAGGAAGTAATTTCCAGAATTACAGAAACCTAAAAAATGGGACAATTACAAGAAAGATACAAGAATTATTGTGAACCACAGAAGTTCATGGAAGCTGGTGTTTATCCTTACTTCCGTGCTATCACCAGCAAACAGGGCACAGAAGTTGAAATGGGAGGTCATAAGGTTATAATGTTCGGCTCAAACGCCTATACGGGGCTTACTGGAGACCAGCGTATCATTGATGCTGCTAAAGCTGCTTTGGACAAATATGGCTCTGGATGTGCAGGAAGCCGTTTCCTGAATGGAACACTTGACATACATGTTCAACTTGAGAAGGAACTCGCTGAGTTTGAAGGTAAGGATGAGGCTTTGTGCTTTTCCACTGGATTCTCTGTTAACCAAGGCGTTCTTGCTGTAGTTGTCGGCAGAGGTGACTATATTATATGCGACGACCGTGACCATGCAAGTATCGTCGATGGCAGACGCCTTTCTTTTGCGACCCAGCTCCATTATAAACACAATGACATGGAAGATCTTGAGCGCATTCTTCAGGGACTACCCAAAGATTCTATCAAGCTCATTGTCGTAGATGGCGTCTTCTCCATGGAAGGTGATTTAGCTAAACTACCCGAGATTATCGAACTTAAGCATAAATACAACTGCTCAGTAATGGTAGATGAGGCTCACGGTATTGGAGTCTTCGGAAAACAGGGCAGGGGAGTATGCGACCATTTCGGACTTACCGATGAGGTGGACCTTATAATGGGTACTTTCTCCAAGAGCCTTGCCTCAATAGGTGGTTTTATAGCAGGAGACAAGGATACTATAAACTATCTGCGTCATACATGCCGTTCGTATATCTTCAGCGCATCAAATGCACCTGCTGCAACAGCGGCCGCCATGGAGGCTCTCCATATTATTAAAGCTGAACCAGAAAGGATAGAAAGGTTATGGGATGTTACCAATTATGCACTCAAGAGATTCCGTGAGGAGGGTTTTGAGATAGGTGATACCGAAAGCCCCATCATCCCTCTGTATGTAAGGGACATTGACAAGACTTTCCTTGTTACAAAACTTGCATTTGACAGAGGAGTGTTCATCAATTCAGTAGTACCTCCGGCATGTGCGCCACAGGATACTCTCGTGCGCTTTGCCCTTATGGCGACACATACGAAAGAAGAGGTAGATAAAGGTGTTGATATCCTTAAGCAGATTTTCGTTGAGCAAGGTATAATAAAATAATACTATTCAAGTAACGCAAGTATAAACTCGCTCAAATGAGTTTCATTGAGCTTTGCGAAGAAACAAGTTGACAAGTCAACAAGTTATTAGTTTTTCTGATTGAAAATAGTATTTTAAATACAGCAATATTCCTTTTTTCATAACAAAGGCTTAAATGTTTCCTATGTGAAGCAATTAAGCCTTTCTTTATTGTATGAATTCAACAGCCAACGCAATGCTTTGCAAGTGCCAACGCAATGCTTTGCAAGTGCCAATGCAATGCTTTGCAAGTGCCAATGCAATGCTTTGCAAGTGCCAACGCAATGCTTTGCAAGTGCCAACGCAATGCTTTGTGATAATGACTTGACTATGTTTTTTTCCTGAGAATGAAAAAAGGCAATGTTGTTTCACAACAACATTGCCTTCTGATTTTTTTCTAACTAACTTATTATCAACTATTCATTACTCTTTCATTTATGCCTGCCCAATTGCAAATCTTCAGTAAATGAGTCTCTTGACCAATATGCTGAAGTATTTTATACTTTGCAAAGTTACAAAAAAAATATAATACCCAATTGATTTCTTGAAAAAAAATCACGTAAACGTTTACATTGTTGAGGAATTTTATTATCTTTGCATAAGATAAGCTGCATCTCGGCATAACATCCAAGCAAGCTTGATGCTTCTGCTCTCGATTTGCATTATCTTTGCATAAGAATTATTACTTACTTTCGCATGTCTCCGATGTGCTGCCAATTGACAAGTTGCCAGTTATTGTTTTTTCTGGCCATTGACAAGCTTAAGCAAGAAGAGTAGCAACTCGTTTACTTGTCAACTTGTTTTTTCGCAAAGCTCAAGGAAACTCCTTTGAAAAAGTTTGTAACTTGTGAAACATGATTTTTATTAATGTATATAGATGAAGCAACAAAGAGTATCTCTAAAGGATATGGCTGCCATGCTTGGTGTCAGCATTGCAACTGTATCAAGAGCCCTGAGAAACAGCCATGAGGTAGGCGAGGATATGAGACGTAAGGTACAGAATCTTGCAAAAGAACTTAATTACCGTCCCAATCCTTTTGCTCAGAGCCTTAGGAAGGAAGCACCCCGAATAATCGGTGTCGTGTTGCCAAATCTTGTGACTCACTATTATGCCTCAGTGCTTGATGGCATCGAATGCTATGCCCGTGAGAAAGACTATTCCGTTTTTGCCAGCAATTCGCATGAGAACCACGAGGACGAGGCACTTGCCATAGAAAACTTTGTCAGTATGCATGTAGAGGGCATCATAGCATGTCTTGCCCAGGACACTGTCGATTACTCACATTTCCAGAAGATACACTCAATGGGAATCCCTCTTGTCTTTTTTGCAAGGACATGCCTGCCGGAACTTTTCTCCCATGTAGTGGCTGACGGTGATGTGGCGGCCCGCAATGCGACAAGGCATCTCATAGCATCTGGCAACAGGCGGATTGCCTTCATCGGCGGTCCGAACCATCTTGACATGGTAAGGCGAAGGAAACATGGTTATCTTGAAGCCTTGAGAGAAGCAGGAATACCTATTGACAGAAATCTTATCTTCTGTGACAGAATTGACTTTGAAGTGGCACGGGATGCTACGCTCAGGCTGTTGTCAAGGGAAGACAGGCCAGATGCAATTCTTGCCTTCAATGACATCGTAACCTATGCAGCCTTCGATGCCATCAAGGCTAAAGGACTGAAAATCCCTGAGGATGTGTCCATAATAGGTTTCTCTGATGGTGACACTGCGGCTTTCGTAACCCCAAGGCTGACTACAATAGCCGACCAGGCCAACCTACAGGGACGTAAGGCTTGTGAATTGCTTATGAGAAATATAAATGGTGACAAGAAAATATACCATGAGGTAGTACCTATGGAACTTATAATACGCGAGAGTTGCATCAAGAAATGACTTTCCTACGTATAGACTCCATATTGCAACGGATTGTGCTGTTGACATCCTTGTTATTCAGCACATCGTGGATGCTGGCATACAACGACGACATAGAGTTCAAGTATGTCACTACAGCTGATGGATTGTCTTTCAGTCAGGTAAATGATATTATAAGGGATTCTCGCGGTTATCTTTGGATAGCCACCTCGTCAGGTCTCAATAAATACGATGGTTTCCGTTTCCGTAACTTCTATCATGACGAGAGGGTGTCCACTTCACTTCCAGACAACAATGTCGTAAGGTTGCATGAGGATAGGTTTGGCAATATATGGGTGCGTACTTTTTCCGGATTGTGTTTGTTTGACAAGCGTTCAGAGTCTTTTCACAAAGCGTCAGAATGGATGGCAAGAGTCGGCATGAAAGGAACTCCTTCCAGACTTCAGGTCGATTCTGTAGGAAATATGTGGATTGCTGTTGATGGATTGGGACTTTATTATTATGACATAAGTGTGTGTCGTCCTGTCTTGTTGCGTTGTGGCAGAGATATACGTAAAGTCACCATAACAGATATTAGCTGTACTTCATCAGGAACTGCCATAATAGCATATAATGATGGAGTGCTGCAGAAAGTTGACAGCCATAAGCGTAAAGTGTTGTGGACAAGTTATTATGTCCATAACATGAATAAGGAAAAGAACTTGTCATATTATGTATATGTTGACAAATTCAGTAATTTATGGGTGACATCAAAAGGCAGGACATGGGTATATAGTTCTGAGTTTCGGAAATGGTTCAACAGTGTCAATGATTTTCTGAATGTTTACGGTTATAATATCAACAAGAAGAGTCACATCATCGTAAAGGACCTTGAGAACGACAAGAATGGTTGTCTATGGATAGCCACCGAGCACGATGGTGTTTATGTTCTTTATGACAAGGAACGAAAATACAAGCATCTTGTTGCAGACAATACTCGCGGTGCTCTCTCTGACAACACCATACAGCGTGTGAAGCTTGACGACAGGGGTGGCATCTGGATAGGAACATATAAGAATGGAGTTGCTTATTATTCTCCATTCGAGATGATGTTCTCTACTGTAATGCTGGGAGATGTCTGTACCATTGCAGAAGACAGGGATGGCAATTATTGGTGTGGCACCAATGATAAGGGAATAGTCAAATATAACCCGGTGACAGGAATGCAGACTGCATCATACCGCAAATCAGAGACAGGCTTGGGCAGCGATGTGATAGTTTCATCGCTTGCTGCCTCTGACGGAGCTTTGTGGTTCGGTTCATATGATGGCGGACTGCTGAGATTGAAGGATGGAAAGTCCAAAGTATATCGTTATGAGGAAGGCAAAAGGAATGGTCTTTCTGATGATAATGTATGGACATTGTGTGAATTGCCCGATGGAAGAATTGTAATAGGAACGTTGCTCTCGGGGCTTCAAGTGCTAAATCCTGCTGATGACTCATTCATTACTTATAATACCTCTAACAGCAAACTTGCAGGCAATTCCATTTCCTCTCTCTCGATGATGAGGTCTGGAAAGGTGCTTGTAGGGCATAATTCAAACTTCTCCGTATTTGACCCTAAGGATGGCAGCTTCACTAATTTCAAGAGCACTGCAAGTGGTGATGTCCTTCTTAACCCTCTTCTCAATCAGGTATATGAGGATAGCCGTTCATTGTGTTGGATTTTAAGCAACTCTGGCATCAATGTTTATGATAGTAAGGCAGACAAAATCTACGTGCTCAACAAACAGCTCAGAGGCTCAGGCATGGTTGGCAGCTCCGTCATTGAGGATGGTGACAGAAACATGTGGGTAGTATCTGCCAATTCACTTGTCAGATTTCGGGTAGCAAGGAAAGAAGGGAAGTGGATATCCAGTTCTATGATATTCAATCAATATGATGGATTGCAGGAGCGGCAGTTCAACTATCGTTCCATATTGCGCGACTCACATGGAAATATTGTAATAGGCGGTCAGGATGGTATCAACATCATAAATCCTTTGAGTGTGGGTCGTTATCAGCCAGACGAGCATGTCCTTTTCTCTGGTATTGTGCTTTTTGACAATCCGCTGAGAGTAGGCGAGAAGTACAATGGAAGGGTAGTCCTATCAAACACAATAGATTACGACCGTAACATCCGGCTTAGACACGACGAGAATGCCTTTACCGTATTGTTAGCAACGAGCAATATTGTAATACCCTCGAAAAGCCGTTTCTATTATAGGCTTTTAGGCCTGTCTGACAAATGGCTCATGACTCCTTATGACCAGCCAAGCGTTACATTTACCAATCTGACACCTGGAAAGTACAAGCTTGAGGTGAGAACTGTATTGCGGGATGGTAGTATCAGCGATAATGTAGCAACATTGAACATTATTATTGACGAACCTGCATATCTGTCGTGGTATGCCATACTTCTTTATGCGTTAGGATTTGTCGCTGTCTCTTTCCTCTTGATAAGAATCTATCTGAGACGTCGAAACCAAAAGCTTGAGGTAGAAAGGATACAGGAGGAAGCAAGGCGGAATAGGATTATAAATGAGGAAAGACTTTCTTTCTTCACTAATGTGAGTCATGAGTTGCGCACACCTTTGAATCTTATCACTTCGCCTATAGCCTCGCTCATAGAGGAGGAGCCTAACATGCATCGTCGCAAGATGCTTGACCTTGTGCTTAGAAATGCCATGCGCCTGTCATATCTCGTAAATCAGTTGCTCGATTTCCGTAAGATAGACCAGAACAAGATGGTTACAGAGATGCAAGTGGCGGATATAGTAGCAGTTATAAAGAGTGTAGCTGCAGCCTTTACTCTATACACAAGGAAAAAAATATGTTTTAATATAAATTCTACTATTGACAGGGCTGTCATGGCATTCGATGAAGACCAGATTAGGAAAATTGTGACTAATCTGTTGGGAAATGCTTTCAAGTTTACACCCGAAGGAGGAACAGTGGACTTGATTCTGGATGTCGAATGTGATGAAAATGACGAGCAATTCTTTATAATAAAGATTGCAGACAATGGAATAGGTATTAGCGATGAGGAAAAGCAACGGGTATTTGACAAGTATTATCAGGCTTCAGGCAAGAGAAATGGTTCAGGTGGCAGTGGACTCGGACTTTCTATCGTCAAGGAATACGTAAATACTCATCATGGAAGGATTAACGTTTCCGACAACAAGAATGGTGGCACAGTGTTTACAATAAGTTTGCCTATGGGCAACAATGCTATTGTTGTAAGGAATGAAGATACAAAGCAAGAGGAAATAGTGGTTGGCAATGTACAAAGTACAGACTCTTCCGTGAATGTTAAAGGCTTGGAAGATGGAACAGAAGACAGACGTACCATCCTTCTTGTTGATGACAGTATCGACTTCCTCGATTTTGCCAGTGACATTCTAAGCGTGAAATATAATGTCTTTACTGCACGCAATGGCAAGGAGGCACTTGATTTTATATCTAACAGGCTTCCTGACATTGTGCTCAGCGACGTTATGATGCCATTGATGGATGGCAATGAGTTGTGTCGCAGAATTAAGGAAGACAGCCGTACACGACAGATACCAGTTATTTTGCTTACGGCAAGAGTGGCAACACAACATCAGAAGGAGAGTTTGGAATCTGGTGCCGACGACTATATAACCAAACCATTCGATATAGACCTTTTGTGCCTAAGGATTGACAGGCTACTGAAATGGAAGGATTTTGGCATGTCAGAAGGTGCTGATGGTGGAAAGATAAAGCCAGTATTGCCAGATGTTGAAATCGTATCTCTTGATGAGCAGTTCGTCAATGCAGCTGCAAAATATGTAAATGAGAATATGGGTAACGCAGATATCTCTGTGGAACTTATGAGTTCTGCCCTTAACATTTCAAGAGTCCAGCTATACAAGAAACTGCTATCCCTGACAGGTTTCACTCCTTCAGAGTTCATTCGTGACATGCGCCTTCAAAGGGCGGAACTTTATCTTCATGACAGTAAGATGCCAATAAGCGACATTGCGTATAAGGTGGGATTTGGAACACCAAGGGCTTTCTCTAAATATTTCAAGGAAAAATACGGGTGCACTCCTTCTGAGTATTCCAAAAAGATAAAAGGGGAAATATGATATGTAACCATATTCAAGTTTCGCACGTTAACACTTGCTCTGAGTTAACAAGTTGACAAGTCAACAAGTTATTTGTTGCTCTGGTCATTGACAAATTCAAACAAGAAGAGTAGCAACTTGTTGACTTGTTAACTCGTTTTTTCGCAAAGCTCAAGGAAACTCCTGACAGCATGTCGAAGACATGCGAAACTTGAGTAACCATACTTTTTTGTTGGGAAAAGTTATGGCATTCGCATTATTTTTCTTATCTTTGCATAGGATAAGCTGCATTTGACTTCGTCGTCCTCTGTTGCGACTCGGGATAGCTTGAGCAAGCTCAGCTCTCCACTCGCTGCTCCATCGGTTCGGCATAACATTCAAGTAAGCTTGATGCTTCTGCACTCGACTTTCATTATCTTTGCAAAAGTGTTCGCTGATACCATTGTACTGATTATGTAAATGTTATTCTAAAAACTTGAATCGCAACACCAGTGAAAAATCAAAATTTATTATACATCTATGAGACTAATCTGTTTGTGAAATATGGCTATAAACTATAAAACTATATAATCATGAGAATCCTAAAACCGATTGCCATTGCCATTGCTGCGATGGCTGTTGCTGTAGTTAGCGCAGCCGACTACACGACTAAAGACAATTATGTAACAATTCCGGTGAAGAGTCCAGCTGACAATGGCTCTAAAATGGTGAGACTGCAGGTTATTGGTAAGAACATTATAAGGGTTCAGGCCACAGCAGAGACGCAGTTCCCAGAGAAGACGAGTCTTATCATCGTGCCTCAGAAGAAGTATTCAGCCTTCAATGTTGAACAGAAGGATGGGAATGTAGAAGTCAGCACTGCTTCTGTTAGGGCTGTCGTCAATACAGAAACCGGAAGAGTACAGTTCTTTGATGCAAATGGCAAGACACTGCTGAGTGAGAAAGTTAAGGGCGGTAAGACATTCACACCATTCACCGTGCCGGAAAGGGAGATAGGAATAGGAACGCTTACGGACAAGGAACGCAATGCATGGACTTGGCATGCTTCTTTCGACAGTCCTTCTGATGAGGCTTTCTACGGACTGGGACAGCATCAGTCAGAGGAACTCAACATGAAAGGCAAGAATGAAGACCTATTCCAATACAACACCAAGGTGAGTGTACCTTTTGTGCTTAGTTCAAGGAATTATGGAATTCTTTGGGACAGCTATTCTTATTGCCGCTTTGGCAATCCTGATGACTATCTCCAGCTCAACAGGGCATTTACTCTATATGACAGGACTGGAAAGAAGGGATGTCTGACAGGAACGTATATTGACAAGAACGGCAATAAACTGGTACGTGGAGAGGACTCCTTGTATTTTGAGTATGCCATGCCTGAGACATCGGCTGTATGCAACGCTACAGACAATGGTGGCATACAGAATCTTCCTAAAGGTTTTAATCTCAATGGTTCCAATGTAGTTTATGAAGGGTTCATTGAGGCTCCGGTTACAGAGACATACCAGTTTATTCTGTATTATGCCGGATATGTGAAAGTCTATATCGGAGGAAAGGAAGTCGTTAGCGAGAGATGGCGCACAGCCTGGAACCCAAATTCATGGAAGTTTACAGCTCCTCTTGTAAAGGGAACCAAGACACAGATACGCATAGAGTGGCAGCCAGATGGCGATGTGTCATATTGCGGATTGCGTGTGGCTGAACCTCGCAACGCAAAGGAACGTGGAGACCTTAACATCTGGAGCGAGATGAGCCGTGACATGGACTATTATTTCATTTCAGGTAATGATTTCGACCAGATAATATCGGGCTACCGCACACTTACAGGCAAGGCTCCTGTTTATCCAAAATGGGTTCTTGGATTCTGGCAGAGCAGAGAAAGATATAAGAGTAGCGCAGAGATAGAGGAGACGCTTGCCGAGTTCCGCAAACGACATATTCCTGTTGATAACATTGTACAGGACTGGAACTACTGGAAGCTTGACTCATGGGGAGACCATACTTTCGAGGCTTCAAGATACCCCAATCCACAGGCTATGCTTGACAGCGTACACGCCATGAATGGACGTTTCATGATTTCCGTATGGCCAAAGTTCTATGATACCGTTGACAATTACAAGGAACTGGATGCAAAGGGATGGATTTATCATCAGGCAATAACTGACGACATACATGACTGGCTTGGCTATCGCGGTTCTTTCTATGACGCATACGATGCAGGAGCACGCAAAATGTTCTGGCGTCAGATGAATGACAATCTCTTCACAAAATACAACAGAGGCATAGACGCATGGTGGATGGATGCTTCGGAACCTAATGTCCGTGACTGTACGCCAATGTGGTATCGCAAGGCTCTTAGCGGTCCTACTGCTCTTGGTTCATCAACAGAATATTTCAACGCTTACAGCATCGTCAATGCTGATGCCATATATAACGGACAGCGCAGCGTGGCTCCAAATCAGAGGGTGTTCCTGCTAACGCGTAGTGGATTTGCAGGAGAACAGAGATACAGCACAGCTACATGGAGTGGTGACATAGCAACACGTTGGGAGGACCTGAGAGCACAGATGACTGCTGGCTTGAACTATTGTATAAGTGGTCTTCCTTTCTGGGGTATGGACCAGGGAGGATTCTGTGTAGAGAACAGATATGTTGCAGCACAGCAGTTGTTTGACAATTCTGGTGTTGAGAATGCAGACTTGAACGAATGGAGAGAGCTTCAGGCGCGCTGGAATCAATTCGGATGCTTTATACCACTTTACAGGGCGCATGGACAGTGGCCTCTTCGTGAAGTATGGAACATAGCACCAGACAATCACCCATGCTACCAGACTATAGTTTATTATGACAAGCTTCGCTATCGCATGATGCCTTATCTGTATTCGATGGCTGGCTGGGCACACTTCAATGACTATACTTTAATGAGGGCACTCATAATGGACTTCAATGGAGATGACAATGTGAAAGACATTAAGGACCAGTGGATGTTTGGTCCTGCGTTTATGGCATGTCCTGTGGGTACTTACAAGGCACGTAACCGACAGGTATATTTCCCGAAACAGACGGGCTGGTATGACCTTTACACCGGTGAACATGTTAATGGTGGACAGACTCTTATCGTTGATGCGCCATATGAGAGAATTCCGGTATATGTGCGTGAAGGTGCGATAATTCCTTTCGGTCCGGAGATGGAGTGGTGCGATGAAAAGCCAGCTGAGCTCATAAATCTTTATATATATGAAGGTGCAGATGGCAAGTTCCAGATATATGAGGACGAAGGAACAAACTATAATTATGAAAAGGGCAAGTATTCAACCATAGATATTACTTATGACGATTCTGCCAAGGAGGTTGTATTTGGCAAACGTCTGGGTGCTTTCAATGGTATGCTCAAGACGCGCCGTTTCAACATCGTGCTCGTTGGTAAGTCAGAGCCTAAGGCTCTCAACCTTGAAAATCCTTCTGGCAAGATGGTCAATTATGATGGTAAGGAGTTGAAAGTGAAACTATTTTAAATTTGAATTATGAAGAATAAATTAGCATTTCTATTTCTGCTTCTATGTGTAGCATCCACATCTTTTGCTCGGAATAGACAGAATTTCGATTGTGATTGGCTCTTTGTCCTTGGCAATGAGGACAGAATGTCTGCTGTTGGATATGACGACTCGTCATGGCGTAGGCTTGATGTTCCGCATGACTGGGCTGCAGAAGGCGATTTCTCTTCATCCAATAAGTCTGGTGCAGGAGGTGGCGCACTGCCCGGAGGTATTGGCTGGTATCGAAAGCATTTTACGATTGACAGCAATGATGGCTATGAGAAATACTTCATAGAGTTTGACGGAGTATATATGAACTCCACTGTATATGTCAATGGCAATAAGGTTGGCTTTCGCCCATATGGTTACAGTAGTTTCGAATACGATATTACACCATATATAATAAAAGGTGGTGACAATGTCGTCGCTGTGAAGGTTGACAATAGTGACCAACCTAATTCGAGATGGTACAGTGGTTGTGGCATCTATCGTCATGTGTGGCTCACACGTAGCCATTCTACTCATATCGCTCATTGGGGTGTAGGGGTAGAAAGCACGGTGAGAAAGTCTAAAGGTACCCTTAAGGTAAGTGTTGCCATAGAAGGAAAAGGAAAAGTTGAGAATGTGCTGTATGATGCTTCTGGTCGCCAGGTGGCAAAGGGAGTAGGTGAGAACTGCGTACTGACAGTAAACAAACCGTCTCTATGGTCGGTTGAATCTCCATATCTTTACAAACTACGAACGAGGGTTATTGCAAGTGGAAAAGTCGTTGACGAGGAGTGGACGACTACAGGATTCCGCACTTTCTGTTTTGATGCAGAAAAAGGTTTTAGCCTTAATGGCAAGTCTATGAAAATAAACGGTGTGTGTGAACATCATGATTTCGGCTGCCTTGGTTCTGCTTTTAATGAGGATGCCCTGCACAGAAAACTCACTTTGTTGAGAGAAATGGGAGTCAATTCTATTCGTAGCTCCCACAATCCACCTGCCCCAGAACTTCTGAATATGTGTGACTCAATGGGGTTCATCGTTATGGACGAATCCTTTGATATGTGGAGACGCAAAAAGACACAGAACGACTATGCCCGATTCTTTGACGAATGGCATGAGCGTGACCTGACAGACCTTGTAGTGCGCGACCGCAACCATCCCTGCATCCTTATGTGGAGTATTGGTAATGAGGTTCTTGAGCAATGGTCGTCAGCTGACGCTGACACACTTACCCTTGAACAGGCAAACCTAATACTTAATGCAGGGCATGACGCTTCCACACTTGCCAAAGACGGTGAATTAAGTGTCAACTCTCTTCTTACTCAACATCTGGCAGAGATTATCAAGCGTTATGACACGACAAGACCTGTGACAGCAGGATGCAACGAGCCAGACCCTAATAACCATCTCTTTAAAAGTGGAGCTATTGACTTAATTGGTTTCAACTATCATAGACAGTGGATAAAGGATGTTCCAAAGAACTTTCCTGGAAAACCGTTTATCATGACAGAGAGCGTTTCTGCACTCCAGACAAGGGGTTATTATGGAATGCCAAGCGACAAGATTAATATTGCGCCAGAGAGATGGGACCTTCCATTCACAGATCCTACGTTCATGTGCAGCAGTTACGACAACATGCATGCTCCATGGAGCAGTACACACGAGCAGACATGGGATATAGTGAAGAACACACCATATTGCGGAGGTCAGTTCATATGGACGGGATGGGACTATATAGGCGAACCTACTCCTTATGGATTCCCAGCACACAGTAGCTATTTCGGAATTATTGACCTTGCAGGTTTCCCGAAAGATGTATATTATATGTATCAGAGTGAATGGACAGACAAGGATGTGCTGCATCTGTTCCCTCACTGGAACTGGATACCTGGTCAGGACATAGATATGTGGTGTTATTACAACCATGCTGACGAAGTGGAGCTGTTCATAAACGGCAAGAGCCAGGGAACATTGACCAAGGCTGTTGACAATGCTCCGATTGGTGATGCTACACGACTTGTAGAGAAAGGAAGTCTCATTACCCCATACCATGTAGCATGGAGAGTGAAGTATGAACCAGGACAGGTAAAGGTTGTGGCAAGGAAAGATGGGAAAGTCGTAGGAGAAAAGACCATCAATACGGCTGGTTCTCCATGCCAAATACGTCTGACACCCGACAAGACAGTCCTCAATGCTGACGGCAAGAGCCTTTCTTTCATAACCGTTGAGGTTCTTGACAAGGATGGAAATCTCTGTCCAAACGCTGAGAACCAGATATTCTTCAATGTGGAAGGACAGGGAAGAATTGAAGGTGTTGACAATGGAAGCCAGTTCTCAATGGAACGCTATAAAGCCGACAGTCGTAAGGCATTTTTCGGAAAGTGTATGGTTGTCGTAAGGTCATCAAAGGAAGCTGGTCAGATTACAGTCACAGCCAAAGGTGTTGACCTGAAAGATGCCAAGGTAGTATTGGAAACTAAATGAAATTGATTATGGTAACTTACGTTCCGCAAGTGCTGAACTTGCGAAACGTAAGTAAATTTTTTTATGATGATGAGAAAACTAATATCAATAACTATAGCGTCATTCATGGTATGCCATGTATTGGCACAGATACAGACGAATGCCGGAGTAGAGTATCTGCAGAATCTTGCCAAGGATATGTCAACTGATTTCAGTGACCTTGCAAATACGTATTTCCTTGCAGACAGCATTGAGTCTTTCAACATAGAAAAGGGTGAGGGACTTGTCAATTGGAAACGCTACCGCCTGTCACCACGTCAGGCTTTCAATCTCAATGGTTACTGGCCAGTGAGGATGAAAACCCTTGACTTCCCTGATACAGAATATGACAATGACCCGAATCTCAAGATAAGAGTGAGAACAATCGATGACCGCACTTTGCGTGTCACATTGTATTCTTCTCCGGTATTGCCAAAGGAGGATGTGACTAACGACCCGATGTTCTCACCGGAATTCATAGCAGAGGAGACTATCAACCCTAATGCCAGAATGGCAAGAGGCAGATGGAGCACAACGGTAGGGGAGAAAGCTATAACATACAATAGCCCATGCGGTACACTTGAAATTCAGAAATACCCTTTCCGTATCGTGTTGCGTGACGATAAAGGAAAGATTCTTACACAGACAAGACACATCGTTGACAACGACTCTACACAGGTAAAACTATTGCCATTCAACTTTATAAAGCGTGGAAGTGACAATTCAAGAAGTATCAACCCTGTTTTCCTTCTGTCGCCAGGTGAGCGTATTTATGGATGTGGAGAGTCTTTCACACAGCTAAACAAAGTTGGGCAGAAAGTACATCTCTATGTAACTGACCCTCAAGGACCAGAGACAGATGGTATGTACAAGCCTGTGCCATTCTTTTTCAGCAACAGAGGATATGGTGTCTTCATGCACACCAGCGCACCAGCCACGTGCGATTTCGGAGCTTCGTATATCGGTGCTCAGAGACTGTTCATGGGTGATGAGACAATGGACTTCTTTATATTCTTCGGAAGTCCGAAGGAAATACTAGACGCATATACTGACGTGACGGGAAAAAGTCCGATGCTCCCACTTTGGACATTCGGAACATGGATGAGTCGTATTTCATATTTCTCGCAGAAAGAAGGGCTGGACATTGCACGAAACCTTCGTGACAGGAAAATTCCTTCTGATGTGATACATTTTGATACAGGATGGTTTGGCGTCGATTGGCAATGTGACTACAAATTCTCATCCGAACGTTTCCCAAATCCTTCTGCCATGCTCAAGAGTCTTGCCAAAGATGGTTTCCACACATGTCTATGGCAGTTGCCGTATTTCACTCCAAAGAACAGATTCTTCAATGATATAGTGGATGGCGGACTTGCTGTTACAAATAGCAACGGCACTATGCCCTATGAGGATGCTGTTCTTGATTTCAGCAATCTAAATACAGTGAGGTGGTATCAAGACAAGATATCGGAATTGATAAGGATGGGAGTGTCTGCCATTAAGTGTGACTTTGGAGAGGCTGCTCCCTATAACGGACTATATGCAAATGGCAGGACAGGATTCCATGAACATAATCTTTATCCTTTGAGATACAATAAGGCTCTATGGGAGGCTGTCAGAAACAGTTCTCCGAATCAGGAGGGTGTAATATGGGCAAGGAGTGCATGGGCAGGCTCTCAGAGATATCCTCTACATTGGGGAGGAGACGCATCAACTAATAATGTTGGTAGCACTGGAATGTTGGGAGACTTGCGTGGAGGACTTTCCTTTGGATTGTCTGGCTTCTCGTTCTGGAGCCACGACATGGGAGGCTTCGTAACAGAGAGTCCTGATGATTTGTACAGACGCTGGCTGCCATTCGGCTTCCTGTCATCACACACACGTGCTCACGGAGCTCCTCCTACAGAGCCATGGCTCATAAGTGAATCTTTCACCGATGCATTTAGGGAGTGTGCTGAGATGAAATACAAACTCATGCCGTACGTATATGCGCAGGCTAAGTTATGCACAGAGCAAGGCTTACCAATGGTAAGGGCATTGTTCGTGGAATTTCCTGAAGATGCTGGAGCATGGCTTTGTGAGGACCAGTATATGTTCGGTTCGCAGATTCTTGTGGCTCCATTACTTGAGTCTGGCAACAGCCGAACTGTTTATCTGCCAGCTGGCAAATGGATAGACTATCAGACTGGCACAATATATGAAGGAGGTTATCAGACCATAAGTGCTGGAAAGATTCCATGTGTTGTTTTGGTTAGGGATGGTAGTATTATATGCCATGCACCGGTGGCACAGAGCACTGACAGGATTGAGTGGGACAAGGTTGAGAAGAAAATATACAGGGTTGATTCCAAAACCTGTACAGGCTATCTTTACAAACCTGGTGATAAAGAGGTTCAGAAAATAGAGATGTCTTTCTGACATCACCTATATTAATCCAAATCGGTCATTAGCGTTATGCTGATAACAGTCTTTTAGGAAGGCTTGTTTGAGCATAACAGTCTAATGACCGATTTGGGCTATTATGCCACCCTGTCTTTCAAGTTGAAAGACAGGGTGGTCTTATGAACTGAAGTCTTATTTCTCTCTCTGTTTAATCTTCTCTACGTATGCATCAATGACGGCAATGGCAGTGATGTTTACAACGTCCCTGACAGAGCATTCAGAGTCAGTAAAGTGAATAGGCTTGTTAAGTCCCATCTGAATAGGACCTATAACCTCGACGTCGTTTGAGAGCATCTGAAGCAGTTTGAAAGCCGACCTCGCACTTGTAAGGTTAGGGAATACAAGCGTGTTGACTTCCTTGCCTGCAAGTTTGGAGAATGGATACTTCTGGTCTCGCAGCTCCTTGTTCAGGGCGTAGCCAATCTGCATTTCTCCGTCAATGCATATATCGGGATTGTTCTCATGAAGCGTCTTGACGGCATTCTTGACCTTTAGTGAGCCGGGAGCTGTATCAGAACCGAAATTTGAATAGCTAATCATTGCGATGTTCGGTGTCTCATTGAAGAATGACACTGTCCTGGCTGCAAGATTGGCAATGTCAACGAGGTCGTCGGTGTTTGGGTCGCTATTTACAAGAGTATCTGCGAGATACAGGATTCCTTTCGGACTGTTTATGATATGCATGGTTCCGAATGTGGAGTTCTCCTCCCTGATACCTATCACGTCTTTGGCAACCTTGATAGTGTTGGAGTATTTTGTGTAAAGACCTGTTATGAAGGCATCGGCATCACCCGTCTCAACCATCATCATTCCAAAGTAGTTACGCTCATACATCTTGTCGTATGCCTCTTGGAACGTATATCCGTCCCTTGCTCTTTTCTCAGCAAGGTGCTTGGCGTATGTTGCCCTTCTCCTTTGTTCCTGGTCAGCCCTCATGTCAATAAGGTCTATACCAGTAAGGTCGAGTTTCAAGCGGCTTGCCATACGTTTCAGTCGGTCTGGGTTTCCTAACAGGATAGGATGGCATATACCCTCTGTTTTTGCCTGCACGGCAGCCTTCATCATTGTGTTGTGCTCACCTTCTGCAAATACGACTCTTTGTGGGTGCTCGGCTGCTGTTGCATGGATGAATCTCGTGAACTTTGTCTCTTGTCCGAGCATCTGCCTGAGGTTTTGTTTGTATTTGTCCCAGTCGGTTATGTTGTCTCTTGCCACACCACTTTCTATTGCTGCTTTTGCAACTGCTGCACTAACCTCAGTAATGAGTCTGGGATCAACAGGCTTAGGAATGAAGTACAATGGTCCGAATGTGAGGTCGTTGACATGATAGACCTGATTGACTATTTCCGGCACCGGTTCCTTGGCAAGTTTCGCTATGGCATGTACTGCTGCCATCTTCATTTCCTCGTTTATGGCCTTGGCATGAACGTCAAGTGCACCACGGAATATGTATGGGAATCCAATTACATTGTTTATCTGGTTTGGATAGTCACTTCGTCCTGTTGACATCAACACATCAGGGCGAGCAGCCATTGCGTCCTCATAGCTTATTTCTGGAACTGGATTGGCAAGGGCAAATACTATTGGGTTGTCTGCCATTGAACGTATCATGTCCTGTGTCAATACATTTCCCTTTGACAGTCCAACAAATACATCAGCATTCTTGACGGCCTCCTCAAGTGTATGTACATCTCTTCTGTCTGTTGCGAAAAGTGCTTTCTGAGGTGTGAGGTTCGCCCTGTCAGATGTTATTACGCCCTTGGAGTCGAGCATAACAATATTCTCTTTCTTTGCTCCCAGAGCTACATATAATTTTGTACAGCTGATGGCTGCGGCTCCTGCTCCATTGACAACAATCCTGACATTCTCAATGTCCTTGCCTGCTACTTCAAGCGCATTCTTAAGACCTGCCGCTGATATTATGGCTGTACCATGCTGGTCGTCATGCATCACCGGTATGTCAAGAGTCTTCTTTAACCGTTCTTCAATGCGGAAGCATTCTGGTGCTTTTATGTCTTCGAGATTAATACCGCCGAATGAAGGAGCTATCTTTTCCACAGCCTCACAGAATTTATCTGGGTCTTTCTCGTCAACCTCTATGTCAAAGACATCAATTCCTCCATAAATCTTAAACAGCAATCCTTTGCCTTCCATGACCGGCTTTCCGCTCATAGCTCCGATGTCTCCGAGTCCGAGCACAGCTGTTCCGTTGCTAATCACGGCAACAAGGTTTCCTTTGGCAGTATATTTATATACATCGTCTGGATTCTGCTGTATCTCAAGGCATGGGTAAGCAACACCAGGGGAATATGCCAGTGAAAGGTCTGTCTGTGTCTGATAAGGCTTGGTTGGTTTCACCTCAATCTTGCCCGGTTTGCCATTCTGGTGGTATTCGAGGGCAGCTTCTTTAGTTATCTTTACCATTGTCTTTGTAGTATAATTTTTATATTTATTGAAGTTTAATATAATTTGAGAGACGTCGTTACAATTATTAGCGTGCAATCATTTTTACTATAAGGTTGTGCAAAGATAGCAAAAATACTACTTAAACTCTCATAGTTTGCGAAGTTTTTTGTAATTTTGCACAAAATTAAAATTCACTTATGAAAGCGAGCAATCCATACAGGCAAGAACTAAGGTCAAGGATAGTAGAGGCGGCTACCCAGATGTTTCACAAACATGGAATCAAAATGGTAAAGATGGACGATATAGCCACTTCTCTTACAATATCCAAGCGCACACTATATGAGATTTATGACAACAAGGAAGACCTTGTATATGAGGTTGTAGTTCAGCATGCTGTCAATACTGGCCACAAGGTTGAGAAGCTTACCTCACCAGGCAGCAATGTAATGGATGTTCTCATAAACTATCTGAGGATGCAAATCGACGAGCTGGACACTATCAATCCCTCTTTCTTCCTTGATTTGAAGAAATATCCTAAATGTCAGAAATATCTTCTTGACACACGCGAGATACGTATCAAACAGTCGTTGGCTTTTTTCGAGCGTGGCGTAAGCGAGGGATATTTTGTGCCAGGGCTTAACTACGAGATTGTCCAGATGATAGGAAGCTACGCAATGGAGGGCATTATGGGCAGAAGTGAATGTGCACAGTTAGGCATTAAGGATATATTCAACACGATCGTCATTGTTTTGTTGAGAGGAATTAGTACCCAGAAAGGCATAGATGTTATTGACGGTTATATATCCAGTTGGAAATAAATTAATAGAGGCGGTGACTTGTCCTATTTCAAGAAAACAGCCATGAAATAATATTGCTTGTTGCTTGCTTGCGGTTGAAAAGTAAAAAACATGTAATTTTGCAGGTGCATTTTGTTTTTTTTCTTATTGTTGAATTTTGATGAAAGATAATATATACAGAACTTTCCTTTTGACAGCACTGGTCGTTCTCGTGCTGTTGTCGCTGCATCTCCTTCCACCGTTAAAGATTGGTGATACTGAGTTGAGAAGGGTGAGTGTCCTGTCCGACATTTCTGACTCTCCATTTGATAAAGAGCAGATAGATGTCATTCCAAAACCAGTGGAACCACGCACTGATCAAACAAAAATCATTGCCGGCAAGAAAGTCTCTTTCAAGGAAATATGGCCCAAGGGCGTTGAGCGTATTGTTGATTTCTCTGCCGGCAAGGCTAATGGAATGAATCATTTTTATGCCATGCTCGATTCTCTGTCTCGCAAGAGGCAATTGGGAAGACCCGTTAGAATAGCCTATTACGGAGACTCGTTCATAGAGTCAGATATCCTCACAGAGTATCTAAGGGATATGCTACAGGCAAAATACGGTGGTGGTGGTGTTGGCTGGATTGACGCAGGCAATGAACTTATCAGCTACAAGCCAACCGTTGTGTGCAGCTTTTCGGGACTGAAGGAATACATGGTGATGAAGAAAGACGGTTATAGTCCTAATGAGGCTTCTATATCAGAGCGGTATTATCCAGCATCTTCTGTAGCTTCTCTGTCACTCAGAGGAGGCTACAAGGAATGTCCCCGCACTATGAAATGGGGCGCGTCAAGATTGTATTTGAAGACAAAATCCGGTTGTGGCGTTACGGCAAGGGTTAATGATTCAATTGTCAAATCCTTTTCATTGTCTCCTTCAAGTAATGTTCAGTTTGTAGAAACACTCATGCCCTCAACATCGATATCGTACAGTGTCAATGGTAGTGGCAATACATTGTACGGAGCAGCTTTGGAGACAGACAATGGCATTGTGCTTGACAATTTCAGCATGAGAGGTTCATCAGGCATCACGCTATCCACGTTAAATGCTGGTATGCTGTCTGATTTTGCCCGTATCAGACCCTATGACCTGATAATATTCCAGTTTGGAACTAATGCCATAACAGCCAAGACTAATGAAAAGGCAATGGAGATGTATATGGGTCAGATGAAGAAAGTCGTTGATTTGTTCAAGAGATGCTTTCCTGGCACGAGCATACTGATAGTAAGTGCGCCAGACAGAGGTGCCAGAGTAAATGGAACTATCGGAACGATGAGGACCCTGCCACTTCTTGTTGGTTATCAAGAGCAACTTGCCTCACAATGTGGAGTTGGCTTCTACAACCTTTTCCAGTCAATGGGAGGAGAAGGTGCCATGGGAAGGCTGTCAGAGAAAAACATGTGTTCGAAAGATTTCGTGCACATATCCCACAAGGCTGGTAAGGGTGTGGCTCATGGTGTGTTCAAGTCTATACTGGCAGGTCAGCAGAACTGGACCCGCAAGTCAAGACTCCAAATAAACTGAATGTGATATGGAAATTATAGACAGGATATTAAGTCAACTGCAATATAACCCGAAGTCTCCAATGATATTCTCTTCAGGATTGTTCCTGATGCTGTTTCTGGGCTTCACTCTTTTTTATATGCTTTTGCGCAAGAAGCTTACAGCCCGCTTGCTATTTGTTACGCTTTTCTCTTATTATTTCTACTATAAGAGCAGTGGATTGTATTTCCTTCTTCTCGCACTTGTTACAGTGTCGGATTTCTACATAGCCCGTGCCATATCAAGGCTTGCGGGTGAGCGTGGAAGACAGAAGATGCTTATAGCATTGAGCATGTTGGTGGATTTGGGATTGCTCGCATATTTCAAATACACCAATTTCTTCGGGGCTATGATAAGCTCGCTCATTGGCAACAATTTCCAGCCGTGGGACATATTCCTTCCTGTTGGTATAAGTTTCTTCACATTCCAAAGCATGAGCTATACCATTGACATATATAGGGGAACCATGAAGCCTTTGCCTTCGCTTTTGGATTATGCCTTCTATGTCTCTTTCTTCCCACAGCTTGTAGCCGGCCCTATAGTAAGGGCAAGCGACTTTGTTCCACAGATAAGGAAACCACTATGTGTCACTTCTGACATGTTTGCGCGAGGCGTATATCTCATTGCAGCCGGACTGTTCAAGAAGGCTGTCGTGAGCGACTATATAAGTCTGAATTTTGTTGACAGGATATTTGATAACCCAACACTCTTCTCAGGTGGAGAGATATTGCTTGGACTCTATGGTTATAGCGTGCAGATATATTGTGACTTCTCTGGCTATAGCGACATGGCAATTGGCATAGCTCTCTTGCTTGGATTTAAGTTTCCTGTCAACTTCAATGCTCCCTTTAAGGCAGACTCCATGTCAGACTTTTGGAGGCGATGGCATATATCTCTGTCTTCATGGATACGTGATTATGTTTACATATCCCTTGGTGGAAGCAAGGTGGGACGTGTCAGGATGTATGTCAACCAGATGATAGCCATGACGCTGTGTGGATTGTGGCATGGAGCAAGTCTTAACTTTGTTCTTTGGGGTGCCATTCATGGTGCTCTTGTCTGTATCCATAAATTCTTTTCACAGGTTGTGTTGGGTCACGACCGCCATTATCATCCCCATGGCTGGAGAAGGTTAGTGGCTGTCGTTCTTACGTTCCACCTTCTGTGTCTGACTTGGATATTCTTCCGCAATCAGGACTTCACGGTTGCCTGGGCTATGATATGCCAGCTGTTTACGAAGTTCAATCCCCAAGTGCTGCCACAAGTCATATTTGCATACAGATGGGTGTTTGCCATGATGCTGCTGGCATTCGTGGCGCATTGGCTTCCATGTTCGTTGAAGGATAGAGGAATAGAGCTGCTGAAGAAAGGTGGTGTAGTGGCTTCTGCGTTGCTCATCGTTATTGTGGCATATATGGTTATTCAGGTCAAGAGCAGCGATGTCCAGCCATTCATCTATTTCCAGTTTTAGCCGTTTGCAAGCCAGTCGTCTATTATCATGCGTGCTATGGATAGCTTTTCCGGTAGGGTAGGGAGACTGTTGCGGGTGAACCATCCACCTTTCTCCAGTTCTGTGAACTGAAGATGTAATTCTCCTCCATTGTAGTCAGCATTGAATCCCACCATGAGTCCGCATGGATATGGCCATGGTTGTGAGCCGAAATATCTGATGTTCTTTATTTCCAGTCCAGTCTCTTCTTTTACTTCTCTACGCACAGCCTCCTCAAGGGTCTCTCCTGTCTCAACGAATCCTGCAACTAATCCATAGAAATCGGATTTGAAATTTTTTGCATGCACAAGGAGCACCTTGTCTCCTTTATGAACAAGCACAATAATTGCGGTGGCAAGCAAAGGCCAAATCTCCTTCCCGCATGAGGGACATTTCTTTGATATGTCTGTATTCATTACCATTGGAGTTCCACATGTACCGCAGAATTTGGTGTTGTCGTCCCAGTATAACAATTCATGGCATTTCCCAGCCTTGAGATAAAACTCTTTTTCCAGTTTGTAGTACGAGGCTCTCAATCCACACATGACATACTTTACTGATTCCGTCACGGGGCTGTCAATCCTCACGCTCTTAACAAGACTTCCGTCGTTCATTGGGGATATGTTGAGAATATGGTTCCATTCCTTCATGTCCACGGGCGGTTTTTCTCCATACGGTATGTCAAATGTACCGTCTCCATTGTCTTTCAGTAAGATGTCAGATTTGCAGAAGACAAACCAATATGCTTTTCCCATAATTATATTAATTTAAGTTCCGGCAGTGCGCACCTTTAGAAGTCAAATGAGTTGTATTGTACGTAGCTTACATGCCGGATTCTTCTGAAATTCTTTTCAAAGTTACGAAATATTTTTATAAAGATTGTCATTAATCGTGACTTTTTACAATTGGTAAGGTGAAAACCAATTTATGCATTAAATATATATATCAAGTTTCGCAAGCTAAAACTTGCTCAGAGTTAACAAGTTGACAAGTCAACAAGTTATTAGTTGTTCTGGTAATTGACAAATCCAAACAAGAAGAGTAGCAACTTGTGACTTGTAAACTTGAGTAAATATCTTTACGACAACGCACTACACTTTCCTTAATTAAGCATATAAATCTACGTCCACCACTGGTGGACGTACGTTTCGCAGTGGTGGATGTACGTTTCGCAGTGGTGAACATAGATTTCAAACGCTTAAAAGAGTTTGTCTTTAGAGATACTTAAATAAAAATAATATAAAATGATTAGATTAATTCAGATTATATTATTAACTTTGCAATAAATAAGCGATTTTTAGTTTCGCATATGCTCAACTTTAGGAGTTACAAGGAGTTATGAGAAGTTATCGCTCCCTGCGGTCGCTATGGAAGATAAAGGACAATTCTTTTGCAAACGAGAGCAGAGCCAAGCTTGTTTTAGCTATGCCGAGTGCAGCTAAAGAATCGACGAAGGACAATAGCTTTATGGTTTTGTCATTTATCCCTTTTATCTTCTTTTACCTTCTTTTTACTACTTCCGAAAGTTGAGTAAGCGATTAAATTAATGACATGAGAAAAGTAGTTGTAACGACAACATTGTGCATTCTGGTACTTACGGCATTGATGCTGTTTAATGTCCGGTTGCAGGATGGGATTCTTTCCCCATCCGATACTTGCCGTTGCGATTCTCATGATACAGAGGTGTTGGATGGTGGTTACGTTCTTAACGAGTGTGGCGATGCCAATATTGGTACGACCATCATATTGCAGCAGCCTCCTGTTTCGGAAATGTCGTCTGGCTCGAATAGTGGTTTTTCTTTCACTACAGCCAGACAAAGTTCAAAATGCAATATCTTGCTATCATTGAAGGGAGGACGATACATAGGTGAGATGTTGCGATGCGTGCGAATGATTAATGCTTGCTTAACGCCTTTCGCATGCACAGATAATGCGAAGTCCTTTGATAGGCTTCGCCGATTGCAGATTTGATTTTTCCATAATAGTTTTTTTGGTCATTGACAAATTCAAGCAAGTAGGGTTGCTACTTGTTGACTTGTCAACCCGTTAACAGAAAGCATGTCGGAGACATGCGAACCAACGGTCACTGGCCGAAGGGAAAAGGAGTTCCCTTGAGCTTTGCGAAAAAACTTAAATATTACTCAACTTTAGCAAGTAGTAAAGAGGAGATAAAGGGAGATAAATGACGTATGTTTAAGCCAGGCTTTTACTATTGTCTTCGTCGATTCTTTAGCTGCACTCGGCATAGCTCAAATGAGCTTGGCTCTGCTCTCGTTTGCAAAAGAATTGTCTTTTAACTTCCTAAGCGACCAAAGGGAGCGATAACTTCTCATAACTCCTTGTAACTCCTAAAGTTGAGTACATGTGAAACTTAAATTAAATATTATAATTATTATGGAAAAAGAATTCATTCGTACCCGTTCGGTACTTGACATATTAGTGTCATTGGCGTTTGTGTCACTTGGAACAATCCTCACCTTTTACCCATTGGGCAAGATGTCCGGAGCCATTGGAATCGTGTGTTTGATAGTTGGTTTCCTGTCTTTGTTGTTGCTTAAGACGACCTATAAAGATGAGAAGGGAGAGAAAGGCTATATAAAAAAGACATTCTGTTTTCCCAACGACATGAAAGAGGATATACTGGCAGCTATGAGAAATGGTTCTATAGAGAATATCGGGAATATCCATTCCGAGTGCAACTCGCAGTCAATACTGCTCTGCGCATATTGCCACAAGAAGTCAGACAAGGTATTCCTGCGTCTGTATGAGTATGTTCCATATTCATATGTCCCCTGCACCGACTTCTGCAAGGCAAGTTATGATGAGTTGAAAGAAATGCTGGGATAAAAGTCAGCTTCGTTCCTACCCCTCCTGCGAAGGGAGGGTAGGATAGCTTCTACATATCAGGTGTCTCATCTCGTGACCACCCCATTCACTGTCGTTGGCGTAATGGAACCCAACGGAGGCATATAGCTTTTCTGCCTTTGGATTGTTCTTGTCAACAAGCAGTCCCACAAGGGGTATTTCCATGTCCCTTGCCTTGTCTATTGTGGCATTAATCAGCATTTTCGCAATACCCTTGTTGCGGTATTCCTCAGCGACGCACAGACTGTCGATGTACAACTCACCGCCCTGAGTCTCATCTTCCATGTTGCTGTAATCTATGCCGAATGCTTCCAGTGCCCCATTGACGAAAGCCTTACGCAGCTCTCGGAGTCTTGAACCATCATAACTTGTGCATATTCCTGCAACACTCTCGTCGTCGGTTACGGCGACAAGAGTGTTCATGTAGCTATATTGCGAGTCTTCCATTCCTACGAGTCTCGTCATAAGATTGTGGAAATCGTCAAGTGTATGATTGGGACCGGCAAACCATTTGCAGCATTCATGGTTCATCGCCTTCATTATAAGAGAAGCTATCACCTCTGCCCATTCTTTTCTTGCTCTTGTTATTCTCATGGAATTTGATTTTTGTAGTATTGACCTTGCGAAGTTATAAAAAATATTCGGAACAGCTTGCCAATTTGATTGATAAGTTATAAATTTGCATGATGAAAGGTTGAAGATTGAAGGTTGAATGGTCCCCTTTCCTCTTCAAACAGGAATAGTCCTTTTTATGAGGGATCGTTAGAGACTTTATTTAGAGAACATGAAAGTTGTTGACGAGTCGCAGAAGCCAGTTGTTGAGGCTATGGGAGGAAGGCATCTTGTACTGGCACCTCCTGGATGTGGAAAGACGTATGTCCTTGCTGAGCGCGTGGCTTACGCCTTGGGTAAAGGTGTAGCCACGGAAGACATGCTCTGTCTTACATTCACCAACCGAGCTGCAAGGGGAATGAAAGAACGCATATCGGGGAAGTTGCCGGATAAATTAACGGACAACCTGTATGTGGGAAATGTTCATGGATATTGCTCTCGTTTTCTCTTTGAGAATGCAGTAGTACCATCAGACAGTTCTATCATTGACGATGATGACACCCGCAGCATCATACGCTCCTTCATTGGAACTGATAATTCAGGAGCTCAGGATTTTCGCTTGAAGCGCGAATATGACATTGTCATGTTTACGGCACATTTTATCCATCAGGTAGAGAATGGTCATGACAAGTCGCTCTTTTTGCATCCCGAATGCTTGACAATTGAAGACCGCTCCGCCTTCCGGCTTCTATGCAATACAGCCCGCATAGAAACATCGTCTGCTTCATTGTTAGATATTTGCAACAACATAGACTTCTATCAACAAATGGCTGACGACATGAAGACATCTGGTGCAGCAGAGGTGAAGCGTCTTGTAAGGAAACTCGAACTCGCCATGAGATACAACAAATACAAAAACGACAACCATCTCATTGACTTCGAGGATATGCTCCTTTATACATACGATACGTATAAGAGACACGACTCCCGTTGCCGCTATTATAGTTGGCTTCAAGTCGATGAGGTTCAAGACTTGAATGCCATGCAGGTGGCAATCATCGACCTGCTGGTGTCTGATGCAGACTCTACTGTCGTGTATCTTGGTGATGAACAGCAGGCGATATTCTCTTTCATGGGTGCAAAGTTAGACATACTTGAGAGGATTAAGGAAAAATGTGGTGGCAACCTTCACCGCTTGCTCAAGAACCACAGGTCTCCGGCTTACCTTCTCAATGTCTTTAACGATTATGCTGAAGGACAGTTGCATATTGACCGTTCGCTTCTTCCAGAGCCCTTCCTCTCGGACAATGATACAGGCAAGGATAGACTCTTCATCCTTCCATGTCTCGACATAGAGGAAGAGACAGCGAGGGCGACGTCGCTTGCCCAACGTCTCGTGGAGTCATGTCAAAAAGAGACAACAGCCATCGTCGTACTGTCAAACAAGGATGCAGATGCCATAAGCGACAGAATGGTCAAGGATGGCATTAAGCATTTTAAGGTGTCAGGTTCTGACATGTTCTCGTCAAATACTATGAAGACCCTTCTTGCCCATCTTGACGTGATGAGAAATGACAATAGCTTTATCAGTTGGGCAAGGATAATGACCACTATGGGCAAGATGGAGGATGAAAGCATGGGCAGGCGGTTTGTAAAAAAGCTCAGGGACCTTGCCGTGACACCTTCAGACTTTATTGTCTTCGGAAACAACACATATACAGGCAACTTCCTCTCGCTCTACGATACCGTTGACATGGTGGTGTTTGATACAGAAACGACAGGCACGGACGTGTTTAGTGATGACATCATAGAACTGTCGGCCATTAGAGTGCGTCAAGGAAAGATGACCGGCGAAGCATTGGATATATACATAAGGACAGACAGGCAAGTACCGGAAATGCTTGGAGAGAAAGAAAACCCTCTGTTCGGCATTTATAAAGAGAAGGAACAGACAGGTGAGCTTGTCGGAATGGCTGAAGCTGTGGAAGCGTTCATGGAATTTTGTGGTGACTCTCCGCTTGTCGGTCACAATGTCAATTTTGACTATCGTATCCTGGAAAACAATGTCATGAGACGCATCGGGGTGGAAAGTCGTTTAAAACATCAAACATTGGAATGGATGGATACAAAGCTGTCTAATGCAAAGATTGTAGATACACTAAAGCTGACAAGGCTTCTTGAACCTGGTATGCAGTCGTATAAACTTGAAAGTTTAGTGTCTGCATTCTCGCTTGAAGGAGAGAATACACATAAGGCAATAGATGACGTTGTTGCAACTTTCAGCCTCATGCGTCTTTGTGCTTCCAAGGCAAGGTCCAAGATTGAGGAACAGATGGATTTTTTAACTCACGGAATGGTTGTCCCAATAATAAACCGACTTAGGGCAAACTATTCAGAACTCTATCTCGAAACCCAGTCGCAGCTGTGCCAAAGAAGTGCTGACAAAGACGGCATGTCCATGCTTGCCAAGACCCTGTGCCAATCATATATATATATGGTGGAGAACAAACTCCTGGGTGAAGAGCCTAAGATACATGCTTTCATCAATTATATAGAAAGTGACATGATGGACGAAGAAAACCGCAGGCTATCACTTATGGAGCAGCTCTCGCAACATTCTGTAACTTTAAACACTATGAAGGAGTCGGACTTTTGCAATAGCGGAAGTCTCGGTGAGAGACTTTTCGTAACTACGGTGCATAAGGCAAAAGGCTTGGAGTTTGACAATGTCATAGTGTTTGATGCTGTGGCAGGACGTTATCCCAACTATTATAACAAGAGCAAGAAGAGTGACGAGGAGGATGCGCGTAAGTTCTATGTAGCCTTGTCAAGGAGCAAGAAACGCCTGATAATAGCCTACAGCCTGTTTACTTCGTATAATAATAACTCAAGAAAACAAAAAGAGATAACTCCGTTTATGAGCAATGTGATAAGATATTTCAATACCATCGATTCAGACAAGTCGTTGACTATATTCTAACCGACTTCAAATGGGAAAATCTTATCACACTGTCTCTTGCGGCGTTGTCTCTCTATATATAGGAGAAAATATAACGTCTATCTGAATGCCACAATCTCACTAAGGTCTCTGTTCATATAGAAAGTATGAGTGACCTTTTCCTTGCCGTCTGTTTCCATTCTTACAGGAATGTAGTAGAGAACCTTCTCCTTGCGATTGGCATAATGGATAGACTTACTCACTCCACGCATCTTCCCGGCATTCTTACGCATGACTTCAATCATGCTGTCCGTGACACAAGCAGTCGAGTCCAGGCTCCTGTAATCGGTATCTGTGAATACACGCTCGTCAAAATTGTCTCTTACGAAAGATTTGACTGTTGAGCCTGCCTTGTAGTCCTTGCCACATGAGAATGTAATGGCAAGGACTATAGCTGCTGATGTTGAAGTGAAAACATTCTTTTTCATTTCCTCTCGTTTGATTGTTATTCCGGAATGTTCTTTAGTATTGCAAGAAGGTGGTTCCAAACCATCTCTACCGTTGGGATAAGAAGACGCTCATCGGGAGAATGAACACCACGCAGGGTCGGACCAAATGATACCATGTCCAAATTAGGATATTTCTCAGAGAACAGACCACATTCCAGTCCTGCATGTATTCCAAGAACCTTTGGCTCCTTTCCGAATAGACTGACGTATGTCTCTTTGGCAATCTTGGTAAGAAGGCTGTTGGCGTTCATCTTCCATGCCGGATAACCGTCACCTTGCTCTACGCTTGCACCTGCCAGTTCGAAAAGAGCTTTCACCGTATTTGCCTGATTGTCAAGGGCACTCATCACATTGCTCCTTTGTGATGCCACAATCTTGACTTCTTTGTCTGTTGTCTCCACACTGGCTACATTGCTTGATGTCTCAACCATCCACGCAAGAGCTTCGTCCTGGCACATGGCGAACACACCGTTGTCAATAGCCTGAAGGCTTCTGATTATCCTTCCTGCTTCAGCTTCCGGCAATACATCTGCCTCATCGGTACTTTCAAGGTTGAACTGCATGTTTTGTTCCGTTACATGGAACTCCTCCTCAACATCTGAGGTAAATACGTTCCACAAAACCCTTACCTCTTCTTTCTTGTCTGCAGGAACGGAGAATACTGCATAGCCATCCCTCGGTATTGCGTTGTGTAGCTTGCCTGCGTTGACATCAGCTATACGTGCACCGAATTTGGTGAGTGCGAGATATAGGAATCGAGAGATAATCTTAACTGAGTTAGCTCTCTTCTTATTGATGTCATCACCGGAATGACCGCCAATAAGACCCTTTACGGAAGCCTTCATGAAAAAATGTCCTTCTGGGGCTTTTTCCTTGCTGAAGCTGAAAGTGGCGGTAGTGGTACGCCCACCTGCGCATGATACGAAAATCTGACCTTCGTCCTCAGAGTCCAGATTTATCAACATGTCACCAGTCATAAATCCTGCCTTCATTCCAATGGCACCTGTCAGACCTGTCTCCTCGTCTCTTGTGAACACACACTCGATAGGACCATGCTCTATGTCATCTGCCTCAAGGATGGCAAGCTCTATTGCTACGCCAATACCATCGTCAGCGCCAAGGGTCGTACCATCTGCTGTAAGCCATTCTCCGTCAATATAAGTCTGTATCGCATCAGTATTGAAATTGAACTCTTTGTCAGTCAGTTTTTCACACACCATGTCCATGTGGCTTTGCAGGATTACTGTCTTACGGTTCTCAAAACCTGGTGTGGCTGGTTTCTTTATGAGTACATTGCCAGTCTCATCAACTTTCGTCTCCAAACCATGTGACTTTCCAAACTCTACGAGATATTCAATCATTCTTTCCTCATGCTTTGATGGGCGGGGAATAGCGTTCACTTTGGCAAAATGCTCGAATACGCATGCTGGTTTCAATTCTGTTTTTGTCATTTTTCTTAGTATTTGTTCTTATTGTTTTCTTGAAAGATAGGCTTCATCTTGGAATAAAAAAATAAATTCTTTGTCTTTTATTTTGTTCTTCACTCGATTTGCACTAACTTTGCAAACTGAAATCATTTGCAAAAATAGTAAAAATGATAGAAACAATCGCATTGACACTGTTAATAATTGCTATTGCAGTAGTATTGCTGAGCGTTAAGGTGATATTCAAGAAGAATGGAAGGTTTTCTTCGCAGCATATCCATGACAATCCTTATTTGAATAAAAAAGGAATAGACTGTGTGCTTGAACAGGACAGACAGGCAAGAATGAAAACTTCGAGACGCATCCGTGGGTAATTACATTTATGCTGACGGCAAGGCAAGGATAGTTGTTTGACTTTATTGTATTATAATTATTTATTTATATATTATTAAAATGAAGAGAATGATAAAATCAATGGCTGTAGTGGCTTCTGTGCTGGCTTTTGTGTCATGCAACAATCAGCCAGCCAAGAACGACACCACAGCAAAGGCTGACAGTCAGCCAAAGAGCGAATTTAAGATTGCGTATGTAGAGGTTGATTCCATTATGAGCCAATATACATATTGGAAGGAAGTAACCAAACTTATGCAGCAGAAAGAGCAGAATATCCAGAAGACACTTGCTGGAAAACAGCAGAGCCTCCAGCAGGCTGCCGCCAATTTCCAACAGGGCATACAGTCTAACAAATACACACAGCAGCAAGCACAGCAGATACAGGCAAACATCCAGAAGCAGGCTCAGGACGCTGACGCATTGCAGCAGAGGCTTGGAGCAGAGCTTCAGACTGAGATTGCAAATTACAACAAGGCTCTTTCTGACAGCATTCACCACTATCTGAACGCTTATAACAAGGACAAGAAATATGCCATGATTCTTGCAAAGCAGGGTGACAACGTCCTATATGCAGATAAAGCATATGATATTACCAACGAGGTAGTGAAAGGACTGAACAAAGCTTACAAGGGTATGCCTAAGAAATAAGCTTTTTCCATGAGGAGAAAGGAACGGTATAATTTTATATCTGAGCACTTCAGACATGTCATGCCTGAGGTGACAACAGAACTTGAGTTTGGTAGCGCATTCCAGTTGTTATGCGCTACCATTCTTAGTGCTCAGTGTACTGACAAAAGGGTTAACATGGTTACACCAACACTGTTCCTTCATTATCCTACTGCCCATGAGATGGCAAAAGCCTCACAGGATGATGTGCTGGAACATATAGCAAGCATATCGTATCCTAACTCAAAATCCAGACATCTTGTGGAAATGGCGAGAATACTTGTCAGGGATTTCCATGGGGAAGTACCGGCAGACATGGAGAGTCTTACTTCCCTGCCTGGTGTAGGCAGAAAAACAGCCAATGTGATGCGGGCAGTATGGTTCGGACTGCCGGCAATGGCTGTTGACACACATGTTTTCAGAGTGAGCCACAGACTGGGACTGGTGCCCGACAATGCCGACACTCCTGTTAAGGTTGAGAAATATCTTGTGGCTAATTTTGAGAAGGAGGACTTGGCAAATGCACACCATTGGCTTATATTGCACGGAAGGTATGTGTGCCTTAGTAGAAAGCCAAAGTGTGGGGAATGTCCATTCTCACATTTCTGTCCGTCCGTGGTGAAAGAGAATCGTTAATCCTTCTTGAAAGACATACAGCACCAGTTGTTCATGGTGGTCTTCCTTACCATCGACATTCCGTGTTTCTCCGCCTCTTTTTGAAGTATGTCAGAGTCTTCCTCGTAGAATCCGCTAATCATGAATATGCAGTCGGAACTCATCAGTTCTGTAAAGGAAGGCATGTCTTCAATGAGAATATTCCGGTTAATGTTGGCAAGCACGAAATCAAACATCCCGTTTATGTGGGAAAGAACTTTCTTGTCGCCTTCCAGTATTTCTATGTCAACATTGTTGATTTTGGCATTATGGATGGCATTCTCTACACTCCATTCGTCTATGTCATACCCGACAATCTCACTGGCTCCGCACTTTGCAGCAGTTATGCTTAGTATTCCTGTGCCACATCCGCAATCAAGAACCCTTTTGCCTCTGATGTCACTGGCAAGGATGCTCTCAACCATCAGCTGCGTCGTTTCGTGCGTACCTGTACCGAAAGCCTGGCATGCATCGATGCCAATCTCTATGTCATAGTTATGGGTGGGCTTGTCGTTCTTGGCATCATATATTATGCATCTGTCGCCAAGAATGATAGGTTCAAACCCCACTTCTTCCCATTTCTCGTTCCAGTTCTTGTCCTCAGCATCTGTCGCTGAATAAGAGACAACGACACCCGGATACTGGAATGACGAAAGAGCCTCTTCCAGCTTCTCTTTGTCATAGCTGTCAGCAAGGACATATCCCTTTATGCCATCTTCCCAATCACAGAAAGACTCAAATCCAGCTTCCGCAGCCAATGCTGCCACAACATCGCATGCTTCTTCTGTGGCTGGTTTTATGGTGAAAGAAACCTCTATATATTTCATGTCATTGTTAATTTGAATGCAAAATTATAAAAAATAGGGAAAATCCTATCATAGATTAGGGAAAATCCGTAAATTTGCACTGTTAGATTTGCTATTTTTGCATTGTGAGAATAAAAAACAAATATAAATAGGAGAATAAGACATGAAAAAACTGATTACAATCCAAATGTTGCTTTTCGCTGTCGTCCCAGCAATGATGGCACAGGATGACATGTATTTCTCGAAAGAGGATACAAAGCCTGTAAGCAAGGTGGAGGAGATAGAGGCACCTGCTTATTATGTCGGCTCCAACAGAGACGTTGACGAATACAACAGACGTGGCAAACTCTCCAGCTACTATCAGAAAGTGGGAGTTGACTCCCTTGGAAATGACATCATTGAGTTCCGCGTCAGCGACAAGGGTTATGTTGCAGAAAATGACACTGTCTATCCAGGCTCTGCGTCCTACTATCTTGATGATGATTTTGTCTATTGCCGCCGTCTTAGCCGTTTCGACCCTTATTTCTATGACAACTATCCTTTCTGTACAGGATGGTGGGGACCGTATAGCTATGCCTCGTCATGGTATTATCCATGGTATGACCCTTGGTATAGCCCATATTGGCATTATGGCTATTATGGATGGTACGACTGGTATCATGGTTGGTGGGGAGGATGGTATCCCCATTATGTAGGAAGTATAGGTCGCGTAGGGCATACAGGAACCTTGGGATATTATGACAGAGGTGGAAGACATGGGTCATGGACACACAGAGGAACCTCAGGCTCTAACGTAAACAAGGGATTTGGCACACGTCGTCCCACTAATTCTTTCAACACTAACAACACAGGCTTCCAGACCCGCAGTACTACAAACTCGTCATTCGGTACAAGGCGTTCTTCAGGTAGTTCCTTCGGAGGAGGCAGTAGGTCTGGTGGCTTTGGAGGAGGCAGTCGTGGTGGTTCCTTCGGTGGTGGAGGCAGCCGTGGTGGCTCTTTCGGTGGAAGAAGATAATGTTTCTTAGTTGATTTGAATTTTTAAGCATACTGAATTATGAAAGTAAAATACATATTATCCGCAATGATGGTTGCAGCGGTAATGCCTGTGGCAGCACAGGAGACATACGAGAATGCTAATCTTGTAACAGAAGATTTAAACGGTACTGCCCGCTATGTCGGTATGGGTGGAGCTATGGAGGCTTTGGGAGCTGACTTGTCAACAATAGGCACCAACCCTGCCGGTGTTGGATTGTTCCGCCATTCGCAGGCTAACATTACAGGAAGCCTTCTAATGAAAGGAGATGTGCCTTCTGGCTCATTCGACAACAAGGCACGTACAAGCCTTGACCAGATAGGTTTTGTCTATTCAATGAAGACAAAGCACAATTCCTATCTCAATCTGGCATTCAACTATCACAAGACAAGGAACTTCAACAGCCTTCTGTCTGCATCAGGAGATTTAGGAGGACAGGCATCACAGAATGCGTTGTCTTTCATCAAGGCTCTTGGTGGCGACAATGATGCAGGTGAGACCACTTTCAACATTGAGGATAACGAACATTGGGGACTTATGGGAACCAGCTATTACACAAGTCAGCTTGACAACCTTTATTACAACAATTTCATAGTTGACGACAAAGGTGTACCTGGCTATAACTTCGCAAATGGGTATCTGCTGAACCGTGAGCAGAGAGGATATGTTGGTTCATACGATTTCAATATTAGTGGAAGTATCAACAACAGAGTATTCCTTGGTATTACATTCGGCATCAAGGATGTGCATTATAAATCATACAGTGAATATTCTGAACAGCTTGTAAATATTGACAACTCCGTAATTGGTGATGTTACAGTCATGGACATGAGAGCCATCAGTGGAACTGGTTTCGATATTAAAGCGGGTGTTATAATAAGACCTATCGAAGATTCTCCTTTCCGCATTGGTGCCTACGTTCATACTCCGACCTGGTATGACCTGACGACAGAGAACATTACAGCTATCGACAATGGAACAGATATAAAGGGATATAATAAAGGCTGGTTTACAGGAGAGGCATACGATTTCAAGCTCTACACACCATGGAAGTTTGGAGTCAGCCTCGGACATACTGTAGGCAACTATCTTGCACTTGGAGCAACATACGAGTATTCAGACTATCAAGACCTTGAGACTCGTGTTAACGATGGTGGTGTATATGATTATTATTATGATGACTGGTATGACAAATCAACGCCAGACCGTCCTATGAACCGCCATACAAAAGAGACCCTCAAGGGTGTGTCAACAGTGAAACTTGGTGCGGAGTACAAACCAATACCCACTCTTGCCATGCGCATAGGATATAATTACGTGTCGCCTATGTATGATAAAAATGGATTTAAGGATGGCTCCATTGATTCTTATGGCAGCAACTATGCCACAATGACCGACTATACGAACTGGAAGGGTACAAACCGTCTGACACTTGGTCTGGGTTATACGGTTGACAAGGTGTCCATTGACCTTGCATATCAATATACTACACAGAAAGGCGATTTTTATCCATTCATGAATAGCTGGGCAGACTATCATTATATTGATGATGCAGGAATCGTGCAGACTGAGCAAATCGATAATTACGCAACAAAGACGGAAGTTAAGGATTCTCGTCATCAGCTACTGCTGACACTTGGCTACCATTTCTAAGGTATTTTAATTCTCGCAAAAAGTCAATATTTTTGGCAGTTAGGGATTTCACTCCTTAACTGCCAACTTTTTTCTTTGTAACTGCAAATGTCGCCCCCGTCATTGTGTATGGCAGCATAAGGGACAGGGTCTTCGATGGTGACTTACTTCTTTTCCAACCCTTAGTAGCACATCCAATGCAATACATACTATCAGATACAATAGTTAAGTTATCAATAGGCTTAGTAATACACTTTAACCCAGTAATAATTGCCACTAGTTCCATCTGATTATTGGTAGTATGTTTATACATCTTTGAATATCTAAGGATTAATTTATCATCTTTTAAAAATACTAAGCCAAGTCCACCTTGATCTAATTTAGATGAATAAGCCCCATCTGTAATTAATTTATAGTTAGACATAATATTAAAATTAAAAAGCTCTTGCAAGAAATTATTTCCTACAAGAGCTTAAAATGTTATGGTATAAATTAGCACACCCAGAGAAAATCGAACTCCCATCTACGATTTTGGAGACCGTTAGTTTAACCATTAACCTACAGGTGCATAAAATCAGACAACAAGGTTCTAACATTCTCTTTAACCTCCATTGAAGAACCAAAAATAGAGTGGTCTTTATTATTTTTAAGAAATAAATACAATTTTGCTGTATGTTGTCTTATAAGGATACCTAACAACGCTCCTACCTCATTACAAGGATGGCTGTTTGGCAATTTATAGCCTACTCAGGGTTTTTGGTTCGTATCCTACTTACTATAAACCCTTTTTCAGTTTGATTCATGCTTAGGAAGAACAACGTCTTCATAATTTGCATAATTACTAGGTAATCCTTGATAAAATTCGTTAACCATATGTTAAAAA
>SAMEA3663090__coassemble_77_pt1 | contig 56117 bp, 46 predicted proteins | sample SAMEA3663090__metabat2_high_PE_006 | metagenome-assembled genome bin SAMEA3663090 (sample SAMEA3663090) | pig gut metagenome | biome: pig gut; feature: pig-associated habitat; material: faeces | place: France | collected 2012 | reverse complement strand
CAAAAGCAAAACCATTCATCAAATGGGTTGGCGGTAAAGGACAACTCATTGAACAACTGGAAGCAAAACTCCCAGCTGACTTTGATAATTGGGATGATGCGACATACATAGAGCCTTTCGTTGGTGGTGGGGCTATGTTGTTCAACATGCTGCAACAGCATCCAAATATCAACCGTGCTGTGATCAACGATATCAACAGCGATTTGGTTACATGTTATAGAACTGTACGTGACAATGTGGAAGAGTTGATTCCTGCATTGCAGGATATTCAAGCTCAATATTACGCTTTGCAAGATATGGAAGCGAAACGTGAGATGTTTATGGCAGTACGCCAACGCTACAATGAGAAGAACCTTGACCCGATAGAGAATACGGCAAAGTTCTTCTTTCTAAACCGTACTTGCTTCAATGGATTGTATCGTGTAAACAAAAAGGGCTTGTTTAATGTTCCTTGCGGAAAGTATATGCAACCACAGATTTGTGATGAAGATACACTTAGGGCTGATAGTGAGTTATTGAAGCGAGTGGAAATCTTGGAGGGTGATTTTGAGAACACTTTGCTCTATGCACAAGGTAAAACTTTGTTCTATTTTGACCCTCCTTATCGTCCTCTGAGTGACACTTCAAGTTTTAACGACTATACAAAAGAAGCCTTCAATGATGATTCACAAGTCAGGTTGAAGAAGTTCTGTGACAAAGTGGTTGCTGATGGGCATAATTTTATGTTGAGTAATTCTGATTGCAAAGGAAAGAACGAAGCAGATAACTTCTTCGATATTCTGTATGCAGATTATTACATCGACAGAGTTATGGCTTCTCGTAATGTGAATGCAAACGGAGCAAAGAGAGGAAAGATTTCCGAGCTGTTGGTTCATAGTTACCGCGACACAAAAGATTACCAAATGAACGATATTAACAACCACAAGCCACAATATGTGGCTGTAAAACAGAAAGTTTATGCTTAAAGATTTCGATAAATTCATGTCTCAACTCAAAGAGACAAACCAAACATTGGACTTCTTCTGTGACTTTGAAAAGATCTCACAGAACGTGGAGGATATAAAGTTGAGCCTGTGTATGCTTAATAGTCTCATTGGCGCATCTGACTTACGCAAAAGTGTCGAAACAATATGGAGTAGGGATAAGAATGCCTTTTCCGTTATGGACATATTGGTGGCAGTTCGTACTCGTGACAAGAAAAAGATACTTGATTCTGTCGGAAATTGCGTTCCTTTGGAAAGCATGTTCTCTTCCGTAGATTCTGTTATGACATTCTTGACAGAAACAGGACTTGGTGATGTCCTTAAAAATCAGAAAGTAAAGAATCTGGTGGATTATGTCTTTGGCATTGAAACTGGATTGGACACGAATGCAAGAAAGAATAGAAGCGGACACGTTATGGAGAATACGGTTGCAAACATTCTTACTAATGCTGGCATTCCTTTCAGACAAGAAGTGTATTCGAGAGAATGGTCTGCAATTACAGATGTGTTGGGAGATGATGAAAAGCGTTTTGATTTCGTTGTCGAGACCTCATCAAAAGTTTATCTGATTGAAGTTAACTTTTATAGTGGCGGTGGTTCAAAACTGAATGAGGTAGCACGTTCATACTCTGACATTGCACCGAAAATAAACTCCGTTGAGGGCTTTGAGTTTGTTTGGATTACAGATGGAATAGGATGGAAGTCTGCAAAGAACAAATTGCAAGAGGCATACGGAATCATTCCAACTGTGTATAATCTTACTTCCATTCAAGAGTTTATAAAATCAATAAGATAACAATATGGACGAACTCTCAAATTTCTGCCAGATAATAAAGAACAAGTTGGGCGATGAAGATAATCTTTGCATCGGTCAAGCTCGTGAAATTGTCAATTCCATTAATAATTTCCTTTACTCTAATTATGATGGAATTGGAAAAACTTATGCTTTAGGTTCTTCTTTTGAATATTTCTCCGAATTTCATAGATATTGGGAGAAACATCATAAAGAAATACTTAATTGTAGAATTGACGAAGAAAAATGCAAAGCTGTAGCAGATGCTTTACACTCAATCTTCATACTAACAAAGGGAAATGCTTTTCGCTTTGTTTATGACACCTGTGGTTTAGAGCCACAGGACATCTGTCGTGTTCGACTTTTAAGTGCAAATCAAGATTTCAGAGGTTCAAGAGACTTTTCTGAATTAGCTTCCATCTTTGATAGTGACAACACCATCTTTGATGAAGAAAATATATATAATGAGCCAGAGGAATTTGTTCGCAAACTGAAAATTACCAATTTGTCACAAACAGACAAGAGGGCTGCTTATGCAAAAAACATTGCTTCTTTTGTCTTACAACATAAATGCTCACCTGTTGAACTTATAAAAGCATACAAAAATGACATCTATGAATTACGAAAGGCTTTAATAGATTGTAAAAGTACAGGGTATGGCAATAAGAAAACAGATATGTTTCTAAGGGATATGGTTGTGCTCGGTATTTGGCAAAATGTAGATGGTTTTGACAAGATTGATGTGGCAAGTGATATTAATACCATAAAAGTTGCTTTAAGAACAGGCATTATAAAAACGGAAATACCATTAGTGTCCAGTTTTTTGGATATTTTCTGCCATCAATACAGTTATATTGATGAAATGAATGCCTTAGCATGGCGACGTGTATGGGAGATATGGCATATGATATATCCTAATGAGACTATCGCAAGTCCATGTCTGATAGATTATTTTGTTTACCGTGTGGTAGGCAAGCAATTTTGCAAGAAGAACTTGTACATATTTGAATGCGAAAAAGAACACCACTATTTCAAATGGCATTCAAACAGGAATAAAACTTGTCAACTTTGCCATGCTTCTCACAAGAAAGGTGTGAAAGCACACCTTGTTACGGGCGTTATGCCCTGCAATGATCCTGATGGGAAAATTAGCATTCTTAAAAGCGAATATGTAAGAGCTTTGCCAAAAGAACAACAATTTGAAGAATGTCCTTTCATTAATATTTGTGGAGAAAATAAAAAGTTAATGCCTCCCAAATCCATTAGCATTATGGGGCAAACGGGTTGGAACTCTGCTTATACAAGACAAGACGAAGGTAGCGGTGGTTTAATGGCTTAACACAGAATATTATGGTACAGGCATATTATAAATCACCCAACAACGATTTCATCCTTGCTCATGGTGATTGTTTTAAACTTCTCAAAGAGTTTGACTTCAAGTTCGACATGATATTTGCCGACCCTCCTTATTTCCTCTCCAATGGTGGAATATCGTTGCAGAGCGGTAAAGTCGTATGCGTGAATAAAGGGAATTGGGACAAAGGTAAGTCGCAAGAGGATATGATGGCATTCAATATGGAATGGCTACGCTTGTGCCGTGACAAGCTGAAAGACAACGGCACAATATGGATAAGTGGCACTTATCACAATATCTTTTCTGTGGCAAATTGTCTTACGGAACTTGGATATAAGATTCTGAATGTGATTACGTGGCAGAAGACTAATCCTCCTGCTAATATCTCTTGTCGTTTCTTTACCTATTCTACAGAGTTTGTAATCTGGGCAAGAAAAATGCAGAAAGTTCCACACAAATTCAACTATGACTTGATGAAAGAGCTGAATGACGATAAGCAAATGACTGATGTATGGCGAATGCCGGCTATCGGCCGTTGGGAGAAGACTTGTGGGAAGCATCCAACCCAAAAACCATTGCGTCTTCTTGTTCGTATGATTCTTGCCTCAACTAATCAAGGCGAATGGATTTTGGATCCATTCAGTGGCAGTTCTACAACTGGCATTGCCGCTAACCTATGTGGACGACGATTTGCAGGAATAGAACAAGAAGAAGAGTTTTGTAAGTTGAGCAAAGCAAGGCGTGAAGAGATAGAGAATCTTGAAAACTATAATAATCTGATAAGTCATATTGAAGATTTGCATAAATTGCAAGATTGCTCTATGGTAAGTGAAGATATTAGTGGTAACATTCAAATTCCATTTTGATAAACTTTCCACTAAGAATATTTATTATAGACCAAATAAATCGTGAGTTCTTGAAATCAATTATAACGAAGTATAAACTAAAAAATAACATTATGCCAACAGTAGCATGGCAAAACCAAAACTTACGCAGAATGGGGAAATCTTTTTGCCTAAAGTTTCCCACTGGCAATGTCTTCTTGCCATGTTTTTTGTTGAATGCTGGTGCTTTCTGTGTAGAAAACCACTACACCAGTATCTTTTTTGAGGATATAGATAGCACTGACCTTATTGCCTGTATTAATAGTGTCTATTTCGTCCATGTGAAAGGGAGAAGTATATACCACCATGTTAGGGCTTAGGCGGCTTTTGGTTACATCATCAGGGACGACATCGTCAAGAAAACTTATGCAACTATCCATACCGCCCCATGAGGATGCACCTTTATACATTATTTCTTCTAACTTGTTGGCGTCAATCCTTAAAATAATCTTGTTGTCTGCTGCAATGTCGTTGAAGAACGGAAACAGAACAGTTGCTTTTGCAATGTTTGCAGTAAAAACAGCCATAATGGCAATAACAAAAGTCTTTTTCATGTATATTCTGTTTGGTTAGATTGCAAAATTAAGCATTAATACGGCAAGTACAAAATGTCAGTCATTGGTTTTGATAATAATTAACTATAGTTGCGGGACGTGATAAAAGGTTTTCTTATTTGAAAAAAATAGAATGTTTATTTTGTGGCATTGATGGATTTTCTTAATTTTGCATTTCATATGGAAGATTCAAAAAACACAGGCGGCCGCCAGCGCAGAAGGCAGGCAGCTCCGATTGATACATCATATGGACATTTGCAGCCACAGGCTCCAGACATAGAGAAGGTGGTTCTTGGTGCCTTGATGATAGACAAGGACGCTTTCACTGTGGTGTCCGAGATTGTGCGTCCCGAGACGTTCTATGAGCCTCGCCACCAGAAAATTTTCCATGCCATCCGTTCCTTGAACATCCAGGAACAACCAGTGGATATCATGACTGTGATAGAACAGTTGCGCAAGGAAGGCTCACTTGATGACGTAGGTGGTCCGGCTTATGTCGTGGAGCTTAGTTCTCGCGTGGCATCTTCGGCTCATATAGAATACCATTCCAAGATTCTTGCGCAGAAGTTTCTTGCACGCCAACTTATATCCTTTGCGAGCAAACTGGAGACAGAAGCCTTTGACGAGACTGTCGATGTGGATGAGTTGATGCAGAGGGCAGAGGGTGGTCTTTTCGAACTATCTCAGAACAACATGAAGAAAGACTACTCCCACATTGACCCGATTCTCATGGAAGCCCACAAGATTCTCCTGAAAGCATCCCAGAACAAAGGAGGACTAACGGGTGTTCCTACCGGTTACAACAAGCTTGACGAGATAACTTCCGGATGGCAGGCTTCAGACCTTATCATCATAGCAGGACGCCCTGCCATGGGAAAGACATCCTTTGCGCTGAGTCTTGCAAAGAACATAGCTGTGGATTATCAGCAGCCTATTGCATTCTTCTCTCTTGAGATGAACAGCGTGCAGCTTGTAAACCGTCTCATATCCAATGTGTGTCAGGTGCCAGGCAGCAAGCTGCTCAATGGACAACTCACACCTGACGAATGGGAGAGACTTGACACCAACCTTCATAAACTAGAGGGTGCGCCTGTGTATATCGACGACACCCCTGGGCTTTCTGTGTTTGAGTTGCGTACCAAGGCTCGCCGCCTGAAGAAAGAGCATAACATAAGCATACTTATGATAGACTATCTGCAGCTGATGAATGCTTCAGGCATGAAATTCAACAGCCGACAGGAAGAGGTTTCAACGATAAGCCGTTCGCTCAAGGGGCTTGCAAAGGAACTCGACATTCCCGTCATAGCACTCTCGCAGCTGAACCGTACCGTGGAGACACGAGCTGGGGAGGGTATTGACGGCAAGCGTCCACAACTGTCTGACCTCCGCGAGTCTGGAGCTATAGAGCAAGATGCCGACATGGTGCTTTTTGTACACAGGCCAGAATATTATCATATATATGAGGATTCCAATCATAACGACCTTCGTGGAATGGCGCAGATCATCATTGCCAAGCACAGGAAGGGAGCTACCGGAGACGTGCTTCTGAAGTTTCAGGGTCAATATACTAAGTTTGCCAATCCTGAGGATGTTCCAGACGAGATGCCTGCTGCCGATATGGGTGGGGAGATAATTGGCAGCAGAATGAATGATGACCCATTGCCACCTCCGCCTCCCGCCCCTGATTTCTGAGTTGGTAATTAGTCGGTTTCAAGTATTTATCCATCTCCTACAACCAAGACAATTAACTGAAGATAAAATGAAAAGACAATTGCTATATATAATAATGTGTATATATGCTTTAAGTGCGGCATCTCAGCGAGTGTCTGTGCTTGGAGACAGCTATTCCACATACGAGGGATTCATGACCCCATCTACAAATGAGCTTTGGTATTATGCCAAGAACGATACGGCAAAGACCGATGTGTCGTGCGTGCAGGATACATGGTGGTGGCAGCTTATAAAGGACAACGGTTGCAAGCTATGTGTCAACAATTCGTATAGTGGAGCTACAATCGGATATACAGGATATGACGGTAACGACTATTCTGCCCGTTCTTTCATCACACGTATGTGCAATATAGGAGACCCGGATATTATACTTGTCTTTGGTGCTACCAATGACAGTTGGGCAGGAGAGGAAGTGGGTGAGTACAAGTATTCAGACTGGAACTATGGAGATTTTGCGACATTCCGTCCCGCCATGGCTTATCTTCTTGACTATCTCACCCTGCACCATCCCAATGTGGCAATATACTTTATTGTCAATTCTGAGCTTAGAGACGACATTACAGAGTCGTGCAGGACGATATGTGCCCATTACGGTGTAGGATGCATAGAACTGAAAGACATAGACAAGAAGATGGGGCATCCTACTAAAGCAGGAATGAAAGCCATTGCAGAGCAGGTAGGAAAGGCTGTCTTTAAGTGATGTGTGTTTGCCATTTTCGTTTTTTATAGCAATAGATTGTAAAAATGTAACAAATTATTTGTGTATATTGTGTAAAAAGTGTAACTTTGCAATCGAATTAATAAAAAGACATCACATTATGAATATCAACATTCTACTATCTGGTATTATTATTGACATTCGACTTCAACAGAAAGCCGGAAGTGATGATGTGTTCAGATAGATTGCATGTGTGGTAGTCAAAGAGCCTTTCTCACTTCCGGGTGTGAAAGGCTTTTTTGGTAGTCAGAAGAGAGTTAAGGTAAAAGAAACAGAACATACACATTACAGAATCATGAGTGACAGACTATTCATTTTTGACACAACGCTCCGTGATGGCGAGCAAGTGCCTGGATGCCAGCTCAACACAGTTGAGAAGATACAGGTAGCACGCCAGCTGGAGCAACTTGGTGTTGACGTTATCGAGGCTGGATTCCCAATATCCAGTCCTGGCGATTTCAATTCAGTTATAGAGATATCCAAGGCAGTGACATGGCCAACAATATGTGCTCTGACACGTGCTGTAGAGAAGGACATCGATGTTGCCGCTGATGCTTTGCAATATGCAAAACACAAAAGAATACATACAGGTATCGGAACCAGCGAGTCACATATTAGGTACAAATTCAACTCAACTCCAGAGGAGATTATTGAGAGAGCCGTTGCAGCCGTGAAGTATGCCAAGAGATATGTCGAGGATGTGGAATTCTATGCTGAGGATGCCGGGCGCACCGACAATGAATACCTTGCGAGAGTCGTTGAGGCTGTCATAAAGGCTGGTGCCACAGTGGTTAATATTCCAGACACTACAGGATATTGCCTTCCAGGAGAGTACGGTGAGAAGATTAAGTATCTCATGGAGCATGTTGATGGAATACACAACGCCATTATTTCCACTCACTGCCATAACGATCTTGGCATGGCTACAGCCAACACGCTGAGCGGAGTACTCAATGGAGCACGTCAGGTGGAGGTTACCATCAATGGTATAGGAGAGAGGGCGGGAAACACATCTCTTGAGGAAATAGCCATGATTCTGAAATGCCATAACGATATAGACATAACCACAAACATCAACACCACAAAGATATACCCCACATCGCGCATGGTAAGTTCCCTTATGAACATGCCTGTGCAGCCAAACAAGGCAGTGGTGGGAAGAAATGCCTTTGCACATTCTTCTGGCATCCATCAGGATGGAGTGCTTAAGAATGTGGAGACATACGAGATAATGAATCCTAAGGATGTAGGTCTTGATGAGAATTCCATCGTCCTTACTGCAAGGTCAGGTCGTGCTGCTCTCAAGTTCCGCCTACAAGTGCTCGGTGTCAATGTGGATGATGAAAAGAAACTTGATACCCTTTATCAGAAATTCCTTAAAATAGCAGACCAGAAGAAAGAGGTTAACGATGATGATATCCTGATGCTCGCAGGAGCTGACACGGCAGAGGCTCATGCCGTGAAGCTCGACTTCCTACAGGTTACGACAGGCATGGGAGTGAAGAGTGTAGCAAGTATCGGACTCGACATTAGCGGACAGAAATTTGAAGCGGCATCAACAGGAAATGGTCCTGTGGATGCAGCCATCAAGGCACTTAAGAAAATAATAATGAAGCAAATGACGTTGAAAGAGTTTACCATACAGGCAATAAGCAAAGGCTCTGACGATGTTGGAAAGGTGCACATGCAGGTAGAGTATGATGGAAGCGTTTACTATGGTTTTGGTGCCAACACCGATATAGTTACTGCATCTGTAGAGGCATATTTAGACTGTATAAACAAATTCAGAGGGTAGATAATATAAAAAGCAAGTTAAAAACTTGTTAACTGACAGCATGTAGGAGACATGCGGAACTTAGGTTGAATAATTGCAAGATTAAATTATATAATTAATAATGAATACGTTATTTGACAAAATCTGGGACAAGCACGTAGTGCAGATGATAGAGGATGGTCCCACACAACTTTATATCGACAGGCTATATTGTCATGAAGTTACATCCCCACAGGCTTTCGATGGTATGCGTAAACGTGGACTGAAGTGTTTCCGGCCAGAGCAGATATATTGTATGCCAGACCATAACACTCCGACTCACGACCAGGACAAGCCCATAGAGGATGCTGTATCGAGAAAGCAGGTGGATACACTGGCTGCCAACTGCCGAGAGTTTGGACTAACCCACTATGGCATGATGTCGAAAGACAATGGCATCATTCATGTCGTTGGACCAGAGAAGGGGCTCTCCCTGCCAGGCATGACCATTGTATGCGGAGACTCGCACACATCTACTCATGGTGCAATGGGAGCCGTAGCTTTTGGAATAGGAACATCAGAGGTGGAGATGGTTATGGCATCACAATGTATATTGCAACAGAAGCCAAAATCAATGAGAATCAACATCAACGGCAAACTTGGAAAGGGTGTCGTGGCTAAAGATGTAGCACTCTTCCTTATGTCACGCCTCACCACGTCGGGAGCAACAGGTTATTTCGTGGAGTATGCCGGAGATGTTGTAAGGGATATGTCTATGGAAGGACGCCTCACTCTCTGCAACCTGTCCATAGAGATGGGAGCAAGAGGTGGATTCATTGCACCGGATGATACGACATTCGAATATATCAAAGGACGTGAGTACGCACCAAAAGGTGAGGAATGGGATAAGGCAGTTGCATACTGGAGAACACTGAGGAGTGGTGATGATGCAGTATTTGACAAAGAGCTCACATTTGAAGCAGCAGACATAGAACCGCGTGTGACATATGGCACAAATCCCGGTATGGGTATAGGTATCACCGAGTGTATTCCGTCGGTTGAGGATATTGACGAGGCAGGCAAGGCATCGTTCCTAAAGTCACTTCAATACATGGGATTCAAGCCTGGAGAAAGAATTCTTGGTCACAAAGTGGATTATGTGTTCCTTGGGGCTTGTACCAACGGACGAATAGAGGACTTCCGTGCATTCGCTTCTATAGTGAAGGGACGGAAGAAGGCAGACAACATAACTGCATGGCTGGTGCCTGGATCATGGAATGTTGACCGTCAAATACGCGAAGAAGGCATTGACAAGATAGTAGAGGAGGCAGGGTTTGAGATACGCCAGCCCGGATGCTCTGCATGTCTCGCTATGAACGATGACAAAATACCAGCAGGGAAATACTCTGTATCAACAAGCAACAGAAACTTTGAGGGAAGACAGGGACCTGGTTCACGTACTATCCTTGCCTCGCCATTGGTAGCCGCTGCTGCAGCTGTTACAGGAAAGCTCACAGATCCAAGAGACTTGATGTAAGATTTTGCATATAGAAACATGAAATAGATTCAGATTTTGAAATAGATTTCTTGAATGATTTAAATATTGAAGGATGAAACAGAAATTCGACATAATAACAAGTACATGTGTGCCACTTCCTTTAGAGAACGTGGACACTGACCAGATTATACCAGCGCGCTTCCTCAAGGCTACAGACAAGGAGGGATTCGGTGACAACCTCTTCAGAGACTGGAGATATGACAAGGAAGGCAATCCCAAACCAGACTTCGTACTAAATGACCCACGCTATGGTGGGGTGATACTTGTGGCAGGCAAGAATTTCGGTTCCGGCTCGTCAAGAGAACATGCTGCATGGGCTATAGCAGGATATGGATTCAGGGTAGTAATAAGTTCTTTCTTCGCTGACATCCATAAAAACAATGAGTTGAACAACTTTGTACTGCCAGTGGTGGTAAGTGAGGATTTCCTGCGGGAACTGTTCGACAGCATCTTTGCCAATCCAGCTACTGAGGTAGTGGTTAACTTGCCAGAGCAGACAGTAACCAATACTGCTACAGGCAAATCAGAACATTTCGACATCAACGGATACAAGAAACATTGCCTGATGAATGGACTTGACGATATAGATTATCTCATAGGAAACAAAGACAGGATAGAGGAATGGGAAGCTCAGAACAAGTAAGTTTTGGATACAGGTCGATATCGCCCTTTATTGAGATAATGGACTCTACGTTGCGTGACGGTGAGCAGACCAATGGTGTCAGTTTCCTTCCTCATGAGAAACTGATGATAGCTCGCATGCTCCTTCGTGACATCAATATTGACAGGATTGAGGTCGCTTCGGCAAGGGTGTCGGAGGGAGAGAAAGATGCAGTGCGCATGATATGCCGGTATGCAGAATCTAATGGGATGAGAGACAGAGTCGAGGTTCTGGGCTTTGTTGACGGACGTCTCTCCATTGACTGGATTAACGACTGTGGGGGTAGGGTTATCAACCTGCTTGCCAAGGGTTCGCTTAAACATTGCAAGCAGCAACTCCATAAGACACCAGAGGAGCATATCGGGGATATCATGAGGGTGCTTGACTATGCAGACAAATGCCACTTCGATGTGAATCTTTATCTTGAAGACTGGAGCAATGGTATGAAAGACTCGCCAGAGTATGTCTATAAGATAATGGACTCACTCGAGAAAAGTGGTATCAAGAGGTTCATGCTTCCCGACACCCTTGGAATAATGAATCCTTTGCAGGTGATTGAGTATTTCAGGAAAATGGTGAGAAGATATCCAGACATACATTTCGATTTCCATGCGCATAACGACTATGACATGGCTGTGAGCAATTCTCTCGCAGCTGTATTCAGTGGCGCACGCGGACTTCACGTCACTGTTAACGGGCTTGGAGAAAGATGCGGAAACGCACCGTTGTCAAGTGTGCAGGTCATTCTGAAAGACCATTTTGAGGCAAAGACCAATATTGATGAAAGCAGACTTAACGACATAAGCAAGTTGGTAGAGGGATACAGCGGTATTGCTGTAGCACCAAACCAACCCATTGTGGGGGAGAATGTCTTCACACAGGTCGCTGGAGTGCATGCCGATGGTGACAACAAGGACAATCTCTATTGCAACGACCTTGTGCCGGAACGCTTTGGAAGAAAGAGAGAATATGCGCTTGGAAAGAACTCTGGAAGGGCGAACATAGCAAAGAACCTGGAGGAACTGGGACTTGAACTGACACCTGAACAGACCAAGCGTGTGACACAGCGCATTACAGAACTTGGAGACAAAAAGGAACTCGTGACACAGGAGGATTTGCCGTATATTGTGAGCGATGTCCTGAAACACGATGCTCCAGAGGATAAAGTGAGGCTGGTGAGCTATATGGTCAGTACAAGCTATGGCTTGAAGCCAATAGCAAGCATCAAGGTGAATATCAACGGCACAGACTATGCAGCCGATTCCACAGGTGACGGACAGTATGATGCCTTTGTGAAAGCCTTGAGGCTGATATACAAGAACCATCTCGGCAAGACATTTCCAGTACTTGACAACTATTCTGTCAGCATACCGCCAGGCGGACGGACAGATGCTCTCGTACAAACCATCATTACATGGCGTAACGGAGATAAGATAATAAGGACACGAGGACTTGATGCCGACCAGACAGAGGCGGCAATAAAGGCAACATTCAAAATGTTGAACATAATAGATTGATGTCTCTTCACCTTTAAGGTTAGGTGGGAAGCCTCACTCCAACCCATTGATAAGGTTATTGGGTTATAAGGTTATAAGGTTATAAGGTTATAAGGTTATTTGGTTGTAAGGTTATAAGGTTGTTAGGTTATGAGGTTATTAGGTTGTTAGAAATTGAAAATTTAAAATGGAAGATTGAATATCCAGCATTCAACTTTCAAAACCTTAAGACCAGAAACCTGACACCTAAAATCGTGGGGAGATAGTAACCATAAGAGGTAATGACTTGTCAACTCGTTAACTAACAGCATGCCGGAGACATGCGAACCAACGGTCACTGGCCGAAGGGAAAAGTAAACCTAAATTAATACTCAACTTTCGGAAGTAGATAAAGGAAGGCAAATGAAGATAAAGGAAGGCAAATGAAGATAAAAGGAGATAAATGAAGATAAAAGGAGATAAATGAAGATAAAAGGAGATAAAAGACAAGACCTAAGACTGTTGTCTTTTAACTTCCTGAGCGAACGCAGGGAGCAATAACTCCTTCTAACTCCCTTTAACTCCTTATGTTGGGAACTTCTGAAACTTTAAATTATTATTATTATATGAAACTAAAAATTGCAGTACTTGCCGGAGACGGCATTGGACCAGAGATTATGGAGCAGGGTGTGGCTGTGATGAATGCCATCGCAGCTAAATTCGGTCATGAAGTGGAGTACAGAGAGGCATTGTGCGGAGCACATGCCATTGATGAAGTGGGAGACCCTTTCCCAGAAGAGACTTTTCAAACATGCAAGGATGCTGATGCCGTTTTATTTGCAGCAGTAGGACATCCGAAGTATGACAACGACCCAACAGCGAAGGTACGCCCAGAGCAGGGACTCCTTGCCATGCGAAAGAAATTGGGACTCTTCGCAAATATACGTCCGGTACAGACTTTCAAGTGCCTCCTGCACATGTCGCCATTGAGAAAGGAACTTGTTGAGGGTGCTGACTTCATATGTATCAGGGAACTGACAGGTGGTATGTATTTTGGAGAGAAATACCAGGATAATGACAAGGCTTACGACACAAACTTCTATTCACGTCCTGAGATAGAGAGGATAATTCGCGTGGCTTATGACTATGCCCGCAAACGCAACCGTCATCTCACGGTAGTGGACAAGGCAAACGTACTGGCTTCGTCAAGACTGTGGAGGCAGATTGCGAGAGAGATAGAGCCAGAGTATCCCGATGTGAAGACCGACTATATGTTTGTTGACAATGCTGCCATGAGAATGATAGCTGAACCAACTTTCTTTGACGTTATGGTTACTGAGAATACTTTTGGTGACATACTAACAGACGAGGGAAGCTGTATAAGTGGCTCAATGGGACTGCTTCCTTCAGCATCAACAGGAGAGAGCACTCCTGTCTTCGAACCCGTGCATGGGTCATGGCCTCAGGCTGCGGGAAAGAATATCGCCAATCCTTTGGCACAGATCCTGTCTGTAGCCATGATGCTCGAGTATTTTGACCTTAAAGAAGAGGGAACTCTTATAAGGAAAGCTGTGGATGCCAGCCTTGATGCGAATGTAAGGACTCCAGAGATACAGGTTGAAGGCGGAGCTGAGTATGGAACAAGGGAGGTTGGTGCATGGATTGTTGACTATATCAAGAATGCATAGATTCTGTCAAACTCGTTTTAGGAACGAGACCACAAACATATGGCCGTTTTTCCGTTGTCAAAATGCATTGACAACGAAAAGATGGTCATATGCTATAGTCATTCCAATTCGAATACTCCTGTGGGTGTTTTTCTTTTCAGTACATCGAGTTTGAAGTCCGCTCCAGCTATAATGCCATGGTTCCTGAGGACATTCTCGTAGGTCTTTCTTGCCAACTCTGGATGATTGTTCTCCTCACTGAGATGACATAACCATACATGTCTTAGTTTCGGAGTGGCATATTTTATTACCGCCATGGCAGAGTCCTCGTTGCAAAGATGCCCTTTGCAGCTGACAATCCTGTTCTTGAGATATTTTGGATATGGTCCCTTGCTAAGCATTTCAGGGTCGTGGTTTGCCTCTATGACAAGATAGTTAGCTTCAGATATATATCTGCCTATTTCTTCGGTTATCGTTCCGCAATCGGTAACGAGTACGAACACTACGCCATCATGTTCTATCTTATACCCAACATTGTCTGTGCTGTCGTGAGGTACGTCGAAAGGTGTTATACGGAAGTCTCCCAGTTCAATGGTAACATCCTTTATAAGGTTCATTCTGTTATGTTGTTCTATCTTCTTTCTCACACACCAGTTTTTCATGATGCCCATATGCACTTCTTCGGTAGTATATACAGGCAGGTTTTTGTCAATGCTAAGCGAGCCTACAGACTTTACATGGTCGGCATGGTCGTGTGTGACAAGGATTCTTTTAATGCTGGAAGTTTGCATTCCATACTCGACGAAAAATTTTTTCATTGCCCGCAGTCCGATACCGCAGTCAATGATAATCCCGTCGCTGTTTGTAAAGAGAAAATAGCAGTTACCGCTACTTCCACTACCTAAAGATATGAATTTAAGCATTTTAGTGTCGTGATGCAGTTTTCGCATGGCAATTAATCCCTGCTGCGTGCGTTTCAGAATTGGAGTTAATGGTATCTCCTGTTCTGGTGAATTTAAATTGAAATGCAAATATACAAAAAATAATGCTATTTCCGTCTGTTGTCAGTATATTTTTTTACTAAAGTTTCGCAAGTGCTCAACTAAAAGGAGTCAGAAGAATTTATCTCCTTTTGTTTTCATTTAACTACTTTTTACTACTTGCGAAACTTGAATTTTTGTATGTTCAACATTCAGAAAGGCATCCCAACGGCAAAATGGAATGTAAAGTCACGTCCCATGTCATGATTTGTGATAGGGTAGTGTTGCTTGCTGTTTGTATATGATGGATTGACAGCTTTCATTCCCATGTCCATGCGTATGATGAAATAGTCGAAGTTGAGCCTAAGTCCGAGTCCGTATGACATAGCTATTTGTTTATAGAATTCGTCGAGTTTGAACTGTCCACCTGGCTGTTCCTCGTATGCTCTTAGAGTCCATATGTTTCCAGCATCAATGAATGCGGCACCATCGAATTTCCAAAACAGGTGTGTTCTTAGTTCTGCATTAAGGTCTATCTTCATATCTCCAGTCTGATTTATGAAGTCTATTCTTCCGTCGCTACCTTTGAAAGAACCCGGTCCGAGTTCTCTTACGCTCCATCCTCTAACGGAGTTGGCTCCTCCAGAGAAGTATCTTTTCTCGAAAGGAAGGATGTCGCTGTTGCCGTAGGGATAAGCGATGCCAATTCCGCTGTGCAGTACAATTCGGTTCTTAGAATCAAGGACGAAAGTCTTTGAATAGTCGAAATCGAATTTTGCATATTGGGCGAATGCGATGTTGAAGAGTTTGTATTGTCCGTCCTCGTTTCTTTCCATTCCTGTCATCGGAGCCATGAACTTCAGGATGTTACCTGCTGTCTCTACGTTTGCCCTAAGTGACTGTGTGGCATCTTTGTATGTCAGTCCGAAGCCGATTTTCATGATGAAAAGGTCCTCATAGTTATATCTCAGGATGGCGTTTCTGTTTGAATAGTCATCGAGATAGTCTTCCTTGAATGTTTTTGAAATCCAAGGCATATAGACATAGTTCAGGTCAATAAGGTCAAGGTTGTATGTTGTCCTCCTTGTTGTGTTAGTCCATCTGTATCTCCATCCAGCTGAAAATACCTTTCTGTGGAATTCAGGTCTGTTTTGCATGTTCCAACTAAGGTTAACCTCTGATGTTGCGGAACTTCTCCTTTTGAAAGTCTTTGAAAGGAAAGGTGCAAGAAATCGTGGGAAGAGCAGTTTTGCCTCCACATTGTACTCCTCATAGTCATGGTTGTCATAGCCTTCAAGTCCTGTTATTGCCTCGAAAGCTCCTCTTAACTGTATGCTTAGCAGTTCTGACCCTTTGAACAAATTTCTGTTCTGGTATGTAAGTGACGCGGCAGCTCCGAAGTCTCCAGAAGTATTGGTACCCTCAGGTTGGAAGGATATTGTATTTGGTTTATAGTTAGATATTTTTATATTGCAATCAAGAATGTTCGAGTCTGGTATCTCTTCGAAGCTGATGTCAGTATATCTGATAGCTCCAAGTTTTCCGAATGCATTGTATGTATGTTGGAGTTTTGCAGCACTGAAAAATTCTCCTTCCACTATGGCAGAGGTGTTGTTCAGCACGGACGGTCTGATATGCAGTCCTGTGGAGTCTCCAGGCATGAAGTTAACCTTTCCAATTCTGTATCTTGGGTGTGTCGTCGCTAATGCATCGTTGTTAGCCTTGAATTTGTGTAGATGCAGAGTGACGTCAATGTTCCTGTCGCCTTCCACGGAATCGGCAGTATATGTGATGAAGTCCTTGTTGAATCTGTAAAAGCCGTTGTCGTTGAGTATTGTTGTCAGCCTTTTTCTCTCATTGTCAAGTGCGCTTACAGTGAACTGTCTTGGTTTCTGTTCTGTGATGTATGGTTCAAGAATCTCTCGTACAAGCGAGTCCTGTATGTTATATCCAAAAGACTGTATTATGAAAGGTTCTCCAGGGTGTAGGATGTAACATGCTTTCAGCCTTTTGCCTTTTTTTCTGGTCTGTAGTTCAACCCGTGCGTTCATGTATCCCATATTCTGCATTGCGGCCTTCAAGTCCTCGCACGAGAGTCGTGCCTGCAGGGTATCGAAGAGTACAGGTTTCTCACCGATTTTTCTTAGAGTCTTGTTAATCCATTTTGTTGTATCATTACCAGCAAGAGAATATGTGCCGAGAGGAATCTTGAAAAGTGAGAACCATTTAGAGTTAGCTCTTTGCCTGATATACGGCTCTAACTGTGCTGCATCAAACCCTTTGGTATCAGCTTTTATCTCTACTTCTTCAAGAAGGCAATCGTTGTCACATATGAAATTTGTCGTATTGCATCCACATATTGTGGCAGCAATTCCTATATATAATATGTATATGGTTTTTTTCAATCTTGAAAGTAATTGTTAGCTGTTTCAATATTCAGTCTGCAAATATAGTCAAACTATTGGAATTAGAAAACAATAAGAATTGTTTTTTTATTAGCTTTATTCGCTTTTTGGAGTTTTGATAAATATGAAACATTGAAAAATCGAGTTTCCTTTTATAATGTTTGTACGACTCTTTGGCGGTGTAATGACCAATTTGGGTTAAAGTTGAGGAATTTCTTTGGTGTTGTGAGAGGAAAATATTACTTTTGCATATTGTATGACGTGTTTGATAAACTATAGGAAAAGGAATGCTTGCATTCATTGTTCTATGTCCTGAGATATAGAATGACATTAAACGAAAAAAACAATAAATACTTCGGTTATGGAATATATAAAGACAGACATTGATGGGGTGTGGATAATAGAGCCAAAGGTTTTCAACGACCCTCGCGGCTATTTCTTCGAGGCATGGAAACAGTCAGAGTTTGACGAGCATATCGGCAAACATGTGGAATTTGTCCAGGACAATGAGTCTAAGAGTAGTTATGGGGTACTTCGCGGACTTCATTATCAGAAAGGAGAATATTCACAGGCGAAACTTGTTAGAGTCATTAAGGGTAGGGTGCTTGATGTGGCAGTTGATTTGCGCAAGAGTTCTCCGACATTCGGCAAGCATGTTAAGGTTGAGCTTAGCGAGCAAAACAAACGCCAACTGTTCATACCTCGTGGTTTTGCCCATGGTTTCCTTGTACTCAGCGATGAGGCAATATTTACCTATAAGGTTGACAATGTCTATGCACCACAGCATGAGGCAAGCATTCGCTGGAACGATGAAACTATAGGAATAGAGTGGGGCATTGCCCAAGATGCTGTCCTGACAAGCGATAAAGACCTCCGTGGAGCATCGTTGTCAGAGGCAGATGTTTTTGAATGACAATATAATCAGCCAATGGACTATGTGCAAAGTCGGTAACATACCTTTATCTTCAATAATGCATACTATGTACAGTCAACTTGTATGGCTGTCCCTTCCTCTTGTTCTGCTTATGGTGTCATGTGCAGACACTGGTAGGCAGACTGAGGACGCTGAGGCGATGCAGCTTATGCAGGGTATATGGATAAATACCGAGGGCAACACCCCGTCTATAATGGCAAGAGGTGACAGTATCTATTATCCAGACTCAACAAGTCTCCCCGTTCGTTTCTGGATATACAAGGACAGTCTATACATGAAGGGGCGTGTGCTGACACGATACAAAATAGAAGAACAGAGCGAGAAACTGTTGAAACTGGAGAATCAGAATGGCGAACCATTGTCGCTATCCAAGGCCTCCGACAATTCGTCAATGGGCGACTTCACACGTCAGCGTCCATATGCACTTAACGTTTTCGAGACTGACGATGCTGATACGACAGTAGCCATCTCGTCTGGTTATGTCAAATGTAGCATACATATTGAACCCTCATCAGACCGAGTCGTCAAATCAGTATGTAACGATGATGGTTTTGTCGTTGACAACATGTATCTTGACAGAGCTGCCAATGTATGTATTAACGAAGGAGGTTCAACATATTACACCCATAGTTTCAGGAAACAGGAATTCTCATCATACGTGCCCGATGCCTTTCTTTCAAAGTCCATTCTTCGTAATGTCATTTTTTATGGAGTGTCTGGTGATACTGTAGTTTTGTATGCCACGATAGGTATTCCAGATGCAGAGACATGCTACGTGGTTGAAATTAGAATTTCAAGGGATGGAAAGGTTGTGAAAAAAGAGAAATAGATGTTATCTACTGTCTAATAGATAAATAATATTTGCTGGTTAAATGTTTTTTCCGTAACTTTGCCATATCAAGATATGGAAAATCATATCTTAGAAAAGCAATTATTAACTAAAAACAGGAGGTAATATTATGAGAAGTATCACGACATTTGATTTGCAGTATGCACATCGTTTCTATGGTTTTCAGGGAGAAGCACAGTATCTTCACGGTCATACAGGAGTGCTTACCATTGAAGTGGAAGACACTGTAAACGAAGGAGTAAACATGGTCTATCCATGCAATGAAATTCAAAAAGTAGCCTGGGATGTTCTGAAAAATTTCGACCACGCCCTTATTCTGCGTGAGGATGACCCATTGCTGCCAGCTATCCTCGACGTATATGAGAAACAGGGAATAAAAAACGGACATCCTCGCAACACAATGAAAGGTGAGGCTTTCAAGACTGAACTTGCGCAGGCATATCCCGACAGCCGCCTTGTAGTAACAAAAGAGACTATGACCGTCGAAGGTATGATAAAAATTGTCTATGATTTGCTGAAAGACAAGCTGAACATTGCCAAGATTACATTCACGAGTGGAGTGAATGCTGCATCTGCAGAATTTACAGACAGGAAACAGATTGACAGATGTCCACTTTGCGGTATATCCCTCGATGAGAACGGAGTATGCCCGAAGTGCGGTTATAGAAAGTAGTATTATGAAAGCCATATCTCTCCATTATAATGGGAAAGATATGGCTTTTTTCATGAATCATGTATATATTCCTATCCTTGTATAATAACCGAATCAGATATATACTTATTCAGGTGTCTTGCTTTTTTTAGTTTCCTTGCAATATTTTAATATGGGCGACATACTATATTTGTCTTTCCATCTCAAACATAATCCTGTGATACATATGATAGGGAGTTATATTGTGAAAGGTAGTTATGATAGGGAGTTATTTTTTTACTCCCTTTCATAACTACCTTTTAACTCCAATACCTTGCGACTGATATATTTATATTCCCAGTTTCTTTCGTATGTCCTTTGGTATGGCATTCTTGTTTACCATATAGTCCATGGTGTTGGCAGCAATGAAGGTTTTGGTCATATACCATATTCCCTTGTAATCTCCTGCTTCTCCCCATGAGTTCTTGACCATATAGTATTCCTTGCCGTTCTGGTCTTTTGCCTTGCCATAGATGAGCATTCCGTGGTCATCAGTGAGTTCCCAGCTGTCGTAACGCTCCTGACGCATTTCCTGTGTAGGTGTTATCTCAGGCACGAGACATCCCAAAGAGTCGAGTTTGCTTGTCTTCTCACTTTTTGAAAGCTTGAGCCAGCGTGCCATGTCGCTGCCGGCAAGACTTTGTGCCTTTTTGGAGTCGATGGCGTAGGCAAGACCGTTGCGTGTGAATCCTTCTTCGCTTACATCGCCACCCCATGCTATGCAATAGCCATTGTCAAGAGCATAGTCAATGACTCTCATCATCTCATCCATAGGCAGGTTCCATGACAGAGGGTTACGCCAGTTGTCCTGTACCTCTACGGCAAACTGTGTGTAGAAAGGATGGTGGGTGTAGGAAGTTATGGTAACATAGTCGTTGAAGTCGAGTCCAAGACTGGCAGCAAAGGTTTGTGGCGTATATTCTTTACCCTCGAATGTGAATTTGTCAGGACATTTTCCAAGGTAGGCGTCGAGAATGCCCTGCAGTCCAACTTTCCACTGTGAGGAGAGTTTCTTAGCATCGCTTTTTGCCACGGCAGCCACGTATGGTTCCATAAGGGCGAAGAACTCATTGAAGTTGTTGAGTGAGTCACCGTAAAGGGAACCTGGGAATGGCATGGCATCTTCCGGGCATATTCCATAATGTTGCAAGCAGTATAGAGGATCGTAGCATGAGCCACCTTGTGAGAATTGGCAGTCCCCATGCAGACGTACTACCTGTATGGCTCTGTCCATATATGTCTTGTTAGCTACGAAAGACTCACAAAGGTCGTATGTCTTACCGGTCTTCTTTAGTATCTCAGCTTCAAAATAACTGAGAGTGGAATAGTCCCAGCATGTACCACTACGATTCTGGTCCTTGATACTTGTAATCTTGTTTTCCTTAATGGTAGTGAAAACAGGCTTGTTCTTGTTTACCGAATCCTTTTTCTCCTCGGCACCGGCTCCAATGGTGACAGTTGCCATTATAGCCAAAACTAAAATCTTTTTCATTTCCGTTTTTATTATTACTTATATGTTAGAATTTTCAATCTTCAATCTTCAATTTTCAGTCTATTTTCAGCCATGAACTCCTCCACGTCGTTTGGATGGTACGGAATCCTTTCCTTGCCAATGAACTCACATCCGCCAGTAGTTATAAGTACATCATCTTCAAGCCTGATACCTCCAAAATCCTTGTAGGTCTCTATCTTGTCGAAGTTGAGGAATTCGGCGCAGTGTCCGGAAGCCTTCCATTCGTCAATAAGTGCAGGGATGAAATAAATGCCAGGCTCGTCAGTCACGACAAATCCCTCCTCAAGTTTCCTTCCCATTCTGAGACAGTTTGTGCCGAACTGGTCAAGTATGGGTCTTGTCTCTTCATCGAATCCAACGTTTATTTGGTCAAATCCCTCCATGTCATGAACATCCATTCCCATCATGTGTCCCAAGCCATGAGGCATGAACATGGCGTGTGCTCCAGCTCTTACAGCCTCTTCAGTGTCTCCTTTCATGAGTCCGAGAACTTTCAGTCTGTCAGTCATGAGTTTGCACACAGCGAAATGCACATCCATGTACTTGACTCCGGGCTTTGCAACACTGAGCACATAGTCATGGCAGTCCTCCACAATGCTGTAAATCTCCAATTGTCTTTGAGTGAATTTGCCGCTGACAGGATATGTTCGTGTGTTGTCTGAGCAGTAGTGGCTCATAGTCTCTGCACCTGCGTCACATAGTGCAAGTCGTCCATCTTCAAGCAAGGTTTCCGACGGATTTCCGTGCATTATCTCTCCGTGTTGTGTGAAAATAGTGGCGAAGCTCACCATCGCTCCGTATGACTGAGCTATTCCGGCAAGTTTTCCCCCAATGTATTTCTCGGTAACTCCAGGACGTGCAAGAGCCATTGCCGTAGTATGCATCTTGTAGCCAATTGTAGCAGCTTTCTCAAGTTCTTTGATTTCCTCTGCCGACTTCTTTGACCTCATCGTCACGACTGCCTTGATAAGATCCATTGATGCTGCCTCTTTCTGCTGGTTGGGGTGTATTCCAAGTAAGTCGAATATAAGCAGTTTTGTATCATGCCTGTATGGAGGAAGGAAGTGAATCCTCCTGTTTTGCCTCATGGCATTTGCGCATATTGTCTTTATAGTCTTCATAGGCGCAGTGTTAGCCACTCCTACAGCCTCAGCGAGGTTGTGTACACTGTCAACGGAGCCATACCATACAATATCCTCGATGTCAATGTCATCGCCTACGAGAGTCTCTATGTCGTTGTCAATGTCTATTACACCAATTAGTCCGTCCCTTTTTTGACCGAAATAATACAGGAATGACGAGTCCTGTCTGAATGGGTAATATGCATTGGCTGGATAGTTGCATGGTGACTCATTGTTTCCGAATATGATAACAATGCCCTCTTTTACCAGCCTTTTCAGCTCTGCACGTCGCTCTACGTATGTTTGTTTGCTGAACATAATGATTGTTTTTTTTACGTTATACTGTTTGCAAAGTTAGTCTTTTTTGCTTAAAAATCACTATCTTTGTAGGAAAATTTTAGAATGTCCATGCAAAAGGTTAGGAATAGTGCGCTGATATTGGAAGGAGGAGGGATGAGAGGTGTCTTTACGAGTGGAGTGCTTGATGCCTTCATGAAATATGAACTGTATTTTGAACGGGTGATTGCTGTATCAGCTGGTGCATGTAACGGAATGTCATACATAAGCCGGCAACCAAGGAGGGCACGCGTGTCTAACATAGACATGCTGGCACATTATGACTATATTGGATTACACCATCTACTGCGGAATGGATGTATCTTCGACCCCGTTCTGCTTTACGACAGGTTTCCTAATGAACTGGTACCTTTAGATTATGACACATTCTTCAATAATGCGGCTAAGTTCGAGATGGTGACAACCAACTGCCTTACTGGTAGGGCAGAGTATCTGTGTGAATGTTCTGGCAACAGGCAGAGGGCTATAGATATAGTAAGAGCGAGCAGTAGTCTTCCGTATGTGTCGGCAATAGTGAATGTGGATGGTGTACCCATGCTCGACGGAGGAATCGTGGACAGTATTCCTATAATGCGGGCTGTTGAACTTGGATATAACCATAATGTAGTGATAGCCACGCGCAACCGTGGCTACCGTAATAAAGGCAAGGACAGAAGGATACCACGTTTGATATATAAGGACTACCCCCGTCTGAGAGTAGCCCTTAGCCATCGAATAGAAGTGTATAACAGCCAGCTCGAGATGCTGGAGCGGATGGAGGACAACGGAAGTGTCCATTGCATACGTCCGTTGGCACCTATGGAGGTGGGAAGAATAGAAAAGGACATCAAGAAACTGGAGTGTCTCTATGACGAGGGATTCCGCCTTGGTGAGAAATACGTAATGGAATATTTCTGAAAGAAATCATCTCTTGTCCGCTACGCCGAAACGAAGCCACTCTGTCTGTGGGAACATTCCTTTGACTATGCGTTTCTTTTCGGCATATATGTCTTTTACTCCTATGAGTATGGAATTCATGTTCCTGACCTTCTCTGACAGTAGTGCCCTTAGTTCGTCGCATTCCTTGTTGGCTTCATCAAGACGGTGTAGTTCCTCTGCCATGGAGTCGAGGACATTGGCATTTATCTCTCTTTCTGGCAAGTATGACATGTTTGCCCTCAGTCCCTCTATAAGGGAACGGCTCTTTTCAATCTGTGTTTCAATAGTTTTTGACATAATAATTTCAGTTTTGTTTTTTTTTTGATGTATTCTGATTTTCAAGCAAAGTTAAGAAAAAAATATTTTTAGAGTGGCTATCAGCAAGCGATGGTTTAATAAAAATTAAGATACAAAAGGTTGTAGCTTAAATAATTTTTAGGATTATCCATAATAATCGAAGTTAGGCTTCATCTCGGAATAAAAAATAAAATACTGCGCCTTTTATTTTGTTCTTCACTCGATTTGCGTTAACTTTGCAACTATGAGAATAGATATTGTTACAGTGTTGCCCGCAATGATAGAAGGCTTCATACATGAATCGATACTTGCAAGGGCACAGAAAAAGGGTCTTGTGGAGATACATCTCCATAATCTTAGAGATTATTCCAATGACAAATGGCGTCGTGTCGATGACTATCCATACGGCGGATTCGCCGGCATGGTTATGCAGTGTGAGCCGATAGACCGTTGTATAAGCTCACTGAAGGATGCGAGAGAGTATGACGAGGTGATATTCACATCACCAGATGGGGAACAGTTCAACCAGCACGTCGCCAATGACTTGTCCTTGAAACAGAATATCATAATACTATGTGGCCATTATAAAGGTATAGACCATAGGATAAGGGAACATCTCATAACAAGGGAGATTAGTATTGGAGACTATGTGCTTACAGGAGGCGAACTGGCAGCTGCTGTCATGACCGATGCTATCGTAAGGGTTGTGCCAGGAGTGATAGGCGACGAGCAAAGTGCACTGTCAGACTGCTTTCAGGATGATATCCTTTCCGCACCTGTATATACACGACCAGCTGACTATAAGGGATGGAAGGTTCCAGAAATACTGCTCAGCGGAAACGAGGCGTTAATAAAGCAATGGGAGATAGACCAGGCGATGGAACGCACAAGACGGCTTCGACCCGATTTGTTGAAAGATTGAAGCCTCCCTGCCCCACAGTGGGGCAATAATCAGCAATCAACAATCAGTAATCAGCAATCAGTAATCAATAATCAGCAATCAACAATCAGTAATCAAAAAAACAGATGACTAACGACAGCATAGAACAGATGAGATTGCTTGTTGAAAGGCTCAACGAAGCATCTGAGGCCTATTACAATGGTCAAGGGGAGTTGATGACCGACCATGAATGGGATGCTCTCTTCGACCGACTTGGAGAAATGGAGAGGGAAACAGGCGTGGTTCTCGATGACAGTCCCACTCATAATGTGTCTGCCGACAGTATATCCGGCAGGAAAGAGAGACACGAGTATCCGGCACTTTCACTTGCCAAGACAAAACTTGTTTCAGAGCTTGTGAAATGGGCAGAAGGACGACCTGTGTGGGTCTCATGGAAACTCGACGGACTTACGCTTGTCGTAACTTATGACAACGGAAGACTTACAAAGATTGTGACAAGAGGAAACGGACACGAGGGAACAAATATAACTCACATGGCAACGGCAATAGAGGGGATTCCATTGACATTGACTTACAAGGGGCATCTTGTAATAAGGGGAGAGGCCGTTATTTCGTATGCTGATTTCCAGAAATTCCTGATGGAGACAGACGAGGACTATGCCAATCCTCGTAATCTCGCATCTGGTTCCTTGGCTCTAAGAGATTCCTCAGAAGTGGCTAAAAGACATATAAGATGGATTCCTTTCTCGCTCGTATATACAGATAGCGACCAGACAGAATGGGGTGACAGGATGGATAGCCTTGCTCATATGGGCATGACACCTGTGGAGCGGGAGAGAATAGATACTCCCGATATTGACACAATGAATACTGTCATCAACAAATGGACGGAGAAAGTAACAAATGGAGAGAATCCTTTTCCTGTTGATGGACTCGTAATAACTTACAACGATACGGTGTTTGCAGCATCGGGTTCTGTTACAGGACACCATGCCACACGTGGAGGACTCGCCTTCAAATGGCAGGATGAGGAGGCTCAGACAACATTGGATAGAGTAGAATGGTCGTGTGCAGCATCCAAGATTTCTCCGGTTGCAGTATTTGAACCCGTTGAACTGGAAGGAACGATAGTTAGACGGGCATCGCTTTGCAATATCAGTGAATGTGAACGTCTGGGAATAGGAGGAACAGGAACAAGTATCACAGTCATCAAGGCTAACAAGATAATACCTAAAGTGGTGAGAGTTGATGCCAAGGTAGGCAATCTGTACATACCAGACAAATGTCCAGTATGTGGTAGTCCAACCGTTATATATAACAGTGAGGGTAGTGAAACACGCACGTTGCATTGCACTAACAGCCTGTGTCCTGCTAAACAACTGAAAATATTCAGTCGTTTTGTCTCTAAGGAAGGCATGAATATTGATGGACTGTCGGAAGCGACTTTGGCAAAGTTCGTAAACAGAGGATGGATAACAGAGTATGCAGACATATACCAGTTACGCTCTCATATACGCGAAATAGCACACATGGAAGGGTTCGGAGAGGTTTCAGCATCGAAAATAATGAGAGCCATTGATAAATCAAGGAAAGTAGAGGCTGTAAGGCTGCTTTACGCAATGTGCATACCAATGTGCGGCATTGATGTATGCAAGCGTCTGCTTGAGGCATACAAATTAGATATACTTATAGAAGAGGCTTCAATGCGTTCAGACTCAGCATTCTTCTCACACATACCAGGTATAGGACCCGAGAAGTCGGCATCGGTTGTAAATTGGTTTCATGATGAAGGAAACAGGAAAAAGGTGGAACGCCTTCTTGAGCAAGTAGAGGTGAACCAACCTGAAATGAAAAGCAAGGGAGGAAAATGTCAAGGACTCACCTTCGTCATAACAGGTGATGTGCATTATTACAGAAACAGAGCACAGCTTAAGACATATATAGAAGAACAGGGAGGAAAGGTTACAGGCAGTGTCAGTAAGTCAACAACATGGCTGATAAACAACGATGCCACATCCACATCGGGAAAGAACAGAAAAGCTCAGGAACTGGGTATCGGTATCATGACAGAAAAGGAATTTATTGACAAATATAATCCAGACATGCGGATAAACGATACACCAGACCTCTTTGCATAGACATTTATCACAAAAAAACGAAAAGAAATCCATGCAGATACTGCTTGCTAATGCCAAAATAATGTTCGGCAGTTCAGAGACAAAGCCACTGACCGAACCCCTGTTCCAATCAATCGCCAACAGACTCGCTGCGGAGATGGCTGCTTGTTCCGTTGACATGCTTGCACAAAAGCTGGACTGTAGCCATAACCTTGCAGCCGAAAACTGGCGAAGATACCAGAACTACTTCCTTGCAGACAAGATGCCTGCCATCATGGCATACAACGGACAGGCATACAAACACCTAAAAGCCAAGACGTTGAGCGAGGAAGACCTTCTGTTCGGACAAAAGCATCTGTGGATTACATGTTTTCTCTATGGCTTGCTCAGGCCGATGGATGCTATTGTACCATACCGCATGGAGCATTGCGTAAGCCTTGAGGCGACAGATGGAAAACCTGTAAATCAATTCTGGAAAGACAAACTGACAGATGTGTTGATAGACAGTGTGAAGGCTGACGACGGCATCCTGCTCCATCTCTCGACCGAAGAATATGAACACCTGTTTGATTGGAAAAGGGTGATGGCTGAGGTCAAGGTGATTCATCCGCTTTTCTATGTCAGACAAAAGGATGGCAGTTTGAGAATGCAGGCGGTATGGGCAAAGTCGTGCAGGGGTGCAATGTTGAGATTTATACTCCGCAATAAGATATTACATCCGGAAGAACTGACCTCGTTCTGTTATGAAGGCTTTGTGTATGATACAGAATTGGGAGAAGACACTTTTCCTCATTTTGTCAGGGAACAAGCGAGGCTACGACTATGGAGTGGTTAAAACCACTATCAACCTTAAGAACAAGAAGAATGTCGAAGGCAAATGACAGCTGCGTCATTTTGTGTTGCCCACAATCTCATTTGCCCTTTCGAGTGCCAAGTCGATATGGCTGCATATATTCTCATTGCCGACAAGTTCGCAGAAACCGGCTTTGGTAAGTTGGGAGTTGACTTTTTCTGTCACGCCAGACAAGATAATCTGTATTCCTTCTTTCTGACTCATCAGACAAAGGTTTGTAAGGTTGTGAATACCTGTTGAGTCAACAAACGGAACTTTCCTCATCCTTATTATCCTAACAGCGGGACGGTCGCCCATGGTTGCCATTATTTCCTCAAAACGGTTGCCTACTCCAAAGAAATACGGACCGTTTATTTCGTACACCTCTACGCCCTCAGGAATGGTCAGATGTTCAAGGTTGCCAAGTTTCATGTCGCTATACTCTTCGTCGGGGTTAATCTCGTCTGATATGACTCTCACGTCTGTAGTCTCGGACATACGTCTCATGAAAAGCAGACAGGCTATGATAAGTCCAACTTCAATGGCTATGGTAAGGTCGAATATTATGGTCAGGAAGAAAGTAATGAGCAACACGGTGACATCGCTTTTCGGATTCTTCATAAGGGCGAAGAACGAACGCCATCCCGACATTCCGTAACTTACAACTACGAGGACTCCGGCAAGGCATGCCATAGGAATGTATTTAGCTAATGGCATGAGGAAAAGGAAAATAAGCAGCAGTATAACAGCATGTACGATACCGGCTATTGGTGTCCTTCCTCCGTTGTTGATGTTGGTCATGGTACGGGCGATAGCTCCGGTTGCAGGTATTCCGCCAAATATTGGAGAAGCCAGATTTGCCACACCTTGTGCTATGAGTTCTGTATTGGAATTATGATGGTCTCCAATGACTCCATCTGCTACGGCGGCAGACAGCAGACTTTCTATGGCACCGAGTATGGCTATTGTCAAGGCTGGCATCACAAGGCTCTTGATGGTTCCCCATGTAAGTTCAGGAACTTCAGCCTCTGGCAGCGAATTGCTTATGGCAAAGCGGTCGCCAATAGTTTCAATTGTAGTCACTCCTGCATACTGCTTCAGCATCAAAGCCAGAATAGTCATGAGTATGATTGCAGTCAATGAGCCAGGGATTTTCTTGTTAATCTTTGGAGAGAGAACTATGACGGCAACACTCAAAATGCCAATCAAGGACGTCCAAGCATCGGCAGACGAGAAGTTTGCTACATAACATTGCCATTTCTCGATAAAGTCAGAAGGAACATTGGCTATGTCCAGTCCAAACAGGTCTTTTACTTGAGTGGTAAAGATGGTTACGGCAATACCGCTTGTGAATCCAACCACAATAGGGTAGGGAATATATTTAATGATTGTGCCAAGATGAAGGAACCCAAATAGAATCAGGAATATTCCAGCCATTATAGTGGCTATGGTGAGTCCCTCGAATCCATATTGCTGGATGATGCCGTAAATAATGATGATAAAGGCACCGGTCGGACCTCCTATCTGTACCTTGCTGCCTCCGAGGATGGATATTATGAATCCTGCTACGATGGCAGTGATGATACCCTTCTCCGGGGTGACACCTGAGGCAATTCCAAATGCAATTGCAAGTGGGAGTGCGACAATACCAACGATAATGCCTGCCATGATGTCTGCTATAAAAGTCTTGCGATTGTAGTTCCTCAAGCAACTCAACAAACGGGGCTTGAAATCAAATGTCTTAACCATGATGACAATACTATACCTGAATATTTTTTTGTGTCCTGAATAATTTTCGGCTGCAAAGTTAATATCATTCTTTTATAAAACAAAACATTTTGTTATTAAATGCAAAATCATTGACTCGGCGTTTGGCGTATTTTGATATTTGTCATTTTGGTGCAATGTTCTTTATCGCAAATCTGTTGACAAGTCAGCTTGTTGTTTTAAATTTGTCAATTACCAGAAAAGCCAATTCTTGATAATAGCTCAGACTATAAGACAAAAAGGCTGGAATCTCCTTGAAAGGGGAATCCAGCCTTTATATTATAACATTCTCTATTTATACGTAACCTTGTGCCATCATCGCTCTTGCAACTTTCAGGAAGCCTGCTACGTTGGCACCCTTGACATAGTTGATATAGCCGTCTGGCTCTGTGCCATACTTCACGCAGTTAGCATGAATGTCATCCATGATGCCGTGGAGCTTTGCGTCAACCTCTTCACGGCTCCATTTCAGACGCTCAGAGTTTTGACTCATCTCAAGACCAGACACAGCCACACCTCCTGCATTGGCAGCCTTGCCAGGAGAGTAAAGTATCTTGGCATCCTGGAACACCTTAATGGCACCTGGGGTTGAAGGCATGTTAGCACCCTCGCTTACTGCTATTACTCCGTTTGCCACGAGTGTCTTGGCAGCATCTTCGTCAATCTCGTTCTGTGTGGCAGAAGGAAGGGCAATATCTGCTTTCTCGCCCCATGGCTTTGCTCCCTCTACATACTTCACTCCGTATTTTTCAGCGTATTCTCTGATACGTCCGCGTTCAATATTCTTTAGTTCCTTAACATATTCCAACTTCTCCTCGTCTATTCCCTCTGGGTCGTAGATGTAGCCGTCAGAGTCTGACAAGGTAACAGGTTTCGCTCCGAGCTGTATTAGTTTCTCTACAGTATATTGCGCCACATTTCCAGAACCGCTCACAAGTACAACCTTTCCTGCAAGGTCTATGTTGCGGGTCTTAAGCATGTTGGCAAGGAAATACACGTTGCCGTATCCTGTAGCTTCTGGACGGATGAGGCTTCCTCCAAACTCCTGTCCCTTTCCTGTCAGCATTCCCTGAAACTGGTGTGTCAGTTTCTTGTACTGACCGAAGAGATAGCCAACCTCTCTTCCGCCAACACCTATGTCTCCTGCTGGAATGTCCTCGTCAGGACCAATGTGGCGATATAGCTCGTTCATGAAAGCTTGGCAGAAACGCATTACCTCGTTGTTGCTCTTGCCACGTGGAGAGAAGTCAGAACCACCTTTCGCACCACCCATAGGGAGTGTGGTGAGTGAGTTCTTGAATGTCTGCTCAAAGGCAAGGAATTTAAGGATGGAAAGGTTTACTGATGCGTGGTAGCGCAAACCTCCCTTGTATGGACCAATGGCATTGTTGTGCTGGACACGGTAACCCATGTTTGTCTGTACATTGCCCTTGTCGTCAACCCATGTCACTCTGAATTCAATAAGCCTGTCTGGAATGCAGAGGCGTTCTATAAGGTTTGCCTTCTCAAATTCTGGGTGTTTGTTGTATTCTTCCTCAATGGTACCCAACACCTGACTTACAGCCTGAATATACTCCGGCTCATTTGGAAACCTGCGCTTCAGGTTCTCAACTACTTCAATTGCTTTCATTATAATTCCTTTTATTGATTGATATTTGTTGTCGTTATTGTCAAGTTTGGTTGCAAAGTTACAAGTTTTTATTCAAATATCAAACATTTTGATGATTTTTTTATTGTCTTTGCAGATTTATGTAAATCCTAAATTCCGCAGCACTTTAGTTTTACTTTTTTATAAGTACCTGAGTAACAAAAATTTCTTGCTTGCGGCAAGCGGCAAAGCCGATCAGCTCAGGATTTTGCCATGTCAGATTTTTCTATGATTATTGATTGCTGATTACTGATTGTTGATTACTGATTACTGATTGTTGATTGCTGATTGTTGATTGCTGATTATTGATTGCTGATTGTTGATTATTGATTGTTGATTATTGACGGGTATTGGCTTATCATAACTCCCCATCATAACTCCTCATCATAACTCCCCATCATAACTCCTCATCATAACTCCTCATCATAACTCTCCATCATAACTCCCAATCATAACTCCCAATCATAACTCCCCATTGTAACTCCCCAGCATAACTTCTTTCTTGCCTTCCTTTACATGCAAAAGAGTAATATACTTCTGGAATAATATATAATAATGCGTCACTCCATATTTCTGATGAACCATATCTTTCTTCCATGGATTATCCTTTGCTTTTGGTATTTCCAAATATTTTATGTAACTTTGCATTGTTCATTAATGGTTTAAAAGTTTGAAGGGTTTGAAGGGTTTGAAGGGTTTGAAGAGTTTGAAGGGTTGAAGGGTTTGAAGGGTTGAAGAGTTTGAAGGGTTGAAGGGTTTGAAGGATTTGAAGAGTTTATACCCCTCAGTGGTATTGGCTTCTTGACTCCTTAGCTCCTAACGGGAGCGATAACTCCCTTTTATAACTCCCTTTTATAACTCCCTTTTATAACTCCCTTTTATAACTCCCTTTTTCAAGTTTCTTAAACTCGCTTATATTACTCCTGTTTAACTTCAGATATATATATAATAAGGTATGAGAAGATTATTAGCTTTGTTGTTTGTCGCCTCTGTCATTCCTTCTATGGCTCAGACAGAACTTAGGGTGACCGTTGACAATTTCTTGAGAAGAGAGAGACATGACGAGCCGGTTGTAGTTCCTGTCTCCAAGTATGGTGATGTCCGCTCTGCTGTGGTGACATGCGATGGTCTGGAAATTCCTTCGCAGCTTGATGACCTTGACAGGGATGGCTACTATGATGAGTTGTGTTTCCTTGTTGACTTTAAAGGAAAAGGTAGCAAAGTTTATGATGTTAGATTAAGTAGCATGGATGAGCAGCACCTGTATGCTCCGCGAACCTATGCGCAGATTCTTCTCCGCAATCCAAAGGTGAAGATAAAGAACCAGCACGACTTCTTTCTGACAGAGATTTCTGTTCCCATGAGGCTCAAAGACCCATACCATCTGCTCCATCATCATGGTGTGGCTTTCGAGAATGAGCTTACTGCCATGAGGATATACTTTGATAAACGCCAGACAATAGACCTTTACGGAAAGCGTAACAAACAGCTTGAGATTGAGCGCACACAGTTCTATACTGATGACACTCAGAAGGAACAGGGCTTTGGTGATGATGTCCTGTGGGTTGGCAATACGTTTGGTCTGGGGGCTTTCAGAGGATGGGATGGAACGCAGCCCGTTATGCTTGACGACGTGGATGTCCGCACACAGCGTATAGTTTCAACAGGTCCTCTGCGCACGATAGTTGAGGCTGAGAGTAGGGGATGGAAGGTGAAAGATGGTTTTCCAAGGATAAAGACAACTGTCAGATATACCCTTTACGCTGGTCACAGGGATGCAGATGTTGATGTTTTCTTTAGTCACGACGTGAGTGCCCTTGACTTCTCGACGGGTGTCATTAATGTCAAGAACTCAAGTGAATATAATGATGGCAAAGGAATGAGAGGTTGTTGGGGAACCGACTGGCCAACGGGAGAGAAAGATTCAGTCGGTCACAAAAGAGAGACTGTAGGACTTGCCGTTTATGTGCCAAAAGAGTACATACGCAAGGTTTGTCCTGTCACAAAAGACAACTATGGCTTTGTGATAGGTACGGATACAAGACATCTAAGTTACAGGATTGCCTGTGCAAGCGACAATGAGACCTTTGGATTCCACTCCTCAGCTGAGTGGTTCTCGTTCCTAAAGGAGTGGGGTAGATCTTTAGATTCGCCATTGAAAGTAAGAGTGGATAGGAAATAATGGGGTCCTTCTCTGAAAGAGTTCCTTAAAGGTTTTCTGCCTGTTTACGTAAAACCTCCATAGGATAGAGAAATACATAAAGTCGCTCCATGAGGTCGGAATACCCTCAACGCGTGTTTTTTGTATTTCCTCTCTGTCCTTGTCGAATGAGTGTTTCCATTTATGGAAGTCTCTCCTGGCTCTGATGACAGCAAGGAAATCATCTTTCTTTCCTTTGAACAGGAAAGTAAGGGCAGCTATATAGTCGAGTACCAGCCTCTCACGCATTACCCTGCCAAGCAGGAACTGAGGAGCATTCTTGTATATCATCGTCAGGTTGTTGCGGAAATTCAGGTATGTTTTCTGAGGATTACTCTTAGGCAGCGTGGCACCACCTACATGGTAAACCTTGCTCATGGGCACGGAGAAAATCTTTCTGCCTTTCATCCTTAGTCTCCAGCAAAGGTCTATCTCCTCATTGTGGGCAAAGAACCTTCCGTCCAGACCTCCTGTCTCCCAATAGTCTTTCTTCCTTATCATAAAGCATGCTCCAGAAGCCCATGCTATATTAAACACTGTGTCATACTGTCCATGGTCTTCCTCCACGACATTCAGTATCCTGCCTCGGCAGAATGGATAGCAGTGCTTGTCAAGGTAGCCTCCACAGGCTCCAGAATACTCGAACTTGTTCCTGTCGTACATGTCCATGATTTTTGGCTGGCAGACTGCCGCTTCTGGATTGCTTTCCATGAAACTAAGCATTGGTTCAAGCCATCCTTCCGTAACCTCTACATCTGAATTCAGAAGTAAATAGTATTCAGCGTCAATGTTTTTCAGTGCCTTGTTGTAGCCTTCTGCGAATCCCCAGTTCTTCTCAAGTCTTATGGTTTTCACCTGAGGTGCATTGTTGGCTATCCACTCCAGGGAGTCGTCTGTCGATGCGTTGTCTGCTACATATATTTCCGCTTCTTTGCCTGTATTCTTGATTAAGCATGGAAGATACTTCTCAAGCATCGCTTTTCCATTCCAATTAAGTATTACTATTGCTATCATATCAATTTTGCTTTTAGTGCGGTCTTATCGTTGTTGAAATCACCTAACATCACTTCCACTATATTGTTGTCAAGGTTCTCGTCATAATCATCCTTGTCAATCTCTACTTTTATATAATTGTCAGTAAATCCGTACATCTTCTTGCCTCTTGTAGCTTTCTCACAAAGGACTCTTGCCGTCTGTCCTACATGCCTTGCATAGAAAGACTCGGTCTTGACATCAGAGAGGGCAAGCAGAATCTTCGAACGTTTGTGCTTTTCAGCCTCTGTTACCACATATGGTATCTTAAGGGCAGCAGTCCCCGGTCTCTCCGAATAAGGGAATACATGCAGCTGTGATATGTCCAGTCCCTCAATGAATTTCACACATTCCTCGAAACAGCTCTCTGTCTCGCCTCTTGTGCCAACCATCACATCCACACCAATGAAAGCGTCTGGCATAAGCCTTTTTATAAGTCCTATCTTGTGGGCGAAGAGGGCGGTGTCATATCTTCTGTGCATAAGTTTCAGCACACTGTCGCTACCGCTCTGCAATGGTATGTGGAAATGTGGCATGAAGGCTCTCGACGAGGCACAGAATTCTATTATCTCGTCTGTCAAAAGGTCTGGTTCTATACTGCTAATCCTAAAACGGATTATGCCCTCCACCTTGTCCAGTTCTCTAATCAGCTGTAGGAAGTTCTCTCCTGTGGAACGTCCGAAATCTCCTATGTTCACTCCTGTAAGCACTATTTCCTTGCCTCCATTTTCAGCTGCCTGTCTTGCCTGTTCAATCAAGGAGGCTATGTCGGCATTTCTTGAATGACCTCTTGCATAGGGTATTGTGCAATATGTGCAGTAATAATTGCATCCGTCCTGCACCTTGAGGAAATATCTTGTCCTGTTGCCCCTTGAGCAAGATGGGGCGAATGATGTTATTTCCTTGGTAGCCACAGAAAAAGCATCATGAAGGTTCCCTTCTGTAGTCTCTTTCCTAATCATGGCATCCGACAGATACTGTATTAGTCTTGCCTTCTCATTGCTTCCCAAAACCAAATCAACACCTTCAATCTTGCTAACCTCATCAGGCTTGAGCTGTGCATAACAGCCCGTAACAATTACAAAAGCACCGGGATTCATCCTTGCCATACGCCTTATTGCCTGTCGGCATTTGTGGTCTGCCACGTCTGTTACTGAGCAGGTGTTTATAAGGCATATATCAGCTTTCTCGTCTTTCTTTGCCGTGACAACCCCCATTTCGCAAAGAGTCTGTGCAAATGTGGATGTCTCTGCAAAGTTCAACTTGCATCCCAAAGTGTGGTAAGATGCCTTTTTGCCTTGGAATATAGATGAGTCTATCATTCTTATATATATAATAATGTGTAATGATGATTGTATCAATACGATGCAAAGTTAGTGCTTTATTCCCATATTGCAAAGACAAAATAGGCTTTTCTCCAATTTTTGTGTGTTTCCATATATGTTTTAGTATGTGTAATTCATCGATGTATTTCTGAACATAAATCAAGATAAAGAGAGTTTAACATTTCTTTAATATTATAATACCATTGATAATCAATGTATTACAAAAAAGTTACAATCATGACTAAAAAAAGTTTGAAAAAAATGATTGTCGTATCAAAAAAATATCTACCTTTGCATCGTTTTAATAAACAAATGATTGTTTTACAGATTTAAAAAGCAAAGAAAATGAAGAAATTAGTTTTGATGTTCGTAGCTGTAGCAGCTATCTCATTCGCTTCTTGTGGTAACAACTCTAAGCCAGCTGAGGCTGTTGATTCAACAGCTACTGACACAGCTGTTGTTGATACAACTGCTGCTGACACAACTGTTGCTGACACAGTTGTTGCTGACTCTGTTAAGTAATTACACGAACAGGAACAGAAAGCTTATCGCTAGACTCTCAGAGTCTGGCGATTTTTTTTTCCATGGGAAATAGCGATACATTTACTTTTCGTAAGTTTACAATAAGGCAGGAACGATGTGCCATGAAAGTTGGTACAGACGGTGTGCTGTTGGGTGCATGGGCAGAGGGAGGAAAGCGTATCCTGGATATAGGTACAGGAACAGGTCTCATAGCCTTGATGATGGCACAGCGTTTCCCTGCTTCTACAATTGACGCCATAGAGATAGATTCTGACGCTGCAAGTCAGGCTGTGGATAATGTCAAATTATCCAGCTTCAGTAATATTGTTCATGTCATGAATGGTTCCTTTCAGGACTTTGCTTCCCGTATGCCATCTAAACAGTATGACAGTATTGTCTCCAATCCGCCATTCTTCAACAATTCGCTTAAAAATCCGGATGAGGCCAGAATGTTGGCGCGTCATACAGATACTCTGTCTTTCAGAGACTTGTTTCATGGAGTTGAGAAATTGCTTATGGATGATGGTGTGTTCTCTGCCATTATTCCGGCAACGGAGAAGGCATCGTTCATATCAGAGGCTTCACTTTGTGGATTGTTCCTCTTGCGTGATTATTCTGTATGCAGCAAGGTTGGTAAAATGCCAAAGCGTTCTCTACTTGCTTTCGGCAAGATGAGGTTGAAAGATGTGGAAAACCAGACGGTCACCATAGTTGACACAGACGGAAACCGCTCGGACTGGTATTCCTCTCTCACATCAGCATTCTACATTAAGTGAGAGATTCAGGTTTATGAAGAACCAACAATCAACCTTACCACTGAAAGTTGAGTGAAAGGAAAAGCACGGCAGCAATATCACATTGTCACCGTGCCCACACTTAGATTACATCACTAATTTATCTTACTCAAGTATGTTTTTCCATTATAGTCTGTCGCTCATTTCCGATTCTTCCTCACCATCATTGTCATTCTCAAACCAATAGAATATTTTGGAATCGGCAACCCAATTGTCTCCTTGTTCTCCAGATGTTGGCACCTTAATCGTGTCATTCCCACTTGCTGTAATCATCTGTCCGCTTGTTATTTCAATGGCAAGTGAGATAGGTCTTATATACTTTTTCATATTCACAGTCAGTTTTATTTGATTACAATTTTCTTTATACTTCCATTGTTCATCTTGACAATGTTCATGCCTTTTTGCAGACAGTCATGTTTCTTGCCGTCAAGTGAGAATATTTCTGTGATGCCTTCAGGTGAGAATTCATTTCTTTCAATACCAGTGACTTCTCCACCAAATAGTACATTAAGATAATCCTTGGCATTATTGATTGATGTCGTGAAATAAGCTCTGAATGGCTTTACCGTCATGGTTCCGGTGTTTTTTCTCAATTCGTTTTCAGTGAAGCCATAAGCGTTGTCTTCGCTGTATTTCTTGAGGGTAGAATACGTTCCATGCATTGTCCAATTGCCAATTGTAGTTTCAGAAGCGACTGCGTTAGCCGGTATGGTGTTACTTTCTGGACTAAAGACTATTTCAGTCGGTTCTGTCATCACCATGATGTATGGATTGCCGGCAACAAGATTTGTTTTTGAAACCTCCTCAAATATGAGAACGTTTTCTTGTTCAGAATTCAGCTCATAGAAAGTGCAGTTTTCCATTCCTGATGTTGGTTTGAATGGTAGGGTGATTGTGGAATTAGTGACTGATAATGTACGCTTATACTGTATGCCTCCATTGAATGTGTTTGCAGATGTGGCTTCAAAGTAAGGACTTAGGGCATCGTCAAGCACCAAAGTCGCTGTATAAGCGCCATCTGCGCTGTGTAAAGCATTATCTGCCATAGTTGGATTTGAATGGAATGTAAATGGTATCGTATAGTTTCTATCTCTGACATAAAATCCTTGAGAACCAATTTCCTGCAATGTGGATGGTAATACTACAGACGTCAATCCGTTTCGGCTAATGAAAGCTTTACTGCCTATGCTTGTTACACCTTCTGGTATTTTGAGGTCGATAGCCAAATTTGTATCACCTGAACTACCGAATGCTTGCTCCCCTATTTTTTTGAGCGTTGATGGAAGGGAAATCGATGTGATAGCATTATGCTCCCAGAAATTGTTTTTACCTATGGCAGTGATGCCTTTACCAATGATTATATTTGAAATATTGGCTTTATTGTCATTCCATGGTATGTTGTTTGATTTTTCGTAATCAGCAATATCACCTGTTCCGCTTATATAGAGAGTGTTTCCATCGAACATCCATTTGACGTCCTCCGGAGTTGTTTTACCACAAGTACCGCTTGCTGTTGGTGTCGGAACAGACAGTCTTATGTTGTCAATGAACATGTTGGTATGGTTCGAACTAAAGCCACCTATATAGATACGGAAAGCGTTGAGGTTTTTGTATTCGTCTGTGAGGGATGTGAGGGAGATTTTTTGTTGGCTCCATGATTTCGTATCGGCATTTTCACTTTTAAATTGTCCTAAATTTGTGGAAGTGTCAGTGGAAGTTTCGCCAATGTTGACTTTAATATCTTTCCAACCGTTGTCTCCTGTCGTATTGTAAACGACATCAAATATCAGGTTTGTGAAAGAGCTAAGTGTTTTGGAGTCTGGAAGAGTGACGTCAATATAATAATAGTCACCACTTTTGTTATTACCATTAATAAAATTAAGTGATTTGTTTGGATTTCCAAGTGGGTCGGCAGCGACCGTAGCTTTTCCTGTATCATCCCAGTCATACTCGTGTTTGAAGCCCTTATCATATCCAATGGTTTCACCCTCAAAATCCTCAAGCATCAGACACCATTGTGTTCCATCGTAATACATTGTATTGTTAAGGCTTCCTGTTGGAGTGACTGGTTTGGTTTCAGGTGTGGATCCAGATCCAGGGTTGTCTTGAACTTCTTCGTAAGATCCAAACACAATGTCGTCAATGTAAAACTCGTCCAGATTCTGTCCAAAGTTGATAATTATGCGGTTAATGTTAGCATGATCATTTGCTATAGTGACTTTTCTCTCAATGTGTTGCCAATCTCCTGTAATGTCAATTGTTTGGTATCCACCTTGGGGGTCGTATGTGTTGCCTTCATGATGCTGATACTGGAATTGCAATTTGCTGTTTCCATTCTTACATTTAGCCCAGAACTTAATTGCGTATTCCTTAGACGGGACGAGATTTTCACTAAATTCATAGCCAAGCTGAGCCTTCCAAAAATCTGGAGTTTCGGAAGGGTTTATCAACTGAATGCATTTCCCCCCCCCATCGACATCGGAGTCAACAATATGATATGAAGGATTGTTGTTTCCCCAGACTCCCCAATTGCCTATGTTTCCGTCAGAGTAATTGTTGAAGTCTTCTGTAAGGATAGGTTTGAATACTTTTTCTGCTGCATAGCCCGACACTGCAATGACCATAAGTGTCGCAACCAGCATGAGTCTTTGTTTGAATGTTTTCATAATTTTTTATTTTTAAGTTATTGATATGTTGTTATTTTATCATGTATTTTTTGCCGTTTTTGATAACGATGCCTTTGTAGTTGCTGTCCACAGCCTGTCCTAATATGTTGAATGCGGTACCTGTGTAGCGGATATCCTTCTCTCCTACAGACTCATCAATACAGTTCACTATGTTCTTGCATCTGAGTGAAAGATTGTCGATATAGAAATCTGCATTTCTGGTACGCACACCTATGTACAATTTGAATGAGTTTCCGTAACTACCTGACAATGGAACTGTAACATGTTTCCATACACCATGTGTTGAGGTGTCTCCTGTACTTTCGGTGTAGATGGTTGAGTTGACATCATTGATGCATACTTTTAGTGTCTGGTTCTTGTTGTCACCTTCTGGAACGTAGTAAATGTCAAACTCAACCTGACTATAGTCTGTCGAAAGCTGCGTCGTTGCGGGTAGCGTGTATTTCAGATAATAGAATTCATCGTAGTTGCCTGGTTTGATATGCAGCGCATGTTCAAGGCTGTTTGTCGGATTCGTGTCAATGAAAGCCGTCGCTGTTGACGATTCAGTCATTCTCATAAAATAACAATATGTCTCAGGAGTGTCCTCGTAGTCGTCAATTATGAGATATTGCCCGTCGTCAGAATATGCGTATTGCTCGTCGAGAGCTGTCTCAAGCACCTCTGCAGGCTTGTATATGCGGAAATTTCCTGATGCCTGTAGGAATCCAAGGAAATACAGCATGCCGTCATAATAGCGGTATCTGCCCATTGTAAGAGATGCTGACAGCATATCGTCAACAATATCCCACACACACTTCTTCGTGGAAGCGAGAGCACCAACGGTGTTGCAAGCTACAAGACCAGGTGAGTGGTCACTTGTCAGTTTCGTTCCATTGAGGTTGTATTCTGAACCGTATGAAGTAATGCCTTCACTCTCAAAGAAAGACAGAAGTCGGTCTATCAGTACTGTCTCGTTCTCTTCTTCGGCAAACCAAGAGTAGTCTGTTCCCATGTGCATGGCACATCTCCATGCGTCATAGCGGAATTCCTGATGTCCAGAACCTGTAGGTGTTCCGGAGAAGTCTGCATAGTCAGGCATGAGACCTGTTGTTGAGTTTGCGAAAAGAGGGTACATCTCCCTGCTCTTTTGTGCCAGCGACTTCCAGAAAGGTCTGTTGTGGTCAGCCCATTCAGCCCACAGGCGGTAGAAGGCAGGCATGTGGTATGACGGGTCTGTATGTTTAGCTGATGAGGCATATGGTACAAACACCACCTGTCTTTCATCCTCGTTGAACATGTTCACTGTTGAGGAATTGATTAGGTTGTCTTTTGAAAGACTGTTGTTCAGCATTTCATTGGCTTCTTTCCAGTAGTTGAAGATTCCTTCTCCGTTACCCCATCTTCCGGCTGCGAACATCAGAGCCATTATTATATACTCGTCACCGTCAGGAGCACATTGCGAACTAAGATTGCTTGCGTCCTTGTTGATTTTCCAGCCGATGTATCCTTTCGCAGCACCAGAAGTCAGCTGCATGTGGCTCTTCACCCATTTCCAAAGTCTGTTGAACTCCTGCTGTTTGTCAAGCTGTACGCAAATCATCATTCCGTATGACATTCCTTCCGAGCGAACGTCATCGTTATTGACGTCGAGTATATATGCCTCATCGTCTCCATATTCATAATAAATGCGCTCATTGTCTGAGTCTCCGCAGAAATACTTGTTCCATAGTTCGTTTAATCTGGCGTTAACCTCAGACTCTGTATATCCTGCCTCAGCAAACAAGTTGCGGTACTCACCCGAAGTGTATGCTCCCACAGACGGTAGGGTGGGGGCAGGACGTTCTACTATTGGTTTGATGAACTCGAACTCCACATATTTTATATATGTGTCGTTAGACCCATTGTCTGTCTCAAGCAGTAGTTTAATCTCTGGTTTCTCAGTTGAGAAGACAAGTTTCTTATTGCTCTTCTGTATTGACTCTTCAGTTCCAGTGAAAGAGAATTCCTCAACTTTCGTGCCCTCGATGTATAGAGACACACCAGCTGTGGATGTGTTGCTGCTTGCTCCGCAAATCCTGATTTCATACTCACCATTGCCCTCTGGAAATTCAACATTTGTAGCACCATAGTCACCATTGGCATATAGGCCTATTCCATTGAAGGGAGAGTTTATTTTTCCTCCGTATTTTCCGCCTGTTGTCATGTCTGAAGTGTTTACCACGACAGTGGCGGAGAAGCTGGAGTGATACATAGATGCCATTATCACTATCAGTAGGCATCTCATAATGAAGCTCGTTTTTCTCATAAGCGTGTTTTTAGATGTTGGTTAGTAATATTATTTATTCATGGTTGCAAATTTAACATGAAAAAATTATATTTACATATTACTGATGTCTCATACTTGTTTTTGTTTGTTTCATAGTATAAAATATGGCAGTTCTATATTAATTGTTGATTGCTGATTACTGATTACTGATTGGTGATTACTGATTGTTGATTGCTGATTGCTGATTGTTGATTGCTGATTGCTGATTGCTGATTGTTGATTGTTGATTGCTGATTGATGATTGTTGATTGCTGATTGTTGATTGTTGATTGTTGATTGCTGATTGTTGATTGCTGATTATTGACGGGTATTGGCTTATCATAACTCCTCATCATAACTCCTCATCATAACTACCAATCATAACTCCTCATCATAACTACCAATCATAACTCCCCAGCATAACTTCTTTCTTGCCTTCCTTTAACATACGTAATTTATCTCCTTTTATCTCCTTCCGAAATAATGATTTATCTTGCAAACCTTTGTCTGTTATCTAAAATGCTCTTTATATTTTGGCTATTTCCAATTTATCTTGTAAATTTGCAGTTTAAGAAACAATTACCTTCGAGATATGTATTTTACAGGAATCATAATAGCAGTAAGTTCCTTTCTGATAATAGGGATATTCCATCCCATAGTAATAAAGACTGAATATTATTCCGGCACTAAGTATTGGTGGGTATTCCTCATATTGGGTATCGCTGCCATAGTGTCGGCATTGTTTGTAAGCAACACCCTGGTATCGTCTCTTCTTGGAGTCATTGGAGCTTCGTTCCTGTGGTCCATAGGTGAATTGTTTGAGCAGAAAGGAAGGGTAGAGAAGGGATGGTTTCCAAAGAATCCTAAAAGGAAGTATGATACAATAAAATGACATTTTGTGCGTTATACTCAATATGAGAAGTAAAATAGCACATATAACAATACTGGCAATCATTCTTCTGCTGTGCGGAGAGAAGGCTTTGGCACAGTCCTTCACCCTGCAGGGCAAGGTTTCCGATAAAGAGAACAATCCTATTGAACTTGCCTCTGTGTCCGTGTTGTCACAGGGTAAACTCGTGATGACCAACCTCAAGGGAGAGTTCAGCATGCAGTTGCGCAGTGCTGACTCTGTGGTTGTGAAGTTCTCGATGGTGGGTTACAAGTCAAAGACACGAGTGTTGCGCAATCCTCAGGGAAAGCAGACACTTCTTGTGCAATTGTTTGATGACAACCAACTGGGCGAGGTTGTCGTAGAAGGAAAGACACCCCAGCATGGCACGACAAAGGAACTTGACATAAAGGATGTGAAGCTTGGACCGTCAGCCACAGGTAACGCTGTCGAGGAACTAATACAGAGTCAGGCTGGTGTGTCCACACATAGTGAATTGTCTTCGCAGTACAATGTGCGTGGTGGCTCTTTTGATGAAAACTCCGTATATATAAATAATGTGGAGGTGTATAGGCCTTTCCTCGTGAAGAGCGGTCAGCAGGAAGGACTTTCCATAATAAATCCCGACATGGTGGCAAGTGTGGGCTTTTCTACTGGAGGCTTCGAAGCCAAGTATGGCGACAAGATGTCATCGGCACTCGACATAACCTACAAGCGTCCGACGCAGACAGAAGGCTCATTATCTGCAAGCCTGCTTGGGGCTACCGGATATTTTGGACTGGTGGCTAAGAACATGACGTGGACTAACGGCTTGCGCTATAAAACCAATCAATACCTTTTAGGATCGCTTGATACCAAGGGTGAGTACGATCCGAGTTTCCTTGACTATCAGACATATCTCAGCTGGAAGTCAGGAAAGAGATGGCAGCTCGATTTCATTGGAAACATATCTGAGAACCATTATAATTTCGAGCCGGAGGACAGGGAGACTAATTTTGGAACGATGGAGAATGTAAAATCATTCAAAGTCTATTTTGACGGACACGAGAAAGACCTTTTCAGAACATTCTTCGGTTCTCTTTCTCTGACCCATTTCCTAAAGAACAACAAGACGAGCGTGTCACTTCTGGCTTCAGCCTTTTCTACTAAGGAACAGGAACGATATGACATACAGGGTCAGTATTGGCTGACGCAGACTGAGACAAGTGAGAATCTTGGTGTGGGAACGTATATGCAGCACTCGCGTGACTATCTCAAGGCAAATGTGGCAAGTGTAAAGCTTGTGCTCAAACACAAGGCGCGCAAGCATAACATAGAAGGTGCCTTCACTTACAAGATAGAGAAGATAGAGGAAGACTCGAGAGAGTATGAATACAGGGACTCGGCAGGATATAGCGTGCCACATACAGGAAACGACCTGTACATGATTTATTCTCTGCGAGCGAAAAACAAGCTGGATGCAAAGCGTATGGAGGCATATTTGCAGGATACATGGCATTTCCAGTCGCGCAACGACAGCCTGCCTACCCTCTATACCCTAAACTATGGTGTGAGGTTCTCTCATTGGGATTTCAACGGGGAGAGCATCCTTTCGCCGAGGGCTTCGCTCAGCATCGTGCCTTCATGGAACAGGAACCTTACTTTCAGAGTTGCAGCAGGACTCTACTATCAAGCTCCGTTCTATAAGGAACTGAGAGACACCTCAACAGTGAACGGTGTGACAGTGGCATCGCTCAACAAGAAAATTAAAAGCCAAAGGTCAATACACCTGTTGGGTTCAATGGACTACAGGTTCACCATGATGGAAAGGCAATTCAAATTCTCGGCAGAAGCTTATTACAAGGCATTGGCTGACCTCGTTCCATATTCTGTCAACAATGTGCAGGTGGTATATTATGGCGAGAACAGATGCAAGGGACACGCAATGGGTATAGACCTGAAACTATATGGGGAGTTTGTGCCTGGCAGTGACTCCTGGCTCACGTTCAGTGTCATGGACACAAAGATGAAACTTAACGGAAAGAGCATACCCCTTCCAACCGACCAACGCTATGCCGTCAATCTGTTCTTTACGGATTACTTCCCTGGGACAACAAAATGGAAGATGTCGCTCAAGCTCGCCTATGCTGACGGACTGCCTTTCTCAGCTCCACACAAGGAACTGGAGAACAACTCATTCAGGGCACCGGCATACAAGAGGGTTGATATAGGCATGAGTTACAGACTACTTGACAATTCAGACAGGTCAAGGAAAAGCCTCTTCCGAAATATATGGCTCGGTGTTGACTGCCTTAACCTGCTCGGGATAAACAACGTCAACAGCTATTATTGGATTACAGATGTAACCAACCAACAGTATGCCGTGCCTAACTATCTTACTGGTAGGCAGATTAATGGCAAAGTACTCTTTGAATTCTGATGTTTAATCAATCCCAGATAGGTCTGATGACTGAATTGGGGCAAACGATAAACGCTTATGAGAAATACATTAATGACAACAATGTGCAAGGTGGCGGTAATAGGCATCTCATGTGCCATTATGGCTGTGACTCCTTCGTGTGCAAAGAACAGGGATGCAAGTAAGACGCTCCAAGATACTACAGAGAAGACAGACAAAGAGAAATTCAATGATTTGAAACTCAGCAACCCTGATGCCGGAATGGTGTCAATAATGGACGAAGTGGCAAAGAACAAGGTCACTGTCGTCGATGTGTGGGCATCGTGGTGTGGACCGTGTATGAAGGCTATTGGCGGACTGAAGAGCCTTTATGGTGAGTATAAGGACAAGGGACTTGGTGTTGTTGGAGTGTCACTCGACAATGACTACAGAGCCTGGACAGAGACCATTCGCCGCATGGAGCTTGAATGGACAAATGTCTCCGATTTGAAGGGATGGCGTAGCAGAATCGTTGAAATGTATGGTATAGATGCCATACCGTACGTTTTTGTTATCGCACAGGATGGAACCATTATAAGAAAGGGTTACATTCCGGAGGAAGAGTTAAGGCAGATAGTTTCAGAGTCATTGTAAGCCATAGGCACGTTTATTCCCAGCTTTTCAATAATTCAAGTTTTTCGCAAAGCTCAAGGGAACTCCTTTTCCCTTCGGCCAGTGACCGTTGGTTCGCAAGTTAAAACTTGCTTAAGGTTAACAAGTTGACAAGTCAACAAGTTATTAGTTGTTCTGGTCATTGAAAAAAAAACAAACAAGAAGAGTAGCAACTTGTTTGTTTCGCAAGCTCAAGGGAATTCCTTGAGCAACTCGTTAACTGACAGCATGTCGAAGACATGCGAAACTTGTGTCAACTAATCTTCCAATTTGTAATAATAATACCAATAGGTGTTTCCGAACTGTTCCTTCAGTTTTAGTCTTGAAGGATGTGGAATGAGGTTTTTGTTTATCCTTATAGGTGATTTGCACATTTTTGCAGAATCCTCACCAGCAAGAAGAAACTTGAACCTTGACAGAGACACCTCCGTTACGGAATCTCTCCATAGCGAATCGCAGTGGGATGTCATGTCGTTGTCCAGAGCTAAAGCCTCACGGTAATGCTTTTGAAGCTTCACATCCTGAGGGTAGTATTTGTGAAGCACAAAGGAGAAAGACTTCAAGTCCCGGTCTATTAGCTTACGACACAATACATATTCAACGTTCAGTCTTACCCTTCTTTTTAAAGGCTCTTCTGGCAGAAGATAAGTTTTTATGGAATCTCTGCCGGGGGCAAGCATCTTGCTCGTTCCATATATTGGATGTTCAAACAGTCTCTCACCAAGCTGGTTGCCAAGCCATAGGGCGTATGAACGGAGCATTAGTGCTGACTGGTTGTCTTTTGCAAGCTGAAAGGTCATGTCATAAGCTTTTTCGTATTCCCCCTGTAAAATCAATCTCTCAATATGCGCCTGCTTGTGAAATTCAATGTCGTTGCTGCTGATGAAGCCCATCAACGTAAGACATATTCCAATCGGAATGATGTTCATCCACAACAGGTTTGACATGATCAGTGCCTCTTTTTGTAAAGGCTCTATCTCCTGATAGTTCCTTGCCAGATAGATGGCAAATGCTATAATAGCCAGTGTTAGTGGAAAGACCCAAATCCACACTCCAAGTCCTATCCCCTCTGTAATAGACGGGGGAACGTCAGTTATGAAAGTAAGGATTAGAAGTGATGGCAGGTAGGTGAGCCAGTGGAAGCGTAGATATAGCTTGGAAATCTTGAATACGCAAATCTGCAGCAGCAACAGAATAATGGTGATGATAAGGTCATATACAAAAGGAATATAATATGTCTTGCCATCCGATGCCACATGCTGAGCCACAGCCAGAACGTCCGACTGGTAGAAGTATAGATATGAGAATGAGAACAGGCAGAAAACCAGAGCACATAGAATATGCATTCCAGATATTATCCTTGACATAAGCTTTGCTTGTTTGAAAATTATTCCCCTCCCATTCTCTTTAGAGTGGGAGGGGATGAATCAGAGATTTCTTCCTAAACGAATGAAAGGTGTCCGTCAGTTCTTTTTCAGTACAACGGCTGAACGGGCAGGGATATAAAGCTTAAGCCACTCCTTGTGTTCCTCGACATATAGAGGGTCATAGTTCGTCATGTGAGTTATGGTGTCGTCTGCAAAGCCATTGCCACCAAATTCCTTGGCATCAGTGTTGAGCACTACCTCATAGGAGCCAGTAGGAACAAGGAAACCATAGTCTGTAAACGAGCGGGTAGGAGAGAAGTTGAACACAAAGACAAGGTCGCCCCTCATGAATGCGAGTACTTGGTCACCGTCATTGTGCCAAATCTCCTGTACGGGAGTCTTGTTAAAGCCTTTCTCACTCTTCAGAACGTTTATCATCTGCCTGTCGAAGTCGCCAAGATAATGGTAGCACAGCTCTTTGTTGTCAACAAGATTCCATTGCCTCCGGGCGTACTTATAGCTCCATCCGTTGCCTTCTCTTGGGAAGTCAATCCATTCTGGATGACCGAATTCGTTGCCCATGAAATTGAGATAACCACCATTAATGGCGGCGGCAGTGACAAGCCTTATCATTTTGTGAAGAGCTATACCTCTATGAACGGTGCCATTCTCGTCTCCTTTCCTGAAATGCCAGTACATGTCGGCATCAATGAGTCGGAAGATGATAGTCTTGTCACCTACAAGAGCTTGGTCGTGACTCTCGCAATAGGAAATTGTCTTCTCATCAGACCTCCTGTTCTTGACTTCCCAGAATATGGAACTTGGTTTCCAATCTTCGTCTTTCAGCTCCTTGATGGTTTTTATCCAGTAGTCTGGAATATTCATTGCCATACGGTAGTCAAAACCATATCCGCCATCTTCGAATTTAGCGGCAAGTCCTGGCATACCGCTTACTTCTTCGGCTATGGTTATGGCATTCTTGTTAACCTCGTGTATCAGCTTGTTGGCGATAGTGAGATAGCAGATGGCATTGTCGTCCTGATGGCCGTTGAAATAATCGCCATAATTACAGAATGCTTCTCCAAGTCCATGGCTATAATAGAGCATGGATGTTACACCGTCGAAACGGAATCCGTCGAAATGGAACTCCTCCATCCAGTATTTGCAATTAGAAAGGAGGAAATGCATGACCTCATCCTTTCCGTAGTCAAAACATAAGGAGTCCCATGCCGGGTGCTCATGTCTTCCGCCTGGATAGAAATACTGGTTTGGGTCTCCTGCAAGATTGCCAAGACCCTCTATCTCGTTCTTCACGGCGTGTGAGTGAACGATATCCATTATGACGGCAACTCCCTTCTGGTGCGCTGTGTCAATAAGCTGTTTCAGTTGCTCAGGTGTGCCGAAACGGCTGCTTGCTGCAAAGAACGAACTCACATGATATCCGAACGAACCATAGTAAGGGTGTTCCTGAATAGCCATTATCTGTATGCAGTTGTAGCCATCCTTGATGATGCGTGGCAGGACATTCTCCCTAAACTCATCGTAGGTTCCTACCTTTTCTGCATCCTCACCCATACCGATGTGGCATTCATATATGAGTAATGGGTCTTTCTTTGGATTGAAGGTCTTCTTTTTCCAGATATAAGGTTCTGGATTCCATACCTGTGCAGAGAATATCTTGGTCTGTTCGTCCTGGACAACTCTTCTTGCCCATGCAGGAATACGTTCTCCCTCTCCACCATTCCAATGAACCCGCATCTTGTATAGGTCACCATGCTTAAGAGCTTTGGCGGATAGCTTCAGTTCCCAGTTTCCAGTGCCCTGTATTCTTTTAGCCCTGTATTTCTCCTCCTCACTCCAGTTGTTGAAGTCACCAACGAGATAGATGTCTGTAGCATTTGGTGCCCACTCTCTGAATACCCATCCACGGGATGTCTTGTGAAGTCCGTAATAGTCATGACCGCTTGCGAATTCAGACAACGTTCGTCTTCCATTTCCGGTCAGCTGACCAATCTTCCATACTGCATGGTCGTGGCGTCCGCGGATTGCGTTCTCGTATGGTTCGAGATAGGCATCGTTCTTTACGATACCGATGTGTTTAGGTGTCCTGCTCTTCTTGACACTCTCACTTTTCTCAGCCTTTTTTACCTTGCATTTGTTGGTTGTCTTTTCCATTGTTCTGAGGTATGTTAAAGATTACTGACAATGTAATGCTATGCTTTTATCTTGAAAATGGCTTTGCGGATGTTGCCTTTGCCTATGCAAGGCTGGTGTCCGTCCTGTGGGAAGAACATTGCAAATTCGCCCGGTTTGCACCATACAACGTTGTTGCTTTGAAGACCAGGATATTTACTTACATCCTTTGTCTCATTGTATTCCGCAGCAGGCATGTCCTGTAATGGCATGTAACCATATCCTTCGTCGTTGTCAAGCGGAATCTGTATGTCTATCATGTTGCGGTGTGTCTCAAAGACAGCCTCCTCCTGTGTCTTCCCAGCTGTTGTCAGCACGTTGAGGAACAGGTCTGAGCCTTTGATGATGTGTTTTCCGTCTTCCAGCTTGTTAAGGTCGTTCGTCTTTATGAAGGCAACAACCTCGGAAAAGAGAGCGTTGAGGCTTACGTACTTTTCCAGATTTTCCAATGTGTCTATAATCATAACATAATAATTTATGGGTAACAAAATACTATTTCACTATTCTCCTTCCATTCTCATATACGCCATTTGCGATAATGCTTCCATTCCGGTCTTTCTCTACGAACTTGCCGTCCCGTATGTTGTTACGATATGCTCCTTCGAATCTTGTTCCGTCCTTGTCAACCTCAATGGCCTGACCATTTCTGATTCCGTTGTGATAGGTGCCTCTGAACTTGCTGCCATCAGCATAATGTATTATGATGAGACCTTCAAGCTTCCCGTCCTTGAATTGTCCTTCATATACATCCTGAGTCTTGTTGGTAAGCTTGCCCTGACCGTTCTGACGGTCTCTTTCCCAGTTGCCTACGTATATGTCGCCATTTGCCCATGTCATGGTGCCGAATCCAGATTTGTCTCCTTTCAGGAAATGACCGGCATATTTGTCACCATTTGAGTAGTTGAAAAGCCCTTGTCCTGTCCTCTCTCCTCCACGGTATTCTCCCTCGTAGATGTCTCCACTTGCAAACTTATAGACACCTTTGCCGTCTTGCAGGTCATTTTTCCATTCTCCGTCATAGCTGTCACCGTCTGAGAACTTATATAACCCTTTTCCGTGCTTCATGTTGTCAACCCAGTCTCCAACGTATGAAGAGCCATCTCCCCAGTTGAACTCGCCTTTGCCATTCTTCTTGTCCGACTTCCAGCTTCCTTTGTAATAAGCTCCATTGGAGAATGTGTATTTCCCTTCGCCTTCTCTCATGTCTTGCAGCCAGTTCCCGTCATAGACATCTCCATTATAATAATACATTATGCCATGTCCTTCCTGATAGTCTCTGAACCACAATCCTACATATTTGTTGTTGTTCATGAAATAATATGTCCCTTGTCCATGCTGTTGGTCTTGGAACCATTGTCCTTCGTATCTTTCTCCATCTGCAAACTGATAGGTACCGTTTCCTTGTCTTTTGCCTTTCACGTATTCTCCTTCGTATGTGTTTCCGTTGGGATATTTGCATGTTCCCTTGCCATGTGCTTTTCCAGAGACTATTTCACCGGTATATGCACCACCGTCACGTGTTGTCCATGTGCCTATTTTTATCTGCTGTGCATTACATGAAAAAGAGAAGAATATGAGTAATATGGTAATTGTCTGTCTTGTCATGATTGAAATGATGTTAAAATCTTTCCAAAGTTACTACAAAAAGATGAATTCCCAAAATATTTAGCTTTTTTTAGTGCTGATGGCATATGGACTCCTTCATGCCAGATGTCAAAAAATCACTTAAGTTTCTCATGTCTCCTATCATGAATCATACAACGCATCTAGTATCTTTTTTGGTTTCTGTTATTTGGTACTGGAGTACCATGCCGTTGGTACTGGAGTGTCAATTGTATAATACTGGAGTACCAAATAACTTCGACTGCCTTTGAAGTCAGTTGGCTTTATTTATGGAATCCAATTGATGGTCTCTAAGTATTCGTCAAACTCCATCAGCTTGGTAACTCCTGCCTTTTCGAGAGCAATCTTTACAACCTCTTGTTCCTCGGGAGGGAGGGCGATGTCGCCCCGTCTTCGCTTGAAGTATTGGTTGCGTCCGAAGTGGCAGATGAGCAGTGTCATGAACTTGTCATACTGGTCGGGGTACATCCGCTTTTGGAAGTTCACAAAACCCTTGGCAAACCTCACGGGCTTGTTGCTCACATAGTGTGTGCAGTCCTCCCGCTTGCTGCACTGGGATGGATTGATGAGTTTCAGAAATGTGCCTAATTCCTCATGCCGCCGATATGCCAACTGGCGCAGGCAGCTGTCTGCCATCGGGCAGTCGTTGTGGAGGCAGAGCGGATAGCCTGCCGGTATGTCCTTGTAAATCTTCGTTGTCTTCTTCATTTGTACATTCAATTTGTGAATTACTTAAGTTTCGCATGTGCTCAACTTTAGGAGTTAAAAGGAGCCAAATGTTTCACCCCTGAAAGGGTATTTGATTACTGATTGTTGATTGCTGATTACTGATTGTTGATTGCTGATTACTGATTGTTGATTGCTGATTGCTGATTGTTGATTGCTGATTATTGATTATTGACGGGTATTGGCTTATCATAACTCCCCATCATAACTCCCCATCATAACTCCCCATCATAACTCCCCACCATAACTCCCCACCATAACTCCTCATCATAACTTCTTTCTTGCCTTCCTTTACTTGCGAAACTTTAATTACTTCATTTTGCAAAATTAAGGCATTTTTTTCTGAAAACAGCCTATTTCCCCATCTTTTTCCCTTAATATCGAAGAAGAATAATTGGCATGATGCAAACATACCGCAGATGTATAGAAAGACGACCTTTTTAGAGTTAAATTTATGTTAAATATCCTCTAAATGTTTGACTCGTACCTAAGGTCATAGTATAACTTTGCAACCGCTTAGCAAAATCAATAAACAAATCGCGATTATGAGTTACAAGACAAAGTTAAAAATCGGAGAGTTTTCAAATATGATGCAGTTAACGGTGAAAACTTTGCGTCACTACGAGCGAAAAGGACTTCTGATACCTTATGATGTGGATGAATGGACTGGATACCGCTATTACACAGTTGACCAAATGCAGCGTTTAAACAATATACGCGGGCTGCAAAGACTCGGCTTCTCGCTTGACGAGATAGGCATGCTGTACGAGGAAGAATCGCATGCTCCCAGTATCAGCCAGCTGACAAGTAAGATAAAAGAAACCGAGGAGCGTCTGCGCATGTTGCTTGACCGTCGGGAAAAACTGCTCAAATGGATACGCTCCTTAAAAGAAATCAGTAAAATGGGAAAAATTTCAATTCAGTCACTGCCTGAAATCATTGTAGCAAGTCATAGAGAAGTAATACCAAGCTATGAAGCCATTGGAGAGATGTGCTGTTATGTCATCGGACCGGAAATGCAGCGTCTTGGATGTAAATGTCCTCCTCCTGGTTACTGCTTCACCATTGAGCACAATAAAGAATACTCGCCTACAGACATTGATATTGAGTACTGCGAACAAGTGGAGGAAATGGGTAAGGATTCGTCTGTTGTTCAATTTAAGAAACTAAGTGCAGTACCAATGGCGATTTGTATGAAGCACTACGGTCCTTACGATCGCTTCTACGAATCTTATACCGAACTATTCAAGTACATAGAAGAGCACGGTTATAAGATTGCAGACAAGCCTCGTTGCTCATATATAGATGGTGTATGGAATAAGGCAAACCCCGAGTTGTGGCTCTCTATTATTCAAGTCCCGGTAGAAAAAGTATAGGAACTTATAATCCCCCTGAGTTAGATGTATCTCGCTCAGAGGGATTCTTTCATCTTTAAATGCTTGTAAAGGTGTAGGTTTTGCCTGCTTTTGTAGTGATGTCATATTCATAGACTTTGGGGATGAAAGCTTTTATGCTCCTGCTTCCCCCTTCCTTGTTTATAATAGGTTGTTGAATGTCGGCTGGCGCAAAAAGAGGATTAGGACATTTGCCTTCAGCAGCCTTCAAGCCATTGCCTTTCAAAGGAACGGAGCTGCGAAGGCGAAGGGTGCCACCGATGGTGCTCTTTACTGTAGCCTTGCCAAGTTTGCCATTATTCCATGCGAGACAGACCTCGAATCCGCCACGAGCGCGAAGTCCGGAAATACTGCCTTCTGACCAATCGTCGGGCAGTGCAGGAAGAAGGTGGACAGCTCCGTCATGGCTCTGGAGAAGCATCTCTGCAATTCCCGCTGTGACGCCAAAGTTACCATCTATCTGGAAAGGTGGGTGAGCATCGAAAAGGTTAGGGAATGTGCGTCCGTCAGGATACTGGCTAGTGGTGCTCTTATTCTCGTCGGGGAGCAGGCGCAGCATATTCTTGATGATGGCGAACGCATGATTACCATCCAGCATGCGGGCCCAAAAGTTTGTCTTCCATCCAAGACTCCAGCCTGTTGCCTGGTCGCCACGATGCTTGAGCGTTGTGGCAGCGGCACGGAAGAGTTCTGGGTGAGAAAAAGGAGAAATTTGATTGCTTGGGTACAAACCATAGAGATGAGAGATGTGGCGGTGCTCGTTGTGAGGGTCATCGGCATCTTGCAACCACTCCTGAAGCTGGCCGTATTGCCCTACCTGCATAGGTGGAAGCTGTGAGAGAGCCCTTCTGAAGTCAGTCTGCAAGTCATCGTCTTTGTTAAGTATAAGTGCTGCATTGAGGGCGTTGCTGATAGCATCGAAGACTATCTGATTATCCATTGTGCAACCCGCTGTAATGGGTGTTCTCTTGCCGCGAGGTCCTTGCTCGGGACTCACTGATGGCACACAAACGAGCCATCCATACTGTGGATGGAGCTGCATGTAGTCGAGGTAGAACACAGCTGCGTCTCGAATCACTTCATAGTATTTCTCGAGGAACTGCTTGTCACCTGTGTAGAGATAGTGCTGCCAAATGTGAGTGGTGAGCCAAGCCCCACCATTTGGGAATTCTCCCCACGCTGCACCATCTACAGGACCTGCTATGCGCCACAGGTCTGTGTTGTGGTGAGCCACCCAACCGCGACAGCCATACATTGTGCGAGCAGTCTCTTTACCAGTGACTGCGAGGTCAGCAATCATATCGAAGAGAGACTGGTGAGTGTCGGACAAGTTAGTCACCTCGGCAGGCCAGTAGTTCATCTCCGTATTGATGTTGATGGTGTACTTCGAGTCCCATGGTGCATTGAGCTTGTTGTTCCAGAGTCCTTGCAAATTAGCAGGTTGACCACCTGGCTGTGAGGAAGAGATGAGGAGGTAGCGACCGTAGTTGAAGAGAAGCGCTACCATGCCCAGATCGTCAGGATTGTCGTAGAAGCGGCCGAGACGGACATTGGTTGGCAATTTGGAATTTTGTCCGCCGGTAAGGCGCAGCTTAGTAGTGTTGAACTGCTTGGCAAATGCCTTCATGTGGCGCACCTTCAACGCCTTGTAGGTATATGCCTTTGCTTTGCTTATTGATTGGGCTATAAGGGCAGTAGGATTAGCGGAGAGGTCGCAGAAGTTGACATAGTTGGTCGCAGAAGCAATAATGAGAGTGGCTGTGGTTGCGTTGTGTATCGTAACCTGTTTGCCGTCAGTCACTGTGGTGCCATCACTTGTCACCTCGACGCGGCATTCGGCAAAGACCTTGCCTTCTATGCCCTCTTGCGAAACAGGCTTCACATGGGCAAGAAGGGCATTGTCGCCTTCTGTGCTAATGTCGGCAGGTAACTGGCTATCGTATCGCATGCGGAAACTAAGAGCACCCTTGTGCGATGCTGTTATGCGCATAGCTATCACATCATCTGTCATAGAGGCAAACACCTCGCGAGTGAACTTCACTCCGTTGCATGTGTATTGAGTGGTGGAGATTGCATTATGTAGATCAAGCGAACGATGATAGTTGCTCACCTTGCTGGCCTCCACTCCATCAAACTCGAACTTCAGGCTACCCATAGGGAGAAAGCGCATACCGTGAGGACCTACGACAAAGTCGCGGTTAACAATTTTGGCAGCATCCTCTTCTTTGCCTTCGAATATGAGGCGACGCACCTCAGCAAGACTGCCCAGTGCGCGTGTACTATTATTACTATGTGGCCCACCACTCCAAAATGTCTCGTCGTTAAGTTGTATTTCCTCCGTCTCGGTGCCGCCATAAACCATAGCGCCCATGTGGCCGTTGCCTAATGGCAGTGCTTCGAGCCATATATGGGCAGGTGAGTCATACCACATTGTATGGTCAGTGATGTCCGTCTTTGCAAACGCTACAAGCGGTACTGCTGTGCAAAAAAAGAATAACAAAAGTTTTTTCATAATCCTTAATTCCGCAACACTATTACAAATATAACTTTTTAAGTACCTGAGCAAC